>PJTZ01000129.1_pt1 | contig 55416 bp, 51 predicted proteins | sample 1512131 | NCBI WGS metagenome assembly PJTZ01 (sample SAMN08177679, study PRJNA422409) | Soil metagenome, whole genome shotgun sequencing project. | reverse complement strand
TTGAGGGATGGTATAATAAAGGCAGACTCCATTCAACAATTGGGTATAAGACGCCTGATGAGCTAGAAAAGGAAATGGAAAAAGCTGCTTAAAAAGTCTCCGATTTACTATTGCAATTCCAATAATTACTTAGCTTCCTTAGCGTACTGATTTCTCCACCAGAGAATCTCCGCTCCATTAGAACAAAAACCATTATCTTTGTATGCTTGTTCCTTTTACAAAAGCTATTGGAGAAGAAAAAAATACATGGGAAAAACAAAAATATACGATACGGCACTTAAGCCAGAAAGGGCATTGCTCGTTTCAGTCATAACGCCGGACATTTCAGAACAAACGGCAAAAGATTATCTGCAGGAGCTCGAGTTTCTCGTGCAGACAGCCGGAGGTGAAGTACAAGATGTTTTTACGCAAAAATTGGCCAAACCGGAACACGCCACTTTTGTGGGATCGGGCAAACTGGAAGAAATCCGGCAGTATGCAGATGCCGAAGATATTGACATGATTGTGTTCGACGACGAACTGTCGCCTTCACAGCTCCGCAACGTAGAGCGTGAACTCAAACGTAAAATCTTGGATCGTTCCAACCTGATTCTGGACATCTTCGCCAAGCATGCGCAAACCGCACAGGCTAAGACACAAGTAGAGCTGGCACAACTGCAGTATCTATTACCACGGCTGACACGTATGTGGACGCACTTGGAACGGCAGCGAGGGGGTATTGGTATGCGCGGCCCGGGAGAGTCCCAGATTGAAACAGATAGGCGGATTATCCTCAACAAAATATCGTTGCTTAAAGAACGGTTACGGGTCATCGACAAACAGAATGAAACCCAGCGTAAAAACCGGGGTGAGCTTATACGTGTCGCCCTCGTCGGCTATACCAATGTCGGGAAGTCCACGATATTGAACATGATCTCCAAGTCGGACGTGCTCATGGAAAATAAACTGTTTGCAACGCTAGATACAACGGTGCGAAAGGTCGTTATCGACAATCTCCCTTTCCTACTTTCGGATACGGTTGGGTTTATCCGCAAGCTGCCACACCATTTGGTGGAATCTTTTAAATCCACGTTGGACGAGGTCCGCGAAGCGGATGTACTTATACACGTGGTCGATATCTCCCACCCCAATTTTGAGGATCATATTGCTGCCGTAAACGAAACACTGAAAGATATCCATGCACTGGACAAACCCGTTATCACCGTTTTCAACAAGATTGATGCTTATAAAGCTCCTGTAGAGGTTGATGAGAATGGTGAAGAAATTAAGGTGACGCTAGAAGATTTCAGAAACTCCTGGATGGCAAAAAACGCCGATCCGGCAATTTTCCTATCGGCTACGGAGAAAACCAATGTGGAAGAATTCAAGCAAAAGCTATACGAAATCATCTCCAAAATGCATACGGCACGCTATCCGTATAATAATTTGCTTTACTAGCTTACGATTTATAGATAGCTATTTAAATGAACAAACAAGTACAATATACAGACTGGGGGCTGGTCGATTATCAGGAGGCATGGGATCGTCAGGAAGAAATATTTACTCAAACGGTCGCGGTCAAGAACGAAAACCGGCTAAACGGTACCGCTCATCCTACCCCTAATCATCTGATCTTCACGGAGCACCCGCATGTATATACCATGGGTAAAAGTGGCCATGAAGAATACTTATTGTTGGATGAAGTAGGTCTAAAAGAGAAAAACGCTACCTTTTATAAAATTAACCGCGGGGGGGATATCACCTATCACGGACCGGGACAAATTGTAGGCTATCCCATCTTGGATTTGGATAATTTTTTTACGGATATCCATTTATATCTACGCACACTGGAAGAAGCCGTTATCCGAACGTGTGCGGAATATGGTATAGAAGCTGGGCGATATGAGGGGTACACCGGGGTCTGGCTGGATGCCGATAATGACAAAGCGCGTAAAATATGTGCGATGGGCGTCCGCGCTTCCCGTTGGGTAACGATGCATGGATTCGCTTTTAATGTGAATGCAGATCTTGGTTATTTCAGAAATATAGTCCCCTGTGGCATAGACGATAAGGATGTGACTTCACTGGAGCGTGAACTTGGGCGCAAACTGGATATGGAAGAGGCTAAAAGCAAACTCAAAGGCCATATCGCTGATTTATTTCAGATGGAATTGATATAGTGATATGTTTTATAATTAAAAGACAGATGATACTTGCAGAAAGATACCATGATATATCCTGTGGACACCGGGTGGTGGGGCATGAGGGTAAATGCCGGTTTTTACACGGCCACAACTATCGTATACATTTTACGGTGGCGGCTGATCAGTTGGACGAAATAGGTCGAGTGGTTGATTTTTCCGTGATCAAAACCGCCCTTTGTGAGTGGCTGGAGGAACATTTCGATCACAAATTTTTAATCTGGGCGAATGATGAATTGTTGTCTCAATTGCAGGAAGTGGCTGGTGACAGTTTGGTCGTCGTACCTTTCAACCCTACAGCCGAAAATATTGCGCAGTATCTGGTAGAACATATCGGACCGCAACAATTAAAAGATTACCCCGTCCGGTTAGTCTCGTGTAGAGTGGAAGAAACCGCTAAGTGTTCTGCGACGTATAGCTTATAACAACCCTCTCGCTTTAATTTCCAAATATTTGTTGATGGCATTGATGGTGAGGTTTTCCGGCGATGTATAGATGGTCTGAATTCCCTGTCTATGCAATTCTTGGATAACAAGATGCTTTTCGTAGACAAATTTCTGCGCAATAATCTGATTATACACGTCAATGGTTTTCTTTCCTTCTTTTTTCGCCATATCGATTAACTCGGTATTCTTGAATACCACCACCACCACAATATGTGTCTTGGCCAGCATACGCAAATAGGCCATCTGCCGCGAAAGCGCATCCATCGTTTCAAAATTTGTGTACAACATCAACAAGGAGCGTTTATTGATATGCTTATTGCAGAAAGTATAGAGGTTGCCAAACTCCGATTCTTCAAACGCAGTCGTTATGCTGTAGAGTCTTTCGGAGATTAGCTGCATCTGGTTATTACGTTTCTCCGCTGCGATATGGTCTGATACCGCCTTAGAAAATGTAAGCATACCTGCACGGTCCCGTTTTAGGATAGCTGCATTCGCCAGCACCAGGGTCGAGTTAATCGCATAATCCAATAAAGTCAAACCGTCGAAAGGCATGCGCATAACCCGCCCGGTATCTATAAGCGCATAAATAGGTTGGGATTTCTCCTCTTGATATTGATTCACCAACAGCTTTTTATGCTTGGCTGTCGCTTTCCAGTTGAGGTGCCGATATTCATCTCCTCGAACGTATTCCCGTATATGGTCAAATTCCAATGTAGCCCCAATTCTTCGGATGCGCTTAACTCCCAATTCCACTAGTCTATCCGTCGTGGCCAATAATTGATATTTCCGCATTTGGATAAACGAGGGGTAGCAAGGCAGTTCGAGGGATTCGTTCAACGTAAACTTTCGAGCAAACAATCCAAGTCGCAGCACCAGGACATGGCATCTTCCAAAAGCATACACCCCCCGGGAGGTCGGACGGATTTGATAGCGGATTGCTTTGATTTCCCGAGGTAGAATCGTTGACTCCAACTCCACGTTCCGTAGTTGCAGCTGTACCGGAAACTCTTCTAACAGACGGATGTGCACTTTGGTAGGATAACGACTGGTCAACTGAATCTCCATATCATTTTCATCCCCATTTGATAGCTTCTCGGGATATTTTCGCTGTATAACTATCTTACTTTTCTGATAGTATAGAAACAGCATATCCCATGCACAGGCTGCCACAAATAGCCAAAGAAGTGCGATCACAAACGGGAATAACACTTTGATAAAAAAGGACAGGACAAAGCATGTCGCTAATAGAAGTAGCGCATAGAAAAATTTATTAGTTACATATAAACTACGGATAAAACGCATTATCTCGGGATTTCGATACTGTCCACAATCTGTTTAATGATATAATCACTCGTGAACCCTTCCATTTCCTTTTCGGGGGTCAGCAGCACACGGTGCCCCAATATAGCGGGAGCGACATACTTTACATCATCCGGTGTAATAAAGTCTCTTCCTTGAAGTGCCGCACTTGCTTTTGAAGCTTCCAATAGGGCAATCGACGCGCGTGGCGAAGCTCCCAGCGTAAGATTTGGATTGGAACGCGTATGATAAACCACTTGCGCGATATAGGTCAATACATCTTCATGGACATAAATAGACTTTATCAACTGCTGAAAATGGATCAATTCATCGATACCCAATACCGGCTGTACCAGATCTTCCTTATTGTTTGCTTTTTGCGCATGATGCTCACGCAATATAGCTAACTCCTGCTCTATCGCCGGATAATCAATATTAATTTTGAACAGGAAGCGATCCAACTGCGCTTCGGGCAAACGATAGGTTCCTTCATGTTCTATAGGATTCTGTGTAGCAAATACCACAAACGGTGTTGGCACAGGGTACGTGATACCATCCACCGTCACCTGTCTTTCGGACATACATTCGAACAAAGATGATTGCGTTTTTGCCGGGGCGCGGTTTATTTCATCAATCAAGACGATATTGCCGAAAATCGGTCCCTTCTTAAATTCAAATTCATTGGTCTTTAGGTCTAGCACGGAAGATCCGGTTACATCTGAAGGCATCAGATCGGGCGTAAACTGTATGCGTTTAAACTCACCTTTAACCGCCTTTGCGATCAATTTTGCCGTTAACGTTTTTGCGACACCCGGCATACCCTCTATCAATGAATGACCTGTTGCCAGAATAGCAATCAACAGTTTATGGATGACTTCATCTTGACCTATAATGACCTTTTTAACTTCCTGTTTCACCGCTCCCATCTTATCTTTCAGCTCGGTGAGGTCTATTCTGTTTTCAAAACTCGGTTCATATTTATTTCCTAGTTCACTCATAGCATATTCGCTTTATGTTTAAAATCTTCTATTTTTTTATTTAACGCTACCAATTCGGCATCTGTAGATGTACGTACTTTTCTATATCTTAGCAGGAGCTTGATCAGGTTTTCACACTCTTCCAATGATACACCTGTTTTTAGCGACAATTGCTTCGCAAAAACTTCTCCCTCCAACTGCAGAATATCTAGTTGGAAATGCGTCCTTATATCATATAGAAAATATTCCACTTTCTTCTGTATAAGATTTCCCGGATTTCCACTTTCATAATATAAAGTAGCAATCGTGCGTGCAAATTCTTTGGATAGATTTGGTTCTGGTTCTACGACATTGACAGCCCTTTGTTCCCGTTTACTTTTGAACAATAAAAACAGGATAAGCCCAAAAAGTAAAATATACCATGCCTGACGCAGTCCGTCATTTTGCAACAATACACGTAAGGGTGTGTTTGCTTCCACCGTTCCCTTAAAGGTACTATCAAACCAATATACATCCTCATTGGAAAGCAATTTCAATACAGCCGCTCCGTATATAAAGTTATCTTCTCTCAGCATATAGTAATTGGTAAACATCAGTGGTTCTAAATGCAAAAGAAAACGACCTTTTCCTCTTTTTATCTCGATAAAATTGGGTATTTCCTTATCTTCCACTTCATAATAACCGATTATATGGGTGTTAACCGTATCCAAGTTGCAGAACAGCCCCGGATAGTCTAGGTCCTTATAATATGCTGTTTTACCATCCACTAACGAGAAGGGCCGGTCTTCCACATTGATGACCTCATTAAAATTATACGGATAATGAAATTGTTGCTTAATCCCCAGTGTATCCATTAGGTAAAGTGGAAAATTATTGGCAGAAATAAAAACTTCTCCTCCCCTTTCTACAAAGCTCAACAGTTCTCCCGTTACTTCTTTTCCCTCGTAAAATCCGTTGACGATATAAACCAAACTACCTCGTTCTTTCGCTGTCAAGAACGTTTTCAGAAAATCATAGTTCGTGGACGTGAAGTCTTCTATCTTTACCTGACTCCCCAATATTTCCGGCAATTCCTCCCGGGTCACATATAAACCGTATGGAATCTTATCCCGTTGGTCGTACGTTTTTGACCAATCGATCTGCTTATCACTTGCCAAGTCAATAAAGGCAATAATCAAGACCGTAATGCCGAGTAATATAAGCCCAAATTTCCCAGAGTTCTTCATCGCCATTTTGATTGAAAAGTTAAAAAATAAGGGGCATACTCCTCATATTTAGCTTTGTCTATAGCCATATTTCCGTACCACACGCGGTTGTATATATTTACGTTTCGGGTAAAATCTCGTTTCAGTTCTTCATGCTCGATCTCTTCAATCAGTTCGACATGTGTTTTGGTATATTTCCAATGAATCAGTTCCCGCTTCGCCAGTAATTGTATATTCAGGAGGTTGAGATAGCGAATAGCCAGTGCAAAATCCCCCTCTTTTTTGGCGTTCTCGATATAGCTTGTTAAATCAATATCCAACAGGTTTTTCTCAACGAACTTTACTTCGTCAGACACATCTTCATCATTTTTATCTTTCGCCAGTAGGCGTTTACCCGAAAATAGCACGCGATAAATAATCCAAAGGAAAATAACCAGTGCAGCAACGGCCAATACCTTATATACCACATCGGCAAACTGAAAATACTCCCTCGCAGGAAAAAGATTATCCAACATACGCCCTAACCTTTCCAATATTTTCTTGAATAGGCCAATACGATTCGGGCTATTTTTATCATAATCAAATTCCTCCCCTTGATAACGCTTTATCAATTCGGTATATGTCACTATGTCTACTTGTGGAATCTGATGCATACGGGGAATAGTGTCATAATAACCATCCTCCATATAATCGATCCAATGCTGCGGCGCATATTCCGGTGCTTTCATGGATATACTATCTTCCGGTAAGGGAGGAGATAAGGTTTCTATCGAATCGGTGTCCTGCGCACGGGAAACAGATATTAAGGCCATCGCAAGTAGGACAAAAAATAATCTACTGCCCATCTTCCTCCCTTCCCAGGTTTTGTATTTTTTCATACACATCCTCACCGTATGTTACTTCTTTTGCTGTCTCATAAATAATTCCCGACACCAACACCGTAAACATATAATACACAATATAGAGCAACACCAACAAAGTAGCCCCAATAGATGTAAACATGCGCCCCGCCATGCTGTCAAAAAAGGTATTTTCAAATCCGATCGTGTTGTAAGCGATAATCCCAATAATAAGAGAAGGTATTAAGGTCAGCATCACAAGAAGCGTCTGGAAAACCAAACTGACCACATATGAAGATATACTGTAATCGATAATTTTTTTCTTTAAAATGGAAAAGCTCTGTTGTATGGCATTGCTGGCAGGCATATATCCTTCCCGATAAAATAGGAATGCGCAGAAAAACCAAACGCCGACGAACGCTCCCAGTATACCCGCTGCAAAACTCCCGATAAACGGAATAAACATCAGGATAATCAAAGCAAACATAAACGGAATAAATAAGATGATAGAGGCAATGATACTGATTAGTAAAAATTTGAAATACTTGCCCAGATTCGCAACAAATGCCTGCCAAACATCATTAGAATCAAAATCAGTTCCTCGCTTATTTTTCAGTAAGATGAAGTATTCAATGGCGAAACCGAAGAATACCATACTCACCACCAGTAGCGCAAATAAAGCAGCAACAGCTATGAATATAAGATCCATTGATTCTGTCCAACTTTGCGTTGTTGTTAAATTAATCTTGGTCGTTCCGTAATAGATAAGGATAAGCATGAGGCACAATGGAACAATAGCGAGTCTAAGGATAGTCTGAAAAAAATGCCGTAACACCAACCGTAAGAGATTGACGAAATCCTGAACAATTTCACTCAGCTTTCGTTCTTTCCGAAATTCGAAGTCTATTTCCATCCGTTAATTTTTGCCAGTTGATAAGGTCTGATGATATAGAAATAAATAATAGCTGCAAACGAAATGATAATGATACTGATGCATAACCAAATTGAAACTTGATAATGTCTTGTTACAAAGCCTTCCAAAAAGCCAGCCACAATAAAGAACGGAATGGTACTTACCAACACTTTAGAAGCAGTTTTCATGGCGCGTTTGAATGATTCAAGTCGTGTATAGGACTTTGGGAACAATATACTGTTACCGATAGCGAGACCACAGCCTCCGGCAATCACAATCACCGACAATTCAATAGCACCATGAATCCAAATCGCAGACATAGCTTCCTGCATCATGTCATATCGGAAAAACAAGTGATGAAATGCACCTACCATGATGCCATTACTGAATAAAATATAACCCGTACCGATACTATAAAATACGCCTAATACAAACGCCAAAAAAGCGACCCTAACATTATTGATCGTAATCGCTAAAGCAGAGCCTACTTCGCTTCCTCCTTGATAAACACCTGCGGGATTTCCATCTTCGATATTAGCTATGCTCATATCTACGTAGTAATCACCTAAGATTAGGCGTACGAAATCCAGATCGTATTGGGCTGAAATGAATCCAATGGCTATCGCCAGGCAGAAAATTAATAAGGAATAAAACAACGGGCGTCGCAATTGCCATACCGCTTCGGGAATCTCCTGTTGTACGAAACGCTTGAATTGGTTTTCCGATGATTTTTGATCGCGATACAATTGTTGATGGGCCAATATCGCCAACTCATTCAGATAATCTTTGGTCTTTGATCGGGGATAAAAGGTCTGTGCATATGCCAGATCATTCGTCAATTCGATATAATTGGAAGCTAGTACATCAGGATCTACATTGATTTTATTTCTTAAATTATTTTCAATTAAGATCCATTTTTCTTTATTTCGTTCAATAAAGGACGCTTCTCTCATTTTGTTTTTCTAATTTTCTATTATTAAATAATAACAAAGTAATGAGGAGAAGCTCAGCAATAGCGTCTACTCGAGGCTAATATAGGAAATATTAACGTTTCAAAATGCACAAACTCTCTATTAATACACCCCAAAACGTAAAGTTTGAATATAACTTGGCTTCACTAGGTTCGCGCATCATCGCGTTTGCAATTGACTATTTCATCATTATGTGTTATGCCATCATGGTCTATTACATGGTGTCTCGGCTCGGTCTTTTTAATACAAGCGACCCTTGGCTGACAGCGGGTGTTTATATGCTTATTTTGCTTCCTGCATTCTTTTACCCTTTTCTTATGGAAACATTCTTTAACGGGCAAACCATAGGTAAAATGATTATGCGTACTAAAGTTGTAAAAATTGACGGTACACGCGCCTCGATATATCAATATTTTATCCGTTGGGTATGCTCCATCGTTGACATCTTTTTATGTGCTGGAGCATTAGGAATTAGCAGTATAATTGCCACAAAACATGCACAACGGATTGGGGATATCGCCGCCGACACAACCGTCATCAGCACCAAACAAAATATGGTGTTGCAACAAACACTTTTTGCAGAGATTACGCAAGAATATACCGTTACCTTTCCTCAAGTGATGCGCTTGTCAGACAAAGATGCCAACACCATTAAAGATATATACAAAAAGGGTTACGAACGCAAAGATTACAATATCATTTTGGCATTGAGCAATAAGCTTGTCGAACTGCTGGACGTCAAACCGCAAATGCGTCCCGAAGAGTTTATTGATGTTGTGATTAAGGATTATTATTATACGTTTCGAGACAGGTAACACTTAAAACCGCCATTTTACGTAATTGATGTTTTTATTATCGGCGAGATACTTGCGTTCATAGTATGTTTTGATAGAAAGCACATCATCTACTAAATCCGAGTGGTATAGATCTGTCGTTTCTTTCATTTTAGGAAGTTTTAACAATGCAATCTGTTCTAAGGTATAGGCGTAGAAACCGTCATTATCCGTTTTGAGATGCATGATGCCATTATCGTTCAGAATCGTTTTATATTTTTCTAAAAACGTAGGATTGGTCAAACGCTTTTTCTCGCGGCTATCTTGTGGTTGCGGATCCGGAAAAGTAATCCATATTTCCGTTATTTCGCTTTCTGCAAAATACTCCAATATGGTTTCAATCTGAATACGTAGAAATCCCACGTTATTAATTCCTTCTTCCAATGCTGTTTTTGCTCCTCTCCAGATCCGGTTTCCCTTGTAGTCGATACCAATAAAATTGATATGGGGAAACATTTTCGCTAAGTTGACGGTATATTCTCCCTTCCCGCATGCAAGTTCCAAGACAACAGGATTATTATTTCCAAAGAACTTTGATGCCCATCCACCTTTATAATCTTTTCCCGCATCCAATTGAATAACATTCTTAAATGTAGCCACTTCGGCAAATTTCCGTAACTTATCCTTACCCATTTCCAATAATTTGTTGGCAAAAATAATCTTATATTTGTAGGAATCAATGGAAAAAGAAGCTAAAATATTCGTTGCTGGACATCGTGGCATGGTAGGGTCAGCGATTGTAAGAGCATTGGAAAAAGAGGGATACTTTCACCTTATCAAACGTACATCAAAGGAACTCGATTTGCGCGATCAAACTAAGGTAGCCGATTTTTTCGCTGAAGAACAACCGGAATATGTATTCTTGGCCGCTGCAAAAGTCGGCGGTATCGTGGCCAACAATACTTATCGTGCTGATTTTCTCTATGAGAATCTCATGATTCAAACAAATGTAATCCACCAGTCGTATGTTCAAAACGTAAAAAAGCTTTTATTCTTAGGTTCGAGCTGTATTTACCCTAAACTTGCCCCACAGCCTCTTAAAGAGGATTACCTATTGACCGGCACATTAGAACCTACCAACGAGCCTTACGCCATAGCAAAAATTGCGGGGATTAAAATGTGTGAATCCTACCGTTCACAATATGGATGCAATTTCATCTCCGCGATGCCCACAAACCTATACGGCATCAATGACAACTATCATCCGCAAAACTCTCATGTATTACCCGCTCTAATCCGACGTTTCCATGAGGCGAAGATAGCGGGAATAAGTGAAGTGAATATCTGGGGAACTGGATCTCCACTACGGGAGTTTCTATATGCAGACGATTTAGGGGAAGCCTGTGTTTTTTTGATGCAAAACTATAATGAAGAACAGTTTATTAATGTAGGTGTGGGTGAGGATATCAGCATCCGGGATCTCGCTTATCTCGTAAGTGAAATTGTAGGATACAGCGGTGGGCTCCGATTTGACACAAGTAAGCCAAATGGTACCCCACGCAAACTTATGAATGTTGATAAATTACATGCATTGGGATGGAAGCATAAGACTTCCTTAAAAGAAGGAATTGCGTTAGCCTATGCAGATTTTCTCCATAAGTACTAAGCCTAAGCCCCGTCCGTAAATCGTTCGTCTTCCAAGATAGCAGACTGCTGTTCCATAACGGCTATTTTTTCTATCGTATCTTCCGCTAGTTTTTTCTTCTTTTTTTTCTTTTTAGGCTTTATAAAAGAGGTAACTTTATTCACGAATCCACTTATTTTATCCTGGTTAACCTGCCCTATAGCCGTTTCTGAAGCTAACAAAACCATAGCTTTTTTAAACCAACCAGCTTTTCGAAGTACCGTTGAATTTAGCACAATGGGCGCGCCCAGCTGTAAAGCCCTTGTTAGCCAGTCAGCATCTTTACTCTGCACAGCTTTCGCGATACCAGATGTGAAGCCTTTCAGCATACCTGCTCCTGGAACGTGAGACGTAATTCGTTGAAAAAAACGAAAAGGAGTAGCTATTTTTACCTTTAATAACTCATATTGATCAGTTAGATAGGCCTCCTGTTCTTTTCGTCGCAAACTGAGCCGAGCAATCTCGGCTTTTAAATCATGTATGTTATTTATTTTCTGTGAACTCTTCATTTACGCTTGATTTAATTTTCTCTTCCACGATATCATCGTCTTCTTCTCCTTGCCATTTGCTTGTCACCTTACGGATAGTAAGGTTCATAAAAATCCTTTCCAGACTAGGTTCAAATGCACGCATGAGTAACACGAGCACGAAGAATATAACACCCGTTAGCAGAAACCCTAACGCATTACTTTCCAACACTTCTCCAAGGTAAAAGCCTAATGCTAATGAGCAGAAAAAAACAATGAATAAAGTAAATACGATCCTAACGACATCCAGTACCAACGATCCCATTATTCGAGAACCTTTGGCTAAGCCTTTCAACTGCAATAGCTTTAACTGTGTGTCTATATATTCTTTACCTTTTTGAAAGGTACCACTAAGCGAAAATTTTTCTTCTTCCATCAACTGTTTTTTTATGCTATTAATCGAGATGTTAGGCGTGTTCTTCTATTTCGTCATCCACCATAGTTTCCACTTCAGAAACTTTTGATTTAACTAAACCTATTAATTTATCCTTAAGTTCACTAAGTTGGTCAAACTGCTCTTCCGCCCGTTCTTTGATGGCATCACCTAAATCTGACAATGACTCGTTTATCTTATCCCTTGTCTCAGATCCTTTATCGGGAGCAAACAATAATCCTACAATTGCTCCTGCTGCAAATCCTGCTAATAGCGCTGTTACTACTTTACTGTTATCATTCATATTTTTTGTCATTTAAATAATTCCCCATTTTACCCATGAAGATTAGATAAGTTATACACATAACAAATAATCTTCGTAATCGTTTTAAAAATACAAAAGTATTTTGGGCTTCCGTATCCCTGCCAAAAAAGAAAACAGAAATCTTGCAAAAAGTAATACTTTTCTACGCTTTTTTTGTTTTTTCCTTTTTTTCACCTACTTTTAATTAACCATTTTAACATCACAGCTATGCTCGTCAAAACCTTTAGTAGTGCCGTATATGGCATAAATGCAACCACTGTTACGGTAGAAACACTCATTTGTCCTGGCCTACATTATTATATCGTCGGATTGCCCGATAGTGCGATCAAGGAAAGTCTACACCGTATTGAAAGCGCTATTACGAATGCAGGATACCGTATGCCTCGTCAAAAAATTGTTATCAATCTCGCTCCGGCCGCTATTCGTAAAGAAGGATCTGGCTACGATTTGTCTATGGCAATCGGTATTTTAGCTGCGTCGGAACAGATCCGGGATACCTTATTAACAGATTATATTGTTTTAGGCGAATTATCGCTAGACGGCAATATCCAACCCGTCAGGGGTGTCTTACCCGTAGCCCTGCAAGCCAAAAAGGATGGGTTTAAGGGTATTATTTTACCCACCGCCAACGGACGTGAAGCTGCAGCCGTCCAGGATCTGGAAGTCCTAGTTGCAGATAATTTAGAAGAAGTTATCCTTTTCTTTAATGGCCAACAGCAGTTAACGAGTATAGAGATCGATATTGAAAATGAATTCTTGCATCATATAAATAACTATGATGTCGATTTTGCCGACGTGAAAGGACAGGAAAATATAAAGAGGGCGTTGGAAATAGCAGCCGCAGGAGGGCACAATGTCATTTTAATTGGTCCACCCGGCGCTGGTAAAACCATGCTTGCCAAGCGTCTTCCGACGATCCTCCCGCCGCTGCTTTTAGGCGAATCACTTGAAACGACCAAAATCCATTCCGTTGCGGGTCAACTCCGTGCACTTTCCTCGCTCATGACGGCTCGCCCCTTCCGGGCTCCCCATCATACGACATCGGACGTTGCGCTCGTTGGTGGGGGAGCGTCTCCACAACCAGGAGAGATTTCACTCGCTCATCATGGTGTATTATTTTTGGATGAACTTCCGGAATTTAAAAGATCTGTTCTAGAAGTCATGCGGCAACCGCTAGAATCTCGAAATATTACGATTTCACGCGCCAAGTTCTCCATTGATTACCCAGCTAGTTTCATGCTGATTGCCGCTATGAATCCCTGTCCATGTGGCTATTATAACCATCCAGAAAAAGAATGCATCTGCGGCAGCGCCATTGTACACCGCTATCTAAACAAAATTTCTGGTCCTTTATTGGATCGTATAGATTTACATGTGGAGGTCACACCTGTTGAATTTAACGAGCTTTCTACCAACAGAAATACGGAGACCAGCGAGATTATTAGGAAAAGGGTTATACGAGCACGCAAAATTCAAGCAGAGCGCTTTACAAGTTTTGCGGATATCCATAGCAATGCACAGATGAACACACCCACCGTACACCAAGTATGTCAAGTCAGCGACTCAGGCAAGAAACTTTTGCGGGCCGCCATGGAACGTCTCGGACTTTCGGCTCGGGCGTATGACCGTATTTTAAAAGTATCGCGCACCATCGCTGATATGGATGGTTCAATGCAAATTGAAAACCAACATCTGGCCGAAGCCATTCACTTTAGAAGTTTAGATCGAGAAAATTGGGCCGGGTGAAAAAATCTAAAAAAATTGGCTAATAAGGTGGCCAATGGACCAAGGATAAAGCAATATAGTCAATCCTATACCTGCCAAAGCACCAAACAAATGCGCATCGTGATTGATATTATCATACGCCTTTTTGGAAGCCCAGATACAATACCCTAGAAACAGGAATGCAAACAAATACGCCGGTATCGGAATAACCATAAAGAGTCCCAACATTGCTTTCGGCTGAAACATAATAAAGCTAAAAAGTACGGCACAAATCGCACCCGATGCACCTAAACTATAATAACCAGAATTGTTTTTTTGCCGAATTAGTGTAGGTATATCGCTAAGAACTAAGCTAACGATATAAAGTCCTGCAAAAAGCACATGACCCAATGCTCCACTAAATTGGACAAACATATTCTCCAGACCGAATCCGAAGTAATAGAACGTCATCATATTGAAAATAAGATGCATCCAATCTTTATGGATTAAGCCACTCGTAAAAACCATGTACCATTTTGACTTATCTCTATACAATGTATAGGGATGGAGCATTAATTTCGTATACCATTGCGGATTGGAAAAAACATATAAGCTCAATCCTATTGTCAAGACAAAAATCACGGAAGCAACAGGAGTCGCATAAAGGTAATATAACATAAAGTCTGCTGGTTAAAATCTGTCTTCTATTAAAAAGACATATAGTTCTTTGGAGCCATGCGCACCTAACCCCAACATTTTCTCCCCGTCTGCCGTTCGACTGGGCCCAGTTATCGTTGAAATCATAGATGGAAACTTATCTCCATATTTTTCTTTTATACGTTGTAATCCATGTTTAATATCCATGACTAATTGGGAAGCTTTAGCCACCACAATATGAATAGGTGGATAGATACTCAATCGACGCCCCGCCTCATTCCCATTAGACAACATAATACTTCCATTGCGTGCAATAAGTGCTTCACAAGTTGTAATTCCCGCATCTGCAGCGTCAAGTTGCTGATCGGTTGTATAAATCGGGAAACCGTATTGTCCCAATAATTTTTGTATACTAGGCTCCCACGCTAAAATCTTTTTTATCTGCAAGTTTTCGGCTAAAAGTATTAAATTTTCAATCAGCGAGATTTCGCCATCGCAATACACAAAATTGCCTGCAACTTGTGTAAACTCCCGTGCAAACGTAACATCCAAAGGCTCCTCCTCATCTTTATAGAGGGGAGAATCCTCAAAATCACTATGCGGATTATCACGCTTCTGTAACAGCGCTTGACGAATCTTTTTAAGCATCCGCTCTTTAGCTGTTGTATTTCGAATATTCATTTATGTACCCTTACGAATGAAACGTAAAGACTTCGTCGTCACCAAGCGCCATGCCAATTCGCTCCTTATTCTTCTGATTTTGTATCGTTGTTATTACTATCCTGTGGGAGATCCAACGGCAAATCCGTTTGTGGAACACCGCCGCCGTCAACACCGCCGTTTACAAATTCGTCATACGCCGTCCGATTTTCGAACGGACGTTTGCCTAAAATCTCTTCCAAGTCACTTTGAAACAGAATTTCTTTCTCCAATAGCTTTTCCGCGATTTTGATAAGGCCGTCTTGCTTGTCTAATAAAAGCTGTTTCGTTCTATCATACACCGCTGCGATTAAGTTTCGTACCTCTTGGTCGATTAACTCTGCCGTTTGATCAGAATAGGGTTTTTGGAACTGTGTTTCTCCAGCGCTATCACGGAAAGATACATTTCCTACTTTATCATTCATACCATATACAGCAGTCATGGCATACGCCAATTTGGTGATTCTTTCCAAATCATTTTGCGCGCCCGTACTGATACGGCTAAACGTAATATCTTCTGCGACTCGTCCTCCCATGGTCATACACATACTATCTAGCAATTGCTCCGTCGTATATAAGAACTGCTCTTTCGGCAAATATTGTGCATATCCGAGTGCGGCAACACCACGCGGAACAATAGAAACCTTAACCAAGGGATCCGCAAACTCCAGGAACCAGCCAGCAATAGCATGGCCCGCTTCGTGATAAGCCACTATTTTCTTCTCTTCTGGAGAGATAATTTTATTTTTCTTTTCAAGCCCTCCGATAACCCTGTCAATGGCATCCTGGAAATCTTGCATATTAATAGACGCTTTATTTTTCCGAGCTGCGATCAATGCCGCTTCGTTACATACATTAGCGATCTCTGCACCCGCAAAACCGGGTGTTTGTGCCGACAGCTTTTTCGCGTCGACTTCTTCTGCTAATTTCAACGGCTTTAAATGTACGTTAAATATATGCTCACGTCCGATCAAATCCGGCTTATCGATAGAAATCTGCCTATCAAATCTTCCGGGGCGCAACAACGCTTGATCCAATACATCTAGACGGTTGGTAGCGGCTAAAAGGATAACCCCTAAGTTCGTACCGAAACCATCCATTTCCACCAGTAATTGGTTTAATGTATTTTCGCGCTCGTCATTCCCTCCCATAACAGAGTTTTTACCACGGGCCCGACCGATCGCATCAATTTCGTCGATAAATATGATACAAGGCGCTTTTTCTTTAGCTTGTTTAAATAAGTCCCGTACACGCGATGCACCAACACCCACAAACATTTCTACAAAATCCGATCCCGACAGGGAGAAAAATGGCACCTGAGCCTCTCCGGCTACAGCTTTTGCCAATAATGTTTTACCCGTTCCCGGAGGCCCTACAAGTAAGGCTCCTTTTGGAATTTTACCACCTAGATCCGTGTATTTCTTTGGGTTTTTCAGAAAGTCCACGATTTCCATAACCTCTGTTTTAGCCTCTTCCAGTCCGGCGACATCATTGAATGTGATGTTTATTTGGGACTCTTTGTCAAAAAGCTGCGCTTTAGATTTTCCAATATTGAAAATCGCACCACCACCGGTACCAGCTCCTCCTCCCATACGACGCATCAACAACATCCATATGGCCACGATAATTAATAACGGGAGCATAAACGAAATAAACCAACCGGCCCAAGGATTAGACCTGTTTTCGTAATGAGGCTCAATACGGGGCTGATCTTCGGGCAGTCCAGCCTGTGATTTTTCCAGCTTTGCGTTTAAAATCACATCGGAAGGCTCTGTAAACGTATATTGCGGTCCCATATCAGGAGATAACAATAGGGAATTCGGACTAGGTGCGACATTTTTATATTTGTCTTCCTTAAGTCTATCTTTTTTTATGTATACCTCTACCTCAACCAAATCATTGCTCTTAAAAGCGACCAATTTTTCTACATCGCCAGGCAACAGTATCTCTTTCTCAAATTTTGAATACGTAATTTCTTCGGTATTATCGCTACTAAAAAAGTACTGCAGTCCAAAGAACCCGAGGATAATCAATATCCATAACCACATCATATTAAATTTGGGTGGAACAGGAGTTACTTTTTTACTTGGAATTTTCTTCATTACAATCTATTATATCTATTTCTTCTACTCTTACTTGCTAAACCTCTATGCGCTTTGGTATGTTTCTACCTGCGCGTCACCCCACAAATCCTCTATGCCATAATGGCTCCTTTTTTCCGTTTTAAAGATATGAACAACGACATCTACAAAATCCAGTAGAATCCATTCACCATTGTTATGTCCCTCTTTCCGCCACGGTTCTTGCCCAAAGGCTTTGTAAACCTCTTCTTCTACACTATTCGCTATGGCATTGATTTGTGTTGCAGAATCCGCATGACAGATAACGAAATAATCAGATAAGGTGGCATTCACGTTCCGCATATCCATCCGCACAATATCATTACCTTTTTTCTCTTGCATCCCGTGTACTACAACTTCTGCAAGTCTATCCGATAAATCCTTTTTTGTATCTTTATTCATTAAAAAACATTAGTTTTGAACGATATTTATGTCTTTAAATATTTTTCCCTTGCAAAATAACACATTTTCCCGACTTTACCTTAGACAAAATTTAATTGTATTGGAAGAGGTAACATCTACTAACGATTATTTAAAACAACTTTTGTCAAATATTAAGCCACTTCCCGAAGCAACTGCCATTATGGCAACCCACCAAGTAAAAGGAAAAGGTCAACGGGGAAATTCCTGGCTCGATAAACCCTCCGAAACATTAGCTATAAGTTTCGCCTTATATCCAAAAGACTTCTCCACCCATCAATCGTTTAATCTAAATATGCTCGTTTGTTTGGCCGTCCAACGTTGGGCGTCCGCCTTACTTCCTGATGTGCAGATTAAATGGCCTAATGATATCTATATCCACGGTAAGAAATTAGGCGGGATATTAATCGAAAATCAATTATCTGGACACCATATCCGTTCAAGTGTAATCGGTATCGGCATCAACATAAAACAACAAACCTTTCCCATCGTTATACAAAACAAAGCGACTTCACTTTATCTCGAAAAACCGACGACACCAACCAAACCCATCGAGCAATATGGTCTATCCCTTCTTTCTACTATAACAGCATGCTATGAGAACATAGATTTAAAAGATACCCAGCAGCTACTGGATGCTTACAATAATTCGCTGTTTAGAAAAGGGATCCCAGCAATATATGAAGTAGAAGGAAAAACCGTCACGGGCATTATCCAGGGCGTGGAAAGTGATGGGAAATTAAACATCGTAATCGATAACCAAGAACGGCTATTTGATCTTCAGGGAATTCGTTTTAAGCTGTAAAGGTCATATCGCTTTGACAATCTGTTTGCATATCGCTTTTACTATTCCTAAATTTGAAGATCATTTTCAACACAGATTAGATTTAAACCTTATCGAGCAGAAATAGTCTTACATAAGAGAATCTAACGATTAAAAATAATTATTAGTATGAAAAAATTAAGTCTATTAATTGTCATCGTATTATTTACTATGGCTAGTGGGGTGGCTCAAATATATAAGCCTGTAAAATGGAGCGTTGCATCACAAAAATTAACGGACAAAGAAGCTGTCGTATTTATTAAAGCGACCATCGATAACGGCTGGCATATATACGGCTTGAATGCTCCTACCGGTGGACCAATTGCCACATCCTTTGCTTTCGGAGCATCTAAAGATTATAGCTTAAACGGAAAGGTTGCGGCACCTGCACCAAAGTCGAAATTTGAGAAAGTTTTTGATATGAATGTTCCATATTATACGAAAGAGGTTGTTTTCCAGCAGAAAATAAAGCTAAATAAAGGCCAAACAACGGTAAAAGGAACAGTTGAATTTATGGCTTGCGATGCGGAACGATGTTTACCTCCAGAAGAATACGCTTTCAACGTCACAATTAAGTAGTAATTGTGAATATAAAAAACGATAAGGCGGTAAGTTTACTGCCTTTTTTTTTATTTTAGCAAAATATCTAAATAAGCTATGCGTTCATTATTTCAGTACCTCATCGTACTACAAATTTTAACACTTTCCTTATATACTCCGTCATTTGCTCAGCAAGATAGCCTAATCTCCTTTGATGATATAGAATTTACAGATGGTTCTATTGAATCAGGAGACGATACCTTGTTAGAAGTGCCGGATGACCTAATCTTTGGAGATGGAATAGCCAGCAAAGAGGTGGATGGAGGAACGGCAGGTGATACGCCTATGCAACCTGTAGACGCCAGTGGTGCCGAACAGCAGTCTCTGTGGGGTATTTTCATTGCAGGTCTGCTCGGCGGGTTTGCGGCTTTTATCATGCCGTGTATATTTCCCATGGTCCCACTTACGGTCAGTTTCTTCACCAAGAAAGGTGGCTCTCGTACAAAAGGTGTATCACAAGCACTCCTATACGGATTATTCATCATCGTGATATATGTAGCTTTGGGTATGCTCATCACGATAGCATTTGGTTCCGATGCACTCAACGCCCTGTCTACCAACGGCTTTTTCAATTTCCTGTTCTTTCTTATTTTGGTAGTCTTCGCAGCTTCCTTTTTTGGCGCGTTCGAACTTACCTTGCCTAGTTCTTTTGTAAACAAGATAGATGCACAGTCAGATAGGGGCGGATTGCTAGGCTTGTTCTTTATGGCTTTCAGCTTGGCATTGGTATCGTTCTCATGTACAGGACCGATCATCGGCACACTGCTAGTAGAAGCGGCGTCCAAGGGTGAACGTCTCGGCCCTGCCGTGGGGATGTTAGGCTTCTCAATTGCATTGGCGATACCATTCGTGCTGTTCGCCTTTTTCCCCTCTATGTTGAAATCCTTACCTAAATCGGGCGGATGGCTTAACAGTGTCAAAGTGGTATTAGGCTTTTTAGAGTTGGCATTAGCGCTGAAATTCTTATCGAATGTGGATCTCGCTTATCACTGGAATTGGCTAGATAGAGAAGTGTTTTTAGCACTTTGGATAGCTATCTTCGGGTTATTAGGACTATATCTTATTGGCAAGCTCCGCTTTGCGCACGACAGCCTGCCAGGGCACCTCTCCGTGCCTCGAACCATATTGGCCATTATCGTATTCGCTTTTGTGATATATATGGTACCGGGCATGTGGGGAGCACCTTTAAAGTCAATCTCCGCATTTTTGCCTCCCTCGGCTACGCAGGACTTCGACCTTTCTTCCATAAACTTAGGTGTTGCCCCTACTGGGACAATCAGCGCTGGCAAACAGAAGAAATATTATGAGATCTTCCATGAACGCGGCACGCCCAAGGGGTTCGACCCTTATTACGATTATCAAGAGGGACTTGCCGCAGCGAAAGAATCGAACAAGCCGGTGCTGATCGACTTTACCGGTTGGAACTGTGTAAATTGTCGCAAGATGGAGGCTAATGTGTGGACCGACCCTAAGGTAGCCGCCCTACTTCGGGAGGAGTTCGTAATGGTGGAATTGTTCGTAGACGACAGGACGGAACTATCTAAGGAGGAGCAATACATTTCGGAATACTCGGGCAAGCGTATTCGGACAATCGGCGCAAAGAACAGCGACTTCCAAGCTTCGGCATTCAATAGTAACTCGCAACCGTTGTATGTCATCGTAGACACAGCAGGCAACGTATTAATACCACCCAGTGGTGCAAACTACAATGTAAATAGCTATGCTGCTTATTTACAACAAGGTATCAACGTTTTTAACAACAAAGAGTAAAATATAACAGCATAAATAATCAATCTAACAGGAGACCGCCCGAGCGTATGGGAACCTCTTATCAACAACTAAAAAATATAATTAGATGAAAACCATAAAAAATATTGCCGTTTTGACATCTGGAGGTGATGCTCCAGGAATGAATGCGGGCATCCGTGCAGTTGTACGTACAGGGATATACAACAACTTAAACGTATTTGGCGTGCGTCGCGGTTACGATGGCTTAGTAAAGGGCGAGATTGTACCTATGGATGCTAAATCGGTCGCCAACATCATTCAACGTGGTGGAACCATACTCAAAACAGCTAGAAGTGAGGAATTCAAAAGCTACGAAGGACGGAAACAAGCATACGAAAACATTAAAAAATTAGGAATTGATGCTTTAATTGTTATCGGTGGCGACGGCACGTTTACAGGTGCGTCTAAGTTTATCGAGGAATTTGACGTTCCCATTTTAGGCATGCCGGGCACGATCGACAATGATCTCGCCGGAACGGATTTCACCATTGGATACGACACCGCTATCAATACCGTGGTTGATGCGGTGGACAAGATAAGAGATACCGCAGAATCGCATGATCGTGTATTCGTGATCGAAGTTATGGGACGGGACTCCGGTTTGATTGCTTTACGGTCCGGCATTAGCACAGGAGCAGAAGCGGTATTGATCCCAGAACTAAATGTAGATTACGATGCGATTATGAAGCGCTTGGACAAATCTCGTAAAAACAAGTCTTCGCGTATCATTATTGTAGCAGAAGGTGATAAAGAGGGTGGCGAAGTCGTTGCAGATAAAATCAAGGAGAACTTTCCGCATTACGACGTGCGTCTGTCTATATTAGGACATATCCAGCGTGGCGGCAGACCAAGCTGTATGGATAGAGTTTTAGCAAGTAGACTAGGGGTGGCATCGGTAGAAGGATTACTAGAGGGAAGAAGAGGAGAAATGGCTGGACTTATCTGCGGACAAGTACAATTCACTCCCTTTAACAAAGCTATTAAACATATTGATAAGATAAACGAGAACCTGACCAGAATCGTAGAGATTTTATCACTATAAAATCAAAAGGGCGCAAAAATGCGCCCTCCTATCAACTTACCAATAGCTTATAACCCTTGCCATGTACATTGACAATCTCCACATTGGGGTCCTCCTTGAGATATTTACGCAATTTACTTAAAAATACATCCATACTACGACCTGTAAAATAATTGTCATCATGCCATATCTTCACCAACGCTTCCTCTCGCGTAAGAACATCATTTTTGTTTAAGCATAGTAGCCGTAACAATTCTGCTTCTTTGGTAGATAGCTTTTGTTGTTGACCTTTGAAGGAAATAATCTGACTGGTGTAGTCAAAGAAATAATCTCCAATTTCAAATTTATCGGCTAACTCTTCCTCTTTCTCCTTAGACACACGTTTTAACAGGGCATGGATACGTAGTAATAACTCCTCCACACGGAATGGCTTCGTAATATAATCATCCCCTCCCAATTCGAATGCCTGCGTTTTGTCTTCCATCATACCTTTTGCCGTAGCATAGATAATCGGTATGGTTTTGTCCATTTTACGGATATCCTTACCCAACGAAAAACCGTCTTTTTTCGGCATCATCACATCAAAAATACACAGATCATATTTGTCTTTGCGAAAAGCGCTCAGCGCTTCATCGCCATCTTGGGTCAATGTGACATCAAATTTCCCTTTTAATTCCAAGTAATCTTTTAGAAGTTCGCCTAAGTTAGGATCATCTTCCGCTAGTAATATTTTTTGCATACGCGTATTGAGTTTTTATGCTTCACGATCAAGTGCAGTCCCTTTTAATGGAAAAGTTAACTCAAAGACTGTGCCTTTGTCTTTTTCACTTTTCACTTGAATTCTCCCGTTAAGCCGTTTTACAATATCATTAACATAACTTAGCCCTAATCCAAATCCTTTGACATTATGTACATTTCCTGTCGGAATCCGGTAGAACTGGTCAAAAATCTTTTCTTTTTGGTCTTTCGTCATCCCCATCCCCTTATCAGCGATAGTAATAACTACATGATCCTTAGCGTTATATGTTTTCACCGTAATCTCAGGAGCATCTTTACTATATTTAATCGCGTTGTCTACTAAATTAAAAAATACATTAGACAAATGGAGCTCATCCCCAATCACTAAATCTTTCGGTGCGGATATATCCGTATGAAGTATGCCATTTGCTCGTTGAAGTTGCAGATTCATACTGTCCAAAACGCCAAAAACAACCGCGTTGATATGGACATCTACTTTCTCTATTTTTAAATTCTCTTTTTCTAACCGAGCAATATTCAGTACCCGCTCAATATGGTTTCCAAGTCGGACGTTCTCGTCATAAATGATATTCGCCAATCTGTTTACACGTTTACCATCGGCAGCTATCTCGGGGTCGCGGAGGGATTCACTGGCGATCATAATAGTTGCCACAGGTGTTTTAAACTCGTGGGTCATATTATTCATGAAATCTGTCTTCATCTCCGAAATTTTCTTTTGCCTAAAGATAATGCTTAAGGTGTATGCAAAAGCACCAATCAGTAAAGCCAAAAGCGCTATCATAGGCAACATCATATAGCCCATTGTATCCCTGATAACAGAGGATTTATTGGGAAAATAAATAGACAAGAGGCCGGGCGAGCTGTTTATATCATTCTCAAACAACTTGGTGCTGTATTTCGCAAGTTGCTTTCTTGATTTCGGATTGTTGCTTTGTAACGTCTCGTAAATAATATAACTTTGGTCGTCTCTCACTTCGATATTAAACGGCACATAGATATCACGTTTGTTAAGTTCGGCATCCAATTCCTTTTTTAAATACTTGACATTCAAACGCTCACGAAACGGCTTTTTGGCGAGCAGCATACTTGATTGCACATCTTTCAAGATATCTTCACTTTTACCACCAATAATAGCTAAGGTGTCAAAAAGCGTAGTCGCCTGTTGCAATTTTTTAGCATTTAGTACGACCAATTGGTTCTCCAATGTCTGCAATTGATCTGCTATTTCCCCATTTACACGTGGTATCAAGGTGGCCGTCTGCATGGCCTCCACTTGGTTATTCCTAAAATAAGGAATGATAAACCGCGTGCTATCATCTTTCGCGGGAACTAGAGGCACTTCGCGCGTCGCCGTTAATTTTATATCGGTATCAAAATACCCCTCGCCTAAGTATTTATTGTCTACGTTAAAATTTATAAAACTTTGGTAGCGCTTTCTTCTGATATACGTTTCATAAAAAGCATTGTTAACATAGATGGCATTCGGAAAAACAGCTTTTAAATTCTCCTCCTCTGCCCGATAACGCTGCTGATAATCAAATTGCTGACGTTGTAACTTTTTTATCTGCTCTTGAATTTGTAATTGACTCGCTAAAAGCTGTTCATTTCGCTCCCGCATGGCTTGGTCAGCTTTAAACTTCTCTTGATTAATGCGGTCCTGCTCGCGCGCAAATTCAAAAATTTCCTGCTTTTCAATCTTGCTGGCAACCGAGGCAAGTGCCGCCGTAACTGCCTCATCAAAAAGTTGGGATTTCTGCTTAAAAGATTCTCTTACGAAATAGTATTGCATAGCCATCACCCCCATAAGGGCTATAGACATTAACCAAATAATCAGTGTGATACTACGCTTTTTCATCTTGAACTACAAAAATAGGTATGGGTTAGCGTTAAAAATCAGCCTTTAACACTATTTAACAGCAAACACCTTAAAAATTAAGTTTTTTACGTAACTTCATGATTTAATAATTCGTACAAACATGAAGTTGTTGCTAACAATATGGAGCTGTATATTGCTGACGGCAGTATCAGCTCAACAAACCGAAAATGACAAGAACACATCTGGTTCTAGAGCTACCATCATGACCGAGGTCGATACAGCTATCACGACACCGATAGACCCTGACGATACAGCAAAAATCATCAAACAAAAAACAATCATTAAAAGAGCTCCTGAAGCATCCATAGTCGATATTCCGACTCTGAAAATGGATACATCGAAAACCTACCCGACACCAGTAAAAACCTTATACGGCCACCAACTTGCTCCAATGCCCGGAACAGAAAAACTGGACAGCTTGGACAAACGGAATGCCATGGCAGAATCCACTCCTTACCCTAAAATCCTGATTAAGACATCATCAAAAAATAAATAAAAGACTGATCTCAAAGGATCGTTTTTTTATTTAAATTTGACTATGGCATTGGTATATCTCAGAGAATTAGACGCCGAAACGAAATTCGCAATATGGAAAATAGAGGAAACGGCTACAGAATTATTAGACCGGTTACAACTTGATGAACGGGAGAAATCTCTCTTAGAACGTTTCAGTAAAGGAAAGCGTACCCTACACTGGTTGGCGTCACGTGTATTGCTTCGTTACCTCCTCAAAACAGATGCATTTATCGCCTGTCCATCCGATACAAATGGAAAGCCGTATTTACCTGATTACCCTTATCAAATATCCTTTACACACTCCTATGATTATGCCGGACTGATGATGAGCCAAAAAGGTCCTTGTGGCATTGACCTCGAAATTGTCAAAGATAAAGTCGTGCGTATCAAAGAAAAGTTTATGAAGCCGAATGAATTGGCTTTTATACAGCATGATCATATCGAACAATTATACGCCTGCTGGTGCGCCAAAGAAGCTGTCTATAAACTACAAGGCAATAAAGGTATTTCTTTCTTAGAAAACATGACTATCTTACCTTTCCAATATAAACCACAGGGCGTCATGACCGTTATGTTACGCAAAGCAAGTGCCGTCAAATCGTTTCACGTCTACTACGAAAAATTTCAAGACTACATGCTCGGTTACGTCGTAGATGAACATTAAATGCAATCTCATTTCGGGCAATAAATTTGATAATTTGTTAACTCCCTGCACATTTTAGGTTAACAAAAAAAAGTTTACTTTGAAAAAACGAATAGGAACCCGGGATGATTAACATCATTATCAAGGTGCCATCCTACAATTGAAAAATAAAAAGTAAACGGATGAAACGAAATGTTGAATTAGTCGTTATTTCCGATGTTCATCTTGGAACGTACGGTTGCCGTGCAAAAGAACTCCTTCGATACCTATCTTCTATAGCACCTAAAAAGCTTATTCTCAATGGTGACATTATCGACATTTGGCAATTTCGAAAAAGTTATTTCCCCGAGCCCCATTTGCAGGTATTAAAGTATATATTAGATTTGGCCTATACGGACTGTGAAGTGGTATATATCACCGGCAATCATGACGAGATGTTACGAAAATTCGGAAAGATGCAGTTTGGACGTATCGAATTGACCAACCGAAAACTTATGGATATCGACAACAAGAAAGTTTGGTGTTTTCATGGCGATGTGTTTGACGCTTCTATCCAACACACCAAGTGGCTCGCCAAACTTGGCGGCTGGGGATACGACCGATTAATCCAACTGAATAATATCATCAATTGGGGATTGGTTAAATTAGGATATGAAAAATATTCCTTATCGAAGCGTATCAAAAACTCTGTAAAAAAAGCGATAAAATTCATTTCAGATTTTGAAGAGACTGCATCGCACCTTGCTATTGAAAACGGCTATGATTATGTAATTTGTGGTCATATTCACCAACCACAAATCCGACAAATAGAAACAAAGAAAGGCACTTGCACTTACATGAATTCTGGTGATTGGATTGAAAACCTGACTGCCTTGGAATACCATCAGGGGAGCTGGAGCTTATTCAGTTATGAAAACCATAAAATCCAATTGGAACAACGCCCTGAAGAAGATACAAATTTACAACACAACGTCGAAGAGTTATTAAAAAGCATCGTCAATGGACCTATCTAAAAACGTGCAATTTCGTCAATCTGTTCCTGCACAAATTTCGTCGTCAACTCATCGATAAGTTGATCATCATTGTCTAACTCATCGTGTACTTTTGATAAATGGATCTTCAAGGGCAATACGTGCATACGCATATAGTTACATACGCCAGTGAAATGGTCGACTCCCCGTATATTTCCATATTTCCCGGTAGACACCCCCACCAAAGCTGCTTTTTTGTGGAAAAACGAAGCGGGAAAAGAGCAGGCGTCTATTAATACTTTTAGTATACCGGGGAAACTACCGTTGTATTCTGGGATGATAAAAACAAATTTCTGCGCTGCAGATACTAACGACTGTATGGGCTTGAAAGCTTCACTACGTTTCCCGTACAAATCCGTAACCGTAATATCATGGGGTAAATCAGACAGCGATAGCAATTCCCATGATTCCCCCTTCCGCTGTAGCTCCTGTTGATAATATTTGGCAATTTTTAACGAATTACTCCGTTCGCGATTTGTTCCCGATATAATTAAGTTCATCTAATTATCTTTCTTTACAAAAAGCCCTCATTCTATATAAAAGGGTAATGCTATTTTTTCGTATCTTAGCAACCTTAGCCGTTAGGCGAGAGCTTTTGCCAAAAATACGATTTTTAACATCATTTAAGCATTTTCTTTATTTAAGGAATGTAAATTTGGCAGTAACTTTGGGAAAGTTTTATTCGAACGGCATTTAGACAAAAAAGGGTTCAATCTCATGGGAAAAATAATAGCAATAGCCAATCAGAAAGGCGGTGTAGGAAAAACAACAACTTCCATCAATTTGGCGGCAAGTTTGGCTGTTTTAGAGCATAAGACGTTGTTGGTAGATGCCGATCCTCAAGCAAATTCTACTTCAGGAATTGGGTTTGACCCGCGGGTAATCAAAGCAAGTGTATATGAATGTTTAGTGAACGACTTACCCCCCCGCGAGGCTATTCAACAGACAGACACACCTAATCTCGATTTGCTACCAGCACATATTGACCTCGTTGGTGCAGAGATTGAAATGATCAATATGCACGAACGAGAGTTCAAAATGAAGAAAATGCTGTATGAAGTGAAAGACGACTACGATTTCATTATCATAGACTGTTCGCCCTCTTTAGGATTAATTACCATTAATGCATTGACGGCGTCGGATTCTGTTATCATTCCGGTACAATGCGAATATTTTGCGTTGGAGGGCTTAGGAAAATTGTTGAACACCATTAAAATTGTTCAAACACGCTTGAACACAAGCTTAGAGATCGAAGGTATCCTATTAACTATGTATGATGTACGATTACGTCTGTCCAACCAAGTGGTAGAAGAGGTCCGGACACATTTTAGCGACCTCGTCTTTGACACCATTATTCAACGAAACACACGGTTAAGCGAAGCGCCCAGCTTTGGTATTTCTGTCATTATGCACGATGCGTCATGTAAAGGTGCTATCAACTATTTAAATCTCGCGCGTGAAATATTACAGAAAAACGGTTTAGTTACAGAGAATTCGCAAACAGCAACAGTATAGTATGGCATTACAAAGAAAAACAGGATTAGGAAAGGGTTTAGGTGCACTATTGCAAGGTGATGACGTTCAAATAACAAAGAACGCAGGTAAAACAGATGCTGTAGCGAAAGAAAATACCAATACGGCCGCTGGCAGTATTAATTTCATCAAAGTTAACCAGGTTGCCGTAAACCCTTTTCAGCCGCGTACCGATTTTGACGAACAAGCCCTGCAGGAACTTTCCGAATCTATTAAAGTGCAAGGATTGATCCAACCCATTACGGTACGCCAGGTGGGTAAAAATGAATACCAGTTAATTAGTGGAGAGCGTCGTCTACGAGCTGCAAAATTAGCTGGCATTAATGATATACCAGCTTACGTCCGTACAGCAAATGACCAACAGATGTTGGAAATGGCGCTTATCGAGAATATCCAACGCGAAAACCTCAACGCAATTGAAGTTGCATTGAGCTTCCAACGTATGATCGAAGAGTGCAACCTTAAACAAGAAGAGCTTGGCGAACGGGTGAGTAAAAATCGATCAACCGTAACGAACTACCTTCGTCTACTGAAATTACCCCCTGTTATTCAGGCAGGTATCCGTGACGGGCAGATTTCTATGGGACATGCACGCGCCCTGATCAATGTAGGCGAAGTAGAGAAACAGTTATATGTTTATCAGGAAATTATCGACAAAGGACTTTCTGTACGGATGGCTGAGATTTTGGTGCGGAATATACAGCAACAGAACAAACCGAAGAAAAATCCAGTAGGTAAGCAACTGGACTTCCAATACCAAAAAATTGAAGACGATCTGGCTTCCAGATTTTCTACACGCGTAAAACTCAACATGAAAAACAGTAGAGGCAAAGGCGCTATTGAGATCCCTTTTGAGAGTGAAGACGACCTAAGCCGTATCCTGGAATTATTGGACTGGTAATGCGTTATATATTTATATTGTCCTTAAGCGTTTTTGTCGTGCTGAGTCTACGGGCACAGGAGCAGGATACGATAACGAAAACCACAGATACGACGGCAATAGATACCGTTAGAAAGAAGGTCGCGCTTCAGGATACCTTGGCGCTATCTGTAGACTCGCTAGAAGCGGTACAAGACACTGTAAAAAAAGAAACTCGAAAAGAGCGTAGAGCACGGGAGAAAGCAGAGAAAGAACGCGAAAAATATTATTATAAAGACATCAAAAAAGATTCAGCTCGCTTAGAAATCGAACAGATTTCCCGCACAGCTTGGAAACGTTCTTTGATTTTACCTGGATGGGGACAATATACCAACAAAGGATTATGGTGGGTTAAAGTACCTATTATATATGGCGGATTAGTTACGGGATATGTTGTGTTTGATTACTGGCAGTGGTATTATAAAAAGTTCCTGGATGAATTGGATTATCGAATTTCAACTAACGGCGATAAGATGGATCCCGATCTTATAAACTGGGAAACTCAGGGCTTAGTCCAACAAAAAGATTACGGCCGGCGAAACCGGGATTTGACTATCCTCATCACAGCCGGCTTTTGGGGGTTAAACGTTGTAGAAGCTTATGTAGACTCTATGTTAAAATATAGATGGAATATTGGCTCCGACATGACCATGCGGGTTCGTCCCACACTTATGCCGAATGTGAAGACCACGTTAGCAGGGTCTCACGCTTTAGGAGGTTTCGGAGTAGCGCCAGGCATCAAACTTACAATGAATTTAAATTAAATTAACCAGTTATCAGATATGAAGGTAGTTATTTTAGGTTACGGCAAAATGGGTCAGCTTATCGAAAAATTCGCGATGAAGCGTGGCCACGAAATTTTTCTCATCGTGGACAAAGACAACCGTGAATTTATTTCAGCCAGTGACATTGCTGAAGCAGACGTCGCCATAGATTTCAGTGAGCCTGCAGCTGCGCTAGACAATATCCATTTGTGCTTTGAAGCAAATCTACCCATCGTTGTGGGCACCACCGGTTGGTACACCCACTTGGATGAAGTAAAATCAATATGCGAAGACGAAAATCAGACAATGCTTTATGGCTCCAATTTTAGCATTGGTGTAAACGTCTTTTTTCATGTCAATAAATTGCTGGCAAAAGCGATGAGCCCCTATCAGCAGTATGATGTGCAGGTAGAAGAAATACACCATATCCACAAACTCGACGCGCCAAGCGGAACGGCTATCACCATTGCAGAAGGCATTTTAGAGAACACTCCCGGTAAAACAAATTGGGTTAACAATGTCATTGACACGGGCGAAGAAGTAATTGCAAAACCCGATGAATTGCTAATCGAAAGCCATCGTATAGAAGAAGTTCCGGGTACACACACCGTTTTGTACAGCTCTGAAGTTGATCAGATCGAATTTAAACACACTGCACATAGCCGCGCAGGCTTCGCTTTGGGAGCGGTGGTTGCCGCCGAATGGGTGCAAGATAAAAAAGGGTTTTATCAGGTAACAGAGATGTTTGATTTTATTTAATGTTGTGTAATTTATGTACTATATTATTTTCTTCATATTAATTATTGCCACGCTATACGGACTGTGGTTGCTATTCAGAAAGGCTGGAAAGCAAGGTTGGGAAGCTGTTATTCCCTTTTACCGGGAATATATCATGGCCCAATTGACAGCTCGCCCCACGTGGTGGGTCATCCTCCTTTTGGTGCCCATCGTCAATATATTTATTTTTTATGCGCTATATCTCGATTTTCTAAAAAGTTTCGGCAAGCGTCGCTTTTGGGAAACCGTTGTCGCCGTATTATTACCATTTATATTTTTGCCGCTTTGGGGAAGAGATCCCAACATAAAATATCTAGGGCAGTCTAATACGGAAGAATTTCATAAAAAATACCCTTACAAGAAATCCGTTGCACGGGAATGGGCAGATGCGATTATTTTTGCTACGATAGCGGCATCTTTGATTCGCGGCTTTCTGATCGAGGCCTATATGATCCCTACCGGATCCATGGAACGCAGCTTATTGATTGGAGACTTCTTGTTTGTGAGCAAGCTGAATTATGGACCACGTGTTCCTATGACACCCATTGCTTTTCCATTTGCACACCACACCATGCCTGTCACAGGAGGCAAAGCCTATTCTGAAGTCGTACAATTACCCTACAAGCGTCTTCCCGGTTTTCAAGAAATCAAGCGGAATGATGTGGTCGTCTTTAATTTTCCGGCTGGAGACACCGTAGCTTTGGAATATCAAGAAACTACCTATGCGGATCTCGTACGCAATATGGGAAAAGAGACCGTGCACAATCAATTTACGATTGTCACCCGTCCAATCGACAAACGCGAAAACTATATCAAACGTTGTGTTGGAATGCCCGGTGACGTTGTATCTCTAGAACGGGCAAAATTGCTGATAAATGGAGAACCAGCCTTTACCCCTCCAGAGATGCAACATGCCTATTTTGTTTATACAGATGGCTCAGGGCTCAACCGTGAAAGGATGCACGATTTACGTATAGATTTTCAACAAATGTCTGACCCCAGCGTCTTCATGATGCACATGACGGTACCGCAAGCCGAAATGATTAAGAATTGGGGAAATGTACAGGATGTAGAAATGATCATTGACGAGAGCTCAATTGCCTATCCCCATGACAAACACTATAATTGGACCATTGATAATTTCGGACCGCTCACCATTCCCGCTAAAGGATGGACGGTAAACCTAGATTCCCTTACCGTTCCGCTATATGGTCGCGCCATACGTGATTACGAAGGCAATACGCTAGAGAAAAAAGCCGGGGACTATTATATTAACGGTGAAAAAGTAATCAACTATACCTTTAAACAAAATTATTATTGGATGATGGGCGATAACAGACATAACTCGTTAGACTCCCGTTCATGGGGTTTTGTTCCCGAAGATCATATCGTCGGCAAAGCATTATTTACCTGGATGAGCTGGGATGAAAAAGGAACATTCCTTTCCAAAATACGATGGAATAGAATATTTAAAGGGATAAAATAGTGATGAGTGACCAGTAATGAGTGATAAGCGAAGGTAGCCGTCACTCATTACGCATTACCCTACTAAGCTTTTAACGCCGCCAAATAGCGTTTTATAGTTTCTTCCAACCCCAGATATAATGCATCTGCAATCAGTGCATGACCGATACTTACTTCAAGAAGTCCAGGAACATGTTCGTTAAAATATTTTAGATTATGAAGGTCTAGGTCATGGCCGGCGTTTAGTCCGAGTCCCACTTCCCCTGCTTTTCTAGCGGCTCTTATATAAGGTGCTATCGCTTTTTGATCATCGTAACCAAATTCCGCTGCATAAGCCTCGGTGTAGAGTTCTATTCTATCGGTACCCGTTTCTGCCGCGCCTTCCACCATCACTTCATCGGGATCAACAAAAATAGATACGCGAATTCCACTATCTTGAAAACGTTTCACCATCTCTTTTAAATAGTCTCTGTTTTTGATGGTATCCCAGCCATGATTGGAGGTAATCTGATGAAGTACATCGGGAACCAATGTTACCTGCGTCGGTTTGTTTGCCAACACCAGGTCTACAAATTTAGGTTCCTGGCAATTTCCCTCTATATTGAATTCTGTGGTAATCTCGGTCTTAAGGTCATAAACATCCTGGTAACGTATATGCCGTTCATCCGGGCGCGGATGCACGGTGATCCCCTGTGCACCAAAGCGCTCACAGGCTAAAGCGGTAGCCAATACATTCGGCACATTCCCTCCTCGGGAATTTCGTAAGGTGGCAATCTTATTAATATTTACAGATAGTTTTGTCATGATGTTTCTTTTTTTGGATTTTCGTAAGGACATAACATGCCTTGCTCTTACGAAAATCCAAAAAAAACCTTAAATTGCAAACAGATAATGAACAATTTTGATCCAAATATTCTCAGCGGTTTCCGGCTACTAGACATCATTGACATTTTGTTGGTGGCCATTATCATTTATTATATATATAGTTTGATAAAGGGTACTATTGCCGTTAATATCTTGATAGGAGTTGGTCTTTTCTATGGCATCTATTTGGTTGTTAAACAAATGGAAATGCGTCTACTCACCGAAATTTTTGGAGGGTTCATATCTGTTGGTTCCATTGCCTTGATCGTCGTCTTTCAGCAGGAAATACGGCGCTTTTTAATTCACATCGGCAAAAACATTTCCCTACGACGGAAAAAGTTCTTCTGGTCTTTTCTGAATACTAAAAAAACAGCACAAATAGATAATGGTGAACAAATAAAACCTATTATCGATGCCTGTCGTAGCATGTCCCGCTCCCGTACTGGAGCTTTACTTGTATTCTCCCGCTATTTTGATGAAGAATACTATCAATCCAGCGGTGAATATATCGATGCCCCCGTCTCCAAACGTTTATTGGAAAGTATTTTTTTCAAAAACAGCCCGCTACATGATGGGGCTGTCGTTATTGTCGACTTTCGCATCATGACAGCGAGCTGTGTATTGCCCTTGTCTGATAGTGAAGATTTACCACCACAATTTGGATTGCGCCACCGGGCAGCTATTGGGGTTACCGAGGTGTCAGAAGCCATTGCCGTTATCGTATCGGAAGAAACCGGTGAAATATCGTTTACCAAAGATGGAAACGTCAATATGAACCTTAGCCCAGAGGAACTGGAAAAAATCCTGAAGGAGGAGCTTTAGCAATTCCTATTGCCAGCCTCCTCCAAGTGCCTTGTAAATGACAATCTCATTCAACAATTCTTCTTTCTGTACTTCCACCTCATCTAATTCAGCGGCTACCGCATCTTTTTGTGCCGTAATAATTTCCAGGTAAGATACACGTCCGGCAATAAACAATTCATTCGCCGCAGCCACTGCACCTTTGAGTGCCTCCACTTCCTCTTGGATATACTGCTGTCGTTGCTCGATATGGTCTTGGGTTTTTATAGCATTCGAAACTTCGTTATAGGCATTAAGAACCCGCTTTTCATATTCTAAAAAATTCAGTCCATACATCGCTTTATAGGTTTCATACTGACTTTTAAGCTGGCGCTGATTGAAAATTGGTGCCGTCAGTCCACCTGTCAACCCATACGTCAATGACTTGTCGATGTTTGTAAGCTTATTAAAACTAAACGCCTGTAAACCGACGAATGGGGACAATACAACACTAGGAAGGAATGCGGCTTTTGCAAATTTCACATCCTGCTCTGCGCCGATAAGTTGGAACGATGCTTCTCTAATATCCGGTCGCAAGGCTAGCATTTGAAAAGGTGCTCCTACGTCCAATTTTTCAAACAAAGGTTGCGCGCCAAATCCAACTTCTGTTCGTTGAACCGCGGCATTAAATCGCCCAGTTAAGTAATTAATATGATGTTCCAACAGCACAATTTCTTGTTTAATACGTTCACGCTCTCCTCGTGAATTTGCCAAAAAAGCTTTAAACTGCTGTACGCCAAGCTGTGTAGCACGACCCGCATCTTTCTGTAATTCCGTGATCTCCAAAGCCTGCTCATTCAATACGATATTGTTATTAAAAACATTAATCTTCGCATCCAAGCTCAGCAACTCATAGTACGCAGACGCAATATTGGTCACCAACTCCGTTTCCACCAGCCTTCTCGCTTCGTTCTCTGCCAGTAAACTGTTAAACGCCGCATTTTTCTGCGCCCGGAGTTTGCCCCATAAATCCAGTTCCCAGGATGCCCGGACACCTACAAAATAGTCCGGAATAGCCGGTTCGGGTATTTTCTCATCGTCCTTCAAATTTTCCGAAAAATTCGAATCATAATTCCCTATACCCTCTTCAGTATAGAACCCATACTTCCGTAATCCCGCTTCGGCCGCCAAATCTAAGCTGGGCAATAAAGCGGCTTTTCGTTGTTTAAAGCTCGCTTGTGCAATTTCGATCCGCTGCACAGCTTGCTGCAAATCATAATTATAAACTAATGCCGAATCGATCAACTCTTTTAAGTACGGATCCGTAAATACATCTTTCCAAGGCCGGTAAGCGATATTTGACGTATCTGCATCTATTAGCGTCAGACTATCCCCATTAAACTGCGTTGGCAGTTCAACATGTGTTCCTTTTTCCAACTGCTTTGGTACGCTACACGATACAATCAATCCGGTAACGGCCAATAATGTTACGACGTTGGTTGCCACACTCTCCTTCTTTATTTTCTTTTCCTTTTTCTTACGCGAACATAGAACATATAACCCCGGAATAATAATTACGCCAAATAACGTCCCGATTAACATCCCGCCAACAGATGCCGTACCGATCGTTCGGTTTCCAATAGCACCTGCACCCGAAGCCAGCATCAGCGGTATCAATCCGGCGATAATCGCGAACGATGTCATCAATATCGGCCGTAGCCTGACATAAGCACCTTCGATCGCTGCCTGTAATATACTCATACCTTGTTTTTGTTTTAGCACGGCATATTCTACAATTAAAATTGCATTCTTCCCGAGTAGACCAATCAACATAACCAAGGCCACCTGGGCATAAATATCATTCTCCAATCCTAGCAATTTTAGAAACAAGAAAGAGCCAAAAATACCTGCTGGCAATCCAAGGATAACCGGAAGCGGCAACAAGAAACTCTCGTATTGCGCCGAAAGCAATAAATACACAAAAACCAGACACAGGGCAAAAATATAGATTGCCTGATTCCCCGAAATAACCTGCTCACGTGTCATGCCCGCCCATTCGATTACATATCCTTGAGGCAATTGTTCCGCCAGCTGTTGAATCGTTTCAATCGCCTGTCCCGTACTGAACCCCGGTGCCGGCTGTCCATTTAACATGGCCGATGTAAACATATTATACCGCGTTATCTGCTCCGGTCCGTAAATACGCTTCATTTGGATGAAAGAAGAATACGGCACCATTTCTCCATCTGCTGTTTTTACAAATAGATTTAAGACATCCTCCGGACGTTGCCGGTAATGTGGATCGGCCTGTACCATAACCTTATACATCTGCCCAAAGCGAATAAAATTGGTCGCATAAAAACTTCCCATTAATGTCTGCAAGGTAGTCATGGCATTTTCTACTGAAATTCCTCGCTTAGCAGCCATATCATAATCCACCTCTAGCATATATTGCGGAAAACTCACATCAAAACTAGAGGACACCCCTTCTATGGCTTCCGAGTTGTTAAGAGCCGTTATAAATTCTTCGACAACTTCTGCCGTTTGATTTAAATCTTCATTTCCACTGCGGTCTAATAATCGTAACTCGAAGCCTGAAGCATTACCGAATCCCGGAACGGTCGGTGGTGGAAAAAACTCAATCTCGGCGTCCGCTATATGCGCTGTCTTCTCCTGTAATTCCCGCATAACGTCGTCCACCGTCACATCACGTTCATCCCAAGGTTTAAGGTTGATCATTCCCATGCCATAAGAAGCACCTGACACCTCCGTTAAAAGGCTATATCCCGCAAGTGTAGATATGGTCTCGACCGATTCCAAGCTTCGGGCAATCTCGCCCACTTCATTCAATGCCCGTTCTGTACGGTCTACCGTAGCTCCCGGCGGCGTTGTGACGTTGACATACACCATTCCCTGATCTTCAGTAGGAATAAAACCCGATGGCAATATGCTACTGGCGCCCCACGTGGCGATAAAGAAGAAAATAAGCATGCCCACCGTTACCATCCTGCGCCCCGCAATACGGGTCAATAGTTTTTTGTAACCACCTGCGGTTTTATCGTATGAAGCATTAAATTTTTTAAAGAATCTGCTTAACCAACTATTAGATTCTTTTTTATCGTGCGGCGAGCGAAGAATAAGTGCACACAGGGCCGGTGTCAGGGTTAACGCGTTAATTCCCGAAATCACAATAGCTGCCGCCAGCGTCAGCGAAAACTGACGATAAAACACCCCCACCGGTCCGGAAAGAAACGCTACCGGGATAAACACAGCAGACATCACTAAGGTGATAGCGATAACTGCCGAGCCTACTTCTTTCATAGCGGCAAGTGTTGCCTCCATAGGTGGTAAATGCTCTTCCTCCATCTTGGCAAAGACAGCTTCTACCACGACAATACCGTTATCCACGACGATACCAATGGCAAGGACGAGTGCAAATAACGTTAACAAGTTAATAGAGAAACCCATCATCAACATAAAAAACAGGGCTCCTATCAAACTTACCGGAACCGCAAGGATGGGAATGATCGTTGCTCTAAAATCCTGCAGGAAGATAAACACGACCAAGAAGACCAGGATAAACGCTTCGATTAACGTTTTTATCACACTAGACATGGATGCATCCAAAAACCGGGAAACATCATATCCCATACTATATTCCATTCCCGGCGGGAAAGTCATCACTTTCAACTCTTCCATACGATCTTTAACACGCTGGATTACATCCTGTGCATTCGATCCCGGAAGTTGCTTCATCATAATGGAGGCCGATGGCCGACCGTCGGCTTTTGACGCCATTTCATACTCCAGCGAACCAAACTCCACCTCGGCTATATCCCGAATCCGCAGAATCGAACCATCCGAATTCGCCCGTATAGGCACATTTTCATACTCTTCAGGCTCTGTAAACCGTCCAGGATAACGCAACACGTATTGCTGCATGTTCACGGTTTTATCCGAGCCAATTCCTGTTTGTCCCGGAGCTGCCTCAATATTTTGCCTACGTAGCGCTTCAATGACCTCCTCGGTAGAAATCTGGTATGCCGCCAGACGATCAGGTTTTAGCCACACCCGCATAGCGTAGTCTTTGAAACCCATGATCTCAGCGAAACCCACCCCCTCGATCCGTTTTAACTCTTTCAGAATATTAATATCCGTAAAGTTATAGATAAACCGTTCGTCGGCTGTTTCGTCAGTCGTATAAATATTGAGGTACATCAGCATACTGTTTACCTCTTTCTCGGTAGTAACCCCCGCACGAATAACTTCCTCCGGAAGCTCATCTAGTACTGTTGTCACCCTATTCTGAACATTCACCGCAGCAATATCCGGGTCCACCCCCACATTAAAAGTCACTTGTATAAGCGTATTACCGTTGTTGGTACTAACGGTGTTCATGGACGTCATACCAGCGACCCCATTAATTGCCCGTTCCAAAGGAATGGCTACCGCATCGGTACTCACTTCTGCATTCGCACCGGTATAATTTGCGGTTACCACCACAGATGGCGGTACAATATCGGGAAATTGTGTAATCGGTAATGTAAATAAAGCCAGAAGTCCCAACAGGGTGATAAAAATAGATATCACCAACGAAAGAACCGGTCGTTTTATATAAGTTTCAAACATGAAATTATTTGCTAAAAATTAGTGTATATCCAATCGTATTACTGCTGCGTGACAGACTGTATTTTCATACCATCGCGGAGCCCTCGAACGCCTTCAAATACAATCTTTTGGTTATCATCGAGGCCCCCTTCGACGATATAATAATGTCCTACACGCGCTCCCGCCTGAAAGGGTTGCATTTTCACGGTAGAGTTGTCATCCACAACATACACATATGCTTTGTCTTGAATCTCCACGACCGATTTTTGGTGGACAAACTTCGTGTCACCTGTCGATACGGGCACAGCAATCTTACCTGAAGCGCCATGTTTTAATAACCCTTCCGCGTTCGGAAATTTTGCACGCAGCGAGATTGAACCCGTTCCAGGATTGAACTCACTTTCTACAATTTTTGCTTCTCCACCATGCGGATATTCCTCGCCATTTGCCAAAACAAGCTTTACAGCACGCTTAAATGTATTGCTACGGAAATTGGAATCACTAGCCAGATCGAGATATTCTGATTCAGAAATATCAAAATAAACGTTAACTTTCCCTAAGTCGGATATGGTCGTTATTAAAGATCCCTCCTCCAGCAGAGAACCCTCCTTAAGTTGAATTCTGTCAATGCGTCCATTGAAAGGCGCCCGTATAAGCGTTTGGGAGAGTTTGGTTTGCATCTGGTTCTTCACCGCTTTAGCTTCCTCTATTTTGGAAAGTGCGGCCTTATATTGCACGGCTATAAGATCGGACTCTGTCGTAGATACGATATTTTTCTCCACCAACTTCTTTGTTCGTTCCTTCTCTAACTCTACTTTTTTAGCTTCCGAAATGGCAATATTAAGCGCTGCCTCTGCCTTTGCATAATCTGCTTTATATTCTTCATTGTTCAGTTGGAAAAGAACTTGGCCTGCCTTAACCAGCGCACCCTCATCTACATATATCTTTTCCAAAAATCCTGTTAAACGCGAGCGTAACTCCACATTTTTCGTGGCCTGAATATCTGCAATGTATTCTTTATAAACGGTGGTATCCATTACGGTAAGACTTACCACAGGTACCTGTTTCACCATCTCTGCACTATTTTCCGTACTCTTAACGGTGCAACTACCAGCAAATAATGCCAATCCTACTGCCGGGAATACCAACGAACGTGTCTTCATGTACTATATTATTTATTACTTAAAAAATGATCAACCTATATTAAACTTGAAACCTTTTGAAATAGGCAATGTGTTTAAACATTATTTTTAGCGTCCTTTTTATTCATATTGACAAGAAAAAAATATTCGAAAATCAATAAAAAAGTATACGCATTCCTGCCTATTACAGCATTGGGACGAAAACCAAACGCTAACATCTACGAAAATATTCGAAGATTTGGGAAACTATTGGGAATGAAAAAGCTAAAAAGGTTGTAGCCTATACAAGTGCGTGTAATAGCCCGGTATAATACGTCGTTTCTTTCCGTCGTATACCGGATGTTTTACATAGGACGCCAACTGCTTAAAGGAAAACAGGACAGCCAACACCAATACGAAAAATGGTAAGGAAAAGACTTGGTATTCATACGACCTATATTCGTCGTATAGTATTTCCACATCTGCCGCGTCTTTATCGATCGGCAGCGCCAACACATCATCTAGAACAATCTCCAAGAGAGATTCGCCATTCAACAGCGAATCGTCATAACGCATAGCAAACCCTGTCTCCGGTTGATAAACCAGAATATTCAAGTAGCACAGCAACACGATGGAATGAATAATCTTAAATAACATGCCCTGCAAAATTACTAAGCTTATTTGAAGTAATCTACCCGCTATTGTAAAAAAAATGTTAATTCTACGTTTATGAAAAAACAACAGCCCGAAGAAAAATCTTCGAGCTGCGTCTACTTTTATAATACTAATTATCGCTTACATTATTCCGCACGCAATATTTTTGCGGCTTCTACCATAGATTCGAGTGCCGCTTTGGTTTCTGGCCATGCACGGGTTTTCAAACCACAGTCAGGGTTTACCCACAATTGTTCCGCAGGAACGACCGCTTTTGCTTTGCGCAGCAAGTGTACCATCTCCTCGGTGCTAGGCACACGTGGTGAGTGAATATCATACACACCAGGACCAATATCATTCGGATATTTGAAATCTCCCGCAAATGCGTCAAGCAATTCCATTTGTGAGCGCGAAGTTTCTATCGTAATGACATCCGCATCCATTGCCGCGATGTCTTCAATGATATCATTAAATTCGGAGTAACACATGTGCGTATGGATCTGCGTATCATCTTCCACATTCGAGGAAGAAACACGGAATGCACGAACAGCCCAGTTCAAATAATCTTGCTGATCAGCCTTACGCAAAGGAAGTCCTTCACGAATAGCCGGCTCGTCAATCTGAATAATTTTAATACCCGCTTTTTCCAATGCTTGTACTTCGTCCAAGATAGCTAAAGCAATTTGGTAAGTCGTGGTTGATCGTGGTTGATCGTTACGTACAAATGACCATTGCAAAATCGTAACCGGACCCGTCAGCATTCCTTTTACCGGACGATTAGTTAAGGATTGTGCGTAAGCAGACCAACGAACGGTCATATCCGCAGGGCGATGAACATCACCATAAATAATCGGAGGTTTTACACAACGCGAACCATAAGACTGTACCCATCCATTTTTAGTGAACGCATAACCTGCTAACTGCTCACCGAAGTATTCCACCATGTCATTACGCTCAAACTCGCCATGTACTAACACGTCAATATCAAGATCTTCTTGCAAACGAATTGTTCTTTCCGTCTCTTCCGCAATCTCTTTATCGTATTGTTCTTGTGTAATCGTACCTTTTTTCAAGTCTGCTCTCCACTTACGAACATCTTTCGTCTGCGGGAAAGATCCGATGGTTGTTGTCGCAAAAGCCGGCAAATTAAATTTCGTCTGTTGCGCCGCTTTACGGGCAGAGAACGGAGAAGTACGTGTCGCATCATCATCTGTAATATTTGCCGTACGTTCTTTTACTTCCGGTCTGTGAATTAAAGGTGATGTACGACGGCTTTCCGCAGCTGCTTTGTTCGCTTCAAAACGTTCAGTTGTTTTCGCATCTACCTCACCATCAGCCAACACGGCTAAATCTTTCACTTCTGCTAACTTTTGTTTTGCAAAAGCTAACCAGTTCTTCACCTCAGCAGGTAAAGATTCTTCATTATCTTCGTTGTCCAAATCAAAAGGAACATGCAACAAAGACGAGGAAGGGGCCACCCATACGCGGTCAGCACCCAGCGCGTCTACCGCTTGTTTAATTTTTGCCAACGATTTTTCATAGTCGTTTTTCCAAATGTTTCTACCTTCCACAACACCCAAAGAGAGCGCTAAGGATGTAGGAACTTTTGATAAAACAGTATCTAGTTGATTTTCTCCACGAACAAGGTCAAGGTGAAGTGCGTGAACGGGTAAGTTTACCGCTGTTTCCTCATTGTCACGGAGTGCTTCGAAATAAGTCGCCACGATTAATTTGATGCCTCTAGCAGCTGTCGCTAATTTTTCAAACACTTTACTATATAAAGTGCGCGTAGCATCATCAATATCCAAAGCCAAGAAAGGCTCATCAATCTGCACATATTGTGTACCTGCATCAGCCAGTTTGCCCAAAATTTCTTCATAAACCGGCAATAATCTATCGATCAAATCAATCCTATTAAAGCCTTCTTCTTTTTCTTTACCTACTAATAGATAAGTAATGGGGCCAATCAATACGGGTTTTGTTTCGATACCCAATGATTTCGCCTCGTTGTATTCGTTTAGGAATTTCTCAGACGTCAATTTAAACGCTTGATCTTTCGTAAATTCCGGAACAAGATAGTGATAGTTTGTGTCAAACCACTTCGTCATTTCCATCGCCGTGACGTCCACACCTTCCTCTTGGAAACCGCGTGCCATCGCAAAATATAAATCTAAGTTATATTGGCGGTCAATTTTGTTTAACAAAGAGTTGTATCGAGCCGGAATAGCACCTACTGTCAACGATAAATCCAATACTTGGTCATAAAACGAAAAGTCATTGGATGGAATTAAGTCGATACCCGCTTCCTGTTGTGTCTTCCAGTTGCCTTCACGGATTTTAAGTCCAGCTTGCAATAATTCTTCCGCGCTGATTTTCTTAGCCCAATACGCTTCGTTGGCCTTTTTCAATTCGCGGAACGCACCCACTCTCGGGTACCCTAAATTGTTTGTTAATAACATAAATATGTACGTGTTGTGTTTAAATTCTTTTTACTGTTTGCTTTGGAGAAAAGGACACCAGAACGAGTGTGCTCAGCTTATCTTTCTCCCAATCAGGAGTAGAATGTAGCACCTTGTCAAGAGACAGGTTGCTAAGGCTTCACCGGGTCTACTCCCTCGGCCTTTCTCTATAAGCGGGGCTAAGATAAGAATAAAATGGGGTTTTACCAAATTCTTCATCTTCTTTTTTCTCGCAAAAAAAGTATAAACTAAGCGACACACAACAGGACAGTACATATGGAAATTGTGTGTATATTCGCTAGACTTTTTTAAATTACTTTTTCAGAAATGAGTGGGAAAATCGTATATCGATATAATTCAAAATATCCTTCTATCGCAGATTTAAGGAAAAAAGCAAAATCCAGGATTCCAAAATTCGCATTTGATTACCTTGAGGGAGGCTGCAACGAAGAATGGAATTTGGCAAAAAACGAAAGCGACTTCGACGATATTGTACTAAAACCACAATACCTCCGTGTATCGGGCGATATTGACATGTCCGTTGAGCTTTTCGGAAGGCGCTACAGTGCGCCTTTCGGCATCTCCCCCATTGGTCTCCAAGGATTGATGTGGCCCAATGCACCCGAAATCTTAGCGAAAGCCGCGGCCAAACATGATATTCCATATACCTTGAGCACGGTATCCACCAGCAGTATCGAGCGTATTGCCGAGGTATCGGAAGGTAAGGCTTGGTTTCAATTGTACCACCCGACAGAGAACCGGCTTCGCGATGATATCTTGCGTCGTTTAGAGGCCGTTGAATGCCCCGTATTGGTGGTTTTGGTGGATGTGCCCTCTTTCGGGCTCCGCTACCGCGAGATAAAAGCGGGTCTTTCCATGCCCCCTAAGATGAACATATCGAATATAGTTCAAGCTGCGTCACGCCCGTTGTGGGGTATCAAAACCTTGCAACATGGCATACCTTCTTTCGCAACTTTAAAGCCGTATATGGAGAAGGGTCTCGATTTAGCACAGCTTGGGAAGTTTATGGATCGCACCTTTACGGGTAAGGTCAATATAGAAAAAGTAAAAGCCATCCGCGATATCTGGAAAGGTGCACTCGTGGTAAAAGGTATTACAAGCGATGAAGATATGGAAGCGGTTATCAGCATCGGTGCGGACGGCGTGATTGTGTCCAATCATGGAGGACGCCAAATAGATGCTGGAGAATCATCTATCAATTCGTTAATACACCTCGCCAGCAATCCAACTTACAAAGAAAAAATAAAAATCATGCTAGATGGCGGAATACGCTCCGGAGTCGATCTCGCCCGGGCTCATGCCGTAGGTTCCGATTTTAACTTTATGGGCCGTCCGTTCATGTACGGTGTCGGTGCTTTAGGCGACGAAGGTGGCGAGCATACCATCAGTTTGTTTAAAGCACAATTATATCAGGTAATGCAGCAACTCACCTTAGAAAAGGTGAGCCAATTCCCAGAAAGGTTATTGAAAAGATAGCGAATCAAAACAGGCTGTATTCTTACTTTTGATACAGCCTATTTTTTATTCTTTTCTCTTTTCTAGCTGCTCTCGTTTTAGCGACAGACGCTTATTCGCTTTATATATCTTCACCGCTATTAAAAAATAAGCCAGCAATAAAGGGCCATACACTAGACCTATAAGACCGAAAAGTGGAAGCCCAATAATCACCCCGATTACGGTAATCAGCGGATGGATATTCCCGACCTTTTTGTTAATAATAAAACGGAGCACATTATCAATATTAATCACCAAGCCGAAACCCCAGATAAGCAATCCTATTCCTTGCCAAGTTTGTCCTTGAGAAAGCAGTATCAACGTAGCGGGAACAAAAATTAATGGCGGTCCCAAAAGGGGAATAAAAGACAGAATGGCACAAATAACACCCCAGAATAACGCATCATTAACCCCAAATATCCAAAAGCCGATTGCCAGACATCCGCCTTGAACAATCGCAATGATCGTTTGTCCCACAATATTAGAATAGGTGATATTTTTTAGTTCCGACCCAAAAACCACCGCCTGCTCCTCATCAAACGGCAGATAGTATAATATACCACTTTCAAACCCTTGGTAGTTGACAAACAGAAAATACAAGATGAAATACATCACCGTTACCTCGATAAATACATTAGCTGCTCCACCCAAAACCGCCGTTAGCAATGTTCCGAAATAAGCGGCACTTGACTGGAGCTGTTCTTTCAGCAAATCCGGCTTTCCCAAGGTATCGCCCGCAAATTTGTTGATCGCATCGATAATCTGCTTTATCCAAACCGGGTTTTCCTGTAGTTCTATTGCTTTTCGGACCAACATGCTACCAATACCTACAAAGGGAAGAACGATAATAAAAATAGAAAGGATAATAATAACCACGGCAGACAAAGGTTTCGGCCATCGCCATTTCTCGATAAAAAAAATGTTTAGTGTACGGAAGAGTGTATACATAACCAACGTACCGAGAAAAGCACCAAAAATTCCTCGCGTGGCATACAGGAGAATACCGCCCAAGGTCAGGACGATTAAGAGAATAATAATGTTTCTCTCTTTTTGGGAAAAAACAGGATTGTTCATACAGTTAATAACATCTATAACATATGAACAAACATATTAAAAGTTTGGTTTTCGTTTTTCCAAGAAAGCTGCTACCCCTTCTTTAAAATCCGGCGTATCAAAAGCATCTGCAAACGCATCCATTTCTTCTTCATATCCCTTTTCCGGTTCCATAAGCCCGATATTCACCGTACGGATAGCCGCCGCAATCGCCGTTTGCGAACGCTGGTACATTTTTTCCAAAAGCTTCTCGCAAGCAGGGATCAATTCCGCTGAAGGTACCACGTAATTAACCAGCCCCCATTGCCATGCATCCGCTGCATCAATCATCTCACCGGTCATAATCATCTCCAACGCTTTTCCGCGTCCGACCAGTTGCGGCAATCGTTGTGTGCCGCCGTATCCCGGAATAATCCCCAAAGAAACCTCCGGAAGCCCCATCTTTGCAAGCTCACTAGCCACACGGATATGACAGGCTATGGCTAACTCCAAGCCTCCACCCAACGCAAACCCATTGATGGCCGCGATCACCGGTTTTGGAAAGGTATACAATTCATCCATCACCTCTTCCTGCCCCGATTTCGACAACTGCCAAGCCTCATCGGGCGAAAACTCCTGAAATTCTTTAATATCGGCACCAGCCACAAAAGCTTTGTCTCCTGCCCCGGTCAAAATGATACCCCGCACATCATCATTTGTTTTTAGGCCGGCCAATATTTCCGTAAGCTCCTTCAAGACAGAAGTATTCAACGCATTCAGTTTATCCGGTCTATTCACCGTGATATAAGCCGTTTTATATTTGATCTCCAATAGAAAATAAGTAGGTGTTTTTTTCATCGTAATAAATTATTTTTAAAGGTGATGAAGCTATCAGATTTTTCACTCCTGCGAGGTTCGGATAAATCATGATGGCTGCATCACATTAGAAATTTAAATGAAGGCTTACCCGATACCTATCCTTATCGACATTCGGTAATGCTGCATAGTTCAACCGACGTATATACTCAACGCGCAGCAGACGAAAAATATTATCAATGCCCACTTTTCCCTCCCAATAGGGTACCTTGTTATCAAATACGTGTGTCAAGATATTGCCATCCGCATCCTTATCAAAATGGACTACATCTTTACTAATATACGGATTATTCTCATCGCTCAATCTTCCATAAAACATCTTCGCACCCCAAATCTCCCTGAGCTTAAGTTTCTTGATCAATGGAATCTTGTTCAAGATAAACCCTTCCAATTGATGTTCAAATGCCATACGGATATACGCGTCGGCGACAAACTCCATGCTACGCATCATTGAAAAATCAATTTCATGACGCGTGTCCTCATCACGAAACACATTTGGCATTTCCAGTAACGGATAAGGAAGCGTACCCCAGATTTTCCCACCACTCCATGTCATATCTGCAAAACCGAGTTGATTTAAGAAAAAACGTTTTGACACCGAACCACGCACCGCATCGAAAGTATAATCACCACTCCAAAACCCCTTTAACCCGCGATTATATTGTAGCGTAAAAACGGGATACTTTTCGATAATGGTATTACGTGTCAAGTTACGATAGTAGAATTTCTCTTTTGGTGCCCATCGCAGTATAAATTCCAACTCATTGGTGTTTATATGGGGTATATTATAGGGTTCGTCGCCCGACGAAATAAATTGTAAATCCCCTATTGCACGTCTACGATGATGGATAAGCGAGCTTTGCAGGCTCACATGATTGCCAAATTCTATCAAGTGTTTAAGTTGATACGCATATGTGTCCATCCATTTCGTGGGACGGTTGCTTCGTAGGGACTGAAAAAAACTGTCTCCTTTTTTAAAACCGAGCATTCTACCCGGATCGAAAATATCATGCTGCACCGCCACTTGTAAGTAGTGCGCCGGAAAAGTAGCTACTGATTTGCCATTAAGGGAAAATGTCGGTCGTACGAAATATTTCATTGCGCCATCTTGCGTCCCGTACGCCAAATATCCTTCGATGAACACTTTCTCCGAAAACCCGAGCGTTGTCCGTCCGCTAAGCCGTATCCGGTTACCCTCGATATTATTTCGCGAATACAGATATTCTAACGGTCCAAATTCTACTGCTCCAGCCGGATAGAACCCTTGTGCCAGCAGATAACCGGCAGCAAGCATTGTCCGAAACGTACGGTTATCGTTCAAAGAATCTACATTAGCATAAACACGGTTTTCCACCTTCGATAGCTTTACCGGACGTTGCTGTTGAACAAGCACTTGGTTGTCTTTCGCTGTTTTCAATATCTCCGTAGGAGCTCCTTTAAAAACATCATCCGAGAAAGACGGAGAGAAATCGTAGTCATAGTTATGCGTTGTCTTCCGGCCGTATACGGCATCGCTTCGGTTTGTACCAAACATAATATCCACATCACTACGAGCCAAGAACATATACCGTTCTGCATTCGGACGAAACTGCAAGTCAATCGTTATATCATTTACCCAATTCAGATTCGCTTCCTTATTCGCCCGTAAGGTCGCCCCCTGCACCGCAAACCGTCCATCTGTTGTTATCCGTAATTTACCACTAAGCAACAGGTCCGTTTTATTTCTCGGCTCAAAGTTTAATTCAATCAAACGGCCATCATCGGTATCAATCGTATCCGCAATATAATATTTATAAAAAACCGTTGCATTGTTGGCTATCGGACTGAGAAATAATTTATTGATCAGGAATATATTTTCATCATAAATCTCTACATCCTGAAAGAGATAGGATAAATACGATTGGATATTGTGGTTGTTCACATATCGGTCGTCAAAATCTGTCTGCTTGATGGATTTCACCCGCTTTTTAAACGCCTTGGGATCATTCTTGGAATAGACATCACTAAGCTGCTCCTGCATAAAAATGGTAAGTAGTTTATTCCCCGGCGATGTCAATGTATCCACATTATCGAAAAAAAAGCTTAAGCTTCCCATCCGCTTATTATACTGTTCCGACGGATTTACGAGTCCAAATTGGAGTTTGTCATACTGTTGAAAAGACAACTTAGGTTGGTTTTCCAAACGATTAGAACGTTTGTGTTTGATGACTTGGTGGATAATATCCACAGCGGGATTGCGATTCCGATATTTCTGCCGGCGCGAGATTTCCACCGCATCAATAAGCTGCTTATCACTTTCCAACGCAATATGCATATGCTGCTGCAGGGAATCAACACGTATGGTCAGCTCTTTATAACCAACAGCAGACACTACAAGTCGCAGCGGAAATGGACTCGTTGTTGTTAGGAAAAATTGCCCCGCAACATCACAGGACGTACCGTCTGACGTCCCTCGCACCTGTATACTCGCCTGCGGAACACCTTTCCCTGTTACATCATCTATAATTGTTCCACTGATTTTTTGTTGAGCCACGCCTTGTTGTGTGACAACGCCAAGGGCAAATATCCATATCAACAATTTCAGCAAGCTTATTCTACTCATATCCAAAATGGCACTGCCATAAAGATACAATTTGTACAATAAGATTAAAATGAAATTGATTTTTTTATAACAATAAGACTTTGTTGGAGTCTCTTTTACACTACACAGTCATGACTATAGAAATCCCAAAATACTATCGGGATAGACACCAATGATCAGTGTCAATACAGCCGCACCAACCAATACAATCTTATAGCTGGCGGGCACATGTTGCTCCATTACGTCCTCTTCTGCTTTGCGGAAATACATATTCACCACCACATGCAAGTAATAATATACCCCGACAGCCGCATTAATAACAGCAAGGATAAGCAGTGTGATGTTATAGGATCCCATTACATTATTGAATAGCATAAATTTTCCCATAAAACCTGCCGTCAAAGGGATACCGGCAAGGGAAAGCATCGCAATAGTCAACACGAGGGCCAACATAGGCTCTCTTTTTGCCAAGCCGTTAAATGATTCAAAGCTCTCCGAGCCAGTGCTACGTTTCACCAAAATAAGCACACCGAAAGCGATTACCGAAGCCAACGAATATGCCGCGGCGTACACGAGCATACCCGATGCGGACATCGCACCAATGGATACGATAGCGAACAGCATATAACCTGCATGCGAAATACTCGAATAGGCCATCATCCGCTTAAAGCTAGACTGGAGCAATGCCGTGATATTTCCCACGAATAGCGTAATAATGATAATCGTAAGCAATACCGGCGTCCAAAAATCATGCAACGGAATCAACACCGTGCTGAACAACCGTAAGAATCCGACAAAAGAAGCAACCTTTACAACCGTACTCATAAAGCTGGTGATCAATATCGGTGCTCCATCATATACGTCCGGTGTCCAGAAGTGGAAAGGAGCCGCACCAACTTTAAAGCACAAGCCACAAAGCAATAGCAATACGCCACCATAAAATAAAGGAGAAATATCGGACGATGTTTGTACATAGGCTTGTAACTCCGTTAAATCAAATGTTCCGGAAGCACCGTACAAGAGTGTGATCCCAAAAAGGAGAAAACCAGTCGAAAATGCCCCCATCAAAAAATACTTAAGGGCAGCTTCATTCGAAGCCAGGTCCGTTTTCCTGATTCCCACAAGGATGTACAAGGCCACAGACATCACCTCAATACCGATGAACAACATGGCAAAATTATGGTAGGAGTTGACCAACAATGCCCCCAGCAACGAAAAGATAATCAAACAAAAATATTCCGAAAGATAGGTACTGATATTCTTAAAATATTCTTTAGAAAGCAGCATAACCAACCCCGTAACTACCACACACAGGATCGAAAAAGACAATGCTAAGCGATCAAAAATCACCATCCCGTGAAATTGCGGCAGCGCTTCGTTGTTCCATCCTGCCACCAGAAAACCTACTGTCCCGACCAATCCCAGCAAGGTGACAGGAAGTAGTGCATTCTTCGCTTTGAATAAGCCCAGATATAACACCACGATCCCCAAAATACACAATGTAATAATTGCCCCCATAATATTCTACAATCGCTAATTAAAATTTAATTTGATTCAATAAGTTCGTTACAGACGCCTCTGAAAGCTGTAAAATTGCTTTCGGCCATATGCCTAAAAAAAGCGTAAAAAACACGATAACCGCCAGTACCAACACTTCGTATCCCTTTATATCTAACACACCTTCATAACGTTCTGGTAAAGATCCCAACATCGATTTCTGATACAAACGCAACATGTATACTGCGCCCAAAATTAAGGTCAGTCCACCAAATACAGCATACCATACACCATAATCAAAAACCCCCTTCAATAGCAAAAATTCACCAATAAAGCCGTTCGTTAACGGCAAGCCTACTGCCCCCATCAGAATAATAAGAAATACCGTTGCCAAACGAGGTGCCTTACTGGCTATCCCTCCCCACTCTGCAAGCGTACGCGTTCCTGTCCGTTCCTGTAAGATATCAATAATAAAAAATAATCCCACCACGCTCAATCCATGGTTCACCATCTGGATAATGCCCCCCTGCAATCCTTCCGTATTCCAAGAGAAGACACCCGCAGAGATAAGTCCGACGTGCGCAATCGAAGAATACGCAATCAAACGTTTAGCATCCTGCTGTTTAAAAGCGATGATAGAAGCGTATACGATACCAATAACACAGAGCACCATGACCACCTGGCTATACGCCAATGCACCAAGTGGAGCGACAGGCAATAACCAACGAATCAATCCGTATACCCCCATTTTAAGCATGATACCCGCCAATAGCATCGTTCCAGCTGCAGGCGCATGTGTATACGTATCGGGTTGCCAGGTATGGAAGGGAAAAATCGGGATCTTGATCGCAAACGCCAGGAAGAATGCCCAGAATATCCAGCGTTGTGTCGATTCAGACAATTCCAAGGCCACAAAAGAGGTCCATTCAAAGCTCGGTGTTGCACTTTGGTTGTATAGATAAATCAGTGCCACCAACATCAACAAGCTTCCAAAAAACGTATAGATAAAGAATTTAAGGTTAATGCGAATACGATCACCATCCCCCCACAGGGCACAAATAAAATAAATAGGGATTAAGGCTACTTCCCATCCGACATAGAACGTGAAAGCATCCAATGCCAGGAATACAAGCAATAGCCCCGCCTGCATAAACGAAATCAATGCGAAAAAATTTCCTTTATGTGCTTTTCTAAACGAAGATAGCACAATAAGCGGAATCAACCCATTGGTCAACAATAGCATAGGTAGACTGATACCATCTAAACCGATATGAAACTGAATTCCCAACGACTTCACCCACATCCAACGTTGTTCGAATTGTATACTCGCGTCCGGTATAAACCCACACAGAAAAGGGATGGAAAGCCCCAATTCAAGCAGCGCAGCCAATAGTGCTATCCACTTTGCCCGTACCGCATCCCTCACAAAACATAATACTATTGCCGAAATAACAGGTACTAATAGTAATATAAATAGGTTACTCATTGTTTAATTGTCTGTCTAAATATTAAATACCGCGTAAAGCATAATCGCTATCACACTGATCACCATCATCATAATATAAAACCCGACATGACCACTTTGCCATTGCCTTACGCCTTTTCCGACTCCGATAAAAAAGTCGCCCACCCCATTCACAAATCCATCAATCCCCAACCGATCTACATATTTATAAAAGCCGACCGATAATTTATGTAATGGTTGTACGATAAGCGTATCATAAAATTCATCCACATATAACTTGCGGTAGGAAAGCCTATGCAATCCTTTTGATGCTTGTGTATCAGCAGCAGGAAGGGTTTCTTTCTTCACATACCGATTGTAAGCTACAAACGCCATAATCAACGCACCACCGGCGGATATCCCCATCAACACGTACTCCGTACTATGGCTTAATGTCAACGCCTCCGCACGGGCACTTCCCACTTCAAAGATCGGTGCCAGGAATGCAGCTAGACTATGATGTCCACCCAGTGCTTCGGGAATATTGATAAAACCACCAATGACCGATAACATCGCTAAAACAATCAGCGGCACTGTCATTTGCCAAGGCGATTCATGTAAATGTTGTTTCTGTGTTTCTGTTCCCCGAAACTTTCCGAAGAATGTCAGATATAACAAACGGAACATATAGAACGCCGTACATAGAGCGGTGAGGAAGCCGATTGCCCACAAAACAGGCTGATGCTGAAACGCATGTGCCAATATCTCATCTTTAGAGAAGAATCCGGCAAACGGTGGAATTCCACTAATCGCAATTGTTCCGATAAACATCGTGATAAACGTGACGGGCAACGCTTTTCTTAAACCACCCATCTGGCGCATATCCTGCTCATCGTGCATGGCATGGATGACCGATCCTGCTCCAAGAAACAGCAATGCTTTAAAAAACGCGTGCGTCAGAACATGAAAAAAAGCCCCGGTGAACGCACCTACCCCGAGGCCCAGAAACATGTATCCCAGTTGAGATACCGTAGAATATGCCAATACCTTTTTAATATCGGTTTGCGTAATCGCTATAAAAGCTGCCAACAATGCTGTTGCCAAACCGACAACGGCCATGATCTCCATCGTCACCGGAGAAAGCGTAAACAAGATGTTCGAACGGACGACCATATAGATACCTGCCGTCACCATGGTTGCCGCGTGGATCAATGCCGACACCGGTGTAGGACCCGCCATCGCATCCGGTAACCAGGTAAACAACGGAATCTGTGCAGATTTACCGGTTGCCGCTACAAATAACAAAAGCGTAATGACGAGTAGTATGGAACTTCCGGCTGGCATACTTGCCGCAGCGGCGAATACCGTTCCGTATTCCAAACTACCGAAAGTTTCCAGAATAAAAAACATCGCGATAAGAAAGCCCAAATCCCCGATACGATTCATGACGAAAGCTTTCTTCGCAGCTGAGGCGTAAGAGGCATTTTTGAACCAAAACCCAATCAACAAGTAAGAACAAAGCCCCACGCCTTCCCATCCGATGAACATGACCAGGTAATTAGAACCCAGCACGAGGATGGTCATGAAGAAGATGAACAGATTGAGATAGGCAAAGAATTTCCCAAATCCAGCATCACCGGCCATATAACTGGATGAATACAAGTGAATCAAAAACCCTACACCTGTAATAATCAAGAGCATAATAGCACTCAGCGGATCTACTAGAAAAGAAAGCGCTACATGCAGTTTGCCTACTGTAAACCAGTCAAAGAGATGCACATATATTTCTCCGGAAGCACCGGTTTCACGCGCAGCCGCGACTTCAAAGTAAACCAACAAGCTTAACACAAAAGAAGCGAGCACCACGCCACAGCCCACAATAGCCGTAACCGCTTTCGGCACACGATTACCCATTAAGCCGTTTATTACAAAACCTATAAAAGGTATCAATGGGATCAGCCAAATTAATTCAGACATATAGTTTCTTAGTAAAAATTCTTCTATTCAATTACCAACGCAATTTACTCAACGATTCAATATCCACCGATTTCGTGTTTCGGTACACCATGATGATAATCGCAAGCCCCACAGCCACCTCTGCTGCTGCCAATGCCATGATGAAAAACACGAACACCTGACCTGTTGGATCACCCCGATAGGCCGAAAAAGCTGCCAACAATAAATTGACTGCATTCAGCATCAATTCGATGGACATCATGATAATAATCACGTTCCGACGGATAAGTACGCCCGTAACACCGATAGCGAAAATGATACTACAAAAAATGATGTAGTGGTTGAGTGGAACACCCTGAATCTGCGTTACAATATTCTCCATTATGCTTTTTTAATCTCTTTAACTTCCTTTTTTGCCAACAATACCGCGCCGATCATCGCTATCAACAATAAAATTGCCGAAATCTCAAAAGGCAGCAAGAACTCGTTAAACAACACATTACCCAAATGTTTCACAAGTCCTATATCCGTATTACCGGTGACGACCTCACTGGATGGTTCTATCACCCGCAGCGACCCTAAGATTGTCGCAAACAAACACATCCCTGCTATAACCCCCATAATCTTCACCAAATTGGATTTCATAGGTTCCGTATCCCCATTTAGATTCAGCAACATGAGGACAAATAAAAAGAGCACCATAATGGCTCCCATATACACGATAAAATTGACTACAGCCAGAAATTGCGCGTTCAATAAAATATAATGAACCGTCAACGTAAAAAACGTAACTACCAAATACAGTACGCTGTGTACTGGATTTTTGGTGAAGATCGTCATCAACGCGAAAAAAATAGCAACAAATGCAACAAAATAAAATAGAGACATGCTAGTTCGTTTTTTCCGGGTTTAGTTTCCTAATATCAAATGCAGGTTCGACCAATTTGTCTTTCCCGTAAATAAAATCCTTTCTTACATAATCCGCCGTCACATGTGGACCATCCAAGTAGATCGCTTCTTTCGGACAAGCCTCTTCACACAGACCACAAAAAATACAACGCAGCATATTGATTTCATATACGGCCGCGTATTTCTCCTCTCGATATAGGTTTTCCTCCTCTTTTGTCCGTTCCGCGGCGATCATCGTAATAGCCTCCGCCGGACAAGAAAGCGCACAAAGGCCACAGGCTGTGCAACGTTCACGTCCTTCCTCATCACGCTTCAACGAATGCAGTCCCCGGAAATTCTTCGAATAAGGTCGCTGCTCCTCCGGATATTTCACCGTTGGAATTTTCTTAAAAAAATGTCGTATCGTAATACCTAATCCCTTTGCAATAGCAGGCAGATACATGCGCTCCCAAAAATTCATGGGTTTCTGCTCGATAACTTTCTTTCTATTTGAT
>PJTZ01000128.1_pt1 | contig 56531 bp, 47 predicted proteins | sample 1512131 | NCBI WGS metagenome assembly PJTZ01 (sample SAMN08177679, study PRJNA422409) | Soil metagenome, whole genome shotgun sequencing project. | reverse complement strand
GTTACGATTTAAAACCGGCGATATTGTCCGCAGACATATCGCTCCGTGTAGTTGTGGGCGTAATACCTACCGGATTGGCCCGGTAGAGGGAAGAAAACAACAGATGGTGAAATATAAAGGGACGACCCTGTATCCACCCGCTATGCATGATCTACTGGCTAGCTTCCCTGAAATTGAACATCACCTTATTGAAATATCCCATAATGATATCGGAACGGACGAGATTGTTATTTACATTAGCACAAAAGAAACTGCAGAAGACTTCCTATTGCAGATAAAAGATCACTTTCGGGCGAAATTGCGTGTGGCACCACGTGTAGAAAAGCGACCATCGGAAGAATTACAACGCATTATTTTTAATCCTTTAAGTCGGAAGCCAGTTACGTTTATTGATAATAGATAGGTTTGTTTGTTCTTTTTTCCCGTAAAAAAGAACCAAAAAACTCGTCCTTCGGATATTTGAGAGGAGTGGATAATGCTAAGGATGAATTTCTACATACCTCAAACATCCGGATGCGACATTCTGTCTTAAGGAGGGGATAGTACAATGCTGTACAGTTGAGTTGAAGGCTTGGTCGCAAACTTGATTTAGACAATGATGCGACCTTTAAGGTTGAGGGTGGGTTAGTGCATTGCGTAAATGAATACGACCAATAATGGATTTCGTCGATGCGGAGTAAATCAGCCTTGACTTTTTTGTTTCTTTTTTCGTCAAGGGAAAAAGAAAAGAATTACCGTAACAACTCTTGTATATCCTCTGATGATAGTGATTTTATGAAGCTTTCTTCGGTGGTAATGAGCGCAGACGACAACGCTTTCTTTTGACCTTGGAGCGCAAGTATCTTTTCCTCAACGGTATCCTTACTGATGAACTTGTAGATAAATACATTTTTTGTTTGGCCGATACGGTGTGAACGGTCGATAGCCTGTTGCTCTACCGCTGGATTCCACCAAGGGTCTAAAATAAACACGTAGTCGGCTTCGGTGAGGTTAAGTCCCACGCCGCCGGCCTTGATGGAGATTAAGAAGATTTGTGTATTTTCACGCTCTTTAAATGTGTTTATCGCGTCCGCTCTGTTTTTGGTATTCCCATCCAGGTAAGCATATGGTATTTTTTCACGATCGAACGCATCGCGAAACAGCTGTAAATGTTTTACAAATTGGGAGAAGATGAGCACTTTATGTTGCTCTGCGATGATGGATTGCAACATCTCCATAACCGTTTCAAATTTGCCGGATGAAAAGGCTTCGTCCCCGTCTGCCATTGCAGGGTGGTTTGCTATCTGCCTAAGCTTCGTAAGTCCCTGTAATAGCATAATCTGGTTGCCCTGTCCGTTTTGTTGCATCTGGTTATCAAGCAGTGCATTTCGATACTCCGATTTTATACGCTCATATAATCTCGCTTGCTCTTCCGCCATTTCACAATAAATCGTTTGTTCCGTTTTGGGAGGGAGTTCTTTCGCTACTTGATCTTTGGTACGGCGGAGAATGAAGGGTTTGATGATGGCTTGCAAACGGGCAGCTTTTTCCTCGTCTTTCTTTTTCTCGATAGGTATCACAAACTCCTTTTGAAAATAGCTGTAGGAGCCGAGCAATCCCGGATTTGCAAAATGCATTTGTGACCATATATCTGCTACAGAATTCTCTATTGGAGTACCGCTCAAAGCTAGTTTATGTTTACTTTTTAAAACTTTAATGGCTTTAAAAGATTTGGAGGTCGGGTTTTTGATGTGTTGACTTTCATCTAAGATGATATAGTTGAAGAAAAACTTGCTTAACATATCTGCGTCGCTGCGTACGATCCCATAAGTGGTGATGATCAAATCGAAGTGTGACAAGCCAAAAGCATCTTTTAAACGGTTGGAACCGGTATGGAGGTGTATTCGAAGCTTGGGAGCAAATTTTTCCGCTTCTTTTTGCCAATTATAAATAAGTGATGTGGGCAGTATCAGAAGGGAAGTTTTCGCATAGTCTGTTCCGTTCAAATGCTCTTTCTGTTGTTGTAGCAAGGCGAGCGTCTGTACGGTTTTTCCTAATCCCATATCGTCAGCAAGACATCCGCCAAACTTATATTCTTGAAGAAAATGAAACCAATTGTACCCAGCGAGCTGATACGGTCGAAGATCTCCTTGGAAACCTGTTGGAATGGGCGCTTCGGTAATCTTATTGAAATTTAGTAATTGTTCCAGCTTGCGGTGAAAGGAAAGTTCCGTATGTTCCGATATTTCGTATAACAACCCAATATGGGTTTTGCTTAGCTTTAAGCTATGCTTGTTCGTCGTAAAAAGGAATAAATGTTCATACTGGGAGAACCATTCCTCGGGTATAATAGCGATTTCTCCATTTGGCAATGTAAACTCCTTATTTTTATTTAAAATATGTTCCCGCAATGCTATAAATGGAATTTCATAAGGTCCAAAACGAGCTAAGGCCTGTATATCAAACCAATCGTTACCCTCTTCGATGGCCATTTCCAATGAAGTCTGTCCGATGAAGATGCGTCGATCACCTTTTGCTTGGGTAATAGAAAACCCTTTCTCCATAAGAGTGGATTGGTTTTGATTTAGCCAATCGATAATAGATGCGTGCTCTGCTTTGACTATATAATTTGCGAATAGCAAATCTTTCTTTTGAAGCCCTAACTCTTCTAGATATATACCCTGGTTTTTCTCCCAAGTCAACGAACGCTTTATTCGATGAAATACATAGCTATCCGTTTCTTCGTTATGTTCTAAACGTACCGTAACGGGATGGTCTGTACCAGCGGAAAATTCATATGGACCGTAAGCAAAAGACAGCTGCAAAAAAGATTGACCGGTAGGAGCGTAGAATAGTTTAAGAATCGGGGTCGCATTTTCTTTATGCGTTTTAATATCAAAACCTTCGGCATAAACATGATATTTTTCTATTAACCCGCTTACAAATGTTTCAAAGTATCGTCTTTCTGTATTACGGGCTACGCTGATATAACGTTTGTTTAGAAACGGGCTGAGTTTTTTACCATCTATATCTTGTTCAAAATAATAAAGCTTATTCTCTAATAATAACCAAGCCTCCCTGTTCACCACAACCTGTGCGCCCTTATACATAAAATCCAATCGATGACCATTGTGTTTTAACGTCGGGAAATAGCGAGTCTCTGTTTCGTTACGGCGAAAATGGAATAAGATGGAAGTAGGTTCGTCAGCAATATGTAGTTCCTGATCGGCGGGATAACCGTCTTTGCTCATTAAAAATAGAGGCTTGCTCCGTAATTGCTTTAAAACAGTGAGCATCTTCTGTTCGATTTTGGGTCGTATCCTATCATAAATTTTATCATCGAATACTTTCCCGAAAAAATCAACAGGACGTATGGCCTTTTTGTTGAATGCTTTAATAATATGTGTTTGTTCGATTTCATCTAATAACTTAATAAGATGATAATCGGTTTCGTTTAATGCAGGAGCAAAATCACCAATGGTATTTGTAAAAATACGTTTATAACTCAACGAATAAGAGCCATTGGGGTTCAGTTGAACAATATGGGGTTCTATCAGATAACCCAGATAAGGATGTTGTCCTAACGAATAGATTAACTTGAATGGTAATTTACGATCAACCTGTTGCATTAAAAATCCGGATGCTTTCTAAAAAAAGTTCTAATATAAGGATTTTATTGTTCTTTTCCCCGTGAAAAGAACCAAAACCTCGTGGCTTCGGATATTTGAAATAAGGGATAGTACTAAGGATGAATTTCTACATACCTCAAATATCCGGATGCCACGTTTATGTGTTAAGTAGGGGTAGTGCAATAGCGTAATTAAAGCGATTAATGATTGGTTGTCCCCTTTTTATCTAGAAAAAGGAGGAAAGAAATGTCCCTTCGAAAACAAATTGAGCAGGACCTTTAAGACGCACATTTGTAAATTGTTGTCCCTGTTTGTGAAAACTGATGTACAATTGTCCACCGAGTACGCGTATTGGAATTTCCAGATCCCCTTCTAAGTCCTCATGCAGAGCTATAGCCATAGCGGAGGCGGTAGCCCCGGTGCCACAAGCAAATGTCTCATCTTCTACACCGCGTTCAAAGGTGCGGGCAAAATATCCATTACCCTCTTTTTCCAGGAAATTCACATTAATGCCGTCTTTTTGATATGTATCGTTATTGCGGATAGCGGATCCGATGTGATACACATCCATATTTTTAAGATCGTTTGCCCACGTTACGTAATGTGGGGAGCCTGTGTTCAACACATATGCTGCTCCGTCTCGTTCTACAGAAGACACATCTATCATACCCAAATCCACTTGATTATCATGGATATGAGCATCATGTTTGCCGTCTACTGCCAAAAAGACAGTCTTGTCAGTTATGATGCCGAGATCCCGTGCAAACGCAACGATGCATCGTCCTCCGTTGCCGCACATGCTCGCTTCGCCACCATTAGCATTGTAGTATACCATTTCAAAATCAAAATTTTTATTATTTTGAAGAAGCATTAAACCGTCTGCACCAATTCCAAACCTTCTATCACATAACGATCGGACTAAATCACGGTTATCCCGATCAAAAAAACCACTTCTGTCATCGATTAACACAAAATCATTACCCGCTCCTTGATATTTTGAGAACTTTATTTTTCCGTCCATTTGTTTGATTATTTGATAAGAAATTAATATCCTTGTTACAAAGCTAAGTTTTATTGTTAAATCTTGTTAAAAACCAAAAGCCGAGCTGTTTCATTAACATTTTTTAACTGTCAAAACTACCCAAGCAATTCCTAATGGTATTACATTTGAACAAGCCGTAAAAACAAAAGTAAAAGAAAATATTTTTAAAAAATAATAGATAATTACAGCAATGAAGAAAATAGGAATGAGTTTATTGATAGCTGCTGTTGGAGGTGCAGTAGCTATAGGGGGGTACAAACTCTTTGAGAATAAACAAAACGAAAACATGACCTTTGAGGAACAGCAAAAGGTTTATTTCGCAAATAACCCTGGAAGTGAAATAATGTCTTCAACTGGTAATCCGGACTTTACAGAAGCCGCGGCAGCAGTGTCTCCTGGTGTTGTACATATTAATGTAACGATGACGGCTCGAGGCTCTAGAGGCGGAGGCGGATCTCCTTTTGATATGTTCGAGGAATTTTTTGGTATGCCACAACGACGCCAGCAGCAGCAACCTCGCCAGGCTAGAGCATCTGGATCGGGTGTGCTAATTTCTCCTGATGGATATATTGTAACCAATAACCATGTTGTGGAAGATGCGGATAAAATTGAAGTAAAATTAACCGATCAACGGACATTTGAGGCGAAAGTTATCGGTCGGGACCCCGACTTCGATCTGGCGTTACTGAAAGTGAATGCATCTAAGCTGCCTTTTGTTAAATTTGGTGATTCGGATAACGTACGTATTGGCGAATGGGTGTTGGCTGTTGGTTATCCATTGAGTTTGCAGTCTACGGTAACAGCCGGTATTGTGAGTGCCAAAGGGCGCCAAATCGGTATCCTAGGCGAGCAGGGACAAGGATCACCTTACGGATATGGGCAACCACAAGAGCCTATGGTGCGTACTGCAGTGGAGTCGTTTATCCAAACGGATGCGGTCATCAATAAGGGTAATAGTGGTGGAGCGTTAGTGAATACGCGTGGCGAATTGATTGGTATTAATGCTGCGATAGCATCGCCAACGGGTGTTTATGCTGGTTATGGGTTCGCTATTCCAGTCAATCTAGTGAAGAAAATCGTAAACGACTTTAAAGAGTTTGGTGCAGTACAACGTGGATATGTGGGTATAAACTTCCGTGAGATAGATGAGGCAATCAGAAAAGAATACAAGATTGACGATATTAATGGTCTCTATGTGTTTGATGTCGTAAAAGAGGGTGCAGCGGCAGCGGCAGGTATTCAGAAAGGAGACGTGATTACGAAAGTAGAAGGAAATACAATTTATTCGTCTTCTGACCTGCAAGAACGTGTGGCGCGATTGAATCCAGGCGATAAGCTTAAACTTACTTATAAACGCGATGGAAAAGAACGTGATGTAACGGTTACCTTAAAAGCGCAAGAGGCTAAAAAATCGAGCGCCGATGAAGAAGTTAGTGCAAGTGCTACAGAGATTTTCAATAAACTGGGAGCAAGCTTTACACCTGCTTCCGACGCGCAGAAGAAGAAATTTGGTGTGAATTCAGGTGTTGTGATTACACAGGTACACCGTGGCGGAATGTTTGAATATTTTGGTGTTGAAAAAGGTTTAGTCGTTACGCATGTGAATGGAAAACCAGTGAACAATGTGGATGATGTAGAGTCTGCTTTAGGTAGCACAAAACGGAATATCGTCCGTATTACAGGCGTTTCAGAAAGTGGAACGGTCGAATTCAACTTCCCGATCCAATACTAATTGAATTAATAGATTTATTTCGGACGCGTCATCTGCTGAAAAGTAGATGACGCGTTTTTATTTTGATGGAACTACCCGTATCTAATGTTAATCTGTTGTCATTCAGGTTTTTGGAAGCCATGTGCCCAGCGTGGAGACATTTTATCAGACAGCAACACATATTTACTTTTTTTGTAAAGATTTTCTGTCCTCAGAACGGGGTAAGGTGCTAATGGAATATGCAGAGGTAGCGTTTATTTTAAGTGAGATTAATTCCTGGTCACAGGAGCACTATGAGAATGGCGTAAGAGCAAATATGGAACGTGTAGGTGTGGAAACGTCAGATATCAATGCCTTCATCGCCAATCTGCCGGCTGCAAATGAACGAAATGTAATGGAGCAGAAATATATAGTGTTATTCTATAACCCAGACGAAGGATGGAATGAATATAGAAGAACGGGATATCCGGATACGGAGGTTTTATTGATGCCGGGGGAAACCGCAACACGTCCACACGATGGATCAACGTATACATTTACACCGCTTCAATCGGGTAATGTTATTGCCACAGATTTGCCTGCACGTGTGCGTTATCCAGTTACACAACAGACGCTAAACGGGGCTAATTGGCGTGCAGCATCCGGTGAACTAAGTAATGGAGACCAAATTGATAGTAAGCTTTGGTTTGCTAAATAAGCAGTATTTTTAAAGATACTATTGGTAATAAAGGGTGCACTCTTTCCAGGAGTGTACCTTTTTTATGGATCATCATAAACATATCAACTTTCTGGATTATCTTTTGTATCTAAAAGAATAGCGTTATTTTAGAAGCATGAAGATTTTAATGGTTTGTTTAGGTAATATCTGCCGGTCACCGCTGGCACATGGGGTGATGCAACATCTAGTGGAAGAGGAAGGCTTGGATTGGGAAATAGATTCCGCGGGGACGGGAGATTGGCATGTTGGGCAACAACCCGATAGACGATCGATAGCAGTAGCAAAGAAATATGGGGTAGATATAACATATCAGCGAGCCCAATGCTTCCAAACGGATTTTTTTGAACGTTACGACCATATTTATGTCATGGATAACAACAACTTCCGAGACGTTACCGCGTTGGCGAAACGCGAAGAAGATAAAGCGAAAGTACGTATGTTTTTGCAACAGGATATCGTGCCGGATCCATATTACGATGAAAATCAATTTGAGCCTGTTTATAATATGATTGAGAAACGCTGTCGCGAACTTATTCGTGAACTGCGTAAATAATTCCCTACTTTTGCCAAATATGAAAGCATCGGAGATTAATAAGAAATGGGGGCAACTGCAACGTGTTATTGCAAGCGACTTTGATATGGAACTCCCGGATATTAAGGTAATGCTTTTTCTTATCGGTGTCCAAGAACTGGGAAAAGGCCCGCAGCAGTTTTCTAAACGGCAAAAAGAAGAGCTTATGCATATCGCTACTTGCCGTTTATTTAGCGCGATGGGCTTCTATGAACTGAAAGGACTGGATGAAGAGGGCTGGCCACATTGGGACTTAGTGAAACCTATTCCCAACTATACATTGTTAGAGCAAGAGATGATCCTCAAATCATTGATCATTGATTATTTTGAAGATACCTACACCTTATCGTAATATTGATTTATGGAGATAGATTTTAGGAAAATAAGTCTGCTTGTATTGAGCACGCTTTTATTTACAGTAGTTTGGGCGAAAACGCCTAAATACCATTATGTATCGATAAAAACGGATAAAGGCGAATGTTTATTGAAGCTTTATAACGAAACCCCCAAGCATCGGGACAACTTTGTCAAGTTGGTCAAAGAAGAATACTATGAAGGGTTGATGTTCCATCGCGTTATCCATAATTTCATGGTGCAGGGTGGTGACCCCAATTCGCGTTATGCTGCACAGAAACAGCCGCTAGGCGAAGGCGGACCCGATTATAAAATTCCGGCGGAGATTCAAGAAGGCCTTGTTCACAAGAAAGGGACGATCGGTGCGGCACGCGATGATAATCCTGCAAAGCAGTCTTCGGCTTCTCAGTTTTATCTAGTACAGGGGCGTGTATTCACACCTGAGGCATTGGATTCCTTAGAGCAATTTAGATTGAAAGGGAAGAAACTGACTGCACAGCAAAGAGAGGTGTACACCACCATTGGAGGAACACCACACCTGGATGGGAATTATACCGTTTTTGGCGAGTTGCTGAATGGTGTGGAAACCATCGATAAAATTGCGGCTGTCGAAACAGATGAACGGGATCGTCCCTTAGAAGACGTACGTATGTCTATGAAGTTGTTGACCAGAAGAGAAGCCTTGAATCTCGAACGGGAAATGGAAGGGTTAACCCCTAAGACGGACTTTTTCACGAAGTTTCTGGATATTTTTCATTCACGGTATTATTAAATGAAGCCATCATGGTTTACTCAAACCACACAGGGAGGTGAATGAATCTGATAGCTTCATTACCATAAAAAAACAATTTATTCGAATGAAAATCATCACTTATAATGTAAATGGCTTGCGGGCTGCGCTCAAAAAAGATTGGTTGGGCTGGATGAGGGCAGTGAATGCAGATGTGGTGTGTTTGCAAGAAATTAAAGCTACGCAAGACCAAATTCCCGAAATTCTCTTATTGGAGCAGTTGGGATACGAGCACTACTGGTATCCGGCACAAAAGAAGGGATATAGTGGGACGGCTATTTTTACCAAGATTACGCCGAATCATGTGGAATATGGCTGTGGACATGAAGATTATGATTTTGAGGGACGTACTATTCGTGCCGATTTTGACGATGTTTCTGTTATGAGCGTATATTTTCCCTCCGGAACAACAGGCGATATACGACAGGATTTCAAATACCGTTTCTTGGATGATTTTCAGCTGTATAGTGATAAGCTACTACAGGAACGGCCAAACTTGGTAATCTCAGGCGATTATAATATATGTCATCGTGCTATTGACATTCATAATCCAAAATCTAACGCCAATAGCTCGGGCTTTTTGCCAGCAGAACGTGAATGGATGGAGAATTTTATTAATTCCGGATACATTGACTCTTTTCGATATTTAAATTCTGAACCGCATCATTACACTTGGTGGAGCTATCGTGCAGGAGCACGTGCCAGAAATCTTGGCTGGCGGATTGACTACAATATGGTATCTAAGCCCTTGGAAGACAGAATTGTTACCGCAAAGATTATCCCCTCTGCTGTGCATTCTGACCATTGTCCAGTGTTGTTGGAGCTGCGTGACTGATCACGATTCATGAGACAAGATACAGGTTACCAACTGATGTTCATCCAATGGTTTGCTTAAGACACAATCAAACGTATAGGTTTGGTTTTTCTTTATTTTATCTTCCAGGTGCATAGTATCTGCCGTAAATGCAAAGACTTTAGTATTCTGTTTCTCATTATTTTCCCGAACTTCCCGAAGTACATCCCAGCCGTCAATCTCAGGCATGGAGATGTCCGTAATAACAGCATCTACTGGGTTTTGTTGTATAAACGTTAAGGCGTCGTCCGCTTTCTCAAACGCATATACATTTGGGAAATCCTTAAAATAATGTTTTAAATAGAGAATATTGATACGGTTATCATCTATCAGCACCAGCTGTACGTCTTTTGGGAGATCGGCTAAGGTATAAGCCTTAGAGGCGTTGGTTTCCAAGCGTTTTTGTTTAACCGGTACCGACAATGTAAAGGTAGACCCTTTTCCGACCATACTATCCAAGGTAATATCGCCTTGAAGTTGTTCCGATAGCAATTTGGAAATATAAAGCCCAAGGCCAAAACCTTTGGTTTTGCTCTTGTTGTCCGTCATGTAATATTGACGGAAAATTTGAGACTGGTGTTCGGGCGCAATTCCTAAGCCTGTATCCTTCACTTCTACAAAAAGTGTATCTTGACTACTTACTTTTCTTGTGTAAGCTTTTATGCTCACCGTACCTTTAGGCGTATATTTTATAGCATTGCTAATCAAGTTAGAGACGATTTGCCTTACCCGAAAAGAACTGCTATAAATTTCCAAGTTGGGGTCAATGTCAATTTGCTGTGTTAAGGATAAGCCTTTTTTTCGTGCTTGATAGGTGTGAAGGTTTATGATATCTAATAATAACCGGTAAGGTGAAAAGTATTCGTTTTTCACCTCCAATGCACCTACTTCGAGCTTGCTAAGATTCAAGATATCGTTCACCGTACTATTGATGACGGATATTTCATGTGCTGCCGAATCCAAGTACTCCGGTTGAATCGTATCCTTGCTGCCGTTCTTACGCAAAATGTCGATAATGCCCATGAGTGAGTTAATGGGAGAACGTACTTCATGGCTTATATTGGCTAACACGCTCGTCTTTTCTTCAGCAACTTTTGCCGCGTAGTCTTTTTCTTCCTCTAATTTCTTTTCGTAAGTGGTAGCCCTAGATTGGTAGTAGAGGATAAAAAGAATCATGAGCAACATGACAGATAAGGAAAAGATAAGCTGATTGCCCAACCGTTTGGTGTTTTCCTTGTATATGCTCAAATCCCTCGCCTCCGCTTCACGGACAGCTGCCCGTTCCAACTCCCTAATATTATCTACACCGATTTTTAGATTGTTCAACAGAAAGTAGTTCGCTTGGATAAGCGCTCTCTCTTTTTGCCTCAACGAAGTAAAATTTCGTCGTAAATTGCCTAGGTTCCGATTGTATATTGTCTCGTTCTGTACGATAAGATTCTCGACATTTCGTTGTAAAACATCGATCTGCTGTACATTAAATTGTTGTGTGGTATTGGCAAGTAGGGTATCATTCTTGGCATTAAAAATACGGTTGAAGAGATTCTGTTTTTTTCGCACTACGGTATCCACTTCGTTAAGTGCGGTATCATTTAGGATTTTACTAATAGCCGAATCTGCAGATATATAGCGTGGCGTAGCTACTCGCTGGGACTGCGAAGATGCCAATATCGGGAGAGAATCCTGCGCCATGAAAACCAAGTCATCGATTGTCTTTTTAAGCGAGGCAAATTCACCTGCCAACAAGTCCCTTTTCTGAATGTCTGTATTACTTTGTTGTAATAAACTATTGGTATTAGGAAGTGTGGAAAGCGAATCTATGTAATATTTAATGGTATCGAGCTTATCCCGGTATTCCTCGTAGGTATCTTGGTTAAAGTCTATTGTATATTGCCGGAAGAGGTTATCTGCTTCTCCATAAACAGAGAATAGACGATAAAATGCAGACGATTGTTGTAGCCCCAAAGCGTACGCAGCATCTAAACGCTCTTTTACTTTCTGGTAAGCTATATATTGGTAAATAAAGACAATGCTTATGTAGGCAAAAATGGCGATAACTGCACCGATGAGTACTTTTCGCAGTAAAAATGTTTTCTTACTTTTTGGCACGGCTACTGGATTTAATTTGAAATTTAACCGTTAAATTTCTTGGAAACAGTCAGTTAATATGGTTCAAAGATAAATAAAATGGCAAACAATAAATATTTATTCGTGTTTTATTATCTATTGTTTGCCGTTGACTTGCTATAAAATGCTATTGCTAATTATTTAAAAGTGCTGTTTTCGCCTTTGGTGGAAATTGCTTATGTTTTCTTTTGCTGATTTTTTCTTCGTTGACCGGCTGTGGTACTTTTACATAATAACCGGTACCATCATAAGGCCGTTTGCGAGGGTGTTCCATACAAGCAGGAGTGCAGCAACCGTCCATTTCCCAACCACATTCATCACATTGTGTGAAATGCTCGTTACACTCGGGATTGGCGCAGTTAATCATCTTAGATGTGATTTTTCCACAATTTCTACAGGTGGAAACAACCGTTGGGTTGACCTTATTAACATCCACTGTAACGCGATTATCAAATACGTAGCATTGACCTTCGAAATCTTTGCCATCGACCTCTTTACCGTATTTAATAATGCCGCCATGGAGTTGGTAAACATCGCTAAACCCTTCTTTTAGTAATAGGGCAGAAGCTTTTTCACATTTGATCCCGCCGGTACAGTAGGTTAGTATCTTTTTGTCTTTATATTGTTCTAGTTCTTTTATCTTCTCCGGAAATTCACGGAAGTTCTCTATGTCTAATGTTACCGCATTTTTAAATCGGCCCACAGAATGCTCGTAATTGGAGCGCACGTCCAAAATCACGACATCTTCCTGATCCTTCATTTCCATAAAATCTTTTGGCTCTAAGTGTTTTCCCGTTTCTTTATTGGGGTCGATTGACGCTGGATTGCGTAATCCCGAGTGTACAATTTCGGGTTTGTATCGACAATGCATCTTGATAAAAGATGGTTCATCTACGTCGTCAATCTTAAAGTCCGTTTTATTGAAACGCTCATCGGCGTGTACAGCATCCATATATGCTTGACAAGCTTCTGGCGTTCCGGAAACGGTACCATTCAACCCCTCGTCAGCGACAATAATACGTCCTACGAGACCAAGTGATTTACAAAATTCGAGATGTTCCGCAGCAAACTGTTCTGCATGTTCGATTGGACTGTAACAATAGTACAGTAATGTTTGATATTTTGCCATGTTCATTGATACCGCTGCAAACGGCGTTTAATGTTTTAAATAAATTTTTCTGGCACAAAAGTACGGAAAAAATGAGATTGAAAAATTGATGTGCGTCATTTTTTAGTAAGCGGCTTAAGTAAATACTCCAAACCATTCAGCTTTATTTCATAAAGGGTGGCCAGCTGCATTCCGAGCTTACCTTTGGGAAAACCTTTTTGATGAAACCAATTTAAATAAGGCTCAGGCAGATTACATAATAACCAGCCTTGATATTTGCCAAAAGGCATCTTCGTATTCGCCAGTTCTATCAATATCTCCGGCTTCAACAGGTTTTCGTCGTTGTTCTTTGCTCCTTGGTCTTTCATCCTTATCTATTCTCTAGTTTTGCCGTGTTTTAATCGGTGTAATATAAGACGAGCGGCGATAACACCATGATTAACCATGTTGGTGAATGTACCGTAATATTTTTTGAAAATCGCATAGCGTTCTTTCAAACTCTGTCGGTGGCGTTTTTGCGTCATGCCACCGACAAGGTATTTAGCTACATATTGGTTGACATTAACTATTTTATTTGCTTTTTTAGCGGCACGGATTACCCAATCGATATCAGCACTGAGTTGATATTGTAAGTCATAAGGTTCAGCAATACTACGTTTTACATAAATTGCTTGGTGACAGATATTCATACCATAACGGAATGATTTCCAGTCGAAACGCTTCGGTGTTTTATGGCGGCGATCACCGATAATGTTACGCTCTTCGTCTATTAGTTTTGTTTCCCCATAATAGATATCAGCGTTTTCTGCCGAGGAAAAGACTTTTTCCAGCGTCATATCTTCATATAATTCATCTCCGGAATTGAGGAACAGGACATAGTCTCCAGTGGCGGTAGCAAGCCCTTTATTCATGGCGTCGTAGATACCATCGTCTTTTTCTGAAATGAGAATAGATACCTCTTCTCGGTATCGGTCTATTACATCGAGCGTACCGTCGGTAGAGAGACCGTCTACAATAATATATTCCAATTCAGCATAGGTCTGTTTCATGACCGACCGGATGGTGTATTCAATACCACGGACATCGTTATAGACCACCGTTATAATAGAAACTTTAGGTAAAAGCTTATTCATATTCCGTATCATTTCCTCCCAAACTTTTTAATCAAGAATCGGATTAAGCGTTCGGCAATATTTCCTTTTCTATGCACATAAAAATGTTTGATAGCTTCATAGGCCTTTTTATGCTCACTGATCTCGTTAGGGAAGTACTTTACTTTTTGAGTTGCTAGCTCCACGCGGTAAACATCGTCGATATTCGAATGGGTGCCAGAACCGTCTGTTCCGATATTCTGTATCATGGATTGCCGTGGGTATAGTACCAAACCATCTTGATTGAAGATGGAAAGATACCAGCGGATAGCCCAGGAGTTGATCTTTCCAGCTTTAAATTCCATAACTTGCTTCCAGAAATTCTCGGTCCCCTCTATGCTGAAACGCCTTATATCTTTTCGCTTGAAATGCTTTGTCAAGGCATCGATATCTGGGTTAAAATGGTCCCATGCCCTTTTCCAGGTCGCCCAGCCCCAGCTATTTGCTGCCCGGAAGAAGAACGATTTGGGCAATCGTTTCGGGTGTTCTACGGGGTACATGTAACCACTGATTTCCATAACCTCTTCATCATGTTCATAGCGATGAAGCGCATCATTAAAGTACATTAGGGCATAGAGAGAGGTTTCTAGGTCATCTTCCAATACAATAGCCTTGCCGTGTTCGTTGATGATTTTAGTGACACCGTCAATTACATTTTCGGCAAGCCCCCAGTTTTTCTGACGTTCAATAATGGTAATATGCTGAAAATCCCAAGGCTCGCGGATAATGGCACGTACCTGATTGACATCTTCTACGGCATCTGCGTTTTTTGCTGCATCCGAGATGATGTATAACAGCGAGTCCTTGGCCAATAGGTTCTTTTCCAAAGCCTCTAGCGTCCTTCTAGTGTGCTTAGGACGGTTGTACACAAATAATATGATAGGAGCCAGTGTTTGCATGCATTACAAAGGAACAAAGAATGATTCAAAAACCGTGCTAATATTTATTTATACCACATATCATTGGTTATATAACATATATACTTTACGGTATAGTGTATACATTTTGTAATATTATGTATGTTTTAACAAAGAGATGAACGGCAAATAATTATTTATCTGTCTAAAATTGGTTACATTTGAAGCATTATTTTCTAAAAAAATATGCAACAGTTAGCTCCTATCATCTTATTTGCTTATAATAGACCTAGTCATACTAGAAAAGCCCTTTTAGCGTTACAGAAGAATTTGCTAGCTGAAGATAGCATACTTTATGTTTTTTCCGATGGAGCAAAAAGCCATGCTGCGGAAGACACAGTAGAGGAGGTTCGTTCGCTATTACGCGAGCCGTGGAACTTCAAGGATATACATATTGTCGAACGGCCAAAGAATTTCGGGTTAGCGAAGAATGTGATTGATGGTGTCAGTAATGTCATAAAAAAACACAGAAAAGCTATCATCTTGGAAGACGATGTACTGTTTTCAAAATATGCATTGACTTATTTTAACGAAGCATTGACCCGTTATGAAAATGAAGAACGTGTAATGCATATCGGAGGATTTGTATATGAGTTAGATAGGTCAAAGCTGCCTGAAACTTTTTTTACACGATACGTAGCGAGTCAAGCTTGGGCGACATGGCAGAGGGCTTGGGTTTTTTTGGACGAAGACATAAATAACTTAGTCCAACAATTTGATGCAAATAAAATAGCGGCTTTTACTTTCGATAATACGATGAATTTTTGGCGTCAGATACAACAACAAAAAGAGAAGAAAATAGATTCGTGGGCAGTCCGTTGGTATGCAAGTGTTTTTCTACACGGAGGATTGGCACTATCTCCTCATCAGTCGCTCATTGAAAATATTGGACATGATGGCACTGGTGTGCATTCAGACGTTAGTCGAATATTTGATGTGACTGTCCGCGAAGAGCCAATTAGAAATTTCCCACCTATAGTGGAAGAGTCTAAAGAGGGGTACTTGGCTTTAAGGCATTATTTTAAACATAGAAAGGGAAATATAATGGAACGTGCAATTCGTTTCGTCAGAAATAAGTTGAATAAATAAAATATCTATTTCTTAACCTTCTCCAATCAAGTTTTTCATCATATCATTATACATATCCGCACTGAAATATCTATGATAACATGCTCGATTATGTATGATTTCTTCTTCCGAAAGGGGGGTGATTTGATGCATGTCTGACAAATCTTTTTCAACGGAAAATACCACAAAATCCCGATTACGTAACCATTTCAACACCGTATTCTCTTCTCTCAAAAATACTTTTGCACCCATATTCAGCAATTGAAATATATTGCCTGCTGCTTCCTGCCGTTTCATACCAAATATAGCTACTTTTACCTTAGATAGTTTTTGTTGATATTGTACTATAGGCATAAAATCACGCAAGATTTCTGCTTTTTCGCCAAATAGTCTGATAGCATCATCCTCTACTATATCTGCATATTCCTTATTCCCATAGCTTAAAGGTATGAGAAGGCTATATCTGGTGTCCGAAAAGCCCAATCGGTTTAATAACCGAAATATATATAAGTGATTACCCGAAAATGAAGCAGAATGGTTGATAAGTATGATGTCTTCTTTTTCTTTTCCGGAAAAAGCAGGGTTGCCTAAAGCATGATAATAGATAAAAGGCTTGAATACAGCATTATTTTTGAAATACGACTGATAAAGTTCAAAGTCATATTCATTCCAAAAACAAAAATAATCGACCTGGCCAAATGCCTTGAACATAGTCTGTCTGATCGTTTTGCGAAACCAGAGTAAATATTTTAATTCTCGGATGATGCGCTGCAACATATTTTTCTTCTGAAGCAATCCGGGATCATCTAAAATATGGTAACCGCGATACTGCTGAAGATATCCATACAAATCACCACCATAAAATATCCAGTAAAATTTCAGTGAAAACCGTTCTAAAATTTTGTTTGTGATACTGGCTTTGAAATTATCCAGATAGTGGATAAACAAGTTCTCCACGTTATTGGTGCGGATAATATGATAGATTTTATTTTTGAGCTCAGCATCCCGAATTTTAAATATTTGTGCTAGCGTGTTTGGGGATGTATCTTTTAAGTCAGATCCCGCATATAACAATACAACATAGATGTTTTGGTGGGGGTAGTATCTTTCAAATTGCCTGATAGCCCCATCCGTAAATTTGTCATCATGTAAAATATGTAGATTTCTCTTCGTATTAAAGTCCGTCATTTTTTCTCAATATACGAGCAGGTGTCCCTGCCACAATAGTGTTATCTGGAACGTGTTTTGTAACTACGGCTCCTGCGCCTATGATACAATTTTTACCAACCTTTACTTTAGGAAGTACGGTGGCATTGGCTCCAATATGGGTGTAATCGCCCACACAGGCATGTCCCAATATGGTCGCTCCAGGAGATAATTCAACAAAATCCCCTAATACACAGTCATGGGTTATGACAGCGTGGTAATATATTAATGGCGCCAGACCGATTTTGCTGGTATTACTGACACAGGCATGTGCCAAAATAGTAGCTCCAATACCTATAGAGCAGAAATCTCCAATTAGGGCTGACCTGTCTACAGCAGTACATAAATCTCCACCTAAAGAGATAATCTTGTGATATAATTTGCCCCTTAACGAAGGATTCCCTAGACCCAATACAAATGAATTACCATTACTTCTGAAATACGCTTTTAAATCATTGTCGCTGCGCAACACAGGATATTTGTCCAATACATATTCCGGAGAGGTTATTGTATTATCAAAAAAAACAATATGCTCATCTTGCTCTATTTGGGAGACAATATGAAGTACTTCTTTGGCAAAACCACCCGCTCCTATGATTACCATGATGTATTATTTTGTACTCTTAATATCACACTGCAAATAAAATTTACTTCCTCCAATGTTAAATCATAATACAATGGGAGACAAAGAACCCGTTTAGAAATATCATCAGAAACCGGATATTCTTTAGAATCCAGATACGGAAGACATGAGGAAAGAGACGGATAAAAATATCTTCTAGTTAAGACCTGATTTTTTTCCAGTTCCTCCATGACATTTAATAGCAGCTGCTCGGTTTGCAGGATTATCGGGTAATAAGCATAATTCCGGGATGCGTCTTTGTTCCAAACAGGAAATAAGCACTTTGCAGATTTTAAATTAGCGTTATACTTTTCTGTAATTTCTTTTCTTTTAGATATTATATCCCTTACATATTTTAGATTAGCTAAACCCATTGCAGCATGGAATTCGGAATTTTTCCCGTTGATGCCTAGGTCACTGTATTGATTGAAGCCGGATATTCCGAAATTACGCATCAGAGAAGCTTTTTTCAGAAGCATTGGGTCTTTGGTAGCGACCAATCCTCCTTCGGTAGAATGGTACAATTTTGTTGCATGCAAGGAACAAATGCTAATATCTCCGTATGTCAAGATCGATTTGCCTTTATAGGTAATAGCAAAAGCATGTGCAGCATCATAGATGACCTTAATCTTATATTTATTAGCAATCTTATCTATTGCGTCGATGTCACAAGGGTTACCATACACATGTGTTGCTAATATCGCCGTAGTATCCGGAGTAATTGCTTGCTCTATTTTGGTAGCGTCAATAGTTAGCGATTGAGAATCTATATCAACAAAAACAGGATTGCACCCTTCCCATACAATGGCGCTTGTAGTAGCCACAAAGGAAAAAGGGGTCGTGATGATATCTCCTTTCAGCTCTAATGCCTTGATGGCTATTTGCAGACCTATAGTCCCGCTGGTCACATACAACAAATGTTCTACATCTAAAAATTTCTTGAGATGATCTTCCAGCTCGCTCGAAAGGGGGCCTATATTCGTAAGCCATTGCCTTTTCCAGATTTGATGTATATAATGTTGATATTCGTCAATAGGAGGTAGGAACGGGCGCGTCACATATATCATGATGAATAACTTTTTATAGTTTTGATAATAAATAACAGTTGTTTTGATTTAATAATCCAACATATACCGAAGTAGAATATAAACCCGGCTATAAAACTAATCAAAATTTGTAAAATCAAAACATTTCCCTCAAGGAGAGATATAACTTGTTTCATCACCAAATACATTGCACCTGAAATAAGGAGTGTGGGCAACATTTCAACAAGCTGTTGTTTTGTGGAATAGCCAATTAATTCTTTGCTATAGTATGTGTTTACCAATAATGCGAGAAACGACGACGCTACAATACTCCAGGCCAGTCCTAATATGCCAAAATTCCAGGCAATGGCTATACATAATGCCATCAGTATTTTCTTGATGATTTCCAGACGCAAAAAGAGATTAGTGCGACTATAAACTTTAAGGATATTCAGATTGACCGAATGTATCGGATATAGCATACTTGCCAAACAAACTATTTGAAAATAAGGAACGGCCGGCAACCATTTTTCCTTCCAAAAAAGCTCAAAGATAAGCGGAGCCATTGCTGCCAAAGCTAACATCATCGGTGCGTTTATAAAAAGAGAAGTTCGAATAATCTGTTTATAAGCGTTAGAAGTTTCTGTCTTGTTATCCTGAATATTGGACAATAAAGGATAGGTCACCTTACTGACAATGTTAGTGAGAATAGAGGTAGGATACTCATTGACAGCGCGTCCCCGATCAAAATAACCTAACGCATCGACCGTGTACCTTTTTCCGATAATAAAATTGTATATATTCTTGAACGCGGTATCCAGTAAAGCCGATAACAAAAGTTTGTAGCCAAAGAAAAAATGCGTCTTTGCTTTTTCTTTTTTGAAAATAAATGAAGGTCTCCACTTCGAAACATACCATAAACCTAGGCTCTGCACGATTTGGGAAACCAAGTACAGCGCCACTAATGACCAGACCCCAAAACCGAAATAAGCCATTAATATAGCAATAAGAGGACCTAATATGGCACTGGGAATACTGATTAGCGTAATACTTCTAAATTGTAGTTGTGATGATAATATGGATAACTGTACCGTGGAAAAAGCCGAGATAATAAAAGCTAGACAATACCAGCGGATTAAAGAAGATAGTATAGGCTGATCAAAATAAGATGCTATCCAGGGGGATGCGACATAAAGCAACAGGTACATGATCACTCCCAAACCAAGATTCATCCAAAAAACAGAAGAATAGTCACCATCATCTGCATCTTTTGTTCGAATTAACGAGTTGCCAAATCCGCTTTCTACGATGGTATTACCTACTTGTACAAACAGACTGATCATAGCAATCAGCCCGAAGTCATTTATGGAAAGTATATTTCCTAATACAACAGCAGTAACAAACCCAAATCCTTTGTTTATCAACGATTCGGAAAATGTCCAAATGATTCCAGAAACAGCCTTTTTTCTCGTAGACATTATTCTTCGCCCTTATAATAAGTGATTTATTATCATATGGAGTCAAAACCATAATATATGTCAAAATAAAGTAGCCATTACCTCACTTCAATCTGATGTGCAAATTCTCTTAATTTAGGGTGCTTGGGATCAAGGTCTGTAACCAAGTAAGTAACATCCCGTAAGGGAGCAACACGCATTTTCTGATTAGAGTTCAATTTCTCTGCAATACTGAGGATAGCAAGATTCTTAGAACATTTGATCATTGCCCGTTTAATCTGGACAACTTCCCAATCTGAATCTGTGATACCTTCGTCCAACGACAAACTATTCGTTCCGAGTAAACAGAGGTCTACCCGTAGGTCAGAGAGCTCATTGATAACCTGTGCACCCGAAACAATATTTGTGTTTCGGGATAATTTTCCACCAATAAGAATAACATCAATGTTGTCCTTCTCTGCTAATTCCAGTGCAACGAGCGGACTGATAGTAAAGAATGTGCATTGAAGATCGTTAGGAACTGATCGCGCCAATTCAATCATGGTTGTTCCGCCACCTACCAATACAGTCATTCCGCTTTGTATCAATTCGATGGCTTTGTGGGCAATCTCTTTTTTTGACTCCTTAGCATACACGTTCCCCTCCTGAAAAGGAAATTGAAAGGATTTGGATAAGGCTCCTCCGTATACTTTTAACACCTGCCCATTTTCGGCCAGTTCGTTCAAATCGCGTCGTATAGTATCTTCCGATACGTTCAGCTGTACACTTAGGTCAGATGATAATACCTTGTTGTGTAGGTTTATCTGATGAATGATATAAGCCTGTCTTTCTTCCTTTAACATGGTGTAAGATAAAAAGTAAAAATCAAAAAGTAAAATGTCTCCTACATTTGTACATAACAGATATAGGAGACAGTACCTTAAAATTATATCTAATGTTGTTCGGCGATTAAATCAATCCTTTTTTAAGAAGCAATTCAGCGATCTGCACCGCGTTCGTTGCCGCTCCTTTTCTAAGATTGTCTGCTACAACCCAAAGATTTAATGTTTTATCTTGCGATTCGTCACGACGGATACGTCCTACCAAAACCTCGTCTTTACCATGTGCATCTTTCGGCATAGGATATTGGAGATTCGCGGGATCGTCGACAACAATAACACCTTCTTGTTCGGCTAGCAATTGACGTACTTGAGCCAAATCAAAATCATTTTCAAATTCTATATTTACAGCTTCCGAATGCCCTCCCATAACTGGGATACGTACGGTTGTTGCTGTAACGCGAATAGAATCGTCACCCATGATCTTGTTCGTTTCTTGAATCATTTTCATTTCCTCTTTTGTATATCCGTTGTCCTGGAATACATCAATATGAGGGATGACGTTTAAGTCGATTTGATATGGATACGCTTTTTCACCATCTTTTTTTCCTGCCCGCTCATCCATCAACTGGTTGACAGCTTTCACACCTGTGCCTGTAACAGATTGATAAGTGGACACGACAACACGTTTGATTTTATACTTCGCATGCAATGGCTGAAGTACAACCACCATTTGGATGGTAGAACAATTTGGGTTTGCAATAATTTTGTCCTCCTTCGACAACACCTCACCATTCACTTCTGGAACAACCAATTTTTTCGTTGGATCCATACGCCATGCGGACGAATTATCGACCACCGTGATGCCCGCTTCGGCAAATTGTGGCGCATACTCTGTTGAAGTACCACCTCCTGCGGAAAATAAAGCTACATCAGGTTGAAGCGCAATAGCTTCTGCCGGCGTAACGACCTTGTACTTCTTTCCCTTAAACTCGATTTCCTTGCCCTTGCTCCGCTCCGATGCTACTGGAATCAACTCTGTTACCGGGAAATTACGTTCCGCTAAAACGGTCAAAATCTCTGACCCTACAAGGCCCGTTGCGCCTACTACTGCAACTTTCATAATTGAATTTGTTTTATTTGTTTAAGATGTTAAATAAATTACAATAAATTTAAGATACCAAAAGTAAGAAAATAAAAATATATTTTGCAATTTATTGCACACAACGTAACGTTTTTCCATGAATATTTACAGATTTATAATTTTAAAAAAAGGACAAATCAAGCAATCGATTGCTGTTCTATTTTGCCTATAAAATGCGCTAACTTTGCCATAATGAAAGAGCGTATAGTAATGATTGGAGCGAACGGCCAAATCGGATCAGAGTTGGCATCAGCTCTTCGCCATAAATTCGGTGCTGAAAACGTTATCACGTCAGACATTCGAGAACCAAGTACATTGAAAAAGGACGAGATTTTTGAAATCATCAATGTATTAGACAAATCTGCGTTAAAGAGCTTGTTTGAGAAGTATAAACCAACACAGATTTATTTACTTGCGGCCATGCTTTCCGCGACTGCTGAGAAATATCCGCAGAAGGCCTGGGACCTCAACATAAATGGTCTATTAAATGTATTGGATCTCGCATTGGAACTCGATATTAAGAAGATTTTTTGGCCCAGCTCCATCGCCGTTTTTGGGCCGCACTCTCCAAAGCAAAACACGGATCAATATTGTGTAATGGACCCCGTTAGTATCTATGGCGTAAGCAAGCTGGCCGGCGAAAGGCTTTGTGAATACTACCATCATAAATATGATCTGGACATTCGCAGTATTCGCTATCCAGGGATTATTTCCTGGAAGACCGCACCGGGAGGTGGGACAACAGATTACGCTATCGATATTTTTATTGAAGCCTTAAAGTATCGTAGATATACTTGTTTCCTTTCTGCTCACACAGCCTTACCTATGCTCTATATGGACGATGCGGTACGTGGAACTATCGAACTGATGGATGCTCCTGCAGGACAAATCTCTATCCGCTCAAGTTATAATCTCGGGGGGGTATCTTTCACTCCTGCACAGATTGCCGAAGAAATTAAAAAAATTCTTCCTAATTTTGAGATGTCCTATGTTGATTACGACCCACGTCAAGCAATTGCTGACTCTTGGCCTGCAAGCATAGATGATGCTTATGCAAATAAAGATTGGGGCTGGGAACCTAAGTTTGATTTGGCGTCGATAACAGAAGACATGATTGCGAACCTCAAAACAAACGTATAGAAAAATGGGCAGAGCCTTTGAATTTAGAAAAGAAAGAAAATTTAAACGTTGGGCCAAAATGGCCGTACAGTTTACACGTTTAGGGAAAGAAATAGCCATTGCGGTAAAAGAGGGCGGCCCACACCCGGAAAACAATTCCCGTTTGCGTACAGCTATCCAAAATGCGAAAGCTGTTAATATGCCGAAAGATCGTGTTGAAGCAGCTATTAAAAGAGCTTCTGAAAAGGATGCAAAAGGATACGAAGAATATGTGTATGAAGGTTATGGCCCCCACGGCGTACCGGTTTTGATAGAAACAGCAACCGACAATACCAACCGTACGGTTGCGAATATCAGAAGTTATTTCACCAAATCAGGTGGCTCATTGGGTAAGACAGGGTCCCTTGACTTTATCTTTCAGCGGAAATCGATATTTCGTTTTGAGGCTGCAGAAGACCTTGATGTGGAAGAATTGGAACTGGAACTTATTGACGGTGGATTAGAAGAGTTATATGTAGAGGCGGACGAAGAAGGTAATGATATTGTTGTCGTCCAAACTTCCTTTGAGGATTTTGGAAATATGCAAAGCCTTTTAGAAGAAAAAGGGATTGAAGTGAAATCTGCTAAATTGGAACGTATCGCCCTATCTCATACTGCCTTAGATGAAGAACAGGCTGCCGATGTACTCAAGTTAATCGATAAGATCGAGGAAGATGATGACGTACAAGCGGTCTACCATAATATGGAGTAGAGGGGTATTGATATGACATTTGAGGAATTTTTTGCCAAAAAGAAAATAGACTTGCCACAGTTGCGGGGCGATAATCGTCTGTTATACGATGAGTTTAGGCAGCATTATGCTCAAATGGGTGAGAAAAGCTTTGATCATACTAAGAAGTTTTGGTTTAATAAACTGAGAAAGCAGTACGCCTTAATGGAAGAAGACGAAACTGCTGTCAAAGATCAATCTATTTCTGCTGAGATACTTGAAGAATTATCTCCACATCCGACAGAAACGACTGTCTCTTCAAAACCTGCTGGCTTCAAGCCACGTTTTAAGGCAGGGGCTACCAAAGCCGTTGAACCGGAGAAACCTAAGGAAGAGGCGAGCAAGCAGGAGACAGTAGAAGCTCCGTCAAACAAACCTGCTGGTTTCAAGCCACGTTTTAAGGCAGGGGCTACCAAAGCCGTTGAACCGGAGAAACCGAAGGAAGAGGAGAGTAAACAGGAGGTAGTAGAAGCTCCGTCAAACAAACCTGCTGGCTTCAAACCAAGGTTTAAGGCAGGGGCTACCAAAGCCGTTGAACCGGAGAAACCGAAGGAAGAGGAAAGTAAACAGGAGGTAGTAGAAGCTCCGTCAAACAAGCCTGCTGGCTTCAAGCCACGTTTTAAGGCAGGGGCTACCAAAGCCGTTGAACCGGAGAAACCGAAGGAAGAGGAGAGTAAACAGGAGGCAGTAGAAGCTCCGTCAAACAAGCCTGCTGGTTTCAAGCCACGTTTTAAGGCCGGTGTGACAAAAGCGCCTGAGTCTGAAAAGCCCAAAGATGAGGAAACCAAACCAGCAGAGCCGGAAGCTCCGTCAAACAAGCCTGCTGGTTTCAAGCCTCGTTTTAAGGCCGGTGTGACAAAAACACAACCGCCTAAAACAGAAGAGGACGATTAAGGATTATTTTTTAGCATATACGCCAAGGTACGGATTACCCTGTCATGTTTCTTGACAAACGGATTCTCTTCGTTCCAAACATAGCCAGCTAATACCGCACATATTTTACGCTTCACATCCAGATTTTCCGGACGGTGGAAGAAAAGCGTTTGCAGATTGCCTGTATACCATTCTTTTACATACGTAGTAAAGACACGGATACCGCGTTCCATATAATCGGCATATTCGACCTGCCAATCAATTTTCTCTCCCTGTAATTGTCGATAGGCTAACTTTGCAGAAAGAATACCCGATTCTGTGGCAAAACATACGCCGGAAGAAAATACAGGATCTAAAAATTCGGCGCTATTACCTGTTAACGCAAATCCATCCCCAAACATTTTGGAGACAGCAGCAGAATAGTTTTTGAGATGAATAGGTTCAAACTCGAAGTTCGTATTCGCAAAACGCTTGACATAGAAATCGGAGAGGTTAATCGCTCTTTTTAAAGCTTCTACTGTACCGCCATCTCCCTTCAGCTGCTCGATAAAATCAGTGTGTGCAACGATACCCAAACTTGTCATGCCATTGGAAAAAGGGATAACCCATAGCCATACCTCCCTATCTAATACATCAAATGAAATTTGTGTGCCCTCGATACCCGCGGGACGATTGATGTCTTTTACGTGAGAGAAGATAGCGGAATGTGGGTTAAGTTGTGATGGTTTATCTAAATGTAATAGACGGGGAAGCACGCGTCCGTATCCACTGGCATCGATGACAAATCGAGCTTTTATTTGTGAACGGTTTCCCTCTTTGTCCTGAATGGTAGTCAAAGAGTCGGTACCATCAAATTCGATCGCCGTTACGGCTGTTTCGAAAGCAATATCTACATGCTTTCGCTGCAGCTCTTGCGTCATAGTGTGGTCAAAATCGGCGCGGGGCACTTGCCAGGTCCAATCCCATCCTTTACCAAATTTATCGCCAAAGTCAAAGTCGCTAATGACTTCTCCGCGAATAAAGCGTGCTCCAAGTTTCTTTTGAAAGTTTTGGGCTTGTAGTGCGGGCAACAACCCCGCCTCTTCAAAATGGTCCATAACACGAGGGATAAGACTCTCGCCCACAACCAGACGGGGGAACTTGGATTTCTCGATAACCTTAATGCGAACATGTTGTTGCTGTAAATAACCTGCAGCCACGCAACCCGACGGTCCTGCTCCAATAATTAAAACATCTACTTCCTCGATACCCATAGCTTGATGAATTAAGCAAATAAAATTAAATTATAGTATTTTTGCAAATGGAGTCCGACAAATAGGATACCCAAATTCGCGATTAAGCAAATATACGTATACAGGAATAAATGATTTCGGTAGATAAAGAATTAACACTGTCTCAGTTTTATGAGATTATATTTGAAGGAGAACCTTTTGATATAGAACAAGAAGTACTCGACTTGGTAAGAGAAAGCCACACTTTCCTAAAAGAATTTGCTGCGAATAGAGTGATTTATGGTGTAAATACGGGATTCGGACCCATGGCACAATATCGTATACAAGACGAGGATACGAATCAGTTGCAATATAATTTGATCCGTAGTCACGCAGCTGGTACAGGTGATGTATTGCCGCCACTCCATGTGAAAGCAACCATGCTTACGCGTTTGGCAAATCTTTCTAAAGCGAAGTCCGGCGTCCATGTAAGTGTTATCGAGCTGCTCAAAGAATTAATCAATCGAAATATTACGCCGGTCATTTTTGCTCATGGTGGTGTGGGAGCAAGTGGTGATTTGGTACAATTAGCACATTTGGCTCTTGTGTTGATTGGAGAAGGGGAGGTTATTTATAAAAATGAACGTAGATCTACAGCGATCGTTTTTGAGGAAGAGGAATTAAAACCTATAGAAGTAATCGTACGTGAGGGATTGTCCCTGATCAACGGTACATCTGTGATGACAGGTATTGGTATTGTCAACTACTTCTACGCTTCGAAGCTGCTAGATTGGTCTATTTGGCTTTCTTGTGCTATGAATGAAATTGTAAAGGCACATGACGATCATTATTCGGCTAGCTTGAATGCAGTAAAGCTACATGCTGGGCAAAGCCAGGTTGCAGCTCGTATGCGGGAGCACCTGTTCGATAGTGCATTGATAAAAAAACGTGAGGAAGACCTATACTCGGGTAATAATCAAGAAGACGTCTTTAAAGATAAAGTACAAGAATACTATTCGCTGCGTTGTGTTCCGCAGATATTAGGACCAATTTTGGAAACTATCCAACAAGTGGGAAAAGTGCTTGAACACGAGCTGAATTCTGTCAGCGACAACCCTATTATTTCCGTGGAAGACCAAAATGTTTATCATGGTGGGAATTTTCACGGCGATTACATCTCCTTAGAAATGGATAAGCTAAAATTAGCAATTACGCGGCTTACGATGTTATCGGAACGGCAATTGAACTACCTCATGAATACCAAAATCAATGGATTGTTGCCGCCGTTCGTAAATATGGGTAAGCTTGGTTTTAATTTTGGTATGCAAGGAGCACAATTTACGGCAACTTCCACTACCGCTGAGAATCAAACCCTTTCCACTTCCATGTATATACACAGTATTCCCAATAACAATGACAATCAAGATATTGTAAGTATGGGAACGAATGCTGCGGTGATAGCAAATCGAGTGATTGTGAATGCATTTGAAGTACTTGCTGTGCAAATTATTTCTGTGAGGCAGGCAATTGATATTTTAAATTATCAAAATTTTGTATCTTCAAAAACAAAAGCGGTGTACAATGAAATTAGGGAGATTATTCCTGCATTTTCAGACGACAAACCGCTTTATCCTGCTATTCAGCAGGTCAAGGAATATTTGATGAACTGATATGAAATGTGCTCTAGTAACAGGCGGGTCGAGAGGTATCGGACGGGCAATCTGTAAAAAGTTAGCTGTCGAATTGGGGTATCACGTGCTGATTAATTATCAAGGAAATGAGGAAGCCGCTAAGGAAACATTGGCCGTATTAGAAGATGAGGGAGCAACAGGTGAAATCATCAAATTTAATGTTGGAGATGCTGCGGCTGTAAAAGAGGCGTTGCAAACATGGAGCGATCGCCATCCTGAAGCTTTAGTAGAGGTTATCGTTAATAACGCTGGTATTACGAAAGATGGTCTTTTTATGTGGATGTCCCCGGAAGATTGGTCTTCTGTACTAGACGTCTCTTTGCAGGGTTTTTATAACGTAACACAGTTTTTCATCCAAAAACTGCTGCACCAACGGTATGGACGAATCATAAATATCGTTTCAGTTTCGGGTGTCAAAGGAACCGCAGGCCAAGTCAACTATTCGGCAGCAAAAGCCGGTGTTGTGGGTGCCACAAAAGCACTGGCACAGGAGATTGCGAAGAGAAACATCACCGTGAACGCCGTTGCTCCTGGATTTATCCGTTCGGATATGACAGAAGGAATGAACGAAAGGGAATTGAAAAAGGTTATTCCAGCAAACCGTTTTGGCGAAGCAGAGGAGGTTGCCGATTTGGTTTGTTTCCTAGCGTCAACGAAAGCCGGTTATATCACCGGAGAAGTTATCAATATAAATGGTGGAATTTATGCTTAGGATTGTCGAATGAGCAAACGTGTAGTCATTACGGGAATGGGCATCTATTCCTGCATCGGTACGAATTTAGAAGAGGTTAAACAATCGCTTTTTGACGGTAAATCAGGTATTGTGATTGATAAGGAGCGATTAACCTTTGGATTTCAGTCCCCATTGACGGGTATGGTACCTACACCGGATTTGAAGAAGGTGCTCAACAGGCGTCAACGCATCAGTATGGGAGAGGAATCAGAGTATGCTTATATGGCGACAATGGAAGCATTGGCGCAAGCACGGTTGCAGGAAGACGATCTTGGCAAGCGAGAGGTGGGCATTTTGTTTGGGAACGACAGCGTCTCTAAAGCGGTTATCGAAGCAACGGATATCGTGCGAGAGAAAAAAGATACCCAACTCATCGGCTCTGGTGCCATTTTTAAATCCATGAATTCTACCGTCACGATGAATTTAGCCACAATCTTCGGATTGTCTGGAATCAACATGACGATTAGTGCTGCCTGTGCTAGTGGTTCGCACGCAATCGGTCTGGGCTATATGTTTATTCAGCAAGGATTACAGGATATGATCATTTGTGGGGGAGCACAGGAAGTCAACCCCTATGCTATGGCTAGTTTTGATGGTTTGGGTGTCTTTGCGACGGATATTAGCCACCCACAAACAGCTTCACGACCTTTTGATAAAAGACGTACCGGATTGGTGCCCAGCGGCGGGGCAGCAACAGTCATATTGGAGAGTTATGAATCGGCCGTAAAAAGAGGCGCACCTATTATCGCAGAAATAATAGGTTATGGTTTTTCTTCCAACGGAGGCCATATATCGACACCTAATATAGGTGGACCGGCGAAGGCTATGCGGCGGGCACTCGAACAGGCCAATATACAGGCGAAAGATATTGCTTATATCAATGCACATGCAACGTCGACACCGATTGGTGATGCTAATGAAGCAAAGGCAATTTTAGAGGTATTCGGGAATAAGCCGTATGTCAGTTCCACAAAATCCATGACAGGACACGAATGTTGGATGGCAGGTGCATCGGAAATTGTATATTCTACGCTGATGATGCAACATGGATTCATCGCTCCAAATATTAATTTGGAAGAACCAGATGATGATATCAAAGAATTAAATTTTGTTTCCCACACAATAAAACAAGAATTTGATATATATTTGTCTAATTCTTTCGGATTTGGTGGAACCAATTCCGCATTGGTAGTCAAGAAATTTAATGATGGATAAAGCGAGTATATATCAAAAGATAAATGAAATCTTGGTAGAAGAGTTTGAAGTAGATGAGGAGATTATCAGTCCGGAAGCGTCTTTAAAAGAATCTCTTGACCTAGATAGTTTAGACTACGTGGATTTGGTTGTTATTATCGAATCTAATTTTGGAGTCAAACTAGTAGAAGCAGATTTTGACGGAGTGGTCACTTTTCAGGATTTCTATAATGTCGTAGAACAAAAAATGGCCGTGAGGAATTAAACAGGGGAATAAGATGAGCCAATGGGACGGAAAATCAAGAGGAACACTCCTTGGCTATAAGATATTCGTCTTTTTAATCAAGAAACTGGGTGTCCGCACCGCCTACGGATTACTTGTTTTTGTAGCATTCTATTATTTTCTTTTCTCTCCCAAAAGTTTCCGGGCTATCTATTATTACTTGCGCCAAAGGCAGGGCTATGGAACTTGGAAAGCATTTTGGAAAGTTTATCAAACGTACTTTGTTTTTGGGCAGACCATCATTGATAAAGTAGCGATCTCTTCCGGCTTACGCGACAGATTTACTTATGAATTTGACGGAATAGACATTTTAAGAGAAGTCTTGGCGGATAAAAACGGAGGCGTTCTCATATCGGCTCATGTCGGCAATTTTGAAATTGCAGATAAATTTTTTGCAGATATTGATTTAGATCTTCAGATTAACCTGGTGACCGTAGACCAGGAACGCACAATCATCAAAGAATATATAGAACGCATTTCCGAAAAACCAAGCGTTAAGTTCATCCATATTCAAGAGGATATGTCGCATGTTTTCGCGATAAACGAGGCGCTATCGAATAACGAACTGATTTGTTTTACAGGCGATCGATATTTTGACGGTGCTAAAACGTTAACAGCCCCTTTGCTTGGTAAAGAAGCCTGTTTTCCGGTAGGGCCATTTCGTATTGCTTCCCGATTATCCGCTCCCGTTATTTTCGTATATGTAATGCGCGAATCCGGATTGCATTATCATCTTTATGCGCGTAGGGCTGTGGATGTAAAACAGCGGGATCCGCAATCTTATCTTATCGCATACACTCGCAGTGTGGAACACATATTGCAGAAGTATCCGCTACAATGGTTTAACTTTTTTGACTTTTGGAAATGATGACTCTACCGATTTCAGGTGAAAAACTATTAACCCTCATCCCACAGCGAACTCCTATTGTTTTGGTGTCGAGTTTAGAAAGATATGACGAAAATGGATTAGTGTCGTCTTTTTTTGTGAGAGCAGAAGGTGTGTTCGTCGATGACGAAAAATTGGCTGAAAGCGGTCTTCTTGAACACATGGCCCAGTCCGTTGCTCTGCATACCGGATATAGCTATTTCTTGAAAGGCGAAAATGCGCCGATGGGTTATATTGGCTCTATGCAAAATGTGGAGATTCATAAACTACCAAAAATAGGGGAAACCGTTTTTTCCAGCATACAAATCATACAGGAATTTATGGGAGTAACCCTAGTGGAAATCGAAACCAAACTTGATGGCGAATTCATTGCACGTGCTCGCATGAAAACGGTGATAGCACCGTAGAAGACCTGATATGTGTTAACTTTTATAGTCATTTTGGCAGAACTGACATTCGCTCCACTTAAAAAAATATGAAAAAAGTTAAGAGGCAGTATAAACGACTACTTAGCAGCGAGTTGTGTCTTTTTTTTCTCAAGGATATCCCGGATGATTTTGCATCATATTAATTTTCAGCACGTTCCTTGTGGGGTTATACCTGAACTAATGTTATTACAATAAAAATTTTAATCAGATAAAGTTGGCTGAGTTACCTCCCGAAAGAGATAGCTTGGGCAAGTTTTTATCACTTTTAAAACAATTTAAAAAATGAAACCATCATGATTTTTCAGCCCGTATAAAGGCATGAAAAATCTGATAGCTTCATCACATTTAAAAACAAATTATTACGATGAAAATTTTAGTAATTGGCGCCGGAAACATGGGGCTAACGTATGCTCATGGGATGGCCCAATCAGACTTATTGAGAGAAAAAGATTTAATGATTTTGGACAACTCAGCAGAAAAGCTAGCTGAATTACGGGCGGAGGGTACGTTCGATGTCTACGGAAAATTAGAAGATTGCTTGCCGCAAGCAGACATTGTATTTATTGCTGTGAAACCTTATCACAGCGATGAAGTTTTTGAAGCCATCAAGATGCACAAAAAGCCAGATCAGATTTTTGTGTCTATTATGGCGGGCGTCACGATAAAGACGATGCAGGAAGCAATGGGTATAAAAAAAGTAGTACGTGCAATGCCTAATCTTGCGGCTCAAGTAGGACATGGCTTTACATCCTTTCTTGGTTCTAAAGAGGTTTCACGGTTGGAATTGCTAACCGTCGAAAAATTGATCGATACCACTGGGCGCTCTATCAAACTTGCGAACGAGATGGAAATCGATAAATCTACGGGTATATCTGGCTCAGGACCTGCTTATGTGTTCTATTTCATGGAATCGATGATGGAAGCCGCTGTAAAAATGGGATTCTGCGAGAAAGATGCACGTTTGATGGTTGCACAGACTTTTCAAGGTGCGGTTGAGTTATTCAATAGTTCAGACCTTAATCCCACTGCGTGGATGGATAGAGTGGCATCTAAAGGAGGTACAACACGTGCCGCACTAGATTCTATGGAAGAAAATAATGTCAAAGAATTGATTAAAGATGCAGCTTATGCCGCGTTTGATAGAGCGGTACAGTTGGGAAAGGAAAACAATAAGTAGTATGTATACGTATAAAAAAAGAATTGTAGTCAAAGTAGGTACCAGTGTTATGGCCAATAGAGATAACCGTATTATGCTATCTGCTTTAACAAAGCTCGTCGACCAGATTTCTAAACTGTACGAAGATGATATCATGACGGTATTGGTTTCATCGGGATCCGTCAACGCCGGAAAGGAAGTGCTAGGCGACGTGATAACCGAAGATAAGTCGCAGCGCAGACAGATATTTTCTGCTATCGGACAACCTCGATTAATGCGACATTATTATACGCTTTTCCAAAACAACGGAATGCGTTGTGCACAGGTGTTAGGTACGAAACGTGATTTTAATCCAGGAGAACACCGTACCAATATGATAAACTGCTATGAAGGATTGATGTCAGAAGGCGTCATTCCCATAGCAAATGAAGATGACGCGGTTTCGGTGTCCCATTCGATGTTTTCGGATAACGATGAACTGGCGAGCTTGATTGCTGAAATGATCCAGGCCGATATGCTTATTATTCTTACAGACATAGACGGGTTCTATACCGGGCATCCTAATGATGACAATTCTAAATTGATCCGGGAAATTACCGTAGATCAAGAAGTAGAGCATTATATCGCAAAAAGTGATAAAGGGGAAGCGTCGGGGCGTGGTGGAATGAAGTCGAAACTTAAAGTTGCGAAGAATGCAGCAGCCAAAGGTATTCCGACGTATATCGCTAATGGTAAAAGAGATCGTGTTATTTTGGATATTGTGGAAGGGAAAGATGTAGGTACGAAGGTAACGGCGTAATTACTGCTAAAATTATTCCTCCTCGTCGTCATCCGCTTCTTCTGCTACTTCATCAGCTGCGGTTTCTGCTAGTTTTGCCAATAGCTTTTCTACTTCCTCTTCGGAGGAAGTTAGTTTTGCTTTGCAAATAGCTATTAGTTGGGAAGCTCTGCGTATCTTTTCTGTAAGTTCATCTACATTAGTTTGTCCGGATTCGATTTCCGATACTATCAACTGAAGTTCTTCAAATGCATCGTTATAGGTGTATGTGTTTTCCATGATATCGTTACATGATTTATTTTATTACTTTGCTGTACACTGTTCCTTCATACAGGATGGTTTCTATTTCGTCGCCCACCTGCACGGAAATATCTTGCGTAATTGCATGACCATTAATTTTGGTGATGCTAAATCCCTTTCTAAGCAACTGCTTTGGATCTGCCAACTGCAACAATCTTTGTATACTATTGAGATCTGCTTTCCGGTCTTTCAATAATTGCCTATAGAATAGTTGCAAGTGATTAGTTAATGTCGTCAGCTTATGTTCCTGGGTGGCAAGTACCGCTTTACTGTTCCAGGATATGGATTGGCTGAATTGCATCAATAAACGCTCTTCTCGTTCAAACAGACTTTTTGAAGCTTGTATGATACGGTTCTGAGCTTCATCCACCGGTATGGCAAATTGATGAAACTTCTGTATCAGGAAGTCGGCGAGCTCACTAGGGGTAATCGCATTTTGGTATGCAACCATCTCACTGACGGTTTCATTGGTGGAATGTCCGATACCGGTGATAACAGGAATTGGAAAGATCGCAATGGCTTTAGCCAATTGATAGTTATTGTAAGAGGAAAGTCCTACCTCTCCACCGCCTCCGCGAATAATTGCAATAGCATCAAACTCTTCGGTTTTCTCGGCAATATTGGCTAACTGTCTGATAATAGATGGAATAGATTTGTCTCCCTGTAACAGTGCGGGGAACAAAGTATATTCAAATTTATATTGCCAAGGATTCCGCTGAATAATTTTAAAAAAATCAGACAGCCCTTTGCTCGTTTCCACGGAGATGATTGCAAGACGCTTGGGTAGGAGAGGAAACGGTAGATTTTTATTAGCATGGAATATACCTTCTTCCTGCAGTTTTCGAATACTCTCTCGTTTCTCCTTTTCTAACTCCCCTAGCACAAATGTAGGATCTATATCGACGATTTTAAGGCTAAATCCATACAACGGGTCGTAAGAAATAGCGGCTTGGAATAAAACGGTAATGCCGTCTCTTAATGGTTCATTTAGCAGTTTGCGGGATTGATCATTAATTCGTTGGTAATCGGCTTTCCACAATATCGAACGCATTTCTGCTACTACTTTACCATCTTTTTTCTCGACTAGTTCGGGATAACAGTGTCCCGAATGGGTGTAGTAGTTGAGCTTGTTCATCTCTGCCTTTATCCAATATAGACTTCTATATCTATCCGCAATGGTTTTTTGAATACTGCGAGATACTTCCAAGAGGGAAAATATAGTCTTATTGTCTATAACTTCGGGCATAGATCAAACCTAAATAAAATGCTTTGCATTCACGAATTCCTAAAATATAAAATTATCATGAGTAATTCATTTTTATATGCAATTTTAATTGTGCATAAATATAAAATGAATTTGCTTTAGCTCTCCTCAGCCATCAAGGGCTATTTTACGGAGGAAATATAGATGATATGTTTGAAACAAAAAACTTTTTTAAATTTGAACCTAAGCATGAAAAAAACAATACTTTACATCTGTGCCCTACTGTTAACAGCAGCACCGGCATTAAGCAGCTTTGCTCAATACAAGCAAACTGTTGTCAATAAGGTTATTATGACCCAAAATGGAGGAGGTATAGTACCCTTAAAGCGTCTAGATAGGCACCGTTTGGCGGTAATTACACCGTTTCCTAATAAATACGCTCATTTTGTAAACATGGTAAAGCGTTATGCGGATGTTGAAAGCTTTGATTTCAACGGTTACGAAGAGCATACGAAATATCACAATACCATCATTATAGCCGGAACGAAGGAAGATCTCCGAAACGATCTATTGTTGCTGATTCAACAATCTATTGTGCACAATAAACAAATTATTGTCGTACGATTTGAAAATAGGGCGACGTCTTCGAGTTGGTCACGGGGGCGCTTACAAGGTCGGTTTTCGGAGTTGATTTACCCCGAATTTAATAACGAGGCTCAGCAATATGCTGCCATGTCGGTTTTTGGAGGATTAGCCATTACGCAAGGGCAAAATAGAACAGAGCAAACCCGCTTGCAGTATGCTACAGAAAATTCCTGCGGGTTGGATATCGAGAGCATGACAAAAAAGATTGATGCCATTGCTGCAGAGGCTATCCAGGAACGCGCAACACCGGGACTGGTTGTTATGGCGGTGAAAGATGGACAGGTTATTTTAGATAAAGCATATGGCACCCATACTTATGGTACTAATGTAAAAACGAAGACCTCTGATATATTCGATCTCGCATCCGTCAGTAAGATTGCTGGTACAACCCCGGTTATTATGCATCTTCAAGAAAGAGATATTATTAATCTGGATAGTACCATGGGCTGTTATTTAGGACAAGTGCAGGAAACGAACAAAAAAGATATTACACTTCGCAGTGTGTTGTTGCATGAAGCAGGGTTTACCCCTTTTATCCCCTTTTATCGAAATCTGAAACCGGGTGATTTAATCCATAAACCAGATACAGCTCACCAAGTGCGTGTGGCGGACAAAGCCTACCTCCGAAATAACTATTACAGAGATGTCATGTGGCCGCAAATGATGCAATCTCCCGTAAAGCCTGTCGGTAACTATGTATATAGCGATATCAGTATGTACGTCATGAAAGAAATTGCGGAACGTATGACGTCTAAGCCTATGGAGGACTACGTACAGGAACTGCTTTATCAACCTATAGGCATGAAAACAGCAGGCTATAATCCGCGTCAGCGCTTTGCAAAAGACCGTATTGTACCTACCCAGAACGACACCGTTTTTCGAAAAGAGCTATTACAGGGGTATGTACATGATGAAGGTGCTGCGATGGCTGGTGGTGTTGCGGGACATGCGGGGCTTTTTGCTACGGCAAATGACCTGGCCATTTATGGCCAATTACTGTTAAATAGAGGTGAGTATGGTGGTATCCGGTATTTCAGGCCGGAGACAGTCGATTTATTTACATCGAAACAATCATTAACCAGTCGGCGTGGACTCGGTTTTGATCGGGCTGATCCGGACAAGAAAAAAGAATATCCGTCTCGATTGGCGAATGAATCCGTGTTTGGGCACACTGGCTATACAGGGACTTGTATATGGATCGATCCAAAAAATCAACTTATCTATATTTTCTTATCGAATCGGGTTCATCCACAGGTTTCGACAAAGCTGTTGGATTTGAATATACGAAGTCGTATACAGGATGCTATTTATGACGGGTTGTAATGCAAAATAATCCTTAACTTCGCTCAATGGCTAAAGTGAAATCAACATATTTCTGTCAACATTGTGGGTACGAATCGGCTAAATGGTTAGGGCAATGCCCGTCGTGTAAACAGTGGAACACTTTTGTCGAAGAAATGATAGAAAAGACAAGTTCTAAAGTGCCCGAGTGGCGAAGTACCACGACGCCTACGTCTTCACGACGAACAAACAAAGCGGCGATCATCAACGAAATTGTTTATCAGGATGAACAACGTTTGACAACACCGGATAAAGAATTTAACCGGGTGTTAGGTGGGGGGATTGTACCAGGATCACTTGTCCTGATAGGAGGTGAACCTGGAATTGGAAAATCAACACTGATGCTGCAACTGGCATTGGGTATACCGAAAGTCAAAACACTTTACATCTCGGGTGAGGAAAGCGAACAACAGATCAAGATGCGGGCAGAACGATTGGCACAGAGCTCTACCGCAAATTGTTATATCCTGACCGAGACATCCACACAACAGATTTTTAAGCAAATTGAAACCGTACAGCCCGATATGGTGGTTATTGATTCGATTCAGACGCTACACTCATCCCAGATCGAATCAGCTCCTGGCTCCGTATCTCAGGTTAGAGAATGTACAGCAGAACTTTTGCGCTTTGCGAAGGAAACCAGTACGCCGGTTTTTATTGTAGGGCATATCACCAAAGATGGCTCTATTGCCGGACCAAAAGTATTGGAACACATGGTAGATACGGTGTTGCAGTTTGAGGGAGATCGGAATCATGTGTATCGTATCCTGCGAGCAGTAAAGAATCGTTTCGGTTCATCCTCTGAATTGGGGATATACGAAATGCAGGGATCAGGGCTTCGTGAAGTTTCCAATCCTTCAGAAATTATGATTTCTCAGCGTGACGAACCGGTAAGCGGGGTTGCTATTGCGGCTATGTTGGAAGGTGTTCGGCCCTTGATGATTGAAGTGCAGGCGCTGGTAAGCAATTCTGCTTTTGGAACACCACAACGAACGTCGACAGGTTTTGATACAAAACGTCTGAGTATGCTATTAGCTGTTTTGGAAAAACGTTTTGGATTTCGGCTCAGTGCGCAAGATGTCTTCTTGAATATTGCCGGAGGATTGCGTGTAGAAGACCCTGCTATCGATCTGGCTGTTATCGCGGCATTAATATCTTCTCAACAGGATATCCCGTTGCCATCGCAGGTTACATTTGCGGGAGAAGTAGGGTTGTCCGGCGAAATTCGAGCGGTAAACCGTATCGAACAACGGATTACGGAGGCAGAAAAATTGGGTTTCGAGGGAATTTTTATTTCGAAATATAATACAAAAGGGTTGGACGCTAAAAAGTACGATATTGCGATTCGCCCATTGGCAACCTTAGAGAATCTATTTAGCGCTTTATTTAGTTAAAAATTATACCGAAAGTTCCTGATTGTTGAACTGGGGAAATTTGATAGTAGCCGTTTATCTTCGCGATAGATAAACGGCTACATTTTACTGCTTTATCAAAGGAAAGATAGGACTTTCCCGATGAGCCTCATCGATATATTTTCCGAGTTTTTTGGCTATTTCGCCATGCTTGCGGATGATATTATTGCTCTCTGTCGGATCATCCTTTAAGTTGTATAGCTCCTCGGTGGTTTGACTTCCATCTTTAACTTTAAGTCTTACCAATTTCCAGTTGTCCGCACGGACCGCTTGTCTTCCTCCGTCTTCATGGAATTCCCAATACAGGTACTGATGCTTGTGTTGTTTTCCTTTTCCAGTGAGTGTGGGAAATATCGAAATCCCGTCTGTAAAATCAGGTGTCGAAATGCCGGAGGCCTCCGCGAGTGTCGGTAGTACATCCCAAAAAGCAGCGAGATGGGGTGTTGTACTTGCGGGGCTTATTTTACCCGGCCAAACCGCCAGCATGGGAACTTTAATGCCACCTTCGTAAAGATCGCGTTTGTATCCTTTTAATCCGGCAGAGCTGTTGAAAAATTGAGGATCAGCCCCGCCTTCCCGATGTGCCCCATTGTCACTGGTGAAAATAATTAACGTATTATCGGATAGCCCCAATTGTTCCAGTTTATCTACGATTTCGCCCACGTAATGATCTAGGCGGCTGACCATAGCGGCGAATGTAGCACGGGGCTTTTCAACGGATGCATAGCCGGGAACGGTGGCATTCGGACCATAATCATTCCCCTTATGTGCCGTCTCCGGAAAGCTAGCGCTATACTGCTGATAGAATTCGTCGTTAGGACCAGCCAATTCCGCATGAGGAAGCACGGTAGGGACAAAAAGAAAGAAAGGTTTTTGTTGGTTTGCCTCGATAAAAGCCAGTGTTTTCTGCTGGATTAGCTCGGGTGCATAATGTATTTTTTGCTGCAGATCATTTCCCTCCAACACTATCTTTTCGGTATTATGCCATAGGTGGGTGGGATAGTAGCGATGGGATTGACGTTGGCAATTGTAGCCGTAAAACTCATCAAATCCTTTTTTCAGTGGATCACCGGACGTGCCGACCATGCCCAACCCCCATTTTCCAAAAGCCCCTGTTGTATAACCGGCTTTTTTCAGTAACATGGCAACGGTTGTGATGCTATCGGCCAGCGGTTCCTGTCCTTCCGGCTGAATTTCTTTGTTCCCCCGGATGTAGGTGTGTCCCGTGTGCTGCCCTGTCATCAGCGCGGAACGGGATGGTGCACATACGGATGTGCCCGAGTAGAAATTTTCAAATCGCATACCGCGGCTAGCGAGTTTATCCAAGTTGGGTGTTTTAATTTTTTCTTGTCCATAAGGGCCGATGTCGCCGATACCTAGATCGTCGGCTAGAATAAAGACAATATTTGGTTTTTGTTGTTGGGCTGTGGAAGGCAGATAAATACTACACAGCAAGGAAATGATGAATATGGAAATATGTAAGTTCATGCTAATCTATTTTTTCAAGTCTTATACAAATTTATAGAAAACTACCAATCCGGGTTTTGTTTGATATTATCATTCAATACAATTTCAGCTGATGGTATCGGATATAAGTAGTAATGCTCTGGAAAAGGTGTAGGTGCTTGACCTTCGTAAGCTATGTATCCTGCAGTAGCATTGTTGAGGATAGGAATAGGCGAGTTTGCAGGCACATCTACTCCTTTTGTAATGTAACGTCCAATTTTACGTTCAACTGCGTAGTCCATTTTTTTCCATCTTCTAAGATCATCAAAACGGAAACCTTCGCCCATCAGCTCCACTGCCCGTTCCCTTCTGATTTCCCAAAGTAAGGGACTAATTTCTGCGTCGCGGGTCGGATCGGCTGGAATATTATCAATTTGTAGGGATGCCACTTGTCCTCTTGCTCGTAATTTATTGATCGTCTCGTCTATTACATTTTGATTGATATTTTCCAATTCATAGGCAGTTTCGACGTGATTAAGCAATATTTCCCCCATGCGAAAGATTGGAGCATCATTGATGTCAACATTTTGTATCATGTTAATTTTGTTACTAAATTTATAGAACCTATAGCCCGTGAAAGTTACATTAAATGGTTGTCCGAGATTATAATCTACAAAATGAGGTTCCTGTATGACTATCAATCCTTGCCAATTCATAGTGGGTAACGTTTTTCGGGTGGGCACGGAAAGTTCATCCATGAGGTCGATATATTCTCGGTCAGCCGCATTATTTGTATATCCCCATGTGTAGCTGGGATGGCTTACTTGTACGCGAAAGGGTGGAGGAACGGTATAATATAGACGGATATCCCGATTTCTAAACTCATCATAAGGGGTTTGATCTCCAGCAAATAAATTACTGGTCCAACGTGTTTCGCCATCCCGTAATAAATAAAGATCGACAGCGTTTTTTGTCAAATCCCAACGACCTGCGGAGTTACGTGCCAAAGAAGCTAAGGAATGTGTGATTTGGTTCATTTCATATTGTTTATATAAAAGAACTTCATCGACATTTGCCAATGATTCGCTATTAAACAATTCATCGTAATCGGCATGTAAATTTGGGAAATCGTTTATCAGCTTTGTGGAGGCCTCATGACTCGCTTGTAGATATTTTGTAACGTCATTTAGAGCATGATATTTACGCCATGTACCTTCTCTCAGTCCAAAGCGAGATAATAAAGCCCTTACCACGTGTGTATTAATGGTGTTGATACCATCTCCTTCGGGTTTGATGTTTTGCTCAGAAAAGGTAAGCATGTCAAGTATCTTTTGTGCAATTTCATCACGGGAGGCCGGGGTACCGTAGAGCACATCGGTATCTCCATCATTAACAGTATTTTCTACCCATATTGCACTGCTGTATTTATTGAGCAAGTCCATATAATTGAATGCTTTGAAAAAATAACCGATGCTGCGGATATGTTTTTTTTCCTCGTCTGTAAGTTGTGCGGCTTGATCAATGTTATCAAGCATGATGTTAATAGCTCTGATTCTTGAAAAGGGATCACTATAGTTAGGGGATGAGCCTGGAATGACAACGCGTTGCCATATCCAATCAGACGTTGCGTTGGTATTTGCGGTAGCAAAAAGATCAGAATGAACCTCTGAATTGGGAACATTGGCGTCATAACCGGGAAAAACACCATAAAATTGCCAGGCGTAGGCTATAAAATTATTGTAAGTAGTGAAAGTCGTTTGTTCGGTCAGAGAGCCTTCCGGCTGTAAATCCAACAAGTCTGCACAACTTGTTGTGGATATTGCGAAAGCAATAGCTAATCCTATATTTTTGAAAGCTTTTTTCATGATTATCAAATGGATTTGAAGTTTGTTAAAAATTGATGTTTACTCCAAAACTGTATTTTTTTAAGTAAGGATAAATTCCTCCAGAACCAAGATTCTCGGCATCTGCTTCAATACCTGCGGGCAATTTGTCGAAAAGAAAAAGATTTTCTCCTGTTACATACAATCTAACACGCTCTAGAAATTTAGTTTTTAACAAATCCTTGGAAAGATTATAACCTAAGGTAATATTTCGTACCCGTAGATAGGAACCATCTTGTAAAAAGCGAGTCTGTACACGCCTGTTTGCTCCTGTATTCAATCCAGCATTTGCATATATACGGCCGTAATATGCCTCTGGATTTTCCGGTGTCCAATAGTCCAAACTATGTTTGAACAATGTTCCAAATTCGTTACTGTAAGGCCATATCAATGCGTTACTCATCCACATATCGCGCTTGCCTACTCCTTGCAAAAATACGGACAGGTCAAAGTTCTTATAACTGAAATCAGTATTAATACCAAATTGATACCGCCTTCTGTTATTCCCAATGACCCGCATATCTCCCGGGTCAGACAAGGTGCCATTCCCGGAGAATATAATACCATCATTATTTAGATCTTGGTATTTAACATCACCGGGATTTTGGGCTACACCGTTAAAATAGGGGATACCATCTTTTAATTGACCATTCATGAGATTATTGTCGAGTGTCCCTTCCACAAAATCATCAACCGTATAGAATCCATCGGTGACATATCCCCAGATTTCACCAATTTCTTTATTTAGGTAATATCCATCGATGAGTCCCGCGCTGTTATTTATTCGGGTAATAATTCCCTTATTGTCGGATAGATTGAAGCCTATACTATATGAAAACTCACTGATCTTGTCTCGCCAGGATAATTCCCATTCCCAACCTTTGGACGCTAAATCTGTAACGTTCTGGAAAGGAGGTTCAGCCCCTAGCACAGCTGGTAAATCTGCTCCTCGAAAAAGCATACCGATTGTTTGTCGGCGAAACCAATCGAAACTGGTGTTAAGTTTACTGTTGAAAAGTCCGATATCTACGCCGACATTTAATGTTCTGACAGCTTCCCATGTAAAGGTAGAAGAAACTAAGTTTGGTGGATTAATTGCCAGATACCGGATGTTTGTCTCGGGGTTTATCCAATTGGTATTCGTCGCGGTCATTTCTGGGGTTACAGGGAAATATACCTCAGTTCCATCCGGGTTTCGTACCACTTGGTTTCCTATTTCACCAAAAGAACCCCGGAACTTGAGCAAAGGTACCGTATTCCTTAAATTAGCCATGAAAGGCTCTTCGCTGATATTCCATCCGGCTGATATTGAGGGGAAAAAACCGAACCTAGAACCCTCTTGAAAGCGGGAAGAGCCATCCAATCGCCCATTGATCTCGAGCAGATATCTGCTTTTGTAATCGTAGTTTATACGACCAAAGTAGCCTAGTACCGCATATTGACCAAAGGAATCGCCAACCAACTGGTTTCCGGTACTTGTCCCAAGTGAAGGAGAAGTAGGGCTTAACAGGTCATAACGTGTAGCCCAGTAACTTTCTGTATGACTTTTCTCATAATTGGTACCTAAGAGATATTTAAAGTTATGATCGCTCAGCGAGTGCTCGTAGTTTGCGTATAGATTCAGCGCGTTATAATTGGTGATGCCACTCGTACGTTCGTAATATTCGTTGTTAAATAAATGCTCTTCGGTATAGTTATTTGGGTTCATATAGGTATGTCTAACCTGATAATACTGCCTATTGGTGTTATTCTTGTTGAATGTATATTCTGCAGTAATATTCAAACCTCGCAACGGATTATATTCTAATTTTCCGAAAAGACGCAAATCGTCATTATAGTTTTTCGTAGGGTCTTCGTATTTCAGATAATTGTTAGGTGTACCGTAAGGAATAGATGTACCATCCGGCGCGATGTCATATCCTGGATTAACGTAGGAGCTATGCGTAATGGCACGATAAAACATTTCTCCCATGTTCATGGGTGTAGTGCGATTATCATTTTTATACAAAATGTTAGCACTGGCATTGAAGTTTTTGAATAGTTCGGTATTGACATAAGCATTAAGATTATAGCGTTTGTAGCGATCCTTATTGGTTAGCATAATACCGTCTTCATCGGCATACATACCCGACAAACGATAGGCAATTCTTTCACTACCACCACTAAACGAAAGATTGTGCAATTGCTCTTTTCCTGTCGTAAATACGGCACCATACATATCATGTTCCTGTAGGGGGTATCGCGTACCACCCACTGTCGTAATTCCGTCAGGATATAAGGATGGATCAGCTTGATATTCTTCTAGGAGACCCAACCAAGTCTCCACATTTTGTCCTGCCCAATTTGTTGTGTTGCCGAAATCTTTCAATCCTTGTACAAATTCTAACGGCGATGCTTTCTCCGGCAGTGTAGTGGGTGTAGACCAGGTTAAATTTGTGGAATAATTGAATCTGGTAGGTTGGTTTCGTCCTGCTTTTTTGGTTGTGATTAGAATGACACCGAATGCGGCCCTGGCGCCGTATATTGATGAAGCTGCAGCGTCTTTTAGTACCGTGACATTTTGTATATCTTTGGGATTGACATCATCTATGTTCATAGGTACGTTATCTACCAACACCAATGGCGCCCCTCCGTTAATGGAAGTCTCACCTCTGATATTTAGATTTGTGGATTGACCAGGGCGTCCACTTCCAAATGTGACCTGCATACCCGGTAGTGCTCCCTGCAGAGCTTGAGATGCGCTGCTAACAGGACGGTCGCCTAGGACTTTGTCCATGTCCACAGAGGACACTGCTCCTGTGAGGTTCGCTTTTTTCTGTGTACCAAATCCGACAACAACAATTTCTTCTAACGATGTTAAGTCTTCTTCCAACACGACACGTATTTCTTGGGAAGAGACTGGAACTTCCTGTGTCAGGTATCCTATAAAAGAAATAACAATTGTCGCCTGATCATTGCTCGCATTCAGACTGAAACGCCCCGTTTCGTCTGTACTTGTACCCCTTTCCGAAGATTTTTCAATAATACTTACTCCCGTGAGGGGCTTGCCACTTATATCCACCACCAAACCCGTTACCGGATATCCCTCTTGTTTATTCTTTAACGGTTGAATGACCATCCGTTGATCGTCAAGTTTCTTTATGCTTAGCCCTGCGTTACTTAATAATGGGAGTAATACATGTGTCCAGGGCTGGTTGGTTGCATGAACATTAGCAACAGTATTATTCAGGAGATTGTCGATATAAATAAAACGAACCTTTGTCTGTTTTTCAATGCTTTTAATGACGTTCTTTAAATCCGTACGTTCCAATCGAATGGACACCTTCTCCTGGGCTATGGAAGGTGTTGCAAAGGTTCTGATGGAAAATATGAAAATGAGGCAGATAATTAGCTTCGTCATCAATAATGTTTTGTAAAGGTAAATAGGTACAATGCCCTCTCTGGCATGTAAATAAATTTTCATACTTTTGGTATTAATAGATTTATAAATAAGCACTTTACTTTCTCAGGGCTAGGTGCTTTGTTTTTAAATTGACAAGGATACATCACTGGATGTGTCCTTTTTTAGTAGAACTTCATGTTATGTCTTTTTCATCATGCTCATTTAGATTTTATGATTAATAAAGTGTTATTCCATCTTTACCGATACGGTATTCAAAAGTGGCTCCGGTAATTTTTAAAATGGATAATAATTGTTCAACTGAATCTTCCTCAAAAGTACCACTAATACGGAGGGTGTTTAACGTGGGATTCGTGACGTTAATTTCCACATTGTACCACTTTTCGATTTTAGATATGGCAGAGGCAAGCGGTTCATTATCAAATACAAGAATATCATCTTTCCAAGCAACTGCAGCCGGCAAACCCTGCTCCTGTGTGTTCGCGAAATGTTTTTTTGTTAGCACAAAATCATCGTTTATTTTTTTGATAGACAGGAAAGTTGTATCGTGATTATTATCGGTAAGAGGTGCAGGTTTTCGGGGAGCTATCTCAATGATATCGCCTGGTGCCATAGTATGAAGCTCGCTTTTATCATTATTAATATAAAGCTGGACTTTTCCTTCAACGAGTACCGTTTCTACCTTCGGTTCATCCTCATATGCACGGATATTAAATATAGTGCCTAATACTTCAACTTTAACCTGTTTTGCTTCGACTACCATAGGAAGTGTACTGTTCTTGGTTACGGTGAAATAAGCTTCCCCAGAAAGGATAATATTTCGATCTTTTTTTCCGAAAGTAGAGGAATATTGGATAACGCTTCCTCCATTTAACCAAATTTGTGTGCCATCAGGCATGGTTACGATTTTTTTCTCTCCTTTGGGAACTTCAACTAGAATCGTTGTTATGGAATCGTTTTTTAAGATAAGGTTTCCATAAAAAAGAGTGGTAATACCTATAATCAATAAAACAGAAGCGGCGGCATACCACCAAAAAGTCCGGGTAGTTTTTGAATATCTGATTACCTCTTCTCCTACATGAGGTGATGTTTGAGATATTTTGTCTTGTAAACGTGCATATTTAAAGGCTAAAGTTTCCTTTGCACTCGTTTTTTTTGATGATTTTGTGAGCTTATCAAAAACTATCCTCCTTCCTTCATCGGAAGCAATTTCTGCGAATAAAGTGTCCCGTTCTTCGTCATTTATATCTTGACGTAAGTATTTGGCGATTAATTCGTAAAAACGATTATCTTCAATAGGCATAATACATCGTGTTTTAATATAAGACAAAATCTACAAGACTTTTCACCAACAGAAAAGATATATTTTTTATAATTTTCTGAAAATGAGCTATTTGATTTTTTCTAAGGCTACTTGAATTTTACGTAAAGCGATTTGGATATGGCGGTCTATTGTGTTGGTGCTTACTTCCATAATAGCGGCAGCTTCTTTATAGGAGCAGGCATTGTCCTTCACTAATATGAAAGCCATCTTACATTTTGGAGGGAGAGCTTCAATAACTGCATCTATATGTAAGGTAATTTCTTTATGAATTAGAATTTCCTCAGGACTATTAACAGTAGATAAGTCATAGGAAGCAAGTGGAGTGGATGATATAACTTTATTTTTAGCCAGAACGTTGAGTGAAAGATTCTTGATGGCAATAAAAAGATAGGTTTTTATATTTTTTACTTTTAATAAGTTTTCTCCCATAAGCCAGACTTTCATCATTAATTCTGCGACCAAGTCTTCCGCAATTGTTTCGTCTTGTATTATTGATGTGGAAAAATGGGTAAGATCATCATAAAAATGCAAAAAAAGAGTTTTAAAAGCTTCTTCATCACGCTTATCAGCAATTGCATGTACGATCTTTTTCCATTGAATATGATTGTTTTTAGACTCCACGTTTATAAAAGAAGATTAATGTTGCAAGCCAGTAGTTGTAAAGTTATAAAAACCAAAACTACAATTTTAAATATAAGATTATTTTCTATTTTAGCCTTTATATTTTAAAGTAATATGGCATCAGGTATTTTTGCGATTTTAGACGATATCGCGGCACTAATGGACGATGTAGCGGTGACGGCTAAAGTTGCGACTCGCAAAACCGCAGGGATTTTGGGCGATGATTTGGCTGTCAATGCGGAGAAAGCAACTGGCTTTTTAGCATCCCGAGAGATACCGGTTTTATGGGCAATAACAAAAGGCTCGTTCCTCAATAAGCTTATTATCGTTCCTATTGCATTATTGCTAAACGCTTTTTTTCCAATTGCTATAAAAGTCGCTTTGATTTTAGGAGGTTTCTATCTTGCTTATGAAGGAGCGGAAAAAATTATCGAATATTTCTTTCATCGATCGAAAGATGAGACACCCGCGGTTGAGCAAAAGGAAGAAGAGAGTGTAGAAGTAGAAAAAGCAAAAATCAGGTCAGCGATAACAACCGATTTTATCCTTTCGGTTGAGATTGTTATCATCGCGTTAGGCACGGTTCTGGACAGAACCTTGACCATACAGATTATTACGGTGTCTGTTGTGGCTCTGCTGGCAACTGTAGGTGTTTATGGGATTGTTGCACTTATTGTTCGTATGGATGATACCGGTTATAAGCTCATTAAGTATGGAAATGGAAAAGGTTTTTCGTCTCGTTTGGGGCATTTATTGGTGAAATCCTTGCCAGTGATTATTAAAGCGTTGGCGGTTATAGGTACTATTGCACTGATATTGGTTTCAGGCGGTATCTTTGTACATAATATCGACTATATCCATCATCTTTTTCCATCGTTACCCGCTATTATTAAGGAATTTTCTGTGGGATTGATAGCGGGGATATTCGTTGTTGCGGTTGTGTCATTCGCGAAGAAGGTGTTTGTGAGGAGTAAAGGATAGAAAGTAAGCGCGGTACAGAACTTTGTACCTTACGGAAAAATTTATTTACTTCAGCATATCTCTCAACATTGCATTCAGCTCTTCGCCATGTAGGTTGCGAGCCACGATGATACCCTTCGGATCAACGAGAATATTCTGTGGAATCGCGCGTACGCCGTATAACGTTCCTGCCGCATTCTGCCACGATTGTAAATCGGAAATATGTTTCCAGATTAACTTATCTTTTTCAATAGCAGCGACCCAATCGTCAAGCTTACGGTCAAAAGAAACACCCAAGATATCAAAATTCTTGTCTTTAAATTCAGCATATGTCCTGACCAAGTTAGGGTTTTCTCTACGGCAATCCGGACACCAGGAAGCCCAGAATTCAATCAGCACATATTTACCACGCAAGTCCGAAAGAGAGAAAGGTTCGCCTTCAGGGGTAAGCTGGGTGATGGCAGGCGCCTTTTTACCTACGGAAGAGTTCTCCAAACGTTTAAGGTAGTAATCAAACTGCTTGCCTTGTGCTGACCGGCGTACAGTCTTGTCTAAACCTTTAAATAATTTCCGCAGCTCTTTATAATCGGGATTGTATCCGCCCACCCGCTGTATAGTTTTCAGTGTTTCAACACTGGAAGGGTTGGCTTTTACCTGTGCGATAAGCTCTTCTTTGGTTTCCTTGATCTGAGCGAAAAGAAGGGCTGGTATGGTGAATAGGAGCAGTGCTACAAATTTTCTCATCATCATCTCTTTTTATTTATTCAAAGATAGAGATTTTCTATTTTCTGGACGTTATCTCTAGTCAGCACATTGTAAATTGAGTGTAAGTGAACTCCAAATTTGGCTACAATAAAAATATGACTATATTTGTTTGTGTAGAATCGATCTAAATAAAATGGAGAATAGTTGTGCATTGACCGTTACGCAATACGCTTTTCAACATCAATATATTAAAGGAAATGCGCTGTTTTCTTATCAGACAGAAAAAGCATGTTATATCAACATTCTTTCCCATAATTGTTCGCAAACCGTTCATTACAGATTATCTCATGATTCGTGCGTTTTGCCGGAAGGGCATAATGTTATTCATTATCTCGACGCGCACAGTACTATTGAAATACGGAGCGAAGATGAATGTAATCGTCTTGTCATTGTATTGATTGCACCAGAAAACCTCCACTTTTTTCATGATAAATACCAACAAGAATCCGTGAGGTTTGCAAAAGGTTTTATGACGAAGAGTGATACACGTTTTAGGCTTTTATTCGAACAGCTGGAATCATTGCCGAAAATGGATTTGCTTTACAAGATGCGCTCAGAGTTGGTTATCTTGGAAATTATATTTCATCAGATAGAATCACTCGCAGTAGAAAGCAAAAATACACAGCAGGTAATCGTGATGAAAGATCATTATGAGAAAATCCTACTTGTCAAAGAGATTATTGAAGCAGATTTGTCGAAGAATCACAGTATACCAGAATTAGCCAAACAGGTAGGTACGAATGTTCAATATCTGAAAAAATATTTTAAGCAATATTTTGGAAAAACAGTAATGAACTACATTATGGAGCAAAAAATGGAATATGCCAAAGAACTTATTCTTACAGGTAACTACCGAGTATCAGATGTGGCTCGAATGACGGGTTACAAGCATTCTACCCATTTCACGACCACTTTTAAAAAATATTTTGGTTTTATCCCCAATTCCTTAAAATACAGCTTTCTTCTCCAACAAGGAACTGAAATTTTGATGGAATTGGGGCATATTTTTTAATCAAATTTCCATCTCACAAAGGCTTCAATAGCTTCGTAGTCTGCCAATCCTAGTTTATGATAAAGCTCTGCCGTTTCACTTGTACGATCTTCGGCACGTACCCAAAACTCACGTGGATCATCCCCCGGGAACACAGGCACATCTTTTTGTGATTGGTGCTTAAAGATAGCAAGACGCTTGCGTTTTACCTCTTGTGGAGAAAGTGGAACTGCCATTTCAATTTCGTGGATCGGATATTCATGCCAAGCTCCTCTGTATAGCCATAACCAACAATCTCTTGTCCACTCATCGGTCTTCGATAGTCGTTTTAAAGCTTCGAAGATGATATCAAAACATACTCTATGCGTTCCATGCGGATCGGCAAAGTCACCAGCAGCAAATACCTGATGCGGCTTCACTTTTCGAAGTAATTCCATGGTTTGTTGGATATCGTCTTCATAGGAAACATCTTTAGAAAATTTACCGCGATCATAGAAAGGTAAATCTTGGAAATGAATGTTACTATCTGGAAGCCCCACAAAACGTGCGCCCGCAATGGCCTCTCCTTTGCGAATAAAAGCTTTAATTGTTCGGATGATTTCTGGATCGACCTGGTTTGGCTGTTTTGTTTTGAAAAATTCTTTCGCTTCATTGTAGATTTTGGCCGTAACACCGTTGTCGTCATCTACAGCAACCGCAAAATCTTGGACAAACTCCAGATAGCGTAAGACATCATCGTCCCAAACCGCCGTATTGCCTGAAGTTTGATAAGCAACATGTACATTATGTCCCTGATCAGCCAAACGTATAAACGTTCCCCCCATAGAAATGACATCATCATCGGGATGAGGGGAGAATAGGATAACATTTTTATGTCCTGGTTCTGCTCTTTCTGGTCGATTCGTGTCATCTACCCCAGGTTTTCCTCCAGGCCAGCCTGTAATGGTATGCTGTAATTCGTTAAATATCTTGATATTGATGCTGTATGCCGGACCTTTCTCTGTCACAAGTTGAGCCATACCGTTATTGTTGTAATCGTCATCGGTTAGCTTTAAAATGGCTTTATTCAATTTCAATGATAACCATACAACCGCTTTTTTTATCAATGTATCCGTCCATGTTACCTCGTGTGCTAACCAAGGTAAGTCAAATCGTGTCAATTGTGAAGCGGCGTCCGTATCCAATATAAACTCCACGGAATTGGAAAGCTGAAGATATGTTGCCGGAATGTCAGAAGATATTTCGCCTTCTACAGCCTTTTTTACAATTTCTGCTTTTTTCTCATTCCAAGCCATGAGCACAATCTCTTTCGCCTTGAAGATTGTTCCAACTCCCATCGTTATCGCTTTAGTAGGCACATTTTCTTTACCTCCGAAATCACGGGAAGCGTCGCGGCGTGTCAGATCATCTAATACAACCAGACGGGTACCTGAGTTTGGTGCTGACCCCGGTTCGTTAAATCCGATATGCCCTGTCCGGCCAATACCGAGAAGCTGAATGTCAATGCCTCCTAAATTGGATATTTTCTGCTCATATGCTTCACAATAGGCGTGTATAGCATCCTCTGGCAATGTACCATCGGGGATATTGATACTCTCTTTAGGAACATCAATATGGTCGAACAGATTTTTGTTCATGAAGGCCACATAACTTTGGGGAGCATCAGGTTTCATGGGATAATACTCGTCCAAATTGAATGTGACAACATTCTTAAAGCTTAACCCCTCTTCTTTGTGAAGACGGACTAATTCTTTATACACTTTAACAGGCGTAGCGCCGGTAGCCAGACCTAGTACTGCCGTCTCGCCTTTTGCCTGCTTTTCTTTGATGATGGTAGCTATACGATTAGCAACATCCATAGAGGCTTCATTTTGATTAGCGTACACTTTTACCGGTACACGCTCAAAACGAGTCTCCTCCAATAAGTTTAATCTTGCCATTGAATAAGGAATAATTTATATTGTTTACAACCTGAATAACAAATTTAAAAATAAAACCGGTCTAAGTCGAAAAAAGTAGGCAAAATCATGCAAAAAAAAGCATAAATAAGGACGCAATCGGTTGTTCGTACACGACTTATCCAAAAAAAGTATATTAGCATAGACTTCCATTTTCCGAATTTGAACATTTATTTTCCGATTACGTCATAATGTTATTTAGAATTATTCTATATTTGCACCGCATTATTATTTAGACCAGTTCTAAAATGAAGTTAGAAGGATTCATACCATATATATTAATTTGCTTATTAACCTTATTATCAATAACAGCTTTTGGGCAGCTGAGCACGGTGACGGGAAAAATCCATCTGGCATCCGGCGAATCCGTTAGCCATGCTACGATACGGGTGAAAGGTACGGATATCAGCAGTATGTCCGATAAAGAAGGACGTTATTCTTTAAACAATGTGCCTTACGGTAATCGGGAAATACAAGTAACAGCTATCGAAATTCAGCCGAAAACGGTTCGGCTAAAAGTAGATAAACCAATACACAATTTTTTGATTGCGGTATCGGCGACAGGCGATATAGCGCTAGAAGGTGTGGAGGTGAGCCGTATGACGGAAAAAAGGGAAATGGAAACGAGTGGTTTTGCTGTGGCAGTTATCGAAACCAAGGAAGCTTCTCTTAGAAATCTCACGACAAATGAGTTGTTAGATCGTGCCGTCGGTGTGCGTGTTCGGCAAAATGGTGGAGTGGGTGCTCCTATAGAATATAACTTAAATGGGATGTCGGGAAGTGCTGTGGGGATATTCCTTGACGGTATAGAGGTGTCTACATATGGTTCTTCTTTTAATCTCAATAATATTCCTCCCGCTATGATTGAACGGATTGAAGTGTATAAAGGTGTATTGCCCTCACATCTCAGTGGTGATTATGTTGGTGGAGCTATTAACGTAGTGATGAAAAAAGATGCCTCAGCCAACAATATCACAGCTGCATTGTCTTACGGATCATTCAATACGGCACAAGGTGACTTGAGCGCTTTGTATCGAAATCAGAAAAATGGCTTTACGACGAGGATGTCAGGCTTCTATACATATACTGACAACAGTTATAAGATGCGCGGCAAATTCTCGAAATATACACAACCGGGGGGAAGGGTTATGCGCTATTATGAAGGCAAGCGCTTTAATGACTCTTATCGGGCAGCAGGGGGGCGTTTTGAGTTTGGGTTTACTGATGTTGATTGGGCCGACCAATTCTTTTTGGGGTATAATGTTTCTGATACATATAACGAGATTCCGCATGGTACAACCATGGCGAGACCCTATGTGGGACGTCACGCAGAATATCAGGCAAATGCATTCAGCCTCAATTATAATAAAAGAAACCTGTTCGTAGAGGGTTTAGCGCTGAATTTGGACGCTGTACATAGTAGAAGGACCACGTATCTGGAAGATACTGTAAGCATGCGGTACAATTGGGACGGCAACCCCTTGTTGTTAGCCCCAAATCAAGATGGTGAGCTTCTTCCGGAAGGACATTTATCTGGTAAAGGACAACAAGGTGACGCTGTAATATCAGATATTCAACGGCAAATAACCAATATCCGCTCTAACTTAGCATACACCATAATCTCAGGACATCGCGTAGCGGTCAATTACAAATATGAACTAACTGACCGAAACGACAAAGACCTATTAAATCCTGCCAAAGATCGTTGGGTTACAAGGAATCAAGTTTCGAAAGGAATTGTATCTATGAATTACGAAGCACAGACCTTTGATGGCAAATTGCGAACAAATATCTTGGGTAAATATACGGAGAGCCGAAATAGACAAACGAAACCTGTTGATGAAGTGAATGGTATTATTAACCATGAGAAAAAAACGACAAGGGAGGGTAACTTTGGTTACGGTGCGACGGTTTCCTACAACGCTATACCCAATTTGTTCGTCATAGGTTCCGCCGAAAACTCCTACGTAGCTCCTACAGAGTCGCAGATTTTTGGTGATCCGGAAAATAATTTGATGCCGAACATGCAGATTACATCCGAACAGAACATCAATTATAACTTAGGGTTGCGTTACGGTACGATCGAGTTTGGTAAGCATAAACTGTCTGTTTATGGTAATGTTTTTTGGCGAAATGGTTACGACAAGATCACCCTTAGAACGGTTGTCGATGGCATTATCGAAGGTCGTGAGCAAGACCATGAGGATATCCAAGTAACTCAATATGTCAATCTGTCTAAAACACAATCACGCGGCTTCGAGAGTGAGATCATCTATATCTATGATAATAAATTGAATATGCTTTTTAACCTGTCCAAATTCAATTCACTCTTTAAGCAAGAGCTTGATGAGAGTGGCAAACCTAACGATTTTTACAATAGGCAAATTCCTAATGAACCCTTTTTTACGATGAATGGAAGCGTACAATACCGTATGAATAATATTATCCAAAAGCAAGCTGCATTGAATGTTTATTACAATATGGGTTACGTGGCTCCTTTCAATACAGTTTGGCCCGAGTCGGAATGGTTTGTCACACCGACACAGTTTCACCATGACATTGGTGCGAGTTATCGTTTCCCAAGTGGGAAAATGGTGGTGAGTTTAGATCTAAAGAACATATTGGATGCCGAGGTTTATGATAATTTTGGCGTAATAAAACCCGGACGAGGAGCTTATGTTAAACTGAATTACACTATAAATAATTTTAATAAATTCTAGCAAATATGAAAACAAATGTACTGAAAGTCGCATTGTTTGGATCTGCCCTAGTTATGGGAACGATGATAGGTTGTGATAAAAATGATCCCGATCCAAATACTGGGGGGCCATCTGGCCCTGATATCTGGGATCGACAGTGGATTACCTTATTAGCTTCTTATCCTGATGATGAAGGAGAAGCAGGGAACGGAGGAACGATGGTGTATGCTGTTACACCAGAAGAAGCAAAAGATCCTAATAAGGTCATCAATATTTATACCAATGGTACAGAGCTGAGATCTCAGCGTACAGCTCGTGCACAGGCGTCTAAAAATGGAAACTTTATCTATAACATCCAGTACACTGGAGAATCTGGTGGTACTTTTAACAAATACCGTGTGTCGGAAGGGTCTGTGTTTACCGATACACGTGAGGAGATCAATACAGAGCCTATTCTAGGATCTGCTCCACGTTGGGTGGTAGCAGCAGAGGGAATTGGAGTAGGGGTGTTTGGCTCCTCAGAAATACTGTACACTGGCGAGGGAGTGAATGCTGTTTTCCAATCCACTAAAAGCACCGTAAAAATAGCAACCTTGAATCTAGATGATCCGGAGATCACAAGGCAGACAGAGTTTGAGTTTCCTTTCTCACAAGAGCAAAAGGATGCTGGCTATGCTGTGGGGCGTATTGATGTACCTATTCTGAACGAAGCTAAGAATAAAATCTTCATCGGTTGTAATGTGTCCAGAACGGATGCAACTAAAAAACCTACGCTTAACACAAATGGTGGTTTAGTCTGGGCAAGTGCGACAAGAGAAATTGGTACCGTGACTTTAGTTGTTGATTATCCATCTCTGCAAAATCCTAAAATCATCACGTCTACACGTTCTACCGCAAATAACCATGCTTATCGTACAATGTCACAATATGTGGGTGAAGATGGGCATATCTATCAAGCTGCTACGGATAGAAGTGGCTATGAAATCTTACGTATCAGCAAAAATACCAACGACTATGATGCTTCATTTTACTTCAATCTTCGTACAGCGTTAGGGGACAATTCTGCTCGTATACAAGCTTGGAGATATATCGAGAATGGCAAGGGCATCGTATTGTATAGTAAGAATTCTAATAGCGGAGGTGGTTATATTGCCTTGATCGACTTGAATGCTGGCACGGCAACACCTATCGCCAATGATTATGAAACAGCATTAAATGTCTCTCAGTGGCAAGGTTTAATAGCGGTAGATGATTATGCTTATGTGCCATTGACTCCTGTGGGTGAAGAAGGTCGATTGTATATTATCAACTGGAAAACGGGAGAAGTAATCAAAGGAGCTAAATTGGCTGGTCAAACAGGTTCTAGCTATATTGGGTCATACTAGACAAACTGATAACACCCTGTATGTCGAAATCAGGTAAGGTGGGACACACCTTACCTGATTTTATGTTTAAGAACAGGAATTTAATATAAATACTTCGTTTTTATGCGGACAGTTTTTTAAATTCGCATCAATTTAGAATCAATATAAATAAATTTATACGTCATGAACAGACTTTTTCTTTCTATATTTTTACTTGCATCCGTATATGCTACGGCACAGCAACGTGAAACCAATACCTTGATGGATGCTGATTTTTGGAAATCAAAACCTACTATAGAACAGGTAAAAGCAGAAATTGCCAAGGGGAATAGTCCATCACAGCCCAATGCGGCTTCCTGGGATCCAACTGCAAGGGCCATCCTTAACAATGCGCCTTTAGAGACCATCAAATTCATGGTGGAACAAGAAGGCAACGGTGTCACCAAAAAGACACATCACAGTGCTTCCTATTTGCATTGGGCAGCAGGAAGAGGAAATGCTGATTTAGTTGCTTACTTAATCGAAAAAGGTTCCGATATACATCTAAACGACAGCCACGGCCGTTCCGTTATCGAGAATGCGGCTATGAGCAGCAGTGATAACTTCGCTGTTTTGGATGCACTTTTCGAAGCTGGCGTAGATCCAAAGCAGAAATTTGAAGATGGTGCGACATTGTTATTACTAGGTGTTTCCACAGATAATGATCTTTCCAAGTCAGACTATTTTGTATCTAAAGGCTTATCCTACAGCGATACGGATGAATATGGAAGTACGGCGGTTGATTATGCGGCAAAATTAGGAAACAAG
>PJTZ01000127.1_pt1 | contig 56695 bp, 57 predicted proteins | sample 1512131 | NCBI WGS metagenome assembly PJTZ01 (sample SAMN08177679, study PRJNA422409) | Soil metagenome, whole genome shotgun sequencing project. | reverse complement strand
GATAAGCTAAGATAACTATGCCTATTAGATAAATCGAAATCATATATTAATTTAAGCTTCCTAAAGATAACTATACAATTTTAGCTTTTAAGCTTAAATCCAAACTTTTTACAGAATGTGTTAGCGCGCCTACCGAAATATAATCTACCCCGGCCAAGGCATAATCGCGAATAGTTTCCAATGTAATTCCCCCAGAAGCCTCCGTCACCAAACGTCCTCCCACAAGCTGTACGGCCTTCTCTACTTCCTTTGGCGTAAAATTATCAAACATCACGCGGTCAACATATTCATTGGCTAATACTTCTTCTAGCTCTTGAAAACTCCGCACCTCTATTTCGATAGGAATAGACAACCTATTCTCCGTTCGGTAAGCTTGGGCGCGCGTTAACGCATTGGAAATACCGCCGGCGTAGTCTACGTGGTTATCTTTGATAAGCATCATATCATAGAGGCCAATCCGATGGTTAGCCCCTCCGCCGATATGCACCGCTTCTTTCTCCAAAAAGCGTAATAACGGCGTGGTTTTACGGGTATCTAAGACTTTCGCCTTCGTTCCTTCTAATTGCTTGGCATAGAGATTGGTCCGGCTAGCAATTCCCGACATGCGCTGCATGACGTTCAATACCAATCGTTCCGCTTTTAAGATGCTGTGCACACTACCTTGCACAAAAAAAGCTATATCTCCGGATTTGACTTCTGCCCCATCTTCCAATAGGACATTAATCTTTAAATTTGGATCAATAATATTAAAAATCGCTACCGCTACGGTAACACCTGCAAGAACACCTGTATCTTTTACAAGCAGTTTTGCTTCTCCCCGTACGTTTTCTTGAATAGTGGATAAGGAAGTATGGTCGCCATCTCCTACATCTTCTTGCAGTGCTAACGCCACAAACTGCTCCAGTTTACTCAACTCTACCGCCATTTATTCGAATTAAATTAATAAGCGAAGATGACAAAAATATATTTTATTATAAAATCCTATGTCAACTTTTAACAGTCTGTCGCTACTCAATTCGTATCTCGGCAATCTTAAAATCCTTATTGTTAGCCTGTACAAATTTTATAAATACCCGATAGTTTTTTGCATTGGCTTTCAATGAAAACACAACAAATGAAGTAGTTGAAGTATTGGCGCGCTGCTCCTCTTTCAATCCATCTACTTTATTCGTTCGAAAAAAATCATTCAGTAGCAGCTCGGCTTGAAATTTTGTAAAAGCTCCCTCATCTTGCTTGACGGAAAGATTGACACTGTTATCAAAAATAGCACTCAATTTTTTCGCATTTCCTTCTTTTATAGCTGCTGATGCATTCTTTACCGCGTCGTCAAAAGAAGTATTCATTGCAAATGCTAACATACCCATCATACACCATAAAACCAACACCGCATACTTAAACACCTCTTTATAATATCTCATAAATCTTATTTCTATTTCTCTTCTGGAACACGCTAAAACTATGCCAACTAACGGTTATCTAAATTGATCTTGACCGTCATATAGTTACCCATAGTTTCAGGTGAGCAACAGCTTCTAAAGAAAATTCAGTTTATTGAGTTTGGTATTGGTGAGTCCAATGCATTTTATGTAAATTTGTAAAGTGAGCAATTTAGAAAACAAAAGAGTAGCATTACTAATCTTAGATGGTTTAGGCTACGGCAAAGATGATAATTCAAACGCTGTACGCGCAGCAAAAACGCCTTTTTTAGATCATTTGTTAGCCACTTATCCAAATTCCCGTTTAGAAGCTTCGGGAGAAGCTGTAGGGCTTCCAGAAGGACAAATGGGAAATTCAGAAGTAGGTCACATGAACCTTGGTGCCGGTCGTACGGTTTATCAAGAACTTGGGCGTATAAACAAAGCCGCTAATGAAGGAGATTTCAAGGCTAACACCGTCATCAAAGAGGCTTTCGAATATGCTAAAGCAGAAGGAAAAAAGGTACACTTTATCGGATTATTGTCCGACGGCGGTGTACATGCACATATTGATCATTTGAAAGCACTTTGTGATGCTGCACAGCAAAACGGACTTCAGCAAGATCAAGTATTTATCCATGCTTTTATGGACGGACGCGATACCGACCCTAAAGGCGGACTAGGTTATATAGAAGATCTACAAAACCATCTAACACACTCCACCGGAACTATCGCGAGTGCTATCGGACGCTATTATGCCATGGACAGAGATAACCGTTGGGAACGTGTCAAGGAAACATATGATTTACTAACCAAAGGGACGGGTAATCCAACAACAGATGTAAAACAAGCGATAAAAGCTTCGTATAACGATGGCATTACCGACGAATTTATTAAACCCATTGTCGTCACAGGTAAAGATGGGAAACCGCTGGCTACCATTCAAGAGGGTGATGTTGTATTCTGTTATAATTTCCGTACCGACCGCGGTCGTGAGATCACCATAGCATTGACACAACAAGATTTCCCTAAATACGATATGCATCCGTTGTCTTTATATTATGTAACGATGACTTCCTATGACGAGACATTTAAAAATGTACATGTCGTATTTCAAAAAGAGAACTTGACGAACACCTTGGGGGAAGTATTAAGCCTTCAAAACAAAACGCAAGTTCGTATTGCAGAAACAGAGAAGTATCCACACGTTACTTTTTTCTTTTCCGGAGGACGCGAAGAAGAGTTTCCGGGTGAACGTCGATTGCTTATTCCTTCTCCAAAAGTAGCGACGTATGATCTTCAGCCTGAAATGAGTGCGGAAGGTATTACGACGGCAATCTGCAATGATATAACAGAAAACAAGCCGGATTTTATCTGTTTAAACTTTGCCAACCCCGATATGGTTGGACACACTGGCGTTTTCGAAGCGGTTGTAAAGGCGGTAGAAACAGTAGATAGCTGCACGAAAAAAGTAGTAGAAACAGGATTAGAAAACGGTTATTCTTTTATTATCCTAGCCGATCATGGAAACTCCGAATTCATGATTAATGAAGACGGTTCTGTAAATACAGCCCATACCACCAACCTCGTGCCTTGTATTTTAATAGACAAAGATTATCAGCAAATTAAAGACGGAAAATTGGGAGACATCGCTCCTACCGTATTAAAACTGTTAAAGGCAGACATTCCAGCAGATATGGGTGGTGATGTATTGGTATAGAAAGAAAAATATATATTACAAAGCAGTAATAGCAACGGCTGTTACTGCTTTGTTCTTATCCTGCACATCCAGTCAGGGAGACGGAAACGTGACAAGGGAGACCTATTTCGATATACCCGGATACTTTAAAACGGAAATAGCACGATTGGCGCAGGAAAAGCCTATGGTAGACAAAACCGTCGTCAAGGATAGTCTGTCCGAAACCAAGGAAATACAAATCACGGATTGGGAAAATGAGCTTTCCAGTTTTGTCTCGGTAGACCTCAACAAACCTGTATACGCAGGCATCCTGACGAAAGATAGCACTGCCAATAAAGTCAATATAACTTCATCAGATCCAAAAATTGATATCGCTCTTGTTGAAATTGAGTACAGTGAGCATGGAGAGCCCACTGCATTTCGTATACAACGAAACATTCAAAATTCATTGTATGAAACGCATGAAACACTTCATTATGCCAAGGGTAAAGGATATAGTCTGGAAAAACAGCAGTCTGTATTGATTCTCGGTGACAAGTATTACCACATTGAGGGTTTATTTAAGCATCAAATCGCACCAGCGAAATCACCCGGTCCGTAAAGCGTGTCAAACGTCCCTGGCTCTGCAAGAAGTCTAGACTAATGATAAACGTATAGCCGACAATATCCGCTCCCAGTTTTTCCAACAGCTTGGAAGCCGCTACGACGGTCCCTCCTGTAGCCAGCAAATCGTCATGGATCAACACCTTACTTCCCGGAGCAAACGCATCTTCATGTACCTCGATAGTTGCCTGTCCGTATTCGAGCTTATAAGATTCCGATATTGTTCTAAAAGGTAACTTTCCCTGCTTTCGAATAGGAATAAAAGGAATATTCAACCTGTTTGCGAGGAGCATTCCGAATAAAAAGCCACGGCTTTCTATCCCTGCTATGGCATCAATTTCCATACCTTGTAAATGTGCTACCAATTGATCGACAATCTCACTACAGAGTTGCTGGTCTTTTAAAATAGGTGTAATATCTTTAAAGACTATGCCCGGCTGCGGAAAATCAGGAATATCCCGAATTACGGATTTAAGACGTTCTTCTAGCATGCTTTTCAATTAAAATCTAAATAAGGTGCAATTTTACGTAAAAAATCATCATTTAATGCATACATCTCTTCTAAATCCGCCAACGAGCTAAAAGCCCCATGCTGCTCCCGATAACGCACAATATGTGTAGCCTCTTTACGGGAAATATAAGGATGCTGTGCGAGCTTATCTACCGACAACTGATTTATCGCCCATTTCTCAACAGCATTATCGCCCAATGTCAACGAAGATTCCATTTTTAGGAATTGTTCTTCGGAAACACCGTACACCTCTTTTATTTGATCAACGCGATGAAAACCGCCCAGTGCATCTCGAAATTTGACAATGCGCGAAGCCAGTACCGAACCGATACCATGAATTTCTTTCAACGTTGTCGTATCAGCTGTGGATAAGTCAATCCATAATTTCCTTGTTGACGGCTTTGGGGCTTTCTTCGCGGAAAAAGTAACATCCTGCGGTCGAGCAGGAAGGGTTTCGGGTAAGAGAATATAAGGTTCTAATCGCTTAAAGTCTTCATCAGAAACAACATACATTTTAGCAACATCCGCTTTTGTACGAAAACGTCCACCTTTGGACTCATAATTTTTAATGACCTGTATTTGGCTTTCGGTAAATCCCAACATTTTCCATTTCTCGGCAGGTAAATTAGTCGGGTCAAAAGAAAAGAATGATTTTTCGGCTAGGTTATGGGATGCGCGTATTTCTTCCGTGTTCGATTGAAAAGTTTTTTTTGGCTCTAACGCTTTTTGTTCTTCTGCGGCGATAGTGGCTATGACCAATATGTCATCCGTAGCCGCTTGACGATAAAAGCTATATACAAAAGGTATACCCCCTATCAGGCCGATAAGAACCGATAACACCAGAAATCCTCTGCGTTCGTTCTCACTCATTCCGAAAAGAAGGGCTAATCTTTTCATAAATTAATTCAAAGCACTTGCCTCGACTTCTTTTACCCGCGTACCCTCTTGCAAAATCTTAGAAATGGCATTGAAAGGTCTTGATACTACCCGATCGCCTGGTTTTAAGCCAGACTTAACAATAATGTTATTATCGTCTTGAATACCGGTCGTTACCTCCGTCATGTTGACGACATCTCCATTCAAGACAAACACATACTCTTTTACAGCAGCATTATCTACCGAATCTGCTTTATTTGCATTCTCTCGAACGGTTACTGCTTGAATAGGAACGACCAAACCTTTATCCGATTTTGTATGAATCTGTACGGTTGCCGACAAACCCGGTTTAAAAGGAGAAGAATTTTTATTATCATCATCTATCAGATCTTCATAAGAAGATGCCTCAATACGTACTTTCACGTTAAAATTTGTCACTTGTTCGGCGGTTGTTGCTACGGTTTCGGAACCTGCAGAAGTAGATGAACTGGAAATTTCGGTTACAAGCCCTTTAAACTTACGCCCCTGGAAAGCATCCACTTCTATGGTCGCCTCATTTCCCACCTTTACACGGTTAATATCATTTTCGTTTACTTCCACATTCACTTCCATGGTGGTCATATTGGCGATACGCATAATTTCTGTTCCCGCCATCTGTGCTGTCCCTACGACCCGCTCACCAAGTTCTATGGACAGCAAAGAGACAACACCGTCGGAAGGCGCATATATAGTGGTACGCGACAAGCTATTTCCTGCTTCCTGTAATTGCGCTTGTGACTGGTTCACCCCGAAGCGGGAAGCTTCGACCTGCTGACGCTGCGATTCCACCGTCGCGCGTGAAACTTCATAATCTGCCCTTGCTTTGTCCATCTCCGATGCCGATATGACTTTTTTATTAAAGAGTTCCAAGCTTCGGTTATAGATAGCTTCTGCGTTGATAAGACTCGCTTCTTGCTGTTTCAACATCTGTTGTGCTGCTGCGAGGTTCGCCTTTTGTTGGCTAACCATAGCTACCACCTGATCATAGCTAGATTGTAACAAATCGGGTTTTACACGACATAATATATCTCCTTTTTTGACAACCTGCCCTTCACGAACATTCAGCTCTATAATCTCGCCCGAAACTTCCGAACTCAATTTCACCTCGAATTCCGGTTGTACCTTTCCACTCGCAGAAACAAGTTCCGAGATGGTTTTCTCTGCTACGTTATCCACTGCGACTTGTTGCACGCCTCCGTCACCAAACCAACCGAACTTACCACCTAATACAACGAATATCAAGATTACTACTGCAGAGATGACCAATATTTTAGGAAGGTTGCTCTTTTTCTTTGCCATGAAGATATAGTTAAAAAGTTATAGGGTTTCCGATATAATAATCAATGACCTTTCCGCGAAATACCATTTCGTATTTGCGACGGATCATTTCAAATTCTGCACTGTTCATATTTGTCTGTGCGGTAAACATTTCCATCGAATTGGCCATACCCACATCATAACGCTCCTTAATCGTTTCATAGGCTACTTTCGATGTATTGAAGGCTACCTGGGAAGCGAAGTACTGCTTATTGGCAGATCTTAAATCCAAAATAGCCTGAGCAATCGTTTTTTCCAGATTTCTGCGTGCCAGTGCTTCTTCATTTTCCGCTTGTAAATAGCCTATCTTTGCTTTATTCACCGCTACTTTTGTCCGGTTGTTATTAAAGATCGGGACTTGCAGACTGATTCCCCCTTGAAAAGACTTATTTTCATTAATCTGGTTATAAAACTTCATTTGTTCTCCCGTAATAATGTCTGTTGCCCTAGAGGAATAATTTGTTCCGTACCCTGCATTTAGGCTTAGCGAAGGGTAATAAGCGCCTTTCGCGATATCAATATTTTTGAGTGCCAATTCCTTATAGTAGCTGGCCTGTTCGATAGCTGGCTGGGTCAGCAAAGCTTTTTTAAACACGTCATCGAAAGACGTAATCGCATATTCCGCCATAATATCCGCAATACTAGGTCTTTCCAGCGTAAAAGTGGTATCGGGAGACAGTTCCATCAATTGTTTCAAATTGAGCAGTGATAATTCATAGGCATTTTCAGACGACATAATGTTCAGTTCATCCGTTGCCACTTGGTTTTCGGCTTGCGCCAAATCAGCTAATGTTTTGTTTCCGACTTGGAACTGGATACTATCCTGCCGCAACTGTTCACGAGAAAGTTTAACTTGTTGTACAGCCGCTTCAAATAATTCACCATTCGTAATGGCTTCCAAGTAGTTCGTTACGACGGACAATATCAAATCATTTTTGACTTTCTCCACTTCCGTGGCATCAACAGCGAGTTGGATTTTATTCGCTTTGATTTGGTTGACTTTTTGAAAGCCCTGAAATATCGCTACACTGGAAGACAATTGCCCGCCCGCACTCGTTGTCCAATCATTTCCACGAATCAACTGCCCCGAAGTTTGATCAAATGTCAAACCATAATTATAAGTATTGCTAACACCAACACTCAAATTCGGATACAATTCCGATTTCGATTGATAAAGATTCTGCTCACTGATCTGATACCCAAATTCGGCTTGTTTAATTTGTAGATTACGTTCTAATGTTGTCTCTACGGCCTCCTGTAATGTTACTTGTGCATATCCTATGGGAACCTCTATAACGAACAAAATGAAGAATAATACAATATAATAGGATATTTTTCGTGTCATTTGATTAATTAAGCATAAAATGATTTTTAAATTTGGGACAAAAATCTGATATTATCAACATGTATTTTGTTACAGCGCCTTTTTTTTTAAGATGGTACTATCCAAAGGTAACGTTCAATAAGTCTAGAAAACAACGGAAAGTATACTTGACTTTCGACGACGGCCCGATTCCGGAGGTTACGCCTTTTATATTGGACACGCTTGCTGAACATCAGATCAAAGCTACTTTTTTTTGCGTTGGGGATAATATTGAAAGGAACAGGGCAATCTATGAACGTATCCTCGCAGAAGGACATCAGGTTGGTAATCACACCTACAATCACTTACGAGGATGGGATACCGAGGACAATGTTTATCTAGATAATATTGCAAAATGCCAGCAATTAACAGGTACGACCTTATTTCGTCCGCCTTATGCACGTGCAAAAAAATCACAGTTAAATGTATTGCACGACACCTATGAGGTGGTGTTTTGGGATGTACTATCCGGTGATTTCGATGAGCAGATCAGCCCGGAAAAATGTTATCAAAATGTGATTCGACATGTCAAAAATGGTTCGATTATCGTCTTCCACGACAATATCAAAGCGTTGCCTCGCGTAACGTATGCATTGCCTAAATTAATTGCTTATCTCAAGCGATTAGGGTACGATTTTCGAGCATTGTAGCTCATCGTTGCGTCAGCTGTCATTATTAATCGTCCATCTTGCCATTCCGCTGGTCCAAAAAGCATCGCTTTTGGCGCATTGTTAATACGTTTTGCGCCAATTGTCATTACTACTCGTCCATCTTGCTATACTGATGGCTCATTAAGCATCACTTTTGGTCCATTGTTAATACCTTTTGCGCCATAAGTAATGCAAAACGGTAAGTATCAACTCACCATAAAATATACGTTCTTGTTCCATAAACAGCAATGTGATTCACATCAATTATTGCAAATTCTTCCATAATGCTAGATTTTATTCAACTGGAGCTTGTCCTGTCATCTGAAATAGTAGCATCTTATAGCTGAACAATGCGCTGTATTGTGCCTGCAACCAGTCATTTTGTGCTTGGATATATTGATTGCGGCTGTTGTTGTAATCATAGATACTACTTCTGCCTGCCTCGTAACTCTTTTGCGCAAGCAACATAGCTTGTTCTGCATGTGCCATGACTTCTTCAGCCGTTTTATGTTGTTGTTGATTACTCTGAAAATCAAACAAAAGTTGCTGTATCTGTTTTCGTATTTCTTGTTGTTCGCGTTCTTTTTCCAACAGCAATTGAGTCTTAGATAGATCTAGTTTCTTCAATTGTATTTTGGTTTGTCCTTTATTAAATATTGGAATACTTGCGGTAAGTGCGACTTGTTGAGCAAAGTTATCTTGGGTCTGTCTAAAGAAATTGTCTTTTTTCGTAACACGTAAAGGATTAAAATACGTACTACCAATAGACGTAGAACCTTTTAATGTAGGATAATTCGTTCCTCGAATCAAACGACGTTCAATATCCATCCCGCGCGCCAACGTATCAAATCGTTGTAGAGTGGGGTGATGGCTATACACTGTCTCTAATACGGTTGACTTATCAAAAACTTCTATAGGAAGTGAAGTTGAGACAACTTGTATTGGCATAATCTCGAGCAATTGTTCATTTTCTAATAACATCAGTTGCGCAAGGTGTAGACGAGCCCGTTCTACATCTATTTTTGCACTTTCCAATTGCTGGTTTTCCCGTGCTAGAGCAGCTTGCGCTTCGTAAACATCTGCCAATGCCGTTGTGCCGATTTCTGTTGTTCGTTTGGCACGTTCAAACAGGTAATTAGCATGTAATACAGCGGAATCACGTGCTTGTACTAAAGCTTGCTGTAACAGCATATCTAAATAACCTTGAATCACTTTTACCGTTAACTGCCGCTCTAAAATAAGCCGTTCCAGTTCTGTTGCGTTTTTATCGATTTGAGTTTTCTTGATTTCATTTCGCAACGATCCGAAATTATACAATATAATTTCAGCTGTTATACCCATATTGCTGTTCAAATTGTCATTGCGCTGGATTGTACCAAAGACATCTTGTGAATGCCCAAAATTAGAATAGATGTTAGTATAACCGTTTACACTGGGCATACGTTCCTTTTTTGCCATCTGCCAGTCCTGCTCTCTTAAAGCTATATCGACCGTTTTGTGCCGGATATCGAGATTATGCTGTAACGCATACTCGATACAATTATCCAATGTCCATCGCTTTTGTGCATTTGCGGCTGTTGGCAATAGGAAGAAGCAACACAAAATGGCGAAACAAACTCTATTTATTATTGAAATCAAAACAACCATAGTCCAGACATTATTCTCTATATCAATCCCTGTTTTTCCCACATCTCTTTATACACCGAATTTTCCTGTTGCAACAATTGCTGATGTGTGCCTTCGTCGATAACCTTACCTTCTTTTAAAACTATGATTTTATCCGCGTGGACAATGGTACTGAGTCGATGTGCAATAACAATCAATGTTTTCCCCTGCTCTTTCAAAAGCTTGAACGCCTGTTGGATAATACGTTCGGATTCTGTATCAAGCGCGGATGTTGCTTCGTCCAGAATCAATATCTCCGGTTGGCGGTATAATGCTCTTGCGATAGCAATACGCTGCCGTTGTCCGCCAGATAAAAGCGCACCGTTTTCTCCTAAATATGTTTGGAAACCACTCGGAAGCTTTTCGACAAAAGGAAGAATTCCGATTCGTTTTGTAATATCCATGATGCGCTGTACATCTGGAAACTCTTCACCCAACGCGATGTTTTCGACGACATTTCCCGAAAAGAGGTCAATTTGTTGCGGCACAACAGAAATCAACGTGCGTAAGGAATGGTGCGAAAGATATTGAATGTCATATTCGCCAATCTGAATTTTACCTTTTTTGAGGGGATATAGGTTCTGTATCAATGCAGCTATAGTAGACTTGCCGGAACCACTTTCACCCACAATAGCCGTGGTTTTGCCCTTTTCAAAGCGACAGTTAAAGTCCGAGAAAACCTCGGCTCTTGATCCATAACTGAACGATACGGCATTAAAAGTAATATCGCCTATATGTGCAGCCTGTAATTCGATCTTATCGGTGGATTCTTCCCGTTCTAAGTCCATGATCTCAAAAAGACGATCAGAAGCGATCAACGCATTTTGGATGGTTTTGTTCATCTCAATTAATTGCGAAACAGGCGAGGTAAAGTAACCGATTAAAGCATAAAAGGATAACAATTCACCAGGTGTAATGACACGGTCAATTACATAGGTAGAGCCAACCCATAGTAGCACAATGGTAAACACACGGGATAAAAATTCAGAAGATGTACCCGAAAAAAGACCGTTCATCACTGACTTATAAATCGTTTTGAGTAAGAGCGAAAACTTATTATCGGTTTTGTTATTGGCGAACGGTTCGATACCGAATTGTTTAATAGTTTTAACGGCATTAAGGGATTCTACCAGATGTGATTCTAATTCTGCACCCTCTTCCATCATCCGTCTTTCGACCTTCTTGTTTAGTCTGTTGCTTATCCAGTATACGAGAAGATAAAGAGGAATAACCAACGCTACTATCATTGCCAGTTTCCAATAATAGGTAAACATCAGCGCAAATGAGAATATGACGATAAACACATTGACCACCAATTGGATAGCTGCGTCATTGATAAAAGCACGGATTTTCACTGCGTCGTTTACACGCGAAATAATCTCGCCCACTTTCATCGTATCAAAAAAGCGTTGTGGTAATGTCAACAGATGTTTATAGTATCCTAGTATCAAATAGCGGTCTATCCGTTGCCCCGTCTGCAACACCAGAATACTCTTCATTGCACCAATAAAAAGTTGAAACAAGAGAATGATGATCATTCCAACAGATAGTAAATTGAGCAACCGGAGATTGCCATCGACCAACACGTAATCGGTTATCTTTTCTATATAAATTGAAGTGGACAACCCTAACAGGGTATAAATTATAGCTCCTATTAACGCTTGGATAACGATAGATTTATGTGGTTTTAGTAAGTGCCAGAAGCGTTGATAGATACTTGTTTTTTCGTTGCGCTGTTCGAAATACTCGTTTGGTTCCAGTAGAATCAAGACACCCGTCCATATTTTCGCAAATTCTTCGGCAGTATACTTCTCCATTTTGCCGACAGCCGGATCCATAACGGTGATACGGTTTTTATCTACTTTATAGAGAACGACGTAATGCTGTAACTGCTCCTTAATAACCACATGGGCAATGGCAGGTAGCGGTATTTGCTCTAGAGCTTCCATATTACCGCGTACCCCCTTCGCGTTGAATCCCATAGCATCCAGACCTTGTATCATACCGAGTACGTTCGTGCCACGTGTATCGGTATGGCAGTATTGCCGTATTTTAGCGATAGGGAGAGATAGTCCATAATGAGCAGCGACGGATGCTAAACATGCTGCACCGCAATCAAGAATATCGTGCTGTTTGATTTGTATCTGTTTCTTCATGTCAAGGGTTAACAGGTACAAATCTCGGGAGGTTAATATATATCTACCACAACCTCCGGTTGTATTTTAAAATAGTTTATCTGGAAAGGGAGCAAAAGAAAGTAATCATTATTGTAAAGAATATAGAATAGCTATCAATAATAAAAACTGAAACTCTGGTACTAGGATTAAAAACTGCTGAAGCTTCTTGTTGGGAATTTATAAAGAAGTAGCTAAAAAATAAAGCTTCACCAATAACGATGAAGCTTTATTCTTACATGGATTAGATTGTTAAAATAAACTTACAATAAAGTCAGTGATTTGCTTCACTATTGTATCACCCCAACGTACGCCGCCGTCGATAGATACCATTTCTTCTTTACTGAGTTCTGTCAAATTGTAATTTTTCATTTTTTTAAATTTATTTGTTAATATTAATTATTTGATTTACTTTTTACTAAGTTATGTAGGAGTATTTCTCAATTTTTACTAAAAACATAATATCCGGCTTCAGATGGATGGTCTAAGACTAGACTGTCTTGGTCTTCTTTCAACATCAATCTGATAATCATGAAATCCCCCGCTGCGCCAACAGTGAAAAATATTGCGAATATTAGCAAAGGAAAGTTACCCATCACGAGGGATACCAAAGCTGGTATAAAACCGAGGATAATAGATGGTGTAAGTGCCCCTATGATATATTGTTTTGTTGTCAGCGGCTCTTTGCAGTGGCAATAAGGAGTAATCATCTTTAGGATTATCCCAAATTTAATAGATTTAAAGCCTCTTTTAGCAAAGATTGCCCATGTAATACCATGGATGATTTCGTGTAGGATGATACCCAGAACAGTAACGAGCAAGATTGTAATAGCAAGATGTACAGAATTCCCATCAAAATAGCCTCTCATAATTTCAATATAGTCTTGTCTTCCCCATATAAGGTAAAAGGGAACACCATATATTAGAATAACAGGAATAAAAAAAAGGAGAGAGAAAGCATTAGCCTTGTATAGATCGATGATTCGCGCTTCTTTATTATAGTCTTTTAATACTTCTTGGTTCATATTTGCAATTATTTAGTCTGTTAATTTTTCCTTGATCTTTTTTATCTTAAGATGTATATCAAATGAATAATCCTTTGAGGTACTTTGTAAATAATCTAAAATAACTAAAATATTTTTTAATACTGCTGTTGATGTGTTATGGTTATTTTGCAATAACAACATTATATCAACTATATCAAATATGTTATCTCTATTGATTTGACCGGAATTTTCAAAAGAAAATAATATTTCTTTTGAAATAACAGTACTTTGTAAGTCCGATCCAATTTGTTCTTTTACAATGGAAAAAAAGTGTTCAACACTATTCTCTTCATCTAAGAATTTAGTATTAGAAAGGATTTTGTTAAGAACCAATCCCAAGTTGTTAATTTGCTTCTCTAGATAGTCCTGTCGTTGTTCCATAAACTGTAATTTCGTAAGAAATGTATCTTAACTATGTAAAAGTTGCTTAGTAATAAAGCAGTATTCGAATATTTAAAAGGAGAGATGTTTAAAATAATTGCGGAATTCATCAATTATAAATAAACATCTACTCCGGTAAATTTAGACTATCGCAAGTCCAATTGCGAGTCCGGCAGCGAAACACAAGATCAAAAGCCCAACTCCTCCACCTTCGATTTGTTGCAATTCATCTTCTGTTAAGAGATTTAAATTGGCATTTTTAATTTCCATAACTAGTTTAGTTAATTTTTTACGATAAAACTCTAATACACACTCCTACGGCAAAACCTAGAGCCATTGCCCCAACGTAAACTAACGGAGCAATCCCGCCATCAATTTCGACTAATTCTTGGTTGCCCAAAGGCTGGATATTTAGGTTATCCAAAGCTAAATTATTCATTCTGTTAAAATAAAAATCAATTCCTACTCTATTACCAAGCCTTTTCGGAAACCTGCTTTCGTTGATCAACAGTACTAAATTAGTTTCGCTCACTACACAAAAAAAGTAGTGAATAAAATATTTGAAAAAAATCTCTGTCCGGCAGAAACGAGACGAAGCTTATTATCGTCTAGGTTTTCTATTTTCACCGAAATAGAAATGGAAAATTCATATTCATAATAATATGTCAACGATTGTCTGGAATAACCAATCGGTGCTCCTCTGTCTTTTAGCTCGTCAAGTATCACATACAACCGTGATACCGAAATCCCCAACCGTTTAGCTAACTCCGCAGGTGCTCCTGTCCGTCGTTGGCGAATAAGTTTATCCATTAAATTTATTCGGTCAATATATTTGAAAACAGTCATGTATTGCGTGTTGAGATTTATTTTTTTAATCTTTTATCCTTAAATTTTACTATCCACGTTGATCTTTTAAATTCGGATTAAACCAATCATCTACTCGGTCAAACAGCAGTTGCCATAGTGTTCTGTCAGTTAGATAAAATCGCGCGGTATAGGTATTTCCTTTACCCACCTGCGCCTGATACCCGCTTTTCAGTGAGAGATAATTCTGATCGAGTTGGCAACGCACTACAAAAAAAGATTCGCCAGTCTGTTCATTTGCCAGTAGATTGTTGTTAATGTTGTGTACTTTACCATCCAGCATGCCCCATTGGTTGTAATGATAGGTGTCAATCTGGAACTTCACCGACTGTCCTGGGTAAATATACCCAATAGCAGAGGTAGGCACTAGACATTCTGCAACAAGCGACTCCTCTGTCGAAATATCTGCCAGATGCTGCCCCTGTATTAAATAATTGCCTGTTTGAAAACCTTGTAGATTTGTTACGCGTCCCGTTACGGGCGCTTTTACTACATAATTATCTTCTTCAATTTCCATAGCAACAACATCAGACGATAGGGATATGAGCTGTTGCTCCAATTCACGCTTTTTGCTTTGCCAAACCGCAAACTGCTGTTCTTTTAATGCATTTCTTTGCCCCTCTAATTGCTCATGCTGGTAGATACTTTTTTCGTACTCAGCCAAGGAGATAATGCCATCCTTATATAATATATTGTTACGGTCCAGTTCTTTTTTGGCTAGTGTAATCTGCGTCTGCACTTCGGCAATCTTTTGTTGCAGAGCAGACCATTCCATCTGATAAAGACCGGTTTGTACCTTAGTGGGGTTTTGATTAATAAGACAATCCAAATCGCGAAGTTGGGCTTCATAATCACCACGTAGACGTTGTTGGTGATCTTTTTTGCTGTATAGCGCTTCTGACGTGACGATCAGCAAAGTGTCGCCTGCATGTACAAGCTGATTATTTTCGTACAGCGTTGACAGAACAATACGCCCACTAACTAGTGAAATAATTTTTGTATTCTCTTGGTTGGGACGTATAGCACCTCTGGCGGAGACCGAGATGGGTACTTTTATCAAAGGCAACGCAATCAATAGGAGTATAACCCCGAGCAACAAGCATTGATAGATTATTGTTGTTTTCTTCATGACGTCTTCGTTTTTCATATATACCGATTGCAAATCTCGGCAGGTTAATACATCTTTACCACAACCTGTAGTTGTATTTTAAAATTGTTTGCCTTATCTTTCACAGTGACAACTACAATCAACCATGTCATTTTTTGATATTTTTCCTACTTTTGAAGAAGCGCCGTATTCTTATATAATCGTGCCGATTATGCTCGTGAGTAGTGTTATTGGTTTCTATCATAAGCCGTATTTTCATACGTTGCTGTTGCATCCATATGAGGTATACAGAGGTAAGCGCGTACATACGCTACTGACCTCTGCGTTTGTTCACCGAAATTGGTTGCATTTGTTATTTAATCTCGTAGCGGTATTTGGATTAGTTTACGATTTGTTTGGTTGTATGAAACAAGAATATGGCTTGTTCGCTGCCATGGCATACAGCCCGGCCGTTATAATTTTCCTGATGATAATCCCCAATATAATACAGATTTGGATAAAAAGGAACAATTTCTTGTTTACCGCAGTAGGATCTTCGGGATTATCTTCTGGTTTGTTCGGCTTCTCATTTCTGTTTTTTCCACTACAACATATAAATCACCTGTTTATTCCTTGGATAAAAAATGCGGTCCATTATGGACTTTATGTTTTTGTTATTATGATCCTTTTATCATCCATTAGGCAACTAAAGATCAACTACTCCTTACACGTTACAGCGTATATTATCGGATCATTAATGGCCTTATTAATGCGGAAGGAATCTATATTTGAAATTTTTTATCTTTTTTGGGATTGATCTTACAGTTTTAAAAATTGACATAATTTCTGCCAAAAGTCGCTTTGTTTCCCATCCATCCTTTGGCTCCCGCCATCGATTTCTACCTGTTCCTTTGTTGTTAAATCAACTAATTTTAATTCTTTCATTTTGCTTTCCATATTTTTTATTAATTTTAACTGGAACAAAATTGAAGGAAAGCCTACGTGTATACCACAACCAGAGGTTGTACTTTAAAACCTAGTGTTATAACAGAGAAATTTCTCATAACTCCAGGTTATAAAACCGTATTAATTAAAGAAAGAATTTGTTTTAGATATTATTTTATGGCGTCGTTGCATTTAGGAGATTATATCCGTCGGAAACGTGAGGAATTGAAAATTTCCCAAGAGGCAGTGGCTTTTGAGCTCAATATGTCACAAGCAGCCTACTCGAAAATAGAGCGTAATGAAACCAAGCTGAAAGTAGAACAGGTGTACACTATTGCTAATTATTTCGGACTTAGTGTTTATGAGTTGTTACCGCCATCCCTAGCTTCGGACATCACTGGAGAAAATATATTTGGATTAGCATGGCAATACCTCAAAATTTTCTTTAGTAAATTGTTATCTTTTTAATCCCCCTATCCTAGGGAATCATACTATCCTCAAGACTGTCCCAATCAAAATCCATGTCCATAATCTGCAATCGAAATTCCTGTGCGGAAGCGACCGAAAAATAACCCAGCGCATTATTGGAAATATTCGATGTAGGGTTTGCCGGGGCAGCAGAACCAGGATTTGTACTTTGGTATTCATTCCAATAATCAAATACCTTTTCATCTATGCAATAACGCCGCACCGAAATATAATCTCCCGGATTCAACTCCGCATCCAAATCAGAAACCTGGTGTGTGACATATAGTCCATCATTGAATTTATCTTGAAACACCGTAGAGAAGCGATAATTTGCATCATTTATCGAGATGTCGTACTTATAATAATTAGCTACGTCAGAAGGGTCATTAAATTTGAAAGTCGCAAAATAATAGCTATCTCCAAGAATATTTTCACGGACAATACCCGTAGAATCGACGTCTACATAGGTAGGCATATAACAGGAAGAATGAAACAATCCCCCTTCCGCTTCCACATATAAAGAATAGATTTGTTCCGGTACCGGCGTAAAATCTCTGGCTACATAATTCCCATCTCGTTCGTGCTGAAAATTATGATATCCTCCCCTACTATCTAGTACAAGTACAACCGCATCGGTCACAGCAACCGAGTTCACCGGCTCGTTAAACGCCACTGTTTTCGATACTCTTATACGTTGTGTAGACTGTAAATTCGAGAGGTTTGCTTCAATCACCACCCGGGGATCTGCATCGTTCAAGTTCACATCAATTATTTCTTCGCAGCCCGAAAAAAATAACAATGTACATAATATATAGATGTAGCGTTGAATATTCATATCATCAGAATTTAAAATTCCACGTAACAGATGGAATGATACCAAAGAGCGCTATCTTATAGGCTTCCGTTATATTTGTATTGTTCTTGTTCTCCCGAAAGTCGATAATATAGGCGTTCCTTCGATTGTAAGCATTGTATAAACCAAATGTCCAACTTGAGCGAAAGCGCTTATCCGATAGAACCGGCTCGTAAGTAGCCGATAAATCCAATCGATGATAATTGGGCATGCGGTAGCCATTCCTTTCTGTATAATAGAACATGGTTTTTCCGTCCACTTCATATTTACCGCTTGGAAACGTCACCGCATTTCCGGTGTAGTACACAAACGTGGCTCCCAGCGTCCATTTCTTCGATAGTTCATACATACTGAGCACCGAAACATCATGCGTTCTATCCTGACGTGCCCTAAACCATTGGCCATGATCAATTTCATCAAACTTACGTTCACTTCTGGCAAGCGTATAACTAATCCATCCGTGCAGCTTACCCGTACTTTTCCGAAGATACGCTTCAACACCATAGGCCCTTCCGATTCCGTACAGCAGATCCCCCTCCAGATACTGGTTTGCTTGCAGATCTGCCCCGTTTCGGAAATCTATCTGGTTGTCCATGTGTTTATAATAAGTCTCTAACGAAAATTCATATCGGTTGTCTTTGAAATTCCGGAAATATCCGACCGCAACTTGGTCTGCAATTTGGGGTTTGATATTCAAACTACTCACCACATATTGGTCAGTAGGCAAACTTGCGGTCGTATTGGTCAATTGATGTAGGTTTTGCGCAATACGGTTATACGACGCTTTGATACTATGCTGCTCATTCAGCAGAAAACTGGCCGAAAACCGTGGTTCGACGTTCAAATAATGCTTTGCAACCGTCCCTCTCCCGTAATATTGCTCTGCGACAGCTTCGCCGTCATCATCATACGTATAAAATGTACCCGGCCCCATCACCATAAAATCGGTAACACGAAGTCCATATAGTACCGAAAGCCAATCAATAGGACTCCAGGTATGCGATACATACGCAGCTACTTCTACGCCCTGACGATTGTCGACATCAATAGAATTAACGGATGTATTCTCGCCTGCCGTTATACTTGCCGGATAAATAGATTGTTGTAAAGCATGAACACCAAAACGCCACGTACTTATCGGATTTTGATAATAGGAAAAATCCTGTTTGAAATTCCAATTACGAATTTTAGATGCTATACCAAAGTTACTGTCATCGCTGGACACCTGCACATTATAAGTGAAATCACTGTAAATCAAGGAAGTATTACTAAATAACTTATCACTAAAAATATGATTCCATCGTACAGTTGCCGTAGCATTTCCCCAATCAAAATTAAAGAGATCGGAATAGCCTAAATCATCCTTACCAAAATAGCCCGATAGATAAAGTGTATTTTTATCATTAAACCTAAAATTGAGTTTCGCGTTGAGGTCATAGAAATAAAGCTTACTTTTATTGACATCATCATCGTTTGACAATTTCAGGAACATATCCGCGTAAGTTCGACGTCCGCTGATCATAAACGAGCTTTTATCTTTGATTAATGGAGCTTCTACTTTCAGACGGGAAGCGATAAGACCTATCCCTCCTTCTGTCGTCAATTTTTTTTGGTTTCCATCCAGCATCGCAATGTCTAAAACCGACGATATACGTCCGCCAAATTGAGACGGGATCCCACCTTTATAAAGCTGCACATCCTTAATCGCATCCGAGTTGAAAGTAGAGAAGAATCCCAATAAATGCGAAGCATTGTATACCGTTGCTTCATCAAGCAAAATAAGATTTTGGTCACCCCCACCACCGCGGACATAAAAATTGGATGACCCCTCTCCGCCACTCTGTACCCCCGGCAATAACTGTATCGTCTTTAACAAATCTCTTTCTCCAAAAACCACCGGAACATTTTTAACTTCTTCCATCGTAAAGTTAAGCACACCCATTTGTGGATTAGAGACGTTATCGTCCTTCCGCTCTGCCGAAACAACAACTTCCTCTATTGTATTATTCCCTCGACGGAGTTCTACATTCAGCCGATGGCTGTCACTTATATCTATCTCTTCCGAATGGGATTGGTAACCGACGTAACTAAAGGTGACCCGATGTTTTCCCTCCGACAGCGCCAACGAGTAAAAGCCATACGCATTGGTGCTTGCTGCTTGCAGACCCGGCTCTACCGATACAACCGCACCAATTAACGTTTCCCCAGACTCGGCATCCCGAATGACGCCATTGAGCACGACCTGTTGTGCAAACGCATTTATACTACCAAACAGAACCGCAAAAATCAACCACAACCTATTCATCTACCGGTCTATTTCTTAGCATTTTGATCTTGAAAACATTGTGCAAAAAAAGCCATCTGAAAATCTATCGAGCGTGCCCAATATTCGCCGTTATGTTTACCCGGCATCGTCAGATAATGATGCGGTATATTCATATACGTAAGCTTTTCATGTAATTTATTGTTTACCTCAAAAAAGAAATCTTCTGTTCCACAGTCTATAAATAACTGAAGCGATTGGGGTTTAACAAGATGCGTCAATTCGATAACCGTATGGGCATTCCAAACCGCTGGTTTTTCATGATAGTCGCCAAGACGTTTTTTCATACTCCAGTTATTGGGAAAAGGCCGAATATCCACACCACCGGAGGTACTACCTGCAAAAGCAAATAGATCCTGATGGCGAAACGCTAGGTACAAAGCGCCATGCCCTCCCATACTCAATCCCGTTATTGCACGATTGACGCGGTCAGACCCGACTTTATATTGTCGTTCAACGAAAGGTATAAGTTCTTTGGTAATAAATGTTTCATATTGATAATCGGTAGTTTCCGTATCCCAATACCAACTATCGAAACCGCCATCTGGACAAACGACCATATATCCATAGGTATCGACAAGCTGTTTGATATGGGGAGCAGTCTGCACCCAACTCGCATAATTACCCGAGTAGCCATGTAGCAAATAAAGTGTCGACGTTGCTTTTTTATTTTCCGGAGAAATAACAACCGCTTTGATGTCTTTGCTCATTCGTACACTCTGTACGGTAATCGTATCGACAGTTGCGGCATGTAATGGTAACATACCAGCGATTGTCACTAGCAAAAGAAAAATATATTTCATCATTCCCCGCTTTCTTTACAAACCACCTGTAAATGCCGACAATATACGAGGATATTGCTCCGCATCTTTCGCCCACATTTTAAAGGAGCGGTTGTACAAATTCAATTCTGCAAACACCTCCGCTTCTTCACCGATACTGTTGGCAAAAAATAATTTAAATGCATAGGTCCCATTTCCTGTTAAATCCACTGCCGTTTTATTGGAAGAGAATACAAGCGGCTCGAGTATCGCATCTGTCATCCCACCATCAACTGGCTGTTTGTACAAAGTCGCGACAGCCTTTACAAATCTGTCAGACTCTTCGCCGACCGAGCTAAATTTAATAGCACCTTCGTGGAAGGCCTTTTCCTCATTTACATTTCCATCTTCAAAGACACCACCCGGGATATCTTTGGTTATTTCAATCTGCAACCCCAGTGTATCCGTATCGTTCAACGATTTCCCAACATACACTATAGAGGAATCGGTTTCTGTGGAGTTGACCAACGACAAGAATATTGCCGGATTATCCGTCGTAGACGTCGCGACATACTGCCCAAGATTAGCCGTTAAAGCATCTTCTGTGGCATGCTCATTCCCTTTTTGATTATTTCCGCAGCTTGTTAATGTTGATGCCAACATCATGACGGCTACTGCCTGTAAAAATGTAGTTTTCATCTGTATATATCGTTTTATTTGAACGTCTTCGTGTAACCTTCTTAACCTTTTAAAACTTTAACTTCCTAACTTTAAAAAAAGCAAAATACGAATAAATTGCTTACCGTACCAAAGCATCATATAATATTTCTACGGGATGATAGGATTTTCGTCCGGTGCCATCCTTAATCTGATGCCTACAGGATGTTCCCGCAGCAGCGATAAGGGTTTGCTCATCCGTGGCGCGTACCGCTGGCAACAGTACGAGCTCTCCTACTTTCATCGACACCTCATAGTGCTCTTCTTCGTATCCGAAAGATCCTGCCATTCCACAGCAACCTGAAGGAATAATTTCTACACTATAATTTTGGGGAAACGATAATAATTTCTCTGTATAGCCAACCAAGTGAAATGCTTTTTGATAACAGTGCCCATGTAACTTGATCTTCTTCGCCGCTTTTGTAAACTGTTCCTGCTGAATCTCACCCACTTCCATTTCCCTAACAAGAAATTCATCAATCATCAAGGTGCGATTGGCTAACTTGCTCGCTGCCTCGTGCAAATGCGCCCCTACCAAATCAACATATTCATCCCGAAAGGTGATAATGGCAGACGGCTCTATTCCCAAAAGCGGTGTATCTTCCGTTATCAGATCCTTTAATAGCTCCACATTTCTTTCCGCTATTTCCTTCGCTTCTTTTACAAAACCTTTGGATAAATATGTCCGTCCACTTTCCACGTGCTTGGGTATAATGACTTCGTACCCCAATGAGGTGAGCAGTTTATGTGCCGTTATACCAATAGCGGTATCGTTATATTCCGTAAATTCATCACTGAACAGGTACACTTTTCGCCTACGGTTTTGTGTGGGTTGCTTCCGCGCCCATCTGGACAACGTCGTGAAATGAACAGTCGGCAACGAACGTTTAGGCGCAAATCCAACCACCGATTTTACCATATTTGCAAAAAATGGAGTTTTAACGACCAAATTATAGATTGGCGCAACATACGAACCCAACCGTTGACTTTTGGTAAAATTGGCGATCACCATCGAGCGGAAAGGCACCCCATGCGCATCATAATAATGCTGCAAAAACTCCGCTTTCATCTTGGCAACGTCTACACGCGACGGACATTCACTTTTACAAGCCTTACAACTTAAGCATAAATCCATTACTTCTTTTATCTCCTCATGGTCAAACCGATTTGTTTTCGTCGAATTTGTCAGAAATTGACGGAGCATATTCGCCCTTGCGCGCGTAGTATCTTTTTCATTGCGGGTTGCCATAAAAGACGGGCACATCGTACCGCCCGTAATTTCTGTTTTCCGACAATCACCGGAACCAGAACATTTCTCCGCCAAGCGCAGAATCCCCTCATCTTTTGTAAAATCAAAATAGGTTTTTATCTGCTTCCCATCTACCACCTTGTCATAACGCAATGACGTATCCATCGGTGGAGTATTGACAATCTTATTTGCATTGAATACACCATGCGGGTCAAAAATCGCCTTTGTTTCCTGCAGTAATTGATACACCTGTTCGCCCAACACTTTCCCAATAAACTCACCCCGCAAACGCCCATCACCATGTTCACCGCTCAACGATCCATTGTATTTCAACACCAAATCCGTCGTACGCTCTAATATCGCACGGAACTTCTGACGCCCTTCTGTCGTTTTCAGATTGATAAACGGTTCGATATGTAATTCGCCCGCACCAGCGTGCGCATAATAGGAAGCATGCACATTTTCTTCTTTCAGCAAAACCTGTATATCGCTTACATACGCCGGCAGATCTTCCGGGGATACAGCACAATCTTCAATCAGATTGACGGGCTGTTCATCGCCTGGCAGATTCCGTATCAAACCCAGTCCCGCCTTACGTACATCCCAAACCAGATTTGTTTGCTGTAGACCGACAATAAAAGGATACGCATAACCCAACCCCTTCTCCACGAGGTCCTTTTTCAATGCCTCCGCTTTTTGGTAAAGTTCCGTCTCGTCATCTGCACGGAACTCGATAATGAGTAATGCCTGTGGATCCCCTTCGATAAAAAAACGGTTATACTGATATGTAGGATGCCCTACCGTAAAGTCCAATATATATTTATCAACCAACTCCGAAGCTTCAGGATGGTGAGATAAAGCGACGATATTCCCTTTCATACATTCTACCATATCGGCAAAATGCACACACAACAAACCGATCTCCTTCGGTGGAAGTGGCATTAAACGTAACTTAGCTTCGGTCACAATACCTATCGTTCCTTCTGATCCCGCCAACAACTCACATAAATTAAATGGCTTCTCCTCGTCTACCAGAAAATCTAATGCATATCCCGTATTCCGTCGAGTCAATGTTTTTTTAGGGTAACCGGATACAATTGCCTGCTTATTTTCCGGAAGGGATAGCAACGTATTCAGTTTGCGATAAATTTCGCCTTCACGCGTCGAAGACGCCAGTTTTTCGAAAAGTCCGGCTTCATCCAACGCTTTAAAAACCACTTCTGACGTATCATCGAGCAGTACCTTAGCTTCCAACAAATTCTTGCGCGTATCCCCCCACACTATCGAATGCAAACCGGATGAATTGTTGCCGATCATACCGCCAACCATGGCACGGCTTGCTGTGGACGTTTCCGGACCGAACATCAATCCATACGGACGGAGATAGCTATTGAGATCATCGCGGATCACACCGGGTTGCACGCGCGCCCAACGCTCTTCCACATTCAGTTCCAATATTTGGTTAAAACAGCGCGATACGTCAACGACAATACCACTTCCCACTACTTGCCCCGCAAGCGACGTACCCGCTGTCCGCGGAATGAGCGTCAAACGCTGTTCACCGGCGAACAAAATAAGTTTCTTCAGATCGTCTTTGCCTTGTGGAATGGCTACTGCAAGTGGAAGTTCTTGGTATACAGAAGCATCAGTGGCATAAGCCAACCGCATCGTCTGGTGTTTCGGGTTTTCGGGTAAATAAAACAACTCTCCCATCAATAGGGAAGATAGTCGGCTTAGTTCATGTATAATTTGCACGTTTGTTTTCGTATTTGACAGAAACAAAACTAATTAATTTGGTCAGCTTTTTCGAATTGTTTCGCTTTTTACAAAAACATTTGTTATCGACTATTAGAACGACTGTATATTTAAAATTTCTTATGCTTTCTAACTTTTTTCACCATGTCTATCAATATACTTGGTCAATCCAGTAAAGCTTCACGCAATGCTTGTCGGGATCCATAGAAGTTAAGACTACCCTCGTAAACAATATTCCATTCATTATTAATTCCCTCGACCTCCTCGTCTTCTTTCGCATTGTTTACCTGTCTAACCATAACGCACCAAAGAAATCGCTCTTTGAGATAAGAGAGTGAATGCGATTGCGTTTCGCTCCATATACCACCGCTGTTCATCCACACATAACTTAAATTATTACCGACCACAGATGTCATCTCTTTTTCAAAATCGCCTTCTTCGAAATCTTGATTATCTTCATCATAGAATAATCTTTTGGCCTTGCCATTCTCGATACGGAGAACGAGATAGTTTGTACTTTCTTCGTTTTGAACATTTTTCAATGAGCCGGCCCAATAGCCATCATAAGAACCTAAGTTTGCTACAAATTGTGCATCTACTTCTACAATGCCGACAAAAAGCGCGACAAACGCTATTACAGCGATCCGGATGTTGTGTTTTAGTTTCATTTTTGGATTTTTTTAATATTTTTTTTGTATTTATCTTTATTACAATAACATAATTAATATGCTAAAGTTAATTATGTAGCACTATTTCTCAAATACCCATTAATGGGTATTTTTCACCAATGTAATTCAGATAAAATGAGCAATACGAAAGGTGCAAACCACGATCGTCACCATTCTAATAAAACATAGATTTTCATAAAAACATTCTAAATATAAAATATTTAACAGAATAATATTCATAAATAGATATAATATTTTGAATATAATTCTTTTACCCGTATCTTTGCAGCAAGATGGAAAAATTAGAATTTAGCTTAGATCAAATTGATTATCAGATACTGCGCATCATGCAGGAAAATGCACGCACGAACAATGCAGATATTGCAAGGGAGTTGGGCATGGCACCTTCGGCCATTTTAGAGCGAGTTAAGAAATTGGAACAGAAGCAAGTTATCTTACAATACAATGCGAAAATTAATCCAGATGCGCTCGATCAGAAGCTGCTATCCTTTATTTTCATCAAGGCGCAGGATCCGATAGGAACGCAAAAAGTAGGATTACTCTTAGCGAAGATTCCCGAGGTACAAGAAGTACACGATATCGCCGGTGATGATGGTTATTTGATTAAAGTACGGACTAACGACGCTGCTGGATTAGTAGACCTCATGCGGAATGCATTAGGAAAAATACAAGAAATCATTTCCACGCGTACTACTATCGTTTTAGAAACCGTAAAAGAAGAACAAAAACTCGTTATTCCAACAGAAGATTAATACGGATATGACAAAAGGAAATCAAAATATGCCAGCCACAAGCAGCATTATCTTTGCATACCTTGTAGTATACATCGTGTGGGGCTCTACTTTTTTCTTTATAGAAAAAGCATTACATAGTTTCAGTCCGTTTGTCCTGGGTTCTATCCGGTTCATCTTAGCAGGCTCCATCCTAATGGGATATTGTTATGTAAAAGGATATAAGCTTTTCGCAAAAACGGCTGTTAAGGATGCACTCTTTGTGGGATTTTTACTGCTATTTATCGACATGGCTGCCGTTATCTGGTCAGAACAGTATATATCGAGTGGTATCGTCAGCATTATTGCCGCAGCAACAGCGATATGGTTTGTTGTACTTGATAAACCAAAATGGAAAGAGAACTTTTCGAGCTTACCCACGGTATTAGGGTTAATTTTCGGCTTTTTAGGCGTTTTTATGTTGTTTGCCGAACAGCTTTTTGTACAGGCAGATCCTTCGGGAGATAAAAGTATCAAAATCACAGCCATGTTTGTTTTGGTCTGCGGAACAATCGCGTGGACGATAGGCTCTTTGATATCTAAATACAGTAAAGAAAAAAGAAACCAACAGATGCAGGAGCGTGGAGAAGAAGATATACACGTCATGGTAAAAACAGCCTGGCAGATGGTCTGTGCGGGTATCGCCTTTACCGTGGTTGCTTCTGTGAATGGTGAATACGCCCGCTTTCAGATACGTGATGTATTGCCGGAAGACTGGGGAGCTATCCTATATCTCGCAACTATGGGTTCTATTTTAGCATTCGGCAGCTATATATGGTTGCTCCAGTATCGCCCCACCACCGAGGTTAGTACACATGCATATATTAACCCTATCGTAGCTTTAGCATTAGCCCATTATTTCACCGACCATCGTGTAACTTCGTTACAGATCATAGGCTTAGTTGTTGTACTTGGCAGTGTTCTATTAATGAATTGGAACCTTTACAAAAACAACAAAAAAATCAAAGTTTATAAACGTGCTAAACGAATAAAAAAATTGCGGGAGTTAGCACCGCATAGCAGTATCCCAAGGATTATGGCATTATCTAATTTCAATCAAAGACACGAAAAGAAAAAAGAAACGATAGCTAATCAGCATGAATAAAAAAATGTTCTTCTACACTGTAGCATTTTCTTTCTGTATCCCGTATAATTTCTAAAACATATCGAGTAAACGAAACTTGCATAAGCTACTACTTCGCGAAGAGGATCGTAAATAAGCATATAAGAGTTCATTACCATATGGAAAAATGATTTAATACGATGAAAAAGTTATCACTACAATCTTGTTTTTTATTACTTATCACTGTCCTTACCTTCAGCAGCTGTTTGAAAGATAACGATGAAGGTCCGTTGAACAACATGCCTGCGGCAGGCCTTATGTATTTCGTAAATAGCTATGCAGGGGCAGAGTCGGGTTTATTATATCGTCTCGACGGGAATATTATTGGTAACCCGCTCGATGGCAGTCCAATGGTATTAAAGTACCAAACCTTTTCAGGCGCACAGCTGTTGTATCCAGGAAGCCGTAAATTAACGATAACAAACTACAACAACGATCAAACCGTTTTAATCGACACGACCTTAACGATTAAGGTGGACAGCGGCTATACCTCTTTTGTGTATGGTACGAATGAGGAGCCTGCATTTGCCATGACACAGGATAAAGTCATTGAAAACCTCCGTCAAAACGAATCCGGTATACGTTTTTTAAACCTAGCAGCTGGTGTAGAAGGTGTGAATTTACTTATTGAAGGTGAAGATGAGCCTCTATACAGCAATAGACCGATAGAAACTGGAGCATCTGTTGTAGCAAACCAGGCTTTCAAAGTACAAAAGAGTGGCGTCTATACGTTCAAAGTCACCGATGCAGATGGCAACGAATTAGTAAAGCGGGAATATAAAAAAGACAATGGAACAGGTTTATTGGACCGTTCTTATTACACCATCATGTTAACAGGCAAACCTGGCGATGAAAAAGCACCATTATACATTGGTGTAGTCGAACACCGTTAACCGTCTCTTAGACCTTTCGGTAGAGATACCTATATCGTATATCTCTACTGAAAGTTTCTTTGTTTCCATAAAATACCACATACACTAATTACGATAATACCCGAAGCCAATACTAAAAAATGATTAGTAAATGGCACGTAAACCCGCACGAGCCCACCGATTCCTTGTAGCATCAGCACAAATTCATTAAGCACCACACCAATAGCCAATCCCATCATCCACCGGTGCACGATTTTGTTTAGGCGTAGGATATGCATCTGAAAAGCAAAACCTACGATAAAAAGCGAAATAATAACCAGAAGCACTAAATGTAAATAAGCGATCACAATAGGTCGATAGCCATAAACCAGTTGGCTCAACGATGGTATTACAGATGCCGCCTGCAATAGTATTTTAAGAAAAATAGCGCCCATTACCCCTATCCAGATAATTTTAGTTGTTGGGTTTATGGCTTGTAAGGCATTTCCTTCTCTAAAGGAAAGAAACACCTGGCGTACAAACCGAAGCCATATACCCAATTGCAACAAAACGGTAGCCACTACAATCACATATAGCCAATCGGGGAAGGCCTTCCACCACAAAACGGAAAGGAAATAGGCCGGAATAACACACGAAAAAAATAACCAAAAAAGTCGTTTGGAGCACGCCACTACACCACTGCTAGCATAAAGCCAATAGAGAAATAAACCTAAACAGACAAACAGAAACCAACCATTGTATTGAAAATGGAGATAAAAATATACCGAAGCTAATTGCTTTAGGGGATCCAACTGTTGTGTAGCCATCAGCCGTACCAGTGAAAACGTTCCTAATGACGATAAAACCGAAAAGAACAAGGCGGCTTTAAACCAATATTTCACAACCGGGGGAATGGTAGATCGTCCGATATCTCGCCAACCGATTCCTGCAAAAATAAACGATACAAATAGCGTTAACGTCGAAAAAATGATTGCATAAAGCCCATATCCCTGCAACGTAAAACAAACAAGCATCCCAAAAGATGCCAACAGATTAGCCGTAATGATATATTGATAACGCGATGGCAACGGATCATTCGCACGTAAGCGAAATATCGCCATCAACATCAAAACCATTAAAGCATGGGACACCCAACCGGAAAAAGCAAAGTGTGAATGCGCATGCATAATATACTTTTGATTAACCCAGGCGAGGGGAAAAATAGTTTTTAGGCGCATCAAAAGTCCAAAACCTGCCACAATCAACAAATTTAAGACCGCCACAATAAGCCAATGGCGAACGGTATTTTTTTGAATAAAACCTAGCATATTACGAAATCCCTCCAATACCATCTGCGGGTATAAACACTTTCCCTCTAACGATGCTCACACGTTCGTTACGTTCCATATTTTTGATCGCCCGTATAATAGTTTCCACTCTTAGACCGGTCATGTTTGCCAATTGTTGCCGTGTCAACATCAAACGGTTACAATCCTGGCAAATCAATTTCTTTTCCTGGTTCAGATATTGAATCAGGGAGGTAATGATATCCTCCGGACAATTTCGACTAACAATGTCTGTCAACATGAACTTAAAACGCAGGTCGCTTGCCATTGATCTGGTAAAATCAAAATGAATGGCCGGATGTTCTTCCAATAATTGCTTAAACGTATCCACTCGCAACCGCAATAAGGTACAGGCTATATCAGAAATAGCGCTCGCCGCATATACGCCATCGTCAAAAAAAGGCAACTCTCCAAAAATATCACCGGGTTCAACAATCTTATGGAGCACTTCTCGGCCATCGTCCATGAGGTTACACCATCTGATACGCCCCTCCACCAATTGGTAATAATAAGTTGCAACGCCACCTTCATTAAAAATAATCTCTCCAGGCTCGGTTTTCCGATAAGCCGCTCCGTTTTTCAAAAGTAAATCGACAGGAATCATAAGTCGCTATTATATAGATTACTTGTTTACAAATTAAATGCTTCTCTCCCATAAAACAACTGATGGAAGTCATTCCAAGAAGTGACAAGAATCAATTAAACACCTAATTCATTAAAAAACAACAACTTAACCTTTACAAAACCAGATTCAATTGCCTATACCAACCACTTTATGACTAAACGCATAAAATGTACCTTGTATCCTGCGGTAGATTTGTAAAACAAATACAAAAAGAAATATTTAAAGGGTAACTAACGAGAGAAATACGATGAAAAAATTAATGACGCTTTGCATGATTGGCATATTGCTATATGCCTGTACTTCAAACAGTAACAACGATCAACAAACTAAACGTTCCTTCCCGGAAGAAAAAACCAAAACGTCTGACGCAAGCACATATGACCCTAAGCGTGGCGAAGGAAAATTTGATGCTGTGGAGGTGGGAGACCAGCTAGATGTGGCTATGGCCAAAGAAGGCAAAACTATTGCCGACGTAAAGTGTGCCAGTTGCCATAAATATACAGAGGAGCGTTTGGTAGGGCCAGGATGGGCCGGTGTTTCTGAAAAACATAAGCCCGAATGGATCATGAACTTCATTACAAACCCGGATCCGATGATTGATAAAGATCCAGAATTACAGGCGCAATTAGAATTGTGTTTAGTGCGCATGCCTAACCAAAATCTAAGCGAGACCGAAGCTCGAAGTATTTTAGAATTCATGCGTCAAAACGATGGTGTAAAATAATTCAAAAGGAATTAATTAATTGTTAGCACAAAATATATAAAACAATGAGACTAAAACAGTATCTAGTATTAAGCCTTGCTGCAGCGACAATGGCCACCTCCTTTCAAGCTTGTCGGCCTAAAGGAGCCAGCAATGCCGTCACGGGCGATGCAGCACAGCGGACGTATATTCCACCTGGGCAGTATGATGAATTTTATAACTTTGCTTCGGGAGGATTCAGCGGACAGATGAGTGTATACGGATTGCCTAGCGGTCGTTTATTTCGCGTTATTCCTGTCTTTTCTGTAGATCCAGAAAAAGGCTGGGGATTCAGCGAAGAAACTAAACCTATGCTGCAAACCTCTCATGGCTTCGTTCCGTGGGATGACCTACACCATATCGAAGCATCTTTTACAGATGGTATGCCCGATGGTAAATGGATGTTTGCCAATTCCAACAATACCCCACGCTTGGCCAGAATTAACCTACAGACTTTCCGCACTGACGAAATCATTGAGATTCCCAACACCGGCGGAAACCACTGTTCACCGTTCACCACCGAGAATTCAGAGTACGTTATCGCTGCGACGCGGTTCAGTGTTCCTCCCGATGGGCCGGAGAGCGATGTGCCCATCGAGTCCTATAAGGAAAACTTTAAAGGGCATATTAGCTTCGTCAGTGTGGACAAAGAGAGTGGCGAGTTTGACATTGCCTTTCAGCTAAAAACGCCCGGTTTAAATTTTGACCTTTCGGGTGCTGGTAAGGGTGTGTCCAACGGCTGGTTGTTCCTAAGTTGCTACAACTCCGAACAAGCTCATAGTTTACTGGAGGTTAATGCCTCTCAAAATGATAAAGATTTCATCTTGGCTATTAACTGGAAAAAAGCCGAAGAATATTTTAAAGCCGGAAGGGGTACAAAACAAACTAATGTACGTTATGCCCATAACAAATGGGATGAGCACACCCATTCGGCTACGCACGAAATGAAAACGGAGGTTACGGTTCTTGATATTGCAGATTTTGAAGACTTGGCTTATTTGATCCCTTGTCCTAAATCACCTCATGGTGCAGACGTAAGTCCTACAGGTGAATATATTGTCGCTAGTGGTAAACTTGCTGCTTTAATTCCTGTATTCAGTTTTGAGAAATTACAAAACGCGATTAACAATAAAGATTTTGAAAACGAGGCATACGTCGGCATCCCTGTTGTAAAATATGAATCAGCCCTACACGGTGAGGTACAGAAGCCAGGCTTGGGGCCGTTGCATACAGAGTTTGATGAGAAAGGAAATGCTTACACGTCATTTTTCGTTTCTTCGGAAATTGTAAAATGGAACATCGAAACGCTAGAGGTTTTGGACAGGCAACCTACTTATTATTCTGTTGGGCATTTGATGGTAGCCGGTGGCAATGCAAAGAAACCATACGGCAAATATTTGGTTGCTTACAACAAAATTACGAAAGACCGCTTCCTACCTACCGGGCCGGAACTCTGTCATAGTGCACAGTTGTTTGATATCAGTGGCGATAAAATGGAATTGTTGCTTGACTTCCCGACTATCGGAGAGCCACACTACGCACAAGCATTACCTGCCGATTTATTGATGGAGAAATCTTTGCAGATATACGATATCAATGCAAACAAACACCCCTACAAAACAAATGGTGAAGCAGAAGCAAAAGTGGTACGCGAAGGTAATATTGTACGGGTTTACATGACCACGATACGCTCACACATTACACCAGACGTTATTGAAGGCATCCAATTAGGAGACGAAGTTTACTTCCATGTCACGAACTTGGAACAGGATTGGGATATGCCTCACGGTTTCGCTATTAAAGGCGCAAATAATTCGGAACTTCTGGTTATGCCCGGCGAGACGACTACATTAAAATGGGTTCCTGACCGTGTGGGTATCTTCCCGTTCTATTGCACGGATTTCTGTTCGGCTTTACACCAGGAAATGTCTGGTTATGTAAGGGTCTCCGCAAAAGGAAGCAGTGTTCCTATTAAATACTATACCGGCGAAAGTAAACCTACGACGTAACTATCTAACTATATACAACGTGAAAAATTCAACACCTATAACATCCGCAAACCGCATCATACTCCTGGTATGCAGTCTTGCATTAGTTGCAGTTATCTTCCTCCCTATTTGGCGTATAGAGCTGGATGCAGCACAATATCCGGAAGGGCTGGAATTACAGATATACAGCAATAAGCTAGCCGGTAATGTGGAAATTATTAACGGGTTGAATCACTACATCGGCATGAAAACGCTTCATGCCGATGATTTCATCGAATTTACCGTCCTCCCCTATATCATTGGTTTCTTTGCATTCAGTTTCTTGATAGTTACGATAAGCGGTAAAAGAAAATGGGTATATGTATTATTTGCGGCCTTCCTGTTATTTGGGATTGTAGCTATGGTCGACTTTTATAGATGGTTATACAATTACGGCCATGATCTCGACCCTAACGCACCTATTATCGTTCCCGGCATGGCCTATCAGCCTCCGCTTATCGGCTTTAAGCAATTGCTCAACTTTGGCGCATTCTCCATTCCAGATATAGGAGGATGGATCTTTATCGGCGTCGGCATGTTGCTGGCGTATTGCACTGGACGAGAAATATGGTTAGCGAAAGAAACAAAACAGTCTTCGAAAATTTCTAAAAATAACGCATAGATGAAAACAAAATACTTCTTTTTCAACATATTCGCGCTGCTCGCATTTTGTGTTCTGATAGGTACGCAAGCCTGCACAAGCAACGCCGGCCCGCAGCCTATTCAATATGGAAAAGACCAATGCGTATACTGCAAGATGACCATCAGTGACGCCCGATTTGGCACACAGCTGGTTACCAAAAAAGGACGCGCCTATAATTTTGACGACGTGCAATGTATGATTGCCTATGTCGAAGATGGAGATATAAACCGGGAGGATATTGCGGCCTTCTATCTGCCAGATTTCAAAACCAGCGAGCTTAAACCTGCAGAAGAAATGTTTTATCTGAAAAGTGAAGCCTTGAAAAGCCCTATGCGAGGTGATATTGCCGCATTTGTCCGTAAAAGTGATATGGAAGAGACATTAAATGAGGTTGGCGGTACGCCACTCACATGGGATGATCTTTGGGAATAAAAATATTTCGATGAAGAGTTTTCTATTCTATATATTGATTACATGCGTTTGTTTATGTATGGTAGTTGGCCCGACAGGTGCCACTACCATTCATGTTGGTAAACAGCATGCCATATCATCCATTATACAAGCCATCGCGAAAGCCAAAAACGGCGATACGATCATGGTGCATGGCGGGCTTTATCAAGAAGAAAATATTCTTATCACCAAAAGCCTGACCCTTATCGGGAAGAATAATCCCGTCATCGACGCACAAAAAAAACACGAACCTGTTTCCATAAAAGCAAACTATGTTACGATAAAGGGGTTCACTATTAAAAATTCCGCCCATTCTTCCCTGAAAGACATTGCCGCCGTCAAAGTGTATAACGGTAGCCATATTGCCATAGAAAATAATATACTGGACAACAATTTCTTCGGGATCTATCTACAGAATGCAAAAAATTGCCGAATTGAAAATAACCGGCTCCAGACATACGGAGAAACGGAACGCTTGGTCGGAAATGGTATCCATGCCTGGAAAAGTGATAGTATAGCTATCCTCAACAATGAAATTGCCGGACATCGCGACGGTATTTATCTGGAATTTGTAACCCATACACAGGTAGACCGAAATAGGGCACAAAACAATCTCCGCTATGGCCTGCATTTTATGTTTTCGCATGACAACCAATACCACTATAATACATTCAAAGCCAACGGAGCAGGTGTAGCGGTAATGTATACCCAGCGCATGCGCATGGAACATAACATCTTTGAAGAGAATTGGGGAGATGCCACCTATGGACTCCTACTCAAAGACATCACCGACAGTTATATTCAAAACAATACATTCGTTAAGAACACGACAGGTATCTTCATGGAAGGCAGCAACCGCATCCAAATACAGCAAAACAGTTTTGAAAACAACGGTTGGGCCATCAAGATATTCACCAGCTGTATGCATAACACGTTAAGCAGGAATAACTTTATCCAAAACACCTTTGACGTTGCTACTAATGGCGGTAAAATGACCAATACGTTTAACGGTAATTATTGGGATCAATATGAAGGATATGACCTAAACAAAGACGGTATCGGCGATGTGCCGCATCATCCGGTTAGCCTTTTCTCCATGCTCGTCGAACGATACCCAGCGGCTATGTTACTTTTCCGCAGTTTTATGGTTACGTTATTTGATCGCAGTGAAAAAATGATTCCAAGTTTGACACCGGAAAATTTAAAAGACGAAAATCCGTTAATGAAACCGGATAAAAGAACAGTAATTAGATGAAATCTGCTATACGATGATTAAAATTGAGAAACTTTCTAAACATTTTGGTAAGCTACAGGTATTAAAGGACATCGATTTGTCCCTAACACCGGGTCAATGTATTTCACTCATCGGCCCTAATGGCAGTGGAAAGACGACATTAATCAAAACCATTCTGGGCATGGTCGTCCCCAGTTCCGGCAATATTTACGTTGAAGGTAAAAATATCAACAGGGAATGGGCCTACCGCAGCGACATAGGCTATATGCCGCAAAAAGGCGAGTACCCCGAGAACATGAGCATTGGCCAAGTATTGGACATGATGATCGATATACGCAAAACACCTTCTCACCTACTCGACAACGAACTCTACGAAAAATTTGAAATCGAGACCATGTTAGACAAACGTATGCGCACCCTATCTGGTGGAACACGACAAAAAGTGAGTGCCTGTCTTGCTTTTATGTTTAATCCGAAAGTGTTGATTCTGGATGAACCCACAGCTGGATTAGACCCTGTGGCTACAGAAATCCTCAAAGAGAAAATTATCCGGGAAAAAGAGAAAAACAAACTTATTTTGATTACGTCACATGTATTGAGTGACTTAGATGATCTCGTTTCCCAAATCATCTATATGCAAGACGGCGAGCTGCGTTTTCATAAATCTCTTGCGGAATTGAAAGCGGATACCGGCACCGATAAATTATCCAGAGCGATCGCCCACATTATGGGATATAAAACGATGTTTACCAAAGAAGTTATCCATGAACAATAAGATTATCAAGTACGTTATTTCCGATCTGTTGCGTAATCGCACCATACTGTTCTACACCTTGGTGCTTCTTACACTTTCTCTCAGTATCTTCCTCATGGAAGACAATACCGACAAAGGCATCGCCAGTATGCTTAACCTGGTTCTTTTTGTCGTGCCGCTGGTTTGTATTGTATTTTCAAGCATTTACCTGTACAACAGTGCTGAATTTATTGCACTGCTCGTCAGCCAGCCTCTAAAACGACAAAGTATATGGCTCAGCATATTCATGGGGCTCGCTACTGCTATGACACTGGCTTTTTTTACTGGTGTAGGTATCCCTACCTTTATCTTTGCCTATAGCTTATCGGGCATCACACTCGTTATCGGCGGCCTATTATTATCCCTGATATTTGTATCCATCGCAACATGGACCGCGGTACGTATCCGGGATAAATCTAAAGGCATTGGTTTGGCTATCATTTTATGGTTGTACTTCGCGTTGATTTTTGATGCCATGTTGCTGTTTCTGCTATTTCAATTTGCCGACTATCCTATCGAAAAAATGATGATCGCCGTATCGATGCTTAATCCGATAGACATCAGCCGTATCTTAATTTTATTAGAAATAGACCTGTCCGCGATGATGGGTTATACGGGAGCTATCTTTCGGGATTTCTTCGGCACGCATATAGGCATGCTCATTACGGTTCTAGTCATGTTAATGTGGACAGCTTTGCCGTTGTGGTTCGCGACAAGGCATTTCAAGAAGAAAGATCTTTAATTTCCTTTTTACGGAAAAAAGAACAGAAAAAAAACATTATTCTGACATGTGTCGAAGCCAATATGAGTCCACGCATAAAACACTATACATCAACAACATAACTTTGTGTAATAATTCACATTAATACATAAATGCCATGATAAAAACAGCCATATTAAATGTCACTACGATTGAACCACGATTAAAGCATCCAACTATATTTGCGCATTTCGATGCTTTAGAAGGTGGTGAGTCTTTTATTATCGTGAACGACCACGATCCACGTCCATTATATTACCAATTACTAGGCGAAAGAGGTAACATCTTTACTTGGGAATACCTGGAATCTGGCCCGGAATGGTGGCGGGTAAACATTGCGAAGCCGGCTGCTGAAAGCAAACCAGAAACCGTAGGGGGAATTGCAGCTGCCGATATGCGCAAAGCAGCGGTTTTCAAAAAACTAGGGATAGATTTCTGCTGTGGTGGAAAGGTCACGTTAAAAGAAGCCGCTGCTACCGCAGGTCTCACGGAAGAAGCTTTACGTCATGAACTCGCAAAAAGTGAAACCCAGGAGAACGTACCTGTACACCTCAATTTCAATGGATGGGATATTGCCTTTCTTGCCGACTATATCAAAAACATACATCACGGCTACATCCGCGAATTCGGCCCTATTATAGAACAACTGGCCAACAAGGTTGCATCCCGGCACGGTAATGAAAGCCCTGAACTCGTTGGGTTTGCAAAAGACACGCACCATCTCATGGCCGATCTGTACCAACATATTGAGAAAGAAGAAGCACTTCTATTCCCCGCCACCAAAGATTTATCTTCACTTGAAAACGAAGAGATCAAACGGATTATCGACGAACTGCAACATGAACACGAGGATGCCGGAGCGGAATTGGTCCATTTCCGGAAATTAACAAAAGATTATGAACTTCCGGCACATGCCTGCAATTCCTATACCTATCTCTATGAGCAGATGAAAGCTTTCGAACAGGATTTATTCCAACACATCCACCTGGAAAATAATATTTTGTTTCCAAAGGTTATCGAAGCCTGTCGTGAACAGCTCCATGCCGAGTAAAGCAGAATGGCCGATATATTTGTAAACAAAGCACCTAAAGAACTCGCCGTTATTCCTTTTTACGGAACAGCGGCCGTGTTCTTTTTATTGCTTTGCATTCTTCTTTTTCTTTCAGCTACGAAACTTACCGGTCATTATTTCGATCCGTCAATCTTAGCGATTGTACATACGGCCGCATTAGGTTGGGGGACGATGGTTATTTTCGGCGCAGCGTATCAGCTACTCCCCGTTATATGCGAACGCGAATTGTTTAGCACAAAATTAGCATTCCTATCCTATCTCCTATTAACCATCGGTACCTGCGGCATGATCTGGTCCTTTTGGAGGTTTGACATGGGATGGTTCATGATTATATCGGGAATCTGTGTCGTATGTAGTAGCTACTTATACACATTCAATCTTTATCAAACAACTAACGACTCCAATAAATCGCAGGTAAATCAACATTTCTTGCTACTCTCTGCCTTTTGGCTCTGTTTTACGACAACGGTCGGTCTACTGCTTGCCATCAATCTTCGATATAGGTTTATCCCTCAAAACCACCTAGATATTCTTAAACTACATGCACATGCAGGTATCGCAGGTTGGTTTTTACAATTGATATGCGGTGTAGGTGCGAAACTTATCCCAATGTTCCTATTGGGAAAATCCAAAAAAATGAGGTTATTATATGCTGCATTGATCCTACAAAACGTGGGACTTATTCTTTTTCTAGCGGACGGCTATTTTAATCCCATTAGCTTACGCATGCTGATGTATGCTACATTAATAGCATCGGGAACCGCCTGTTGGTTGCTTTATATCATCGACACTTACAAACACCGTGCACGCAAAAAGGTAGATATGTTAATGAAACATGCCGGTCTCTCATCCTTATGTTTAAGTCTTGCTTTTATGTTTATTCCAGTTCTCCTCCTATATCCGCAAACAAAATGGACTTCCCTATATGGTACCTTGATTTTTTTAGGATGGATTACGGGTATTATCCTCGGCAAAACATTTAAAACGCTTCCGTTTATCATTTGGAACAAACGGTATAAAAACCTAAACGGGAAAATAAAAATACCCATGCCAAAGGATCTCTATCACGGCGGGTTGATTCCTTATCAATATTATCTATACCTTAGCACATTATTACTCACGTGCGCGGGTATTGTTTTAGAACAAGCTACTCTATTACAGATAACCGGGATTCTTTGGATTATCGTCTCTTTAGTATATGGTTATAATGTTTTTCATGTTATATTTCATAAAAGCCGAGTGACACTATGATATCGTTGACAAACCCTTATGCACAAGAGGAGCTTCGGGCGAATCTTGCCCTCATGGAGGTCATCGACCCCGAGTTGAACATTAACATCGTGGATATGGGTTTAGTGTACGGACTTGATTTTAACGATCCGAAGTCCATTACCGTGCACATGACACTTTCCACCCCCCATTGTCCGATGGGCGACGCCATAGAACAAGGTGTTATCAACGTTTTGCAGCGAGCTTTTCCAGAACGCCAAACAAAAATCAACTTGGTATGGGAACCCGAATGGAGCATCGACAAAATCAGCGAAGCCGGAAAAGCACAATTAGGATTATAAATATGTAAAAAAGTGATTATTTTTCTATCTTTAAAACGAATATAATCCGAGCACAATGAATAAAACAACGTTTTTCACCTGTTTTTATCTCTTATTCGTATGGTCAAATGTATCCGCACAGCAGAACCCTGTTTTCCCTGGGTGGTATGCGGATCCAGAAGGCATTGTATACGACAACACCTATTGGGTTTTCCCAACCTACTCCGCACCATACGAACAGCAGATATTATTCGATGCTTTTTCTTCTAAAGATTTGGTTACCTGGGAAAAACATCCTCGGATTATCGACACGTCGGAAGTGAAATGGGCAAAAAAGGCTATGTGGGCGCCTAGTATTATCGAAAAAGATGGAAAGTATTATTTTTTCTTTGCCGCGAATGATGTCCACGAAGGGGAAATTGGTGGCATAGGCGTCTCGGTTGCCGACCGCCCCGAAGGTCCTTACAAAGATTTGCTCGGTAAACCGTTGATTAATGACATTGTCCATGGCGCACAACCCATCGACCAGTTTGTTTTTAAAGATAAAGACGGTCAATATTATATGTACTACGGCGGATGGAAACATTGTAATGTCGTGAAACTTAGTGGCGATTTTAAAAGTTTAGTACCTTTTGAGGACGGCACCATCTATAAAGAAGTGACACCCGAAAACTATGTGGAAGGTCCTTTCATGTTTATCCGAAACAACAAGTACTATTTCATGTGGTCAGAAGGCGGCTGGACCGGACCAGATTATAAAGTCGCCTACGCGATAGCCGATAGTCCGTTTGGCCCTTTTAAACGCATTGCAACCATTTTGGAACAAGATAAGGATATCGCTACCGGTGCGGGACATCATTCGGTTATCAAAATCCCTAACGAGGATACTTACTATATTGTTTATCATCGTAGACCGCTCGATAAAACCGAGGCGCACGAACGGGAGACCTGTATCGAACCCATGACTTTTGACGAACAGGGTTATATTAATCCGGTGAAAATGACTTTTGAGGGGGTTAAGCATCCTTTGTAGGAGCACCCCTAATCTAATTTAACAATTCCATTTTTGATGGCATACATCGCTAGACCGGTCCGGGTTTTCAGCTGTAGTTTTTCGCATACCGCATTGCGATAACCTTCTACAGTACGGACACTGACGCACATCTCGTCCGCTATTTCTGCATAGTTCTTTTCCGAACAGATCTGCTTCAGGAATGTAATCTCCCGATCGGTCAGTTTTACAAAAGTTTGGATATCACTTGCCTCCGTCAGCGCCTGTATAGAAAACAACACTTTGTGGGTAATTAGTTCATTAAAGAAATAACCGACAGTCAGCACCTCCTCAAACGCTCTTTTAAGCTCGCTAGGTTCGGCATCCTTGAGCACATAACCTTTGGCACCATGCCGGATCATCTTGATGATGGCCGACTCCGCATCCATGGTACTCAGCGCCAGTATTTTGATCGACGGATGGTTGATCCGCAACCACTCTGCCGTGGCATAGCCGTCCATTTCCGGCATACTGATATCGAGCAGGGCGATATCCGGTAACTGCTCTACTTCCTGCAAGCGATGGATCAAATCCCTTCCATTAGAAGCTTCCAAAATTACGTTGTAACCCGGGAAACCGTTGATAAGTCCGGTTAGTCCTTTGCGAAAAAGGGCGTGGTCGTCTACGATGGCAATATGTTTGGTATTCGTCATTATCTTTAATATTAGTTATAAGGAACATGCAGTATGATCGTTGTACCTTCTCCAGCAATACTTTGGATGTCGGCAAAGCCCCCCATCAGTGCTGCCCGGGTTCTGATATTTTGCAAACCAAGTCCGCCTGTTGCGCCTTTTTCGGTGTTGAAACCAACACCGTTGTCCTGAATATGAATGCTTAATTCACTTTCAGCAAAGTCGAACAAGATTTTTATTTCTGTAGCTTGTGCATGTTTCAAGATATTTTGTAAACTCTCCTGCACGATGCGGAAAGCGATTGTCTTGCGCTGTTCAGGAAGCGTATTTTCCTCACCTTCCGTATGCAGATGACACCGCATCAATCCATTACGCCCTATACGCTGTAATTCGTGGCTTACCGCCTGCACCAGCGATATCCACTGCAGTCGCTCGCTGCTCAAACTTTTGGCGATATCCCGCAGGTCGGTCATGGCTTGCCCCACATTGGACTTGATATCTTCAAGCAAATCCTTATCAGCATGAGTGCTTTGTCTGGCAATGTTAAGCTGTACTTTAGCTAAACTCAGCAGTTGCCCCACGTTATCGTGTATCTCCCGACTGATGGAATCAAAGGTCTCCTCCTGCATTTCCAGTCGCGATTCCAACAATTGCTTCTGATACGCTTCAGACATCGCTTTTTTCTCTTCCCGGTATCGGAATTTACGTCGTTGATGGTTGAACATAATCAATACCATTACGCACAGCAAAGCCATGAACAGCACGACCACCGTAATGATGACAGCTAAGATCTCTTGGTAATGGTCAACTGGCATATAAAGGCATAGGTGAACAGGGAATACATTACGATATTGGAGATTTGCAAAGGAATCCACAATAGCGTAGCCAAATTAACATGATATTCGGTTAAAAAACGATACATACCCATATAAGGGACACTGCAAACATAAAAGAAAATCAAACCAATAGCAATCCAAAACTCACTACAGTTCCGTAACATAATGGGTTCTTCTGCGTTCAACAATTCGTAACAATAAACAATAGCAAAGAAAATAGTAAACACCCCCCCCACGATAAATACATAACTATTCCATTCGTCTAACTTAAAAATAAAGAATATAAGCAAGTACCATAATACGGGATACAAATACAGATAGACTTGAATAATTTTTCGAACTCTACGTGATTTAATAATTTGCTGAAAATAATAAGCAAATGCGATATATTGCACGAGGTGAAAAAAATTATACACTTGCACGTTTGTATTATCCGGCGAAAATTCAGCTTTATAGAAAACAGTCCATTCTACTACTCCCGTATATAGCACTAATAATGATATGATCCGGACAGGAAAAGATATTCCTTTCTTTAGGCTAACAATGGCCGTCAGTACGGCCGTCGTTAATACCCCTAAATAAATATAATATGTGATGTCCATCAGTTATGGAACTACTTTATATCTCCTCGGGGTGGCGGCGGAGGAATTGGCCTACCACTATTCAAACCACTTTTATCTTTATCTTGCCCCTCTAAAGTTTCTTTACACCTCACGGGGTCAATATCCTCAAAATTGGTGTCCCGGCCATCCTTTGTATACGTAAACATAATGGAGAGCCGTTCAAGATATTTTGGTTTAAGATCTCCACTAAAAAATCCGCCTTCCGCCTCCCTATTCGCATAGGAAACCAGCTGTACTTTCAAGCCGTCAATACGCTCTTCGCCCTCTTGAAATCGAATTTCTCCCAATATTTCTGCAATAATATCTTTCTCAAAAAAAACATACTCTGTTTCGATATCCCCATCGCCGGTAGATCGTCCTAAGACGGGTTGTATACCATTTTGATAATTGTTCCGCAATGTATTTCCCTCTTCTACGGAGATATCCTCCAATCCTCCCTCTTTGTTCAACAAATAATAGGTATTCGGAAGATTGGACCATCTTTTAATGCCCGCAAAGAGCAGTACAACATCTTGCTTTCCCTCTGTCTCTACACCGAAATATACGGCTAGGTTTCTGCTTTTCTCGATGAGTTTTTCGATGTTCGCAATAAACGCCTTTATATCGCGTATAGAAAAATTTTCGGGTGCTTTTATGCTGGCATCTAGCCTGTCAAGCATCGGCTTTTTCTTTGTTTTGTACCAGTTTTGTCTGGCATCACCGACATGCGTCGGGATAAATGTTCTAATTGGAAGTTCTGGCTTATCCATTATGATATCTAATAATATTAAAAAAATAATGTTAGTTAAATTGTAGTTCTAAGATACAATATTATTTCATTGTTTTTACAACAAGCATGTAAAAATGATATAGCGCAGATTGCCGTATTACAAGATAAAAATATGCCTTCTTTTATATTAAAAAGCATTTTTCTGCTTTCGGGATTTTGTCAGCTTTTTTTCAAATACCGTAATCCCCCTCTCAACAGGAGGGGGATTTCACGGGTATAAATACCGCGATGCCACGCTTGATACGTATAGCGCAATGGCGATAACTTTGTTTCTATCAAATGGGGAGGATAGTATATAGAAAGCCTAGGACAGGCAAAAGCTGCTATCTGGTGGAGATGGATAAACGAACTAATCTTATTAAAGACATGAAAACGAAACCACTTAACAACGTCATGAAAAGCGAATTTCCTCAAATAGAAATCATGGAGAGAACCCCCTTCACTTTGTATACAGCTTTCACATTGGCTTTATTCATGATAATATCATCAAAATTTGTCGCATTCTTAGCAACAAGTCTCCAATTTTTATCATCCAGTCCGCGAACGTACCGCACCACATTCATATGGGAAGAGAGAATAAGATATATATCACCGAACACCACAGCTTCTTTCTCTACCTTTTTGACGAACACAACACTTCCGTTACCTATTTCTGGACTCATAGCGTCGCCGGGGTTGACGAAAGCAAAATCGCTCCCTGCAAGAACAGGGATATCCAGCTCGTCCGTAACCGGCAGTGTCGACAAATCATCTCCAAAGGCATCCAGACCAATATTGTATAACGGAATCTTGGCTAAACCAGCGCCCGAAGTAAGCATTTGCCCCTCCCCTGTTAACAACCAAATATCGTTTACCTCCGGGAAACGTTTAACAATAATACTCACCAAGTTCTTACTGATGGCGTAGTTTCCCTTTTTTATCTGATACAACCTTTCAGCTCTATTTAAACCGATTTCCCGCGCAAAGGAATTGACATTTAGTCCAAAATATTGTATAACTCGGTCTAATCTCGCCCAATCTGACATATTCAAAATTCTATAATATAAAGATATAAAACATCGTGGATAGTTTACAAATTTTAAGCCAAAACATAAACATCACAAAAAAAACAATTATTAATTGCAAAATTACAATTTATTATTGTTTTTATAACAACAATTAAACTATATTTGCACGCAAACACAATTAAGGAAAGATATAACGAAATAAAAGAGAAAACGGAAGCCATCACAAGAACACTAACTATTGCCAACCTGTAAGCTATGGATTCAATTAAAAAAATAAAAGATGAAAAAAGCACGAACGAAATCACAGAAAAAGAAGTAATGAACTTATTATCAATCAAAAACATACAAATAAAAGATAAAGAATATGTAAAAGAACACCTTATTATCGAAAAGAAAAGCAAGACAGATTATTACGAAATCAAAGTCACAGACATCGATGGATCGATTCACACGTTCCAGATCGAATTGAAAACTTATCCGTAAAAAAATAAAATCAAAAAAACTTTATATTACAATATTATATTGTATATTTACAAAAAATTAAAACTAAATAATCAATCAGAGACATCAAACTAAAGCATGGATCGGATTCAAATTAATTAATAAAAACAAATATGAAAATCAGACAACTATCCAAATTAGCCTTGGCAGTCGCACTCAGCAGCGCGATCATGTTTGAAGGCTGTCAGAAGTACGATGACGACATCGCACGACTCGAGCAGGGTATCGAGCAAAATTCTTCTGACATCGCTAGTTTAAAAGACCAACTAGCAACTTTTGCCGCAAACAATGTGGTAGAATCGGTCACCTCTATAACCGGAGGCTTCAAGATCAACTTTAAACGTCCAGACGGCACTACTTTTTCGTATGACATCGTCAACGGCGGCAAAGGCGACAAGGGGGACAAAGGAGATACAGGGGATGCCGGAGACAACGGCACCTCACCTTTAATCCGCATTAATGCCACAAGTGGCAACTGGGAAATCGCCCAAAACGGAGCTGACTACGTCGATACCGGCATCAAAGCCAAAGGAGACAAAGGTGAGCCAGGCGAACCGGGGCAAGGCGGATCAGGAACACCTGGAGCACCAGGTCAGGATGGCCGGGACGGTTCTCTAGTGACCATCGAAACGGCAGATGGCAAGCAATATTGGCATATTGACGGTGAAAACACGGGCGTACAAGCCTATTTTGGCGATATCGCCATGATTGCGACAGATGGCGGTTATAACGTGGTATTTACCGATGCGGAGGGCAATTCATCCAGCAGCGTCTTTTTAGCAACCCAAGCGGTAGCGGTAAACAGCTTAACGCTATTACCAAGCCTTCACAGCTCTAACACACCAGTGGTATTGTTCCCACGTATTGTTGATGATGCAACGAGCAGAACAACGGCTATGCAAGGTTACGCAACGATCACGTATAATTTAAATCCATTTGGCGTTGCTACAGCCAACTATCAGGCCAACGGCTTATTGACCGAAAAAACAGAAGAAGTATCCTTCCGTTCTTCTGGAGCTGCACCAAGCACAAGCTTCGAAAAAGTGGGACAGGAAGTGAAAACTTTCGGTGATATTACGGTGAAATATAAACCCGTAAATAACACCGGAAACAGTGTATTCCCGAACCCATCCGGCAACGAGCACCTACACGTTGCTTTGCAGGTAAAAAACCTCAAAGCCGCAGAAAACCAACAATATGTAGCGTCTTCTTTCAACGTAGCTAAGGAAGAGATTATCGAGAAAGACGAAGTAACAATCGAGAAAGCTGTTAAGAATGCAACTACCGAAGAGTGGGAAGTGCGCGCAGGTGTTAGTCCTAGCTTCAACGGAAGCGCATTCACGGAGCCTGGCAATAACAGTTCGGCACTTGCGTTAGCTGTAGGTACGGCGACAAGCAAATCAGAACACGACTTTATTCTACATGTGGTTGACGACGCACAAAATAAGAACGATGGCGGAATTGAGTTAGAGAAAGAACTAAGAGGATTCTTTGCCCGTACACAGCTCAATGATCAAATTGTATCGTTGGACAATAATGGTCTTGATGGATACGACCTACGTTTCTCTCTTGCTTCCGGCGGACCAACTAATCAAGGTAACTGGATTACCATTGACGCGAACACTGGTTTGATCAAAGTAAAAGAGTCAACACCTGGCCATACCAATACAGCTGCAGTAGGCAACACTTCCATTGTGAAAGCCGATTTGTATTCTACTGGTCCAACTGGTGGTAATTTAATCGCAAGCCGCTACGTTAATGTAGGCTATACACAAACTACTGCAACGGCGATTGATATCGTAGGTAAATCAACTTTTACCTTATCTGCTGCTGCGACACTGCAAGGCGCTATCACATGGCCTAACCCAACGCAGTCGCTGGACAATGCCTACAATTTAGTCGGAAAATCGGCACCAGATTTCCATGCAACATACAACTTTACCCCAGCTACTAACAACCCAGCAGGCTTTACATTTATCGATGCGGATAATACGACGCAATCTGTAACACGTAAAGTTGAAATTGATCAAAATGTAGTTAATCCAGGAACGTATACCCTATATGGTGTTTATGAATCCTCTGTATCGACAGAACCAGATGTAAACGTAAAGGTTGATGTTACGGTAACATTGAATGGAGACATCAAATACAACACGAAAGATGGATACTGGGAAAACAATGCGGTACGCGTGTTTGGTACACCACAGGGAACTGCTAACTGGCAGCTGGCTGGCGATCTTGACGAGTATATCTTCTTAACAAGCAATATCCAGGGACCTTCTGTATCACATACATTCACTGTATTGCCTGTGGTTGCTTCGCCAGCAGTTTATGTCACAGGGTTTAATCCGGCAAATGCTACTGCAACAGCCCTGAGAGCATTCACCAGTGCAAACGATGGTAATATCGGCGGCGAATACTTCCACTTAATCAACCCATCTGCACCTAATGCTGCATCACCTGAAGCCCGCAGTGCATTCAACTACATCACTGGCTGGAGCTATGTTAAACCTGCTACGAAAGTACGCGTGGATTACTTCCTAAACGCTAACCCTGTGGCTTATAAGTCCGAGACTATCGACGTACGGTTCAAGAATCCAGTAAAAACACTCGAAATTGAACAAAATGGTACCACTCAAGTAACGGATAAGCAAGGTGGCAACAACAATCAAGATGTAGACATCCGTCAGTTCTTGAAGTTGACAGATTACAGAAATGTTGTTCTTTGGGATTTTGATCACACAGCTCCGGTAACACACACCGTAAACAGTGAGTACTTGAATCGTTATGGAATTACCGCTCTAGGAGGTACTGCTACTACACCTACCGTGGATCCTGCAAGCGTGACCTTGACGAAAGCGTACTATAACGCCAACCCTGGCACTGATATCAAGAACATCCTTCCACAGTTCACTTTCGCGGAAGTTGTTGCTGGCGGTAACGGTTCGGCTGTATTACGTTGGAGAAACGACGGTGCTAATACGATCACACAAGCGATCACATTAGAATATACCGTTACTGTTGAAAACAGATACAACGATGGTTCGGTAAGCAGCAGTGCTAACGACATCACCAAAGTAATTAAGGTAGTCGTTAATCCACAACCTTAATATCATCAAGGAGTAGTTCTCTCATTAATATAAGAAAGGTGGTATGGAAACATACCACCCTTCTTTTAAATAAAAATTATGAACAAATTATTAACCACCATACTCTTTGCCTGTGTGCTCACCCCTTTCATAGCCCGTACACAAACCATTTCGTCTACAGAACAAAAAGAAAGGCAAAACATGGTCAAGTTCAACACACTGACGCTTCTGGGAGGCAAGTTTTCTTTTGAATATGAACGTTTATTGACCAATCGCATAGCCGTGGGTGCCACGATTAGTGTACGCTCTGAAAAAAAGATTCCGTTTAGCGCTACCGTAAAGAATTTCGTCGACGATGAAGAGCTCAACAACCTCATTGACGACTTCAAGAGTTCCAATTTCTCCATTACCCCTGAAGTACGCTTCTATGCTTCGAAACGCGGACTTTTTCGAGGCTTCTATATTGCACCCTATGTGAAGTATGCCAGCTATGGGGCCTCACTTCCTTACGATTTTGAAGTGGAAGTAGAAGATCAAGGCACGGAATACTATAATCGAACAGAGACTATCCCTTTAAAAGGAGATATCCAAGCTTCTACGGCAGGAATATCTTTCGGCACGCATTTTAAGCTATCACGTAACATCTATCTCGACTGGCGCATATTGGGACCAGGGTACGGTACGAGTAAAGGAAAGGTTTCAGGGACAATGGCCTTGAATGCTGATGAACAAGCAGCGTTACGCGAAAGCATGGAAGAACTCAAAACCGACTTAGGTGACCTTCCGCTTGGTATCAAGCTCGATTATGAAGTACACGACAATGGCACCAACGTAACGATATTACGTAGTCCATGGGCAGGCATCCGTACAGGTCTCTCCGTAGGCTATCGTTTTTAAATTAAATCGAAATAAAAAATTTAACTAATCCCAATACCTAACATATATGAAGAATACAGAGATAGTAGAAATCGTTGGTTACATGATAACCAGTGGCATTTTACTTTTCATTGCACAGCGCATAAAAGCAAAACTTCTACGAGGACAGTCTCACTGAGCTTCCTCGAAAACCCCCTATTTTTTGATAAAACTAACAAAAGACACGTCATGAGAGCCATTCTGTTTTCCTTAAGTATTTTCATGTTCTGCATATTTCAGTCATGTAAAGATCCAGATATTAAACCGGAGGACGAAGATAAGTTCCGAACGGTATTGGTATACTTGGCCGCCAACAATAGCTTGGAGCTCGAAGCTTACAAAAATATGGATCAAATGGAAAACGCTCTGGGCGATATAGATGGCAATCTGATTGTTTATGCAAAATTGCCGGGGAATAAACCATCTCTTTACCACATATACAAAAAAGAAGGTGAAAAGACCAGGAAGGTAAAGATTAAGGATTATGAACCGCATAATTCCAGCGATCCCATCACCATGAGACTTATATTAGAGGACGTCAGAAATCTTTTTCCAGCAAAAACTTTTGGATTGGTATTATGGTCTCATGCCACAGGCTGGATCCCGAGTAGTAACGGCAACATCAAGCTGAAATCCTTTGGAGATGACGGCGGCAGTCAAATGGACGTAAAAGAACTCCATTCCGCATTACCTTATACCTTCGATTTCATCCTATTCGATGCGTGTTCGATGGCCAGTGTGGAAGTGCTCTATGAGATTAAGGAAAAAGCTAAATATTTCATTGCATCACCGGGCGAAGTCATTGCCAATGGCATGCCTTATGACAAAATTACCAATGACCTATTCTCCCCTGACGTTAATGTCTATCGTCTTTTAGCCCAAAAATATTACACCCATTATGATAATCTTTCCGGTCTGCATCGCTCGGCCACCATATCGGTGATTGAAGCTTCTAAACTGCAAGATGTAGCATCGGAAACGAAACATATTATCCTTTCTCAACAGCCCCTACATACCGATTACAATCGCAATCATATACAGCGCATGGATTTTGATCGAATTGGAAACCCATTGATCGCATTTGATTTTTTGGATTTTATGGAGCAAAATTATAGCCACGTGGCATCCTATAGAAACTTACAGTCAACATTGGAGAAAGCTGTCGTATTCAAAGCAAATACTCCATCTTTTAATGGCTTTACGATTGACAAAAATTCAGGCTTGACCTGTTACATTCCCCATCCGGACAATGAAGAAACGGTACACACCTATTATCGTACGCTAAAATGGTATACCGACAGCGGTTTCGACAAATTATTATAATTGTTCCTAATCAGCATACTTTTCAGTTCTCCCTAAAAAACTGTATTTTCGCCTGTTGATTTTTAGAGGCATAGCGTATGCAGTTAGTAAAATTAGAGATTAAAGGATTTAAGAGTTTTGGCGACAAGATCACCATTAATTTTAACGAGGGTGTAACCGCCATTGTGGGGCCCAACGGATGTGGAAAATCGAACGTCGTAGACGCTATCCGATGGGTGTTGGGTGAGCAGAGCACACGGATGCTGCGTTCAGAAAAGATGGAAAACATCATTTTCAACGGGACAGCAAATCGGAAACCTGCGAACTTGGCCGAAGTATCGTTAACCTTTGAAAATAATAACAAACTGCTGCCGACGGAATTCTCGACCGTTACCATTACCCGTAAACTGTATCGAAATGGCGACAGCGAATACCGTTTAAACGACGTAAAATGCCGTTTAAAGGATATTACCGATCTCTTTCTGGATACCGGCTTAGGAGCTGATACCTATTCGATCATCGAGTTGAAGATGATTGACGAAATCATCAACAACAAAGATAATTCCCGCCGAAATCTATTTGAGGAAGCATCTGGTATCTCCAAATACAAAGTACGGAAGAAACAAACCTTATCGAAATTAAAAGATACGGAAGCCGATTTAGACCGCGTCGATGATCTTCTTTATGAAATCAACAAGAATTTAAAACAGCTGGAAACCCAGGCTAAAAAAGCGGACAAATATTTTCAGCTTAAAGAAGAATACCGTGAAGCCAGTATAGGATTGGCCTATTACCGCCTCGAGGGATTCAGTACAGATTTAGAACGTATCGGCGAGCAGGAAAAAGTACAACAAGCACGTATCAAAGAAACCTCCACGAAAGTAGAAGGTCAGGAAAACCGACTACGTACCCTGCGCGGAGATATTTTAGCCAAAGAAAAGAGCCTTGCAGTACAGCAAAAAAGCACCAACGACTACATCCATAAAATTCGATCCTACGAATCGGATAAAAAGATAAAGAATGAACGTATTATTCATTTACAAGAAAAAGAGATTCGGGTTACGGCTGAACTAAACAACGATAAGAACCAGCTGGAACATGTGCAGTACATCCTAAAAAGACTGAATGAAGAGCTTTTTGAGGAACAAGGAAAACTAGATGTTTTTCGGTTAGATATTGGACGTAACCAAACAGAAGTCGAGGAACTTCGGGGCCAACAATCATCTGCCAAAGCAAAATTAGACAGCTTTACGCAACAGAGCAGCGAGCTTCAAAACAAGATTTATAAACTGGAAAAAGATATTGCTGTCCTGAACATTCAAAAGGAGGCGTTACAGCAGGAATCCATACGTACCATGAACGATGCTTCTGCGAAGGTGGAAGAGCTCAACGAGTTCAATAAAGCAGTGGAAAACCTGGAAGAGCGTGTAGAACAACAACAAAGCCAATATGATATTGCCCTACAAGCCGAGAATGCATTGCAGCAGCAAATCCAAACGGTTGAAGAACAGTTAAATGAAACACGCACACAGCTAAACCGGGAATCTCGTTTGGTTGATGCAAAGCAGAATGAATATAACCTCACCAAATCCCTGGTGGATAATCTTGAGGGGTTTCCAGAATCCATTAAATTTTTACGCAAAAATGCAGGCTGGAAGAAATCATACCCCCTGTTTTCGGACATTCTCTTTTGCAAGGAAGAATACCGGGTTGCGATCGAAAATTACTTGGAGTCGGTTATGAACCATTATGTCGTGCAAGACCAGCAGGAAGCTGTGCAGGCCATTCAGCTATTGAGCGACGCATCCCGTGGAAAAGCAAACTTCTTCGTGCTAGAAGCAATTCAAGCGGTCAAAACCAAACCCCAAACACCTAAAAATACGATCCCTGCTTTAGAGGTTGTTAAGGTCGATAAGAAATATAGCCTACTCTGTGAGCAGCTCTTGCAACACGTATTTTTATTAAAACCCGAAGCTTCTGATAGCTTAGAAGAAGCCTTACCGGATGGCGATCTGGTTATCTTACATCCCGAAGGAAAATTCTCCAAAAACCGTTTGGGGTTGAATGGAGGTTCTGTCGGCCTATTTGAAGGGAAACGTATTGGTCGGGCGAAAAATCTGGAGAGCCTTACCAAAGAGATCAAGGAGCTCAACCAGAAAATCGAAAAACTGCAGCAGGACGAAGCGGATGCTATCGACCAATTAGCCACGTTGCGTATGACCTCCCAGAAGGATGTTATCGATGAGCTTCGAATGGTATTGAATCGCTTGAACAACGAATTGATTTCTGTAAAAACCAAACAGGAACAATATCAAACGTTCATTGCCACTAGCCAGAACCGTAAACAGGATATTGAAAGTAAGATTACAGTCATCCAATATGAACTACAAAAGTCAGAACCTGAGTTGCAGATATTGAAAGTAGAAGCAGAATCGAGTCAAAAGCAGTTAGCGGAATTGCAGCATGCCTATGCCGAAATTGCGGAGGTACTGAACGAGAAGTCTACTTCCTTCAATCAAGAGAACATTCGTTTCCATCAGCAGCAAAATAAGGTATCCAGTTTACAAAAAGATTTGGAATATCGAGAAAGCCAACAAGAAGCCTTTGAAGCCCGAATAACGAAAAATTCGTTGGAATACGAACAAGTGAAAGTGGATATGAAAGATGCTTCTCACGTTGTAGACCATAACGATGAGGATCTCGTGGCGATGTATGCGCAAAAAGAGGAGCTCGAAAAAGGTCTACAAGAGATCGAAGAGGATTTCTATACCACACGTCGTATAATCAATGAACTCGAAGAAGAAATCACCCAGTTACGCCGTAGCAAAGATCAGGACGATTTTCTATTGTCCGAATTAAAAGATAAGAAGACGGCTTTACAGATAGACCTCAATAGCTTAAAAGAACGTTTATCGGTGGAGTTTAACATCGACATCAACTCCTTGCTTGAAGGTGACATGCCGGAGATTTCGGCTAGCCAAGATGAATTAACGACCACTTGTGATAAGCTTAAAAAGCAACTGGATTCATACGGTTCTATTAATCCGATGGCCAAAGAAGCTTACGACGAAATACAGGAACGGCACGACTTTATCTCAAAAGAGAAAAGCGATCTACTGGATGCCAAAGCATCCTTAATGGCCACCATCAACGAGATAGATCAAACGGCAAACGACAAGTTTATGCATGCCTTCAATACGGTCCGCGACAACTTTGTGCACGTATTCCGTTCTTTATTTAACCAAGAAGATTCCTGCGATATGGTGTTGACCGATCCAGCTAATCCATTAGAATCGGATATTGATATTATCGCGCGTCCGAAAGGCAAACGTCCGTTATCCATCAACCAATTGTCTGGTGGCGAGAAGACCCTTACCGCAACAGCACTGCTATTCTCCTTGTATTTGTTAAAACCTGCTCCATTCTGTATATTCGACGAAGTCGATGCGCCATTGGATGATACCAACATTGATAAGTTCAACAATATCATTAAGGATTTCTCCAAGAACTCACAGTTTATCATTGTTTCGCACAACAAACGGACCATAGCAAGCACAGATATTATTTACGGTGTCACGATGGTAGAGCAAGGCGTTTCACGTGTCGTACCGGTAGATTTGCGGGATGTAGCATAAGCTACTTTTTCAAGATTTGTATCTATTTTGTTGCAGATTAATTTCTAGTGCGTATATTTGTCTGGAATCAGTCTAAATAAAATACACAATGAAGAAATCTCCATTATTCGTGCTTTTAATAGCACTTCTATGCAGCAGTTTATCGCACACAGCCTATGCACACGCCCTGTGGATAGAATCATCTTCTACAATCGCTCCCAAAAACACCGTGCAAACTGTAAAGGTTTTTTATGGCGAATATGAACACGGAACCAAGGATCTGGTTAAAGATTGGTATTCCGATGTGAAAGCGCTCGAGCTCTATGTACAGCATCCTAACGGGCAGTCGACAAAATTGGAGACCCAGGTCGCTGACGATCATCTTTCAGCGTCTTTTACGCCGACAGAAGATGGGCTGTATCTCATCCACACCACCCATGCTGCTGGAGAATTAGGCGGTAAAACAAAATATGTCTTCTCCGCTTCTCTTCCTGTGGTTGTAGGTAAATCTGATCTGATGATCACCAATCCTAAAGAAATAGATCTGTTGGCATTTGTCGCACCTCGTGAAAACCGTTTGAACCAAACCGTGGATATTTACCTCTTGGATAAGGGTAGCATTCCAGAAGCGACTAATGTTACCGTTATCAGTGCTGAGGGTTGGGCAAAAACATTCAAAACTGACGCGGACGGAAAAGTAAGTTTTTCACCGTTATGGAAGGGTATGTATGTCGTTGAAACCAGTAAATATCAGCCGCAAGAAGGCGTTTGGAACGAGAAAGCCCATACCCACGTTTGGCAATCTGCAACTACGATTTTCCATGTGCATTAAAAAAACATCACATCTTTCATAAGCTAAAGAAATACATGAGCCGATTAGACCAACTAATCGGCTCATGGCTTTTTGCATAGATACTTGTTGATTTACTGTTAACCTCGTATAAATTACGTAACTTTAAGGAAATTAACAGGATACTACCATGAAACTTCAGTATATTATATCTTATAGCAGCAGATTGACTTTCTTTCTGCTATTTACACTTTCAATATCCTGTGCGCAGACGAAATCCAAGGATAGTACGACGGCTATGGACGATCATAAAGTCGTGAACCTTGCTACCGATACCGCCACTTTTGCTGCCGGTTGTTTCTGGTGTGTAGAAGAACAGTTTAAACAATTAAACGGTGTCACTGCGGTCATATCTGGCTACACCGGCGGCCATGTCCGCAACCCAACTTATCGGCAGGTTACTACAGGGAGAACTGGCCACGCCGAGGCATGTAATATCATTTACAATCCCGCTGAAATCTCTTACGACGAACTGCTCGCCGCGTTTTTTGTCGCACATGATCCCACGCAATTAAACCGTCAGGGTGCGGACGTCGGCACACAATACCGATCAGCCATTTTTTACCATAACGCCGACCAAAAAAAACTGGCAGACTATTACATCAAACAATTAAATGAAGAAGGGGCATACGATAATAGCATCGTGACAGCGGTAACCCCCTACAGTAAATTTTACGTAGCAGAGGATTACCACCAGAATTACTATGTCAACAATATGAACGAAGCCTATTGCCAAAGGGTCATAAAACCGAAGCTGGAAAAATTCAGAAAGGTTTTTAAAGGGAAGCTAAAACAGGAATAAGCTCCTGAGATAATTTGCAGCAAGTCGCTGTGCACACTCCGCCATATCGCTGTCCGCAAGCAATTTCTGCTGTGACTCCGAATAGCGTTCTTCGCCATGTATAGTCCTATGAAGACTGGCTTCATTTGTCATGTCCCCTTCTTGTTGCAGATGTGTCATTTCACAGTTAGTTTCGGGCGAATAAGTTTGCTCGTCGAATTCTTTTCTTTTGTCTTCCATGCCATTTTTACGTTTGTTCAAACACAAAAATAAATGGATGCATGACAACAGTATGTCAGTAGCTACAGCTTATCGCCTCCAGTAATATCATAGTTCAATGTGAGTCATTTTTGGTTCCAAATATCCTGTTTTGAGATACATTAAAAAACTCCCTGCTGTAATTAACAGGGAGTTCATTACTAATCGCGTATTCACTCTATTAACTCACATTTTCCATTATGTTTTCTTGCTGAAGATACCGCTCCAGGCTGTCGTCCATTTCTTCGATCCACGGAGTGTGGTGCGGTACAGCCTCGGTTCCATCCATAACCGATGTATATACCTGGTCACGATAATTCAGTATATTCACCTTTTTATCGTTGAGCCAGCTTTTGAACATCTCCGCTACCTTATCCAGGTTGAATGAAGGATAATCCGTCAACGTTATCAGGTCCTTGATATAATCCGTTTGAAAATCGACGTGTTCGACGTCGGTCGTTGTACTATCTACGTAATCTACCCATTTTTTGATATCCGCTTCGCGTTCCTCCTTAATCGGTAAACACACACGTCCAAGCATGTAATCACGGGCAAACCATGCCTGTACATCAAACATATTAAACGTATAATATTGGTCTTGCATACCCAGATATATCAAACGCTCGTTGTCATTGAATATGACACCTTTATACAAGTTGTCTGGATATAGGCAGTTGTTTGTTTTCAACCGCAGTTCGTCCGGCAGAAACGGGAACTTATGCTGGTAGCCGGTACACATAATCACAGCATCAAATTGCTCATGCGTTCCGTCGCTAAAAAACGCCCTGTCGTCTTCGAAATGTGTGAGTAAAGGTTTTTCCTGGATACCGTCCGGCCACTTCACCCCAATTGGCGCCGTGCGGTACGCTATCGTCACCGATTTACTCCCATGCTTATAGCATTGCACGCCGATATCTTCGGCAGAGTAACTACTACCTATCAATAATAACTTTTGGTCAACAAACTGATCGGCGCCGCGGAAATCATGCGCATGCATCACCGTACCGGGAAATTGGTCGATACCCTCAAAG
>PJTZ01000126.1_pt1 | contig 58741 bp, 57 predicted proteins | sample 1512131 | NCBI WGS metagenome assembly PJTZ01 (sample SAMN08177679, study PRJNA422409) | Soil metagenome, whole genome shotgun sequencing project. | reverse complement strand
TGATGCAAACACGGTACATAGCCGCTAAGTACATGCGCAACGGAACCATGTACATGCACAAGGGAACAATGTACATGTGCAAAATGGGGACTTTGCGCTTTTTCGTAGACGCTACAACATAAAGACACCTATATATTGTCACATTAATATTACTGAAAATGAGGTGATTTCGTCAATTATTTGCCGCCGTAAGGCATTTCCCGTCAAAATTTTCTCCCTCAGACCACCTTTGTTACACAGTGAGGAATGACCCCTCCTTCTAAAACAAGATGTTATGAACATTAAACAACAAGGCAAAGCTAAATCTATTGTAACTTCGGAGATCAATAAGTATCTTTGAGAAACAATATTATTACACCAAATGTTGTTGATTATGAATTAATGATTTTTTTTAGTTGCAAAGCAGATGCACATCCAATCCCACAAAATAAACGAAAAAGCAGTCGCAGAAATAATCTCCGATAAAATCATCATCCAAAATGCCGAAGATGCGTTGGATTTAATGGGCAATGTATATTACCAAGGGTTTGACAAAATGATTATCCATCAGAAAAATATTACGCCCGATTTCTTCGATTTAAAAAACAAGATGGCAGGCGAAATACTGCAGAAATTTTCCAACTATCGGGTTTCCCTTGTCATTATTGGAGATTTTTCAGGATTGGAAAGCAAGAGTCTGAACGATTTTATTTACGAAAGTAATAAAGGAAAGCACGTTAATTTTCTAGCTTCTCTTGATGAGGCTCTAAACGCGTTAAGCAGATAGACACAAAAACTACGTCCGACCAATCCGTATCTTCCGACCTTTGATCTTTTGATTATTCGCTTGTTTGATGATACTGGCGGCTGCAGCACGCTCCACAGCGACGTAGGATTCTTTATCTTTAACCTCAATAATGCCGACCTGTTCTTTCGATATCCCGTCCAGGTTTAACAGAAAGCCGACAATATCAATCTTGTTGATCTTATCTTTTCTACCGCCGCTAATATAAAGCGTGGCGAAAGGCGAATTTGGTGGGAGAGGATACTCCTCTTCCAAAATGACTATTTCGCTGCCTTCTGGCACGTATGGATATTCCTCTTCCGGTTTCAGGATAACATAGACTTCCCCGCTGGCCTGCATACGAGCTGTTCGGCCATTACGATGGATGAACGCATCCGCCTTATAAGGTAACTGATAATGTATAATGACATCCACTTCCGGAATATCCAATCCACGGGCCGCTAAATCCGTCGTGATCAAAATACGATTGGAGTTGTTACGGAATTTCAATAAAGCAAGCTCCCGATCTTCCTGTTCTAAACCACCATGAAACATATCGTGTATAATTTCCCGATTTTCGAGTAACTCACTAATATGATCTACCGCCTCCCGGTGGTTACAGAAAATAAGGGTTTTCTTTGCTCCATTCTTGCATAGCAGTTTAAATAAGGTACTCAATTTATACTGCGCAGGTGTAATTACTTTCTTGATCGTAAGTTTAGGAGCCGTATCGGCATCAGCAGAAAAATCAACCGTCACAAAATCACCAATTCCGGTAAAGGTCGGGATCTCCGTCATTTTCGTTGCCGAAGTGAGGATACGATGTTGCAACCGCGGTAGCTGTTCGATGATATATTGCATCTGTTCTTGAAAACCGAATTCCAATGATTTATCAAACTCATCGAGGACGAGCGTTCGTATAGCGGAAGGATCCACATATGTCCTTTCGATATGATACATCACCCGTCCGGGTGTACCGATCAATAAGCTTGGTGCTTCGCGAAGTTTATTACGTTCTGTCTTGGTATCGTTACCACCGTATACACAGGTGATTTTGTACCCTGTTAACGCTTTGCGCATGACTTGTTCTATTTGGAGCGCTAGTTCCCGGGTAGGTACTAATATGAGGGCTTGTACACCGTCTTTATCTTTTTCGAGATGTTTGGCTAACAACAAAGCGAAAGCAAGTGTTTTACCACTCCCTGTGGGCGAATGTAAAACGAAGTCTTTATTATTGTCGTAGGTGTTTAGGACCGCATGTTGCATAACATTTAATTCCGCAATCTGCATCCTGTTTAAAATCTGTTGGAGCTCCATGGGACAAATTTACATATTAAAAATGGACAAAACGGGTATTAAAAATTGAAAGTTTGGCACGATGGTTGCCAATATATGTGCAATTCATAATTTAGGTTAATAATTGGTTAGTTAGTAAAAGGCTTCGATCTCCCCGATTGAAGCCTTTTTAATTTTTTCCTAAACATATTCACTTTATATACGTTTATCCCAAAAAGAGAAAAGGCATTCGTATGCATATCAAAACAATATTTATGGGGCTGTTATTATTAGGTGTAGGTTGTAACCCATCACGGCAACAAGGTGAAGAACAATACGATGAATCGGATACTATGAAAATGGACACCGTTCAACAAGTGGAAAACCCATTTATTTATGTTCCGACAGAAGCCTTTTGGGAATACCAATATGACACGGTTACCCTTGATTTCAAACCTGTTAAAGTACGGGAAGTCCCAGCAGATAGCTTGACAGCCGAAGGTATTGAAACCATGATTAATCATACATGGCCAAATGTACAGGTCAGGTATATAGAAACTTTTGGCGATACGGTTTATCTCGAAATTCCCGAAAGCACCGTATTGACACAGCAAATGGGAACGGCGGGAGCAGAGCAGTTTATGGTCTCCACGACCTACTCTTTTACGGAGCTACCTGACGTACGATATGTAGCATTTGGTTTTGAGGAAGGTGATCATGCCGTGCCAGGTGTATATAGCCGAAATTCTTGGGACAACAAATAATAAATGATAAACGGTTACTTTTCTGCGTATCGTATACTCCCCGTGATACCTAACGTCTTCTTCTCTATTATAGATGTTTCAACCGCTATTTGAAATGCCTGTTCTTGTAATGGATGCAGCATATTATTCCAAGACGATGGTAGATTACGAAAATCTACCGTTAGATGAAATGGACTCGCTGCAGAGACAAACAGGGGTGTAAATTCGGGATCCTTTTTTGTAGACAGTATAATGAGGCTATCCTGAACATCCTTGTAAAACCGATACAATAATTTTTCGGGTAAAGCCGCTGCTAATTGTGTATCTCCTTTCCATACGTTTTCAATAACGGGTACATGGATTTCCTGTATCTCCTTTTTTTCGACACTGTTAAAATCTGCATCATAATCATAGGTGATAATCGTATCTTGTTGTGTCGTGATATCGGTGCTGATAAATAGGTCTACATAATCGTATGAGTGGTTGACCCACATATCGGATTCGACATCCGAGAAAATAGATAAGGATCTGGTGATAAAAGGTGTTTCGGTAGGGGACAGCGTACTCCATAGCGATATAAACGTGTTATTTGTCTCTTGTTTTCGTATTTTGGAAATGACAGGAGCATCCGTCGTCAAGTGCCAATCGCCAGAAAGTGCGACATGACCGTCAGATACATCGGCAAAGAGTTGAAATGTTCCATCGGTGTGACGGTAAGCGATATGTGCTTTTGAATTTTCAGCAGGAAGAAAGTCAAAATCGCTTACGTATACCCAATTATTCATCGCTTCCCATATGGCCTGCATCACGTTGTCTTCTTCCTGTTTCGTGGCTGTTAAACGAAGCAGCAGGTATTGATCATCATACAACACGTCCGTGTTAGAAGCGAGATGGGCGAAAGATAAGCGCTGCCCGGCATCTTCCATAACCTGGACAGAATCTATACAATGTTCTTTTAAAAAAGCATCCCATTTTTCAGGTTTTGCTATTTTTTGAATCGTAAAAAATGTTAGCGGATTATCTTTCAGGGTGAAAAAATGGATTTGAGCAGGTATATGTATTCCGGATCTCCACCAGTTTTCCATATCTAATAAACCAGACGCCGGTACGATACTATCCGTCCGGCGTTTAAAGAATTGGGACATGTTGTCCAGTAATAAATCATCCACTGCGATGGATACAACAGCTTGGCTGTTGGGATGTACATACTGATCAAGTGCCTGGTTTTTCCGGGATAGGTATAAGGCGATGATGGTACCGGCTGTTATAACCAGTACCACCACAAAAATCCATAATGTACGTTTCATCAATGCTGTATATTATTTATCGATCGTCTTTAACAGTTCTTGTAAAAGATATTGTAATGCATTTGTTTCTTGTTGAGGGAAATCGACTGCCATCTCTCCGGTTATTCTGCCTTTTTTGTTCCCTTGTGCAGTGATCGTGACATCACCGTATGCCGACAGATTGTTCACCAAGTGATCCCAACGCTTTATAACGGGTATCCCTAATCTATTAATCGTTTCCGGAATTTCGGAAAGATGCGTAACGGCTGTCATCGTATTGGAGAAAATCTGCTTTTTAATATGTTTGTCCCGTGAAGCCGGAAAGCGATTTGTTCGGATGTCGGAGAGTTGCTCCTCATCATTGCTTACAAATACCATGTCATCCTTAAACAGTGCATATATGATTTCATCGATCGGCTTGTCTGCGATACGATAGATACCTTCGTTTTGTGTTACTTTCTCTTTGGATTCGCCTAGTTTCAAGATCTTTTTATAGATACGCTGGTCTGCTGAGGTAAACATCCACAAGAAAGTAGGAATATAATCATCTTTTGTCTTTTTTATCTCCTTATAATCAAAGGTGTTTTCGTCGTACTGATAGTCGATATATTCTTTTTCTACTTTTTTCATTTCATTGATGAACAGGACGTGATCGCCGCCCATAACATTCGCAATAGCTTTCTCATCCAAGGCGATTTCTAAAGCTGTTGCTACTATGCCCGCTACCTCTCCAAAGGAAAAGTACATCGTGGATCCATATAGTTGCTCCATCATGAGCGGGAAGTTCTTTAGGTAGGCCTCGGAATTGAAGTTCAACGACATATACCCAATATGCTTTTCGGGTATGTAACGTGCAAACTTACGGTTCATCTTGTTTTTGTATATGGGTTTGATCATGCGCTCCATTTCCTTATCTAAACCGAACGACCCTTGTAATTTTAGGGTATGTTTATCTTGTACTAAATCGAGTACAATGTCTTGGTATCCGTAGGCGAGTTTCTCCATTTGATTGACAAACGCATACTGCATAGTCGGCATGTAATAAGGTATGGACTGGTTGTAAAGACTCATCATATTCCTGGACCAAAAATGGACTAGGGTATTTTTCTTGTCAAACTTGTTTAAAAATTTATGTGAAGTCGCATTTTGAGCAGGGTAGAGGTAACGATCAAAATCTTGCGCAAGCCACGATGCAAAAGCAGCATTACGCAGGGAGTCATTTTTCGCATTTCGAGCCATTTCCTTTTGATAGGTGGAATCTGAATAGGTATCATAAACGGGATAATCACTGTATACGTGGGTTTCCTCGGTTTCTAGCGCAGGCGGCGGGAAATCTACATGTAAATTATCAGGAATAGTATCCACAAGGTAAGCCGTATCTACTTCGAAATCATAGGCTTGCCATGCTGTTTCGACAGTATCTGTTATCGTATAGGCAGCATCTGCAGCGGCGTCAGCCATATCTTCCACATTGGCCGTATCCGGTACTACATCATATGGGTAATCAAGCCATGTATTAGCTTTATCGTAAGTCGGCAAGTCTATGCCGTATCGTTGTGCAACGGAATCAGTATCGAAATAATAACGGCGTGCGTCGCCAGTCAATATAAGAACACTGTGATCATTCCAAGCAACTTGTGTTTTTCCATCGGTACTGACGCGACGCTCATAACCCTGTGAGGCTGGCAACGGAGAAAGCTTGCTAAAGAGATTTGTTCCTATCTGATGTCCCGCCTTTAAGGGGAGAAGAATACCTGTATAGTAAGAACTATCCGTATCTGATTTGTAGATATACGCACTTCTGTCGTATGATAAGTCAAGGTCATGGATACGTTCGATCGGTACATCTTGATTGCCGATATCATCAAATGCGCCAAGCTTTTCCAATACTTCATTTATCTTTTCGAAAGAGCTATGTTTGACAATAGCTTGGTTATTGATAACCACAACAAACGATGCATTTTCGGGTACTTGTTGGATAAGATCTTGCTGTCCGTAACTGGTAGCGGCTATGGACAAACCTACTAATGTAGCAATATAACTTTTTTGAAGTTTCATTTTCTATTTTACGAGTGTGATTGTGTTTGTTAGACTGGTAGATCCATTAATCAGATCGGTTGCTTTTACCTTTAAAAAGACCGCCTGTTTATTGGCAGATATTTTCGCATTTTTGTGGCTTTGGGATTGTATATTTTTGTCAAAGCGAATAATATTAGTGTAGTAGGCATCGGCAAAAAGGTCTCTATCGTCGTTTGGAACTTTAGAAAATTCCTTTGCCAAGTTTGGGGTGTACGTGTAGGAACGTGAAAATGTTTGTGAAGCACGGTCGTATTGATAGCTATTATAGCTCGTAATCTGGGTTTTGAACTGACCGGACAATGTCTTACTGAAATCATTTAAGGCCTGTACGTTTTCAAAATGGCAAGATAGTGTGGCGATATAATTTTGGAAATCAAGATTATATTGTACATCACTGATTCCTGATGTCGATTTAAGTGTTCGGACAACTTGTGCCATTTCCTGCTTAATGGTTGTTTCCGAAGGAATATCAATACCGTTAAACTGCTTCATCTTCATAAGTGAAGCAACCTTTGTACGGCTCTTGCTCAGATTTAATGTCGCTTTGATCGTACCCGCACCCTTGTGGTTCATATCAATCTGTTCAACCAAATCAAAACAGCTGCTCAGTGTTAAACAACCTATCACGAGCAATACACCCATATATTTTCTCATCGTCCTAACCGTTATCTTTCTTCATCCAAAGATAGAAATTAGTTGATAGCAAAAAATCCCTAGAATCAGGGATTTTCACGATGTATATATATTGTAGAGATTCGTCTACTTTTTACCCCTCGTTTTTTGTCTACACGTAATCCATTTCCTTTTCAACCGCTTGCTGGGTTTGTGGCCCTACAGGTACTAACGGCAGTCGAACCGCATCTGTTGCAATAATGCCTTGTTTTTTTAGGATGTATTTCACGCCGCAGGGATTACTTTCTACAAAACATAAATCCGTGATCTTCAACAAAGCGTTATGTATGTCGCGTGCAGCGGCATAATCACCACTGGAACAGGCATGCACCAAGGTAGCCATTTTTTTAGGATAGGCATTGCCGACCACAGAAATTACACCTACAGCCCCTAACGCCATCATGGGCAACGTAACAGGATCATCCCCCGAAATCAATAAAAAGTCTGCCGGCTTGTCACGCATAATTTCGCTGAATTGCGCAAAATTGCCCGAAGCTTCTTTGATCGCGATTATATTATCGCATGTTGTAGCCAAACGAATAGCGGTAGCCGGGGCAATATTGCTGCCTGTCCTGCCCGGCACATTGTACAATATGATCGGTAATTTCGATACTGCGGAAATAGCTTTATAATGTTGATATATACCCTCTTGTGTAGGCTTGTTATAATAAGGAGAAACGGAAAGGATAGCACAATAGCCATCTATATTGAATTGATCGACTTGTTTTACAATTTCCTGTGTATTATTGCCACCAATACCGGCGATTAACGGCAGGCGTCCCTCAACTCGTTTAGCCGCAAATTCCCAAACCTGTTTTCGCTCCTCTGCAAGTAGTGTAGCTGTTTCACCTGTGGTGCCTAAAACAACCAAATAGTCCATACCCTCCTTGATTTGATAATCGATTAGATTGCCTAACGATTCATAATCAACTGTTCCATCTGTATTAAAAGGTGTAATCAATGCGACACCCGCTCCTCGAAGCTCATTCATGGTATTACGATATATATTATTTATGTATTCTGTTCAATCATTTCCACTATTTCTTTATCGGAGATAATGGGTATTTTCAATTTCTCTGCCTTGGCCAATTTTGATGGTCCCATTTTATCACCCGCCACCAAGTAATTCAGCTTTGCAGAGATGGAGGATAACATTTTTCCACCGTGCGATTCGATAAGCGCTGCCAACTCTTCCCTGGAAAAATCAGCAAATACACCGGAAATAAGAAATGTCTTGCCCGCTAAATTATCGCCTGCCAATACAATCTCCTGTTCTTCTATCTCAAACTGCAGCCCTGTCGCCTTTAGCTTGTTAATTTCCTGTATATGCTGCTCGTCGTGAAGATAATAATAAACACTCTCCGCAATCCTTATCCCAATATCTTGCACATTGGCGATGTCCTCTATATTAGCTTTCGCTAAGTTATCCAAACTTTTGAAATGCAAAGTTAATTTTTTTGCAATAGTTTCCCCAACATGACGGATACCTAGCGCGAAGAGTACCTTTTCAAATGGTTTATTCTTCGAATTCTCTATGCCTGCCAACATGTTTTCAATAGACTTTTCTCCGAATCGTTCGATGGTTTTCAGTTCTTCCCGATGCTCCTTTAGCGAATAGATATCACTGATATTGTGTAACAGGCCGAGCGAATAAAAAGTCTCTATGGTTTCATTACCCATACCTTGTATGTCCATCATTTTTCGGCCGATAAAGTGTTGTAACTTACCGACAATTTGTGGTTTACATCCGGTTTCATTAGGGCAATAATGCACGGCTTCTCCTTCTTGTCTTACGAGTGTAGTCCCACACTCCGGACATGCTGTTGGATATACAATAGGGGAGGTGCCCACAGCACGCTTTTCATTGTTTACGCCAATTACTTTCGGAATAATTTCACCCCCTTTTTCAACGTATACTGTATCGCCCTCATGCAAATCTAATCGCGCTATTTCATTAGCATTATGGAGGGAAGCCCGTTTCACGGTCGTTCCTGCCAGTAGGACAGGTTCCAAGTTAGCTACAGGGGTAACTGCGCCGGTACGACCGACTTGATAGGTGATATTCTTCAATAATGTCTCTACCCGTTCCGCTTTGTACTTATAGGAAATGGCCCAACGTGGTGATTTCGCAGTAAAACCGAGTTCTTCCTGCTGGGCGTAATCGTTCACCTTAATAACGATACCGTCGATATCATAGGTCAACTGATGACGCATCTCTTCCCAGAAGTTGATAAAAACCAATATTTCATCTATATTCTGACACAATTTCGTATGCTCACATATGGGAAATCCCCAACTTTTAACAGCTTGTATACTATCCCAATGACTGTCGAAAATTCGGTTTCGTTGGTCGGCATACAAAAAATAGAGAAAACAATCTAGTGGACGCTTAGCAACTTCTTTCGGATCTTGTAATTTTATGGTGCCCGACGCAAAATTGCGTGGGTTCGCATAGGTTTGTTCACCGTTCTCTTCCCGTTTCTTATTTAGCCTTTCGAAAGCCGCGTGATGCATAAATATTTCGCCGCGTATTTCAAACAGGTCGGGGTAGCTATTCTTCTTCAAGGAATGGGGAATACTCCGGATTGTTTTGACGTTATTGGTAACTTCATCGCCCTGTGTCCCATCACCGCGGGTTACAGCGCGGACGAGCTTACCTTGCTCATACGTGATGGAAATCGAAAGGCCATCAAACTTTAGTTCACAGACGTACTGTACATGATCTCCCACAATCTTGCGTACACGTTCGTCAAAATCACGCAATTCCTGTTCATTATAGGTATTTCCTAACGATAGCATCGGCCACCGATGTTTTATGGTATTGAATTTATGCGTAATATCTCCGCCTACTTTTTGGGTGGGAGAGTTGGGATCCTTAAATTGCGGATATTGTTTCTCTAGCTCCTCTAATTCTTTCAGCTTGATGTCAAAATCGTAATCGGATATAAGGGAATTAGCCAACACATAATATTGATAATTATATTCGTTGAGCTCTTGTGTCAGCTGCGTTATTTTTTCCTGAATATCTGCAAACATAGTGGACAAAACTAGATAAATTTAGGTGTATGCGCAAAATTAAACATCAATAAAAATCTCTGTTATTCAATTGCGAAAACTTCCGTATCTTATTTACATAAAAATCCCAAATAATAGACTTTTTATATAATCCGGTTTGATTTTCTTTTGTGGCATAGCGTTTCCTCTTTTTAGCAGTCTTAAAGAGGTTGATAAAAAGATATTGATGTGCTCTACTGATGGCCCAGGCATCACGTGGCTTACCATCCATCAGAAACTTAATCAAGGCCAGCAAATCTAACCACAAACGTACAAATATAACCCACCAGCAGGCGAAAAATCCCGCATTCTTTTGCACCATCAACAGATTATTACGGAAGTTGAGGTAGGTCTTTTTAGGATTGCTCGTTTTTAATGTTCCCCCACCTACATGGTATACGGTAGAATTAGCCACGTATCCTATACGATAGCCCATCCGCTTAAGTCGCCAGCACAAGTCGATTTCTTCCATATGGGCAAAAAAATCGTCATCGAAGCCGCCAGATTCTCGCCATACATCGGCGCGGATAAATAAAGCGGCACCTGTCGCCCAGAAAATTTCCCGATTATCATTGTATTGCTGCTGATTTTGTTCCACCTCGTGGAGTATTCTGCCCCGGCAGAAAGGATAGCCCAGTGAGTCGATAAATCCACCAGCGGCACCGGCATGTTCGAAGGTAGTCTTGTCATGATAGGCGAGAATTTTGGGTTGCGCGGCGACCATACCCGGTTCGGTTTCTAAATAATGAATCACCGGTTCTATCCAATTCGGCGTGACTTCGACATCGGAATTTAAAAGGACATAGTAATCTGCTTCCACATACCGTAATATCTCATTATATCCACCAGCGAAACCGTAGTTCTGATCGTTTTTAATAATTTTGATAGAGGGATACGTCTGGCGGACAAAGGCTACAGAATCATCTGTAGAACCATTGTCTCCAATAATAAACTCGATATTAGGATAGGTGCTATTATATACATAGGGAAGAAATTTCTCTAAAAAAAACTTCCCGTTCCAGTTCAAGATAACAACGGCGACTTTGGGATAATGTGTCATATTCTGCGTTTTCTTTTCCAACGTCTATGTGTCCACAGCCAATATTCTGGCTGTTCTTTAATAATTTGTTCCGTAAAACGATTATGCAGCTGTGTGATTTCATGCGTCTGATAATCGTCTGGGTGTTCTACCAAAGTGGTGAATTTACAAAAATAATGCCCGCGCTTTTCCTTGCGTCCAATATGGCAATAAACAATCGGATTTTTAGTTAATCGAGCAATACGTTCGGTACCGGTATACACCAATGTTTCCTGATGTAAGAATTCCATGAAATAGTCAGAATCTTGATACGTTGGTGTTTGGTCGGCGACAAACATACTGATATGTGGGGTGTTTTTTAATCGTACGATATGACGCAAAATTTGTTTCATGGGAACCATGATCGCTCCGAAACGGCCACGCAGTCCATTGTAAACCTCGTTGAAAGCTTTGTCATTAAGCGGTTTATAAATTACCAGCCGGGGATGATCTGTCATGAGCGATAAGCGATATATGCCCAATTCCCAATTTCCGTAATGTGCCGTTACACCGATAACACCCTTATTTTTCGCAAAATGTCGATATACCTCTTCCGGATTAAGGAGCTCTATACGTCGTAATACCTGCTTCGCAGACATCGTTCGCATTTTAACCGCTTCAACCACTAAATCTGGAAAAAAGCGATAGAATTTCTTGGCTACCTGATACCGCTCGCCGTCCGATTTTTCCGGAAAAGCATTTTTTAAATTGTCCAAGACCACATCTTTGCGATATCGAATAATATAGAAAAGAAGATAGTACAACCCATCGGATATACCATACAATACCCAGAAAGGTAATAACGAGAGTATATATAGGGATACATCTATGCTTTTTTTCTTCATGAATACGGTCAATTCTCCAGAATAAGTTACAAATTTATATAAATCTCCGCTGCCAATAGGAACTTATTTTTAGCGGAAATTCCTGAAATAAGTTTAAATTTGTCTAAATTAGTTAAAATACATGGAATCACAGTTGCTTTTACCGGCTTTTTATTTACCTCCTGTCAGTTATTTTCATATTATCCAACAAAGTGAACAGCCACTTATAGTGGAACGATTTGAACATTTCCCTAAGCAGACGTATAGGACGCGGGCCAAGATAGCAACAGCAAATGGTGTTTTAGATCTTATAGTTCCCATTATACACGGGAGAAAAGAGCATGTTCCGATGAAAGATATTCGGATTAATTATGACTTTAACTGGCAACGTTTACACTGGCTAAGTATCCAGACGGCCTATCGTAGTTCGGCTTATTTTGAATATTATGAGGATGATTTTGTGCGATTTTACGAACAAAAGCATGATTTTCTATTCGATTTTAATATCGAGCAATTACAGCTGCTTCTGAAGTGCATGAAAATAAACCGTTCCTTGGGATTCACGGAGAGGTATACATCTCGCGTAGAGCACTTGGACTATAGGGAGGCTATTCATCCAAAGAAACCTAGTCTTTTAATGAACCCTGAACCATACTATCAGGTGTTTAAAGATAAGCATGGCTTTTTGCCGGATCTCAGTGTGGTGGATCTGTTGTTTAATCAAGGGCCGCAAAGTAAAAGTTACTTATAGTCCCCTCGCAAAACATTTCAGAGTGGTTGATTGTTCTAAAGACAGATATATCCGTTTCATGAGAATTTTGTTGACCTTTGTTTTGCTCTGTACAGGCTGTTTTTTAGTATCCGCACAAACAGATGCAGATAGTTTGCACTATCGTAAGATTTACTATATGGGTGGAACAGGGCTTTCTTTTCCATTGGGGAAATCAAAGAACGTACTGGGAACAAAGCTGTTTTCAGGAAGCGCCGGACTCGATATTGCTTTAAAAGACAGTCGTTATTTTCTTAGCCCTACGCTTTACATGTTGACATTTCGTTATGATCAACAACAAGCAGATCCTAAATACAACTATATGATAGAGAATGGTCGGACGAATTTCTATATGCTGAGTCTAGCGGCGGGAAGAAGACATCAATATAGACGGCTAAATACCTTTGCGTATATTGGGCCGGTAGCGGGATTGATAGTGGAACCTAGAGGGAATGTCGTAAATGAACAATTCCGAATGTCTAATAAATATTCATTGACAGCGGCTGCAAAGATTGGAATGGGCGCTGATTACAAATTTCCTGGTTTTTTCATTGGCGGAGAAATAGGGTATATGTACAATTTTAGAAAAATGGAGGGAAATTCTATACAGTTCTTAACGGTTATGGTTGGATTAAAATCTGATATCACCAGTTTAAGTGAAAAAGTCACAGGCGTCATTGGCATTGATACCTATAAAGATTAATGTCTATCTATTACGCCGTAAATTATCTTATTTTAGCCAAGTTTTCTTAACTTCATCATTCAATACAAAATTATATTATGAGACTTTTGATTTTACTTTTTATATCGATGGGGATTGGCTCTATAGGCTATACACAGGAGATTCGCTATGAAACGGTTGAAAATATAAGCTATGTCGATGAAACGGCATCAGATTATGCGAAAGAACAATGTAAATTGGATATACATTATCCTGCTTCGGGTGATAATGTACCGGTTGTACTCTGGTTTCATGGTGGCGGATTGACGGGCGGTGGAAAAGAAATACCTACGTTTTTAAAAGAAAAGGGTCTTGTGGTCGTCGGTGTAGGCTATAGATTTTCCCCGAAGGTGAAGGTAGAAGATATCATTCGGGATGCGGCAAAGGCAACATCCTTTGTGATGAAAAATGCCCGTAAATACAACGGAGATATCGATAAAATGTTTATTTCTGGTCATTCGGCAGGCGGTTACCTCGCGCTGATGCTAACGTTGAACAAGACGTATTTAGCGGCAGAAGGCGTGGATGCGGACCAATTTGCCGGAATTATTCCATTCAGTGCACAGACCATTACGCATTTTACAGCGCGTAACGAGCAGGGTATCAAGGAGGAGCAGCCAACGATTGACGAGTTAGCACCCTTGTTTTGGGTACGGAAGGATGCTCCTCCCATCGTATTGCTGACGGGTGACCGTGAATTGGAAATGCTCGGCCGTTATGAAGAAAATGCCTACTTAAAACGGATGCTATCCATTGTTGGACACAAGCACACCACACTTCTGGAGTTCCAAGGATATAATCATGGCATGGTGTACCCTGGTCTTCCTATTTTACTTCAGGAAATAAAGCGGTTGTCCGATCTGCGTCGGTAATCTCCCGAATCACCCGGCAGGGATTTCCTGCCGCAACCACATTTTCGGGGATATTTTTGGTAACCACCGATCCCGAGCCGATCACTGTATTTTTCCCAATGGTCACACCGGGATTTATGACGGTATGCCCACCAATCCAGACGTTATCACCAATAGCGATAGGTTTGGCAAATTCCCAACCGGCTGTACGAGGCTCTGGATGTACTGGATGCCCGGCAGTGAAAAGTGATACATTTGGACCTATCATCACATTGTCACCAATATAGACAGGCGCACAATCCAGAATGATCAGATTGTAATTCGCATAGAAATTGTCTCCCAGATATATATTGTAACCGTAATCACAACGAAACGGAGGCTCGATAAAAAAACGGCTGGTGGTTTTGCCAAATAGCTTTTTTAAAATTTGATTTCGTGCTTTTATTTTGGACGGTTCGAGATTGTTATACTGAAAAAGTTGTTCTTTGGCATATTGCCGTTCTTCCATTAACTCTTTTCCCATTGCTTGGTAAAACTCCCCCGCAATCATTTTTTCTTTTTCTGTTTTCTTCATTTTAATTAAATGTACGTATTTTTTCTGCTTTTTAAGAATTGATGCCTGAAAGAGAGGTATTCCATAAAATTCGTTAATTTTGAAAGAAAACAGCAAACATGATATTAGAACAAATAGAGCCCAAACCGGTTTGGCAATATTTTGAAGCGTTAAATGCCATTCCCCGGGCATCGAAGAAGGAAGAGCATGTTATTCAGTTTATGTTGGATTTCGGCGCCCGTTTAGGATTGGATACGATACAAGATAAGGTGGGCAATGTGATTATCCGTAAAGCGGCTACTGCTGGTATGGAAACCCGCAAGACGGTTGTATTACAATCTCATTTAGATATGGTGCATCAGAAGAATAACGATACGGATTTTGATTTTGACACGCAGGGAATCTCTATGTTCATAGAAAACGGATGGGTGAAAGCACATGGTACGACATTGGGTGCAGATAATGGTATAGGTGTAGCGGCAATCATGGCGGTTCTAGCATCAGAATCTATTCCTCACCCTGCTATTGAAGCCCTGTTTACTATAGATGAAGAAACGGGAATGACAGGCGCAAAAGGATTGCAGGGTAGTCTGCTAGAAGGTGAGGTGCTGTTGAATCTTGATACTGAAGACGATAATGAAATCGACATTGGTTGTGCTGGTGGGGTGGATGTGACGGCTCGTCGTACATATATACCGGAAACAAGTGCGGCTGATTTGGTTTACTATAGGCTAACCGTGAAAGGGTTGCATGGCGGACATTCAGGGATGGAAATCCATAAAGGATTGGGTAATGCTAATAAAATAATTAACCGTTTGTTGTATAGCTTATTACCGTTGGATATCCGGTTGTCTAGTATTGATGGAGGAGGATTACGCAATGCTATCCCAAGAGAGAGTATGGCCATCTTCGCTGCCGAAGAAACAACAACGGAACTGCTTTTATCGGTAATAGAACAAGAAAGCGCAGCGATAAAGCAAGAATTTGCAACCGTGGATGAGCATCTTGAAATTGTGCTGGAACGTTATGAAACGTCATCTGATGACGTGTTACCGATAGCGGTGCAGACAAAATTGATTCAAACGCTCTATGCTACGCCAAATGGTGTTTATCGCATGAGTGCTGATTTCGATAATCTGGTGGAAACGTCCAATAATATAGCGCATGTCAAGATAGGGAAGGGAAAGATTTCTGTCAAATGTCTCACGCGTTCTTCGGTGGAATCATCAAAAGTTGATTTAGCAAATACCTTAAAATGTTGCTTCGAACTAATGGATGCGGAGGTTACCTTCTCCGGTGACTATCCGGGCTGGACACCAAATCCCGATTCGAAAATCCTGGACGTGCTCCGATCAACCTACACGAGTTTATTCGGCGAAGAACCCCATGTTGTCGCTTGCCATGCCGGGTTGGAATGCGGTATATTAGGGAGTCATTATCCGGAGATGGACATGATCTCTTTTGGCCCGACGATTTTAGGAGCACATTCTCCACAAGAGCGTGTATCCATATCGTCCGTTCAGAAGTTTTGGACGTTTTTATTGGAGATCTTGAAGGAGATTCCAATGAAATAACACGATTATAATGCTAAAAAGACGAAAGAAAGTTTCCTTGGTGCTGGGAGGAGGTGGTGCTCGAGGTATCGCCCATATTGGTGTTATCCAATGGTTGGAAGAGCAGGGGTACGAAATTGACGAAATTGTTGGCTGTTCCATCGGCGCGCTCGTGGGTGGTGCATACGCTAGTAATCGCCTGCATGAACTAGGAGAATGGATGAAAACGCTGACCCGGGGACAGGTTTTCAAATTAATGGATTTTACCAATCCACGCTATGGTCTGTTGAAAGGTGAGCGCGTTTTGAACACGTTGCATGAGGTGTTTGATGACGTCAACATAGAGGATCTGGCGTTAACCTATACGGCTGTCGCCACTGATCTGGAAAATGAACGGGAAGTGGTGTTCCGCGAAGGAAGTATTTATGCAGCAATACGGGCATCTATCGCTATTCCAGGGGTTTTTACTGCGGTGGCCGCGGAGAATAGTTTTTTAGTGGATGGAGGGGTTTTAAACCCACTGCCACTTAATCATGTAGCTAAAAAAAGAAACTTAACCATTGCCGTAAACTTGGATGGGATGCCTATTAAAGATAAAACAACTGTCACCCAAAATTTTACGGCGCGAACGTTATTGTTTGCATCGTATTATGCGATGAGACGTCAATTAAGCACCTTGATGTTAGCACTTCATGAGCCCGATTACACCGTCTCTGTGCCACATAATGCTGCCGATATATGGGAATTTCACCGTTCTGCTGAATTGATCGATATGGGGTACGAATTAGCACGCAGCGCAATTAAACCTCGTCCATAAATTCGTTGATCACGCGATTAAATTCTTCTGGTGCTTCCAGATTGGGTAAATGTCCACATGCGGCAATTTCTTTAAATCGGGCATTTGGAATAGCCTCTTCTAAATCCTTCATATCCTGGGCGGAAGTAATCCGGTCATCACTACCGCGGATCAGGAGCGTGGGAACGCTGATGTCTTTTAAGGTGTCGCTGGTGTCTGTTCTAGCAGCTAGCGCCAACAATGTAGAACAGATGCTCCGCACGCTGTTTCGGCGAATGGCACTTTTAATATACTCGACTGCTTCCAGTTTTTCTTGTATACTATCTGCTGAAAATACATTTTCTACGAAACCAATAGAGAATGGTCGGCGTCCGTGGTTAAGGACGGCTTGTATGCTATCAAATCGCTTTTGTTTTCCGGCGTTGGTATCCGCTTTGCTGTGCGTATCGGCTAAAATGAGACCCGATATCTTTTCGGGAAATAGTTGGTAGCCACGCAGCGCAATATATCCACCCATGGAAATGCCACATAACGTCGCTTGTTCGACATCCAGTTTCTCCATAAATACCCTTATATCTTTTGCAAAAACATCGATGGAAAAAAAGCTATGTCCGCTCGTTGAGAGACCATGTCCACGAATATCTAATGCAATTCCCGTAATATCTTCAGGCAATGCCTGCAATTGGTCGCGCCACATATTTTTATTAAAGGGGAACCCATGTAAAAATATAATGGTTTTGGATGAGGTAGTCGTTGATTTTTTAATATAATAGGAGATACTGATATCTCCAATGCGGATTTTATTGCTTTTTATTAAGCGTTCGGTCATGTTGATAAATTTAATACGAATGTAATTATTTTTTAATCAGCAATATACATACCATTGCTACATTTAGCGTATCTTTTTTCTCAAAATAATTTGGAAAACAGGAAAAAGTGGCGATATTTGCATCACCAAAAACAACAAACAATTGTTGTTATCGACATAAAAAGTCCGCGCTTGTAGCTTAATTGGATAGAGCACCTGACTACGGATCAGGAGGTTAGGGGTTCGACTCCCTTCAAGCGCACTTTTTTCTTACCTTGATTATCTTTATTTTATATTTCAGAATCGAGTTTACGCCGCGTCCTTTGTATTTTTTACAAGACCTATCCCCGAGAAGAAAAAGATCAACGCAATAACACCAATAACAATCAGTGATATGTAGTCGGTATTTTGATTAATCAGTTCGTAGCCCGTGTAGATTAATCCAATAATACCTAAAATAGTTAGTATCGTTCCAAATATCCGTTTTACATTCATGGTTTCGTTTTTTGATATTTAAACAATATTTATGCCCGAAAGGTTTTTATCGCTAGATGATAAAACGAAAACCTAACGGTAATTTTTTCCAAAAATAGTTGATAGCACCATATGCTGCTTGCTTCTGCATTGGATCCGATTGGTTTTGGTATTTTATAGTGGAAAGATATCATTTAAGTTTTTATGTAATAATTCGTCCGTAATTTGACGTTGCAATTCGGGGAAGCTCTCCTTATTCGCAAAGACACTAAACTTACCGTTACTTAACAAAGTAATTGAATCACAAGTTTCGGCTAATGAACCAAAAATATGGGAAGATAGGATCACCGTCCTGTCTTTAGAACGTAAACGGTTGATAATATCTGTTAAAAAAAGACTACTTTGAAAATCCAGCCCATTATAAGGTTCGTCGAGAATATATATATGATTATTTTGCAATAGTACGCCCAAAATCCCCAGCTTCTTTTTCATACCAGTCGAATAACTGCTTACATATTGATCTAACGGTAGGTCAAAAATATTCTGCTTGTTGAGGTTCTGCGGTTTTTTATTACGGGCTTCCATCAGTAATGCAAGATATTCTTTACCGGTAATTTTAGGAAGAAAAAAGATTTCGGAAGGGAGATAGCCGATGTGGTCTTTGAGTGGCTGAAGGTCAGCGGTAATATGCCCGTCATATTTTTCCATTCCCGCTAGGCAACGGAAAAATGTAGTCTTACCGGCGCCGTTAGCGCCCACAATTCCATAAACTTTTCCTGGTAAAAAATCGATATGTAAATCTTTTAAAATCTGATGTTTGCCATAAGATTTATGTAGGTTGCGGATAGTAATCATAAATATTGTTTTAGGTTTTGAATAGCATTTTTATAATAATAAGGGTAGGCTGCTACTAAAAGTATGGGGAGCATGGCGATGATCATACATGCAATAGTTTCCGTTATTCCGATACGACGTGGATAAGCGGCATATTTCATCAATATTACGAGTATGAGCAGCAATAGTCCACTAACCCAACAAAGAATTCCCCAAAGAAATATGGGCATACCAAATAGCAGCAATAATAAGATGAATGGTGCAATTAATAGGCTTAATTGGATAATTCCTGTACGTATTTTATATGTAATAAAACGGGATGCTGACAGCGCGTTATTCCATACGATATATTCATCTTCGATAATGTCGTAAGCGCCTAAAGCGATCAGAACAGTAATCCCTAATAATACTACTGGAAGATTAACATTTTCAAAATATAAACTTATAACCGCAAGCGCATAACAGATAATCAATAACAACCAAAGGCGACGGAATAAAATAATAAACTCAAATGCGGAACTACGAAAGGGGGTTGGTATATTCCGGGTTGCTATCCTTTTAATGGAAATAATGGTAAATATCATACCCAATAAAAGAAGGAGTATGACTAGCAACCACTCCCTTCCATAAATAGCTATGGGTATAAAGGGCAGAATACAACCTATATTTTCAGCAAATCTTATGGTCAAGAACCCTTGTCTTGTATATATATTTTTAAGAAAATCGGTTCTGTCCCTATTGGCTAGCTTGTATAATAGGGAAATAGATACATACCCGAGTATCCAAGGAGCATACTGTGGGTATTTTATTGCAACGGCAAACAAGGCAATGTATAATAACAGGCATAGCAATAGACCGACTATAAACGGAAACCCTATATCTTCTATTTGGCGTCGGAAAATAGCATATTGCAGACGAAAGTAGTATTTCATTGTTCTTATTTTAATGGCCTAAAATAGCAAGTTAAAAAACATCTACCAAGACCATCGTCCGATCTAAAATGCAAAGTATAGTAAAAAAAAAGCACCGGAATACTCCGATGCTTGTATGCTCATCATGCAATACTCATTACTGATAGCCTAGCAACTTCATCACCTGTTTAGAATTCTGCTCTTCTCCAAAAACTTCAAAATTGAATGTCTCATCGCGGTTTCTACGGATCAGCACATGCTTAGGCGAAGGTAGCAAACAATGATGTATACCACCATAACCGCTTAACACATCTTGATAAGCGCCCGTGTGGAAAAACCCAACGTATTGTACCTTACGAGTTTTCGGCATAAAAATAGAATCCATATGCGCTTCCTGATTGTAATAATCTTGTCCGTCACAAGTAATACCGCCTAACGTGACACGCTCGTATTCCGAATCCCAGTTATTTATAGGCAAGAGGATATATTTTTGGTTTAACGCCCAGACATCCGGCAGATTGGTAATAAAAGAACCATCAATCATAAACCATTTTTCCCGGTCATTTTGCTGTTTACGCCCCAATACTTTATACAAAATACCGGACGCTTCTGCTACCGTATATTTACCGAACTCGGTAATAATATCGGGTTCCATTACCTCATGATGTGCACAGATCTGTTTGATGCGATTAATGATTTCGTTTACCATATATTCATAATCGAAATCATGTACTAAAGAATCTTTAAACGGCATGCCTCCGCCGATATCGAGGGTATCGAGGTCTGGGTTTACTTTTTTAAATTTACAGTATAACGTCACGTATTTCTCCAGCTCATTCCAGTAATACGGAGTATCGGAAATACCGGAGTTGATAAAGAAATGTAATAGTTTAACCTTGAAATTTGGATTGTTTACAATTTTATTGTTATAAAAATCGATAACATCTTCCGACCGTATACCCAACCGAGATGTATAGAATTGTGAATCTGGCTGTTCCTCCGATGCGATGCGGATACCAAGCGCACAAGGCTCGTCCAGCTCGATCTCATCATCATACAAATTAAACTCTTCTTTGTTATCCAGGACAGGAATAATATTTTTAAATCCATCGTGGATCATATCAATGATATACTGCTTATATTGGTAGGTCTTGAAGCCATTACAGATTACGGTAATATCCTTACTGACCGTTCCGGCACGCTCTAGAGCATCAATCATCGGCATATCAAAAGCAGATGACGTCTCCAAATGGATGTCATTTTTCAGCGCTTCTTCAACGATATGTTTGAAGTGTGAAGATTTTGTACAATAACAGTATTTATAAGTTCCTCGGTAGTCATTCTTTAGAATGGCTGTTTGGAACAAAATTTTTGCTTGTTGAATTTTTTTGCTGACGATAGGTAAATAGGTAAAACGCAATGGTGTGCCATACGTCTCTATCATCTCCATCAAATTCAGATCGTGGAAGTACAATTCGTCGTCGATAACTTCGAACCCGTCTTGTGGAAAACCAACACTTAAGTCAAGAAATTCCTGATAGCTTTGCATTTTTTATTATTTTTGGCAAAGATATACTTTCATGATGAATACCTTGCTATCGAAGGTTTAATTTTTAACATTCATTATCAGATAGTTACAAAAATTACGAAATAATTACATGGCTAATTCTATTCAACAGACTTTAATTGCGCAGACTATTCGCGCCGTGCAGGAGCTTTATAGTGCGGATATTCCTTCCGCACAGATAACGCTACAGGAAACTCGGAAAGAGTTTGAGGGGCATATCACGGTTGTCGTTTTTCCTGTAACACGTTTCTCCAAGAAATCTCCTGAGCAGACAGGTGCAGATATCGGGGAATGGTTAAAAGCAAACGTTCGAGAAATTGCTGACTTCAACGTGATTAAGGGCTTTTTAAATATTAGTCTTTCCAATCAATATTGGATAACACTGGTCAATACGGCATTGGTAGCCCCGACTTTTGGATCTTTCCCTGCTAATGGAAAGAAACTCATGGTGGAGTATAGTTCTCCCAACACCAACAAACCGCTTCACCTAGGACATATACGTAACAACTTATTAGGTTACTCGATTGCGGAGATCTTAAAAGCTTATGGCTATGATGTCGTGAAAGCCAATCTTGTCAATGATCGTGGTATCCACATTTGTAAGTCGATGCTCGCTTGGCAAAAATATGGAAATGGCGAAACACCCGCTTCTTCCGGACTGAAAGGTGATCATCTGGTCGGAAAATACTACGTTATCTTCGATAAAGAATACAAGAAGGAAATTGACGCTTTGAAAGAGCAGGGGCAAACGGAAGAGGAGGCGAAAAAGAATGCCCCGTTGATAAAAGAAGCGCAGGCAATGTTGCAAAAATGGGAAGCTAACGACGAAGACGTTATCGCGTTATGGAAAACGATGAATGGTTGGGTATACGAAGGTTTCGAACAAACCTATAAGCAATTGGGGGTAGATTTTGATAAGTTTTATTATGAATCGAACACCTATCTGCTCGGTAAGGATATTATTCAGGAAGGGTTGGACAAAGGTGTTTTCTTCCGGAAAGAAGACAACTCCGTTTGGATTGATTTAACAGATGAAGGGCTGGACCAGAAATTGGTGTTACGGGGAGACGGCACATCGGTATATATTACGCAGGATTTAGGCACTGCTCAGCTAAAATATGACGAGTTCAAAATGAACGAGTCGATTTATGTGGTCGGTAATGAGCAGGATTATCATTTTAAGGTGTTATTTCTCATTTTGAAGAAATTAGGAAAATCTTGGGCTGAAGGCTTGTACCATTTATCCTACGGTATGGTTGACTTGCCTTCAGGAAAAATGAAATCTAGGGAAGGAACGGTGGTGGATGCCGATGATTTGATGGCAGAAATGTTGGAAACTGCCAAAATGCGTACCGAAGAATTAGGCAAAACCGAGGGGTTAGGAGAGGAGGAAAAGTCCTCACTGTACAATACTATCGGCATGGGGGCATTAAAATACTTTTTGTTGAAAGTGGATCCTAAAAAGCGATTATTATTTGATCCTAATGAGTCTGTTGATTTTCAAGGCCATACCGGACCATTTATTCAATACACCCATGCACGTATTAAGTCGGTGCTCCGTAAAGCCTCTTTTGACGCATCTGTTTCTTTAGGAAATCCTTCTGAGCTGTCTGTCTATGAACAAGATTTAATACAATCATTAAGTCGCTATCCCGAAGTGTTGGAAGCCTCAGCGAAAGAGTTTTCGCCCGCCCAACTGGCGAATTATGCTTATGAGTTAGCCAAGTTATACAACAAGTTTTATCACGAGGAAAGTATTCTAAAAGCTGAGGATGAAACCGTGAAAAACTTCCGTTTACACTTGTCGGCCATAGCCGCACGGATTATTTCGGAATGTATGCGGTTGCTAGGAATTGAAGTGCCCGAAAGGATGTAAACAACAGGAAGATCAACACTATGCAAAAAAAATATAAAATAGGATTAATTGGATTTTCGATAGGAGGACAAGTCTTTCATGCACCTTTCATTGTTGGAAATCCATCCTTGGAATTGTATAAAGTAACGGCTCGAAAACCCGAGCAACAGCAAATTTTAACGAACAAATATCCCTCGGCGATAGCCGTATCGACCGTAGATGAAATCATAGATGATCCGCTGGTGGACATTGTGGTGGTGGCAACTTCCAATGACGTGCATTTTTCACTAACGAAACGTGCGTTAGAAGCAGGAAAGCATGTTGTCGTGGAAAAACCCTTCACGAATACCACGGCGGAAGCGGATGAACTGATTGCGCTTGCAAAGCAAAAGGGATGTGTGTTAACCGTGCATCACAATGCACGCTTTCATTCTGATTTTAAGACGGTTAAAAAAGTAATACACAGTAATAGATTAGGTTCGGTGGTCAATTATCAAGCGCGTTATGATCGTTTTAGAAACTTCCTGCGCGAGGGAGCTTGGCGGGAGCAAGATTTGCCGGGTTCTGGTATTCACTATGACTTGGGCGCACATTTGATAGATCAGGCGTTGCAACTATTCGGAAAACCCGATGCCGTCTTTGCAGATCTGCGCAAACAACGCGAACATGCTAAAGCCATAGACGATTTTGAATTTATTTTAAGTTATCCGACGCGTAAAATTTCGTTATTTGGACAGATGCTGGCCAAAGAGTCAACACCCCGGTTCGCGATATATGGCCTACAGGGTTCTTTTGTGAAGCCGGGCGTAGATCCACAGGAGGAAAAGTTACGCAATGGGGCGCTCCCGCACAAGATCGACAATTGGGGCGTGGAAGATGAATCGACCTATGGAAGATTAAATGTGATCGAAAATCGACAAGATGTACGCGAGACTATCCCCAGTGAAAAAGGCACTGGGCAGGACTTCTACCGAAATCTGGTGGAGGTATTGGACGGTGATGCCGAACTCCTGATAACACCACAACAAGCAAGAGACGTTATCCGTATTCTAGAAGCGGCGGAACAATCTTGGACCGAGCAACGCGTAATTTTGCTGAAAGAACAACTCATCGCTTATTGATTTTACAAAAGTATCACTTTTTCTCTATCATCTTGTAACCCTATAACCACATCACCTTGAAAAATTACGACGCAATTATCATCGGTGCAGGGGCTTGTGGCCTCATGTGTGCCGCGCAAGCGGGCCTATTGGGGAAGCGGACATTGATACTGGAAAAAAATGACAAACCCGGAGCCAAGATATTGATATCGGGTGGCGGCCGTTGCAACTATACGAATCTCTACACGGAACCCGATAATTTTGTAACCGAAAATTCATCTTTTTTACACGCGGCTTTCTCCCAATGGACAGTGCAGGATACCATTTCCTTTTTTGATACATTTGGCGGGATTCAGGGCGAGGAAAAAACACTTGGTCAACTTTTCCCCAAATCAAATAAAGCCAAAGATATTGTGGCTGTGTTTACCAAACTACTCTATGAAACTGGACAGGATATTTGGTTGCATACCGAAGTAAAATCCGTCAGGAGGCAAGGAGAGGGATATGCTGTATCTTTTGTAAGGGAAGGAAACGAACAACATCTTTTTTGTAAGAAAGTAGTTTTCGCTTCCGGAGGTTTACCAGTTGCTAAATTGGGGGCCTCCGATTTTGCCCTACGAACAGCGCGTCAATTCCGTTTGTCTGTTGTGACCACGGCGCCTGCACTCGTTCCACTAACTATTACCGGAAAAGAGGCGATTTGGTATGCTTCACTAGCGGGGAACAGTGTTTTTGCAAGGGTTTATAATGATAAGATCAGTTTTGAGGAAAATATTCTTTTTACGCATTGGGGATTGAGTGGCCCTGCTATTTTACAAATATCGTCGTATTGGCGTGCAGGGGAGACCTTCACGATAGACCTTCTCCCTAAATTCCGTTTAGAGGAGCTGATCAAAAATGAGCGAACAGCAGGAGGGAAACGAACGGTAGGGCAACTACTGAACGATTATTTTACAAAAAAGATAGTAGAAGCCATGGGGAAATATCTTCCAGTTGATCTGAAGATTGCATCATTAAGCAAGGCAGATGCTAAATTAATATATGATACGATACATAAATTTGTGGTTAAACCGGCAGGTGATAAGGGTTATGATAGAGCCGAAGTGATGCGAGGTGGTGTGTCCACCAATGAACTCCATCCACGTACGCTGGAAGCAAAAACGCAGTCAGGGCTTTATTTCGGAGGCGAAGCAGTGGATATCACAGGCTGGCTGGGTGGTTATAATTTTCAATGGGCTTGGGCATCAGGCTATCTGATTGCACAGGATTTATAATTTTCTTACCTTTGCACCGAAGCAAACCGGTTCTATCGCTGTCTTGCCCTTAGGCGGGAGAGAGGAAAGTCCGGGCAACATAGAGCAACACGCTTCCTAACGGGAAGGCTCTTATGTGAATAAGAGACAGAAAGTGCCACAGAAAAAATACCGCTACGACGTTTGTCGCAGTAAGGGTGAAAACGTGAGGTAAGAGCTCACGGTCTTGTATGGTGACATGCATTACGGTAAACCTCGTGTGTTGAAAGACCAAATAGGTTGCGAACCTCGAAGGCTGCTCGTCTTCTCCCGACTTGTCGGGATTCGTAATGGGTAGGTTGATGGAGCTTGTATGTGAATGCAAGCCTAGATAAATGATAGAAATCCAAAATAATTCGGATACAGAACCCGGCTTATAAGGTTTGCTTCTTTTTTTTTAATAAAGATACTTATATTAGTTATTCACCAAGTTAAACATATAAATGGCGACAATCTTAATCATCGACGATGAACGTCCTATAAGGAGCTCGTTACGCGATATTTTGGAATATGAAGATTACAAAGTACTGGATGCCGATAACGGGTTTGATGGATTAGATATTCTGAAAAAAGAGAAAATCGACCTCGTTCTTTGTGATATCAAGATGAACAAAATGGACGGCATGGAGGTTCTGACGGAGGCGCAAGGTATCAGCGATACGCCTTTCATCATGATTTCCGGTCATGGTACTATCGAGACTGCTGTAGAGGCTGCGCGCAAAGGAGCTTTTGACTTTTTGGAAAAGCCACTTGATCTCAATAGACTGCTGATCACAGTACGTAATGCACTGGAAAAAGGGGTGTTGGTAAAAGAAACCAAGGTTCTAAAGAAAAAAGTTTCTAAAACCAAGGAAATACTTGGCGAATCATCAACAATCAGTATTATAAAAGAAACCATCGATCGGGTAGCGCCTACAGAAGCACGGGTTTTAATAACCGGAGAGAATGGTTCTGGAAAGGAACTGGTTGCACATTGGCTTCATGAAAAATCTGCTCGTGCAAGTTCTCCGTTAATAGAGGTAAACTGTGCTGCGATTCCTTCCGAACTCATCGAGTCTGAATTGTTTGGACATGAAAAAGGTTCATTTACGTCTGCCGTAAAGCAACGCATCGGAAAGTTCGAACAAGCTAATGGTGGTACGTTATTTTTAGATGAAATTGGTGATATGAGCCTTTCGGCGCAAGCTAAGGTGTTGCGGGCGCTACAGGAAAACAAAATAACACGTGTAGGTGGAGAAAAGGAAATCGATGTGAATGTCCGCGTTATCGCTGCAACAAACAAGGACCTATTGAAAGAAATCGAGAACGGTAATTTTAGGATGGACCTTTACCACCGTTTAAGTGTAATCTTAATTCATGTCCCATCCCTAAAACAACGTTCAGCGGATATTCCGATTATCGCCTCCAGTTTCTGTGAAGAAATATGCGGCGGGTATAATACACCGATAAAAGAAATTACAGAGGGAGCAATGCGAGCTTTACAAGCCTTACCCTGGACCGGAAATATCCGCGAACTGCGGAATATGATCGAGCGGTTGATTATACTGAGTGATAAGAAAATTACGGAAAGAGAAGTAGCGTTGTATGCAAATCCCACAAATAACCATATAGCAGAAGGCGACAATCAAGTGTCGAAGACGGGGCAGGGATTGTATTTTGATAAATTTGAATCTTTTCAAGATTTTAAAGATCATGCTGAAAGAGAATTTATCAACTTTAAATTGGATAAAAATGGTTGGAACGTTTCAAAGACAGCCGATGATATTGGGATACAACGCAGTCATCTATACCATAAAATTGAAAAGTTTGGATTAAAGCGCGCAGATTAGCACACATGACAAAAGAGCGGTGGAAAAGATGTCCACCGCTTTTTTAATCATTGAATTTTCGCTTTTGTCTCCTGTAGAGTACAATAATAATAAGTAGAAGTATAACCGCCCCCACGATAATTGCTGCCGTCGACGATGTTTCCTGCCCCTCCGTAGGGATGTCTTGAATAATAAACCCCATCTTTCTCATAACTTAAATATTTAAAAAAACACAATTGAGATAATATAATGTTTTCCCGTTTAAATAACAAACATATAGATGCAAAGATGAGGCCTTTTTTGTTAAAGTATGTTAAATAAATGTTAAAGTCATTTTATTTTTTTTCTTACAAATTGCAATTAGGCTTTCTAATTTAAACAAAAAAGAAATAACTGGTACAAAAACTAAATTTCTTCGGTAACCAGACTGTGAATTAATTCCTGGGCCTCAATCAAGATGCGTTTTTTTTGGTGTGTGGCCGTTTGCAAGTATTGAAGGTAGTTGGGGTTTTCTACTAGATCGCGAACAAGTATACAACCGTTTTTGAGCAATAGGGACTTTTCCATACTGTTCAAATTAGTTAAACAAGTTACAGGATACAGCGCTAAATTGTCTACTTTGTTTTTAATGTTGTTTTTCGCGGGATAGTCCCACGCTAACATATTTAATTTATAGTATTCACCAAAACGAATGGAATCTGTTGTAAGATAAGCGTTTGTCACCAGCCAGCCATCCGTAAACTGTTGGGATGTTTCAAAAAATGAAAAAGACAGCCCTTTGATATCTTTTACTCTCGAAAGGAAATACATAGGAGTGGTAACCGATATTTTGGCATCGACATCGTTTCGAAACTTACATTCAATAGCCAGCATAATATCCCCTTTTGTGGCAATAACATCAATTTCGTGCGTTACGGCATGTCCCTGTACGGTTTTCCCTGTAATCGTTTGATAGCCCGCATTGGCAAACAATTTACCGATCCATTTTTCAAAATAAAAGCCTTCTGGTCCTAAATCTCGAAGAGCTTTTTTTAAAGAATACCTGGCGGCGTAGGAATCACGGTGATTTTTTAGTAAATCAAAGGCAAGCTCATAGAGCTCGCGCGTGCTGATGCCGTCATAGAGACGCGGTTGTATGCGTTGAAAAACCTTCTCCACTTCCTCTTCCGAAGCCTCTGACTTAGAAAGGGAGTGTTTCAATTTTTGGGGTTCAAATGGAACCAACTCTCCAGAGTATTTTTTCACATAAATCTTCATGATGATTTGTTTGGGTTTCAAAAAGTACAATTTTTTACATAAACAGCAAAACATTTTGAATAAATAGACTGTTCTATTTAAAAAAATGCGTTATGGGAATTATAGAACAAGCCGTAGATACAATGAAAGTGAAACTGGACGATGCTTGCGAACAAGGCACGATAACCAGTTCCGAACGGATGCTGTCCGTGATAGCAGGTGGTTTCATTCTTGGATATAGCCTGAAGAAAGTAATTAAAAAACCATTGACCGCTCTCTCTGGTGTTACATTGGGAGGAGCCTTGATTGCTAGAGGAATAACGGGAAAATGTCCGGTTACAGGCGCAATCCACCAAGCAGAGGAAGAGGAACGTAATCTTACATTAATCGAACGCCGATATTTCGAGAAATAATCAAGTTTGTTTGTTATATACTAAATTCTGGCCAGACTGTCGCGAGATGGTTTGGCTTTTTTGTATCAACTGATAAAACCTTTGACGTATTGTTGGGTAATCTCATGTTTCGGATTCAGCAGGACATCATCTGTCTTTCCAAATTCTATTATTTCCCCATTATATACAAATATGATATAATCTGATACACGTCGTGCTTGCCGAAGAATATGTGTGACGAGGACGATAGTGTAATCTTGTTTGAGTTCGATCAGTAAATTTTCAATAGTTTGGGTAGAAACAGGATCTAGTGCCGAAGTCGATTCATCTCCCAAAATAATTTCTGGTTTTACCGCGAGTCCGCGAGCTAGGCATAAACGCTGTTGCTGTCCGATAGATAGTCGGGTTGCAGAAGCATCTAACCGATCTTTCACCTCATCCCATAACCCAACGTTTCGTAATTGGGTTTCGACGATCTGAGTTAATACCTGCTTATTTTTTTCACCATGTATTCGAGGACCATAAGCTACATTATCAAAAATAGACATAGGTAAAGGGAAAGGCCTTTGCGAAAGAAGCCCCATCTTTTTGCGGATATGCGTAACTTCCGCATCTTTGGCATAAAGGTCTTCGCCGTTCACTAATACCGAACCTGTAATTTCTACGCCTTTAGTGTCGTCTACGAGACGATTTAAGGTTTTGAGCAGGGTTGTTTTTCCACAACCCGACGGTCCAATAATCGAAGTAACCGAATTATTAGGGATAGATAGATTGATATCTTTTAAAATACGCTTACCCTCAATGGCAACGTTCAGATCTTTAATTTGTATATGAGGGATGGAAATATTCCCTAAGTCTTGTGTTTCTGCTGCTTGGATGCGAGAAGATGTGTGCATATAACGATTATTAAAATAATAAATGTTAAAACTAGAGCGGAAGCATAGGCACGTCCTTGTACTTCCGGAATCGGACTACTCAATTGAAAGAAAATAGCTAACGGTAAGGTAGCGGCGGGCTCATCTACATATTTTGGAAGATTGTCACTAAAACCTGTGGTTAACAAAACACCGGCTACATCGCCTATAGCGCGTCCAAATGCCAATAGAATAGCGGTAAAAATACCGGGCTTAATATACTTTAAGCATATTTTAGCGGTTTCCCATCTGGTCGTTCCCAAAGAAAGGGTAACATGCTTCAGATCGATAGGAATTGTTCTTAACAACTCATCTATGGTGCGCACCACAATGGGGATAGTCAATAGGGTAATCGTGATAATACCTCCCAATAATGAAGCCCGGATACCTACCCAAACCATGATACTGAAGGCAATCGCACCGTATACAATAGACGGAATACCAAAAAGCACATCAAACAATAATTTGCAAGATCGCTCTAAAAAAGATCCGCTCTTTACATAAACATTCAGAAAGATGGAAATGGGAATTCCGATGAGCGTGGCGAGTAAAGTAGAGCTGGTGGCTAAGTATAGCGAACCTAAGATCGCATTCAAAATACCACCCTCTTTTCCGATGTAAAAGCCACCTTTCGGCGCTTGACTGATCATTTCCCAGGATAAATAAGGAAGACCTTTATAAAGAATCGTTCCGATGATGAAAAAGAGAGAACCGGTAATGGTGATACCCGAAAGTTGCATGGCCACTTTCGCTATTTTTTCTTTTAGTAGACGCTTTTTGACATTTGATATCATGATTTCCTCTCCAATCTGTTAAGAATTAAACGCGATATTAAATTGAATCCGAAAATAAGTACAAACAATAGTAAAGCTGCAAACATCAATGCGGAGTCATACAGCGGTATGGACATCATCTCTCCAAAGTTATTCGCAATTAAGGCGGGTAGCGGATAGCCCGCGTCGAAGAATGATTTCGGAATCTGTGGAATGTTTCCGCAGACCATGAGAACGGCTATTGTTTCACCAAAGGCCCGGGAAATTCCCAGAACAACAGCCGCTATCAATCCAGGTTTGGCCTTTATCAGGATAACTTTCACGATGGTTTCCCATTTTGTAGCTCCTAACGACAGTGAAGCTGCTTTTAATTCATAGGGAATTGTCTGGAGTACTTCTACCATAATACTTACCATGATCGGGAAAATCATCACCGCCAAAACAATTCCACCAGCAAATACGGTGTAGCCGGTAGTTTCTGCTCCTACAATAGGCGCGATGTACTGGCTCAAAAAAGGAACCACAAATAATACACCCCAAACACCATAAAGTACAGGTGGAATGGCAGCCAATACATTCACTAAAGGCAAAACCATTTTGCGCAACGCTTCACCAGCATATTCTACTAAATAGACCGAAGCTAGCACACAGAGTGGGACGGCAATAATAAGCGATATAAAAGTTACCCAGACTGTCCCCATAATAAAGGAAAGAAATCCAAAACTACCGTTCATTGGCGACCAGACACTTTCCGTAAGGATTACGCCCAAACGCTCAGCACGCAGCAAGGGCATCGATTTTATACTCAGCCCGACGAGTATAATAACAATGACAACAAGGGATAAAACCAGCAGCGTAGCAAAACTCTGCCGTATTAGCTTATCTTTTATTAATCTCCAGTTCACTTTAATTTATTTAATTCATTGTTCTTTATTTCGTCATTCAATGGCACATACCCGTTTTCGAGGAGATAGCCCTGTTGCTCCTTTTCCAGAACAAATTGTATAAATGCCGTTAATAAGGCCGTCTTCTTGTCGGAGTGGATAACAAATGTCAAATCGCGGGAAGGTGGAGAAGGGTACCGATTGGTGGCGACTGCGTGTGTCAAGGAATCTAGATGATCGTAAAAATCTTCTTCTTTATTGATATGGCCGTCACCATCAAGATCCAACGGAAGAATAGCGATATGTTCTACCGTTCGCTTTGTTTTAAGATCATAAACAAAATTGATATTGCTAAAACCTATTGAAAGCGGCTTATCCTTAATAGCTTGTACTAAACCGGGGTCTCCAAATATACCTACTCCTTTTAGCCCTTCTTGGTGTACTCCCAGAAACTTGGCCCAAGTTTCTGCAGCACCTGCGGCATCCGATCGCACGTATACTTCGATAGGTTTATTTATAAAACGAGCATCAAGATCACTCCAAAGCTTGTATTTTCTGTGTACAAAAATCCCCACTAATTCTTCTTGCGTCAGACCTCGTTCTGTTAAAAGGGTATAATTCGGGTGGTTACGGTTAAAAGAACCTACTACGGCATCTTTAGCCACATGTATAGGATAAGCGCCACGCACAAGTTCCTGTTGATGCAGGTCTCGAGATACTAGGCCGATATCCACCATGTTAGACAATACGTCGGAAATACCCTTTCCAGCACCTCCTGCCGAAATATTAAACCGTACATTGGGATGTTCCTTTTTAAAATTTTCACTCCATAATACAACGATAGGATATAAAGCAAATGCACCGGAAATAGAGATATTTCCCGTATAACCTTTTTTTTCGTCGTATCCCTCTTTAACCTTCGGAGCACACGAAATTGTTAAAAGTATAAATAAAAAGCTGTATACTAAATAATTGTGTATTTTCACTTAACTTGCTATTTGAATTACTTCGGGAAATTTCTTACAAATATATACTAAATTGGTAGATTTTGTATTATTAATAGATAAAAATTTTGTAACTTTGCGAACGCGCTATTATAAAAATATAGCCGTAATGAGGAGTAAATTAGAGAATTCGTAAATAGAAAAGAGTTTAGGTTCATGCAAAGTTTTCGAACAGAATTAGAAAATCCAATAGTAGAGCAGGAGATCATCGAGCTGGAGAAAAAAATAAGAGCTTACCGCCAAGGGAATATTGTGGAGGATAGATTTAAATCCTTACGCTTAGCCCGAGGCATCTATGGTCAACGCCAACCGGGTGTTCAGATGATACGTATCAAGTTGCCTTTTGGCAAAGTAACCTTTAAGCAATTATTGAAGATCGCGGATATCTCGGATGAATATGCTAGTAGTAATATACATTTCACGACAAGGCAAGATATTCAAATACACTTTGTAAGTCTTGATCGTACACCCGAACTGTGGTCAAAACTAGCAGAGGATGACATGACACTCCGGGAGGCCTGTGGTAATACGGTTCGAAACGTGACGGCCTCTCCAGCCGCAGGGATAGATCCAGACGAACCTTTTGATGTTTCTTCTTACGCGCAGACGACATTCGAATATTTTGTTCGGAACCCCATCTGTGCTGAAATGGGGCGAAAGTTTAAGATTGCATTTTCCTCGAGCATAAAAGATACGGCTTTTTCCTATATACACGATTTCGGCTTTATCCCTAAAGTTAAAACAATAGACGGTCAGGAAGTACGCGGTTTCACGGTGATGTTTGGAGGTGGTTTGGGCGCACAACCTATACTTGCACATAAAATACATGATTTCTTGCCAGAAGAAGAACTTATTCCTTTGATGGAAGCAACTATACGTGTGTTTGATCGCCATGGTGAGCGTAACAATAGAAACAAGGCACGCTTCAAATATGTGGTGCAAAAATTAGGATTAGACGAAGTTTTAAGGTTAGTTGAAATCGAGCGCAAAGCAAATAAAAACAAACGGTTTGCCATCGACAGAGATAAAATCACGCAACCGGAACCTCCACCTGCGTTTACGGGTATTGTGGAACCTCTGGATGCAAATGCATATGAAATATGGTCAAAAACGAATGTTTTCGAGCAGAAGCAAAAAGGTTTCTACGGTGTATATGTTAAAGTACCTACTGGAGATATATCCACTGCCAATGCCCGGCTGCTGGTAGCTGGGATTCGTGGCCATGTTGCTGATGATATGCGGATTACACAAGATCAAAATCTATTGTTAAAATACGTTCGAAAAGAATCACTTCCACATATATATAATGTGCTGCACCAGTTGGGTTATGCAAGATTTGGATTCAATAGCACATTGGATGTGACAACCTGTCCGGGAACAGACACCTGTAATCTAGGTATTTCCAATTCAACAGAAATGGCACGTGTACTGGAGCAATATATAGAAGAATTTCATACAGATTTCGTCTATGAAACAAATCTGAAGATTAAGATTTCCGGTTGCATGAACTCATGCGGTCAGCATAGTCTAGCACATATTGGATTTCACGGTGCTTCGCTCAAAGCTAACGGCAAGGTATTACCAGCAGCGCAGATTATGATGGGTGGCGGAACCGTTGGTGATGGTGTTGGCCGTGTATCCGATAGAGTTACCAAAGTACCTACAAAACGGGTTACGCAGGTTGTAGATTTGGTCTTAAATGACTATAAAGTAAATAGGTTGGAAAACGAGAATTTCCATGATTACTACGACAGGCAGACGAAAGATTATTTTTACCGTTTGCTGAAACCCCTTGCTGATTTAACCAATCTAACAGACGACGAGTTTGTAGACTGGGGACGTGATGATGTATACAATACAGCCATCGGAGTGGGAGAATGTGCAGGTGTAGTTATCGATTTAGTGGCTACGTTGTTATTCGAAGCAGAAGAAAAGCTGGATCTAGCAAAAATAATGTTAGAAAAAGGGCAATATGCAGACGGTATATATCATGCCTATAGTGCCTTTGTATGGACAGCAAAAGCATTGCTTCTGGATAAAGGAATAAATGCGAGTACACAAATAGCGACTATAGATGAATTTGATACACAATACGTGCAAACGGAAATATTTACTTTTTCAACGTCGTTTAAAGAGCGCGTATTACAAATCAATAAATATGAACCTTCTCAGGAGTTTGCAGAAGCATATTTAACACAATCGACAGCATTTTATGTTGATGCTGCTGCCCGAAGAGAGGAGCTACGGGCAACAACTACAACCGTGTAGTTTAATATTAGGAGGGAAATAAGGAATGCAAATTAAACCATTTATTACTTTAGTAGGAGCTGGGCCGGGAGATCCGGATCTAATCACGCTAAAAGGTATAAAAGCTATTCGTGAAGCGGATGTTATTCTATATGATGCTTTAGTAAATGAAGAGCTGTTATCGTATGCCAAGCCATCTTGTGCATTGATCTATGTCGGCAAACGGGCAGAACGCATATCTACTTCGCAAGATTATATCAATAAACTCCTGGTGGATTATGCTTTGACGCATGGTCATGTCGTACGTTTAAAAGGGGGAGATCCGTTCGTATTTGGACGCGGAGGAGAAGAGATTGATTATGTCAGACAATTTGATATCCCTACGGCTGTGATACCCGGTATATCTTCTTCGTTAGGTCTGACAGGATTGCAACAGATTCCATTAACGTATCGTGGTATCAGTGAAAGTTTTTGGGTGATTACCGGTTCTACATCCGATGGACGTCTGTCAGATGACTTGCAGTCGGCGGTGCATACCCGTGCTACTGTTGTTGTCCTTATGGGATATGCTAAATTGGCACAAATCGTTGATTTTTATCAACAACATGGCAAAGGCCAATTGCCAATAGCGCTGATTCAAAATGGGTCTTTACCAAATGAACGCATTGCATTAGGACGGATAGACAACATCTTAGAAGAGGCAGAACGAAATCTAGTGGGGGTGCCTGCAATTATCGTTTTGGGCGATGTCGTTGCTAAACACCAAGCATTTGAAAATATAAAAAAGAACTTCAGTCACTTACTGTTTAATTTTAGATGAACGAACTGTTTCCCATATATGTGAAACTTCATCAGGTTCAAACCCTGTTGGTAGGAGCTGGAAACGTGGGGTTGGAAAAATTGGAAGCGATATTAGCCAATTCACCCGAAGCCAAGGTACATATCGTGGCGGCAGAAGTCAACCCCGAAGTTTACACGCTCGTTAAAGAAAAAACTAATATAGACGTGTCAGAGCGACTGTTTGACGAAAGTGATATCAACAATATAGATTTGATTATGTTGGCGACGAATAATACGACATTGAACGCGCATATTCGTCAGCTAGCCAGCAAACGTCACATTTTGTTGAATGTTGCTGATAAACCTACATTATGTGATTTCTACTTGGGTTCGGTGGTTTGCAAGGGTAATCTTAAAATCGGGATATCAACGAATGGTAAATCACCTACGATAGCCAAACGACTTAAAGAATTTCTTAACGAGCTGCTTCCGGAAGAAATTGATGAAACGCTGGAATTAATGGGACAGCTAAGAGATAATTTAAAAGGTGACTTTCAAGAAAAGGTACGTGCTTTAAATGCACACACAAAAGATGTTTTAGTTAAGAAATCGTATGATAGCACAAATTAAGCAGGAAATACAAGGCTTGAACGCTGCAGAAATTGTTGAGCATGTGCAACGAAAATACGGTCCAAAAACGGTTTTTTCGACTTCTTTCGGTATAGAAGATCAGGTTATCACACATCTGATTGCACAGTCCGGAAAAGAAATCTCTCTTTTTACATTGGAAACGGGACGTCTTTTTCCGGAAACATATTATGTATGGAATAGGACACTCGAGAAGTATAAGCTTCCGATAAAAGCTTATTATCCAGATACCGCTGCTGTAGAGAAAATGGTAACGGAAAAAGGCCCCTCCAGCTTCTATGAATCGGTAGAGAATCGGAAAGAATGTTGCCATATACGTAAAATAGAACCTTTACGTCGTGCCATACAAGGATTTGAAATATGGATTACGGGTATCCGTGCTGAACAGTCCTCCAATCGAGAAGATATGGAAAATGTAGAATGGGATGCTGCAAACAATATTATTAAAATACACCCTTTGTTTCATTGGACATTAGAAGAAGTAGAAAGCTTCTTGAAAAAGAATGGTATACCTTATAACCCCTTACATGATAAGGGTTTCCCAAGTATAGGTTGCCAGCCTTGTACCCGGGCAATACGTAAAGGGGAAGACTTCCGAGCCGGCAGATGGTGGTGGGAAGATAAAAGTAAAAAAGAATGTGGTCTACATGTCACACAATAAACAGTCAATAGATTATAAATAGAAGATGGATTATTTAGATCATTTAGAAGCGGAGGCAATATATATCCTGCGTGAGGTAGCGGGACAATTTGAGAATCCTGCACTTTTGTTCTCGGGAGGAAAAGATTCGATAACGTTAGTACATTTGGCAAAAAAAGCTTTTCGACCGGGAAAATTTCCTTTTCCGTTAGTACATATTGACACAGGTCATAACTTTCCGGAAACGATTGAATTTCGAGATTGGTTGGTCGAGCAGTTAGGCGAAAAACTCATTGTCGGGTTAGTGCAGGAAAGTATCGATCAAGGAAAAGCCATAGAGCAAAAAGGAAAAAATGCAAGTCGAAATCCTCTACAAACCGTGACTCTTTTGGACACAATCGAGAAGTATGGTTTTGACGCTTGCATAGGTGGGGCTCGGAGAGATGAAGAAAAAGCTAGGGCAAAAGAACGTATTTTTTCTGTACGTGATGAATTCGGACAATGGGATCCAAAACGTCAGCGTCCAGAGCTGTGGAATATCTTAAACGGAAAAATCCATAAAGGGGAAAATGTTCGGGTGTTTCCAATTTCAAACTGGACGGAATTGGACGTTTGGAATTATATTAAACGAGAAAATATTGCATTACCTTCGATATATTTTAGTCACGAACGGGATGTTGTATTACGAAATGGACAATGGATGGCAGCCGCACCATTTTTACAAATAGACGAAGAGGATATTGTAGAGCATAAATCAGTTCGTTTCAGAACAGTAGGTGATATGACCTGTACAGCAGCTGTAGATTCCGTTGCGACGGAACTTGATGATATCATCGAAGAAATAAAGGCTTCAACGGTAAGCGAAAGAGGCGCAAGGATGGACGATAAAGTTTCGGAAGCGGCGATGGAAGAACGTAAAAAACAGGGATATTTTTAAGGAAGTAAGCTAGAGAGAAATGAATATACTGAAATTTATAACAGCAGGCTCTGTAGATGACGGAAAAAGTACGTTGATTGGTAGATTGTTATATGATACCAATTCGATTTTAGACGATCAATTAGAGGCTATAAAAAAAGCCAACCGAAAAAATAATGATGGAACGGTTGACCTGGCGATATTAACAGACGGTCTGAAAGCTGAGCGCGAGCAGGGAATCACTATTGATGTAGCGTATAAATATTTTCAAACAGAAAAGCGGAAATTTATTATTGCTGATGCACCAGGTCATATACAGTACACACGTAATATGATAACCGGAGCATCAAATTCTGAGTTGATTATTATTTTAATTGATGCACGTAAAGGAGTTATTGAACAAACGAAACGTCATTCGTTCCTTGCCAAATTATTGTCATTAAAGAAGGTGCTCGTTTGTGTCAATAAAATGGATATGGTTGGATTTGATCCGTTTGTTTACGAAAAGATTAAAGCAGATTATCTAACACTGGCTAGCCGATTGGGACTTGAAAATGTGGATTTTATTCCGGTTTCTGCTTTAAAAGGAGATAATATCGTAAATCGTTCGGAGAATACGCCTTGGTATGAAGGAGTTTCCTTATTAGATTATCTGGAAACGGTTAATATAGAGGATAAAAAGCCACAGCCGTGGCGTTTTCCTGTACAATGGGTAGTACGGCCACAAACAGATGATTTACACGATTATAGAGGCTACGCTGGGCGTGTTTTAGGCGATGGACTAAAGACAGGAGATGAGGTTATGGTGCTACCAAGCGGAGCGAGGAGCAGGGTAAAAAGCTTGGAATTAGCCGAAGAACCATTGGACCAAGCACAGAATGGACAATCTATTATTGTTCATTTAGCAGACGATGTTGACATTTCAAGAGGAGATATCCTCGTAGCTGTTTCTCAACCACCATTGGCGGAAAGAAATTTTGAGGCAAATATATGCTGGTTTGATAATAAACCTTTGGATAAAAATCAAATCTATTTACTACAAAATCATACTACAGTCACTAAAGTTAAGGTGGCTGACGTTCTCTATAAATTTGACGTAAATACGCAGGAAAAGCAATATGAAACAGACATTCAGCTGAATGATATTGCCAAAATAGAGCTTAAGGCGGCTGGTGATGTTGTCTTTGATCTAAATCGTGATTTTCCGGAGAATTCTCAAGGTATATTAATTGACCCCCGAACGAATTTAACCGTTGGCGCTTTAATGATTGAGAATGTAGCCTAATTAATATATAGGTAACAATAAAAAAAAGCAACACTAATTAAGTGTTGCTTTTTTTATTTAAAGAGGAATGGTCAAATTCTAAAATATAAAAAGACCTATAATTGACATTATGTTAAATAGAGTTTATATAACCTCCCATTATAACCGATTTACGTTTCTCTTGACATTATTTTAACGAATATTCGCCATTCTTCATTTTTTTTAATAAATTAGCAATCTGAGGGTAAATAACAACTATAATTCATAACAAATGTCACTTAACTTTAAGAAGTTTATTAATTACGTGGAGGAAAGAAATCCAAACGAACCGGAATTTTTACAGGCTGTTGCCGAGGTTACCGAAGATTTGATACCTTATATTAACGAGCGCCATCCAACTTGGAGTGATTTAAAAATATTAGAGCGCATTGTCGAACCAGAGCGTGTAGTTTCTTTTCGGGTAACATGGTTAAATGACAAAAATGAAGTTCAGGTAAACCGTGGATATCGTGTGCAAATGAACAGTGCGATTGGACCATATAAAGGAGGGCTCCGCTTCTCTCCCACTGTAAACTTAAGTATTCTAAAATTTTTAGCTTTTGAGCAGGTGTTCAAAAATAGCTTGACAGGAATACCCCTTGGTGGAGGAAAAGGCGGTTCAGACTTCGATCCTAAAGGCAAGTCCAATATGGAAATTATGCGCTTTTGTCAAAGCTTCATGACGGAACTATATCGCCATATTGGACCGGAAACAGATGTTCCCGCTGGAGATATAGGTGTAGGAGAACGTGAGGTCGGGTATATGTTTGGTCAGTATAAACGTATTCAAAATAACTTCACAGGTGTATTAACTGGAAAAGGTAAACACTGGGGAGGTTCTTTTATTCGTCCGGAAGCGACAGGATATGGTTTGCTTTATTTCGTCGAGTGTATTTTTGAAAATATAGATGAAGAAATAGCTGGAAAAACGATCACTATATCAGGCGCTGGCAATGTTGCCTATTATGCAGCAGAGAAAGCCATACATTTAGGTGCTAAAGTGATTTCCTTATCAAATAGTACAGGTACACTACATGACCCAGAAGGGCTGACACTGGAGAAATTGAGTTACGTTGCGACGTTAGGACGTGAATTATCTAAATATCCACAAAAATTTAAGGCTGCCTCTTTTCATGCAGGAAAAACGCCATGGCATCTTAAATGCGATATTGCTCTTCCCTGCGCTACCCAAAATGAATTGGATGCTGAAGATGCTAAGCAGCTTGTTAAACAAGGTTGTGTATGTGTCGCCGAAGGTGCTAACATGCCTTCTACCGCTGAGGCTATTAAAATATTCCATAAAGCTAGAATTCACTTTGCTCCCGGAAAAGCTGCAAACGCTGGTGGCGTAGCTGTTTCTGGTCTTGAAATGTCACAGAACTCTATCGGACAGCAGTGGCATGCAGAAAAGGTAGATGCCCGTTTAAAAGGTATTATGGATAATATTCACAAAACTTGTCTTAAATATGGCAAGGAAGAAGATGGCTATATTAATTATTTAAAAGGTGCAAATATCGGAGGCTTTATTAAAGTCGGCGCTTCTATGAAAGCACAAGGGTTGGTTTAATGCCCAATTTCGTGTAAATTCAAAAGCTCCACAACCAAATTGTGGAGCTTTATTTTTATCTAATTTTTAAAATATGAGAGTAATAGCAGAACTTCCTCATCCGGATTGCAAAATATCTATTTTTTCAATGAATCAAAAATTCATCATTAAGTTTGAACAGGGTGCATTGGAACAATCTTATAAGTTAGCAGAAACAGACGTAATAGGCGGAGTGAATGGCGTATTTGAACTTCTCGATGAGACATTTATAAGTCAGGTAGTAGAACAATTTAAGTCTATGCGTAAAACCTTTATGGAAGCGTATGATAGATATGAATAAATAATTCTTTTAATGAATGTAAGTAAGTGACAAACAGAAGTATATACATTAACTTAGCAAGAAACAAAATTAAATTTGGTTTGACGTGGACATTTTTTAGGTGTTTGTGTATTTTGAAAAATATATTGTTTATATAAATAACTGAATAACAGTATTTTAATTTTTTAAACGAAATATTATTTCGCATAAATTGTGTCTATTTTATAGCTTTTCCAAAGGCTGGCACTTTGGAAAAGCTTGAGAAAAGATTTAAAAATCAACTTTTATAATTGATTTCAACGGAATAAGTACGCCATTCTTAATTTGAATATACTGCTCCGTTAATGACCATACCGTTGTTTCAATCCGTTTTGGCCCGTCCTCCGTTTGGAAAACAATGGTCGTTTTGGATTTAAACTCATTGCCTAGACGCTGTGCCGCCCATAGTTTGTCATATAACGTAGCTGTATTGTCTACTTCAGCTGGAATAATCTTATAATCCCCAATATGTTCTTTTTCGATGATTTGTGCCGTCATATACCCAGTTTTTTATGTAAATATTCTCGTTTTTCTGTCCTAGCTAAATATAATTATTTGATTTTGACGTTTTATACATAACAACAAAATATTTACATTATTGCTTACTTTTTAACATTTATTTGCAACTATATAACCATACGAAAAAAACATCCAAACAAGGTTGCCCTGTTTGGATGCTTATTGAATTTACATAAAATTGCTAACCGTACGTAATTAAGACGCGAATGCTCTTTCTCCTTTTTTATAAGGATAGTTACCATCATATTTACCCGGAATCTTAACATAGCGCAACGCTTTCGTCATTCCAACCTCCGAAGTAAAAAATCCAGTCAATGTTATCTGTTTCAACATATGGAAGAAATGATTAGGAAGTGGTTCTGCACCTTCAGCTAATTCACTTTGCTTCTGTCCTCTTTCTTTTTGGAATTCTTTAGCTTCCTTATCCAACATATTGACAAATTGTAATTGTTCGTCTTTTGAAAGTTCTTGGAATTTTTTGCCGAATTCCTTTTTCGACAGCTCGTCTACCCCGCCTAAACCTTCTAGGAAAGCCTTTTGGTCCTGCGGATCATAACAATCCCGGATCATCACCGGAATAAATTCACCAACACCTGCTTCCTTAGCACCCGGGGTTGATGTTTCCGGTAGAATCGCTTCTGCGAGGTCTCCCAAGAAATTCATCGTATCCTTTTCAAACAACGCCGCCACTTCTTTGGTCGCGGGTCTTGTACACCCTTCCAGAAATAAGTTGGCTCCGATAACAGAACCCCCAATAAGCATGGCCACCCGTTGAATTGCTTCTCTTCTATTCATTTTAATCTACTTAAAATTAAATGTTATAATTTATATCCCATCCTTGGCGGTATTCCCGTTTCACAAACTGATTGACGAGGTCAAAGTTGGTTACCTTCATGGCATCCTTATCCCATAATAACTTGAGATTTCTACCTGGGAACCTACCATCCACTTGAAGATCTGCCCCACGAATAGCTAGGTTTGCCATTAAAATAGCTTCGGTAAGTGGTCCTGAAATCTCAAATGGTGCGCTGACTTCCATATTCCCATATCCTGCAATACAAGCTTCTACCCACTGGGCATAATGTCCGCTTGCTTTGCCCTGAACACGCGCATATTTTTGTGCTACAGTTTCTTTGCGGCTAGTTGGAAGCAAACGGGCATTATCACCATAAGTATCTGCTAACAACTTTCCTTTTGTACCAACAAATAAGATACCGTTACCACCATCACCGAAAACTTCGTTAGGTTCTAATTCATCCGGACGCGCGGGCTGTATACCACCATCCATCCAATGTAAAGTAATCGGTCCACTGGTTTTTTCCGTTTTTGGAAAGGTCATTGTAACGTGGCTCGATGGCGGACAACTTTCTGGGAAATAGCCTCGTTTGAATTCATCCACATAGATAGTACCCACAGTTGCCTGTACATCTTGTACATATTGAAGTCCTAAGGTACTAAAAGGCACTTCTAGAAGATGACAGCCCATATCACCCAATGCTCCGGTACCATAATCCCACCAACCGCGCCAATTGAATGGTACAAGTTTTTCAATATAGTCTTTATAAGGAGCCGTTCCTAACCAAAGATCCCAATCTAACTCCTTCGGCACCGATGCTATTTGAGTTGGCCAAGGAATACCAGAAGGCCACACCGGTCTATCTGTCCAACAGTAGATGGTGTGGACATCGCCTATTAATCCAGCTTCATACCATTCTCGGATCTCCCGTGGACCGTCGTTTGACGCGCCTTGGTTTCCCATTTGGGTCACGACCTTATATTTTTTTGCGGCCTCTGTTAACACGCGCGCTTCCCAGACATCGTGTGTCAATGGTTTTTGTACGTAGACGTGCTTACCCAATTCCATGGCAGCTAATGTTTGGATCGCGTGGTTATGATCCGGAGTAGAAATAGAAACAGCATCTATATGCTTATGTTCCTTGTCCAACATCTCGCGATAATCTTTATAATATTTAGCTTTTGGAAAGTTTTTTATCGCTCCTGCAGCGCGACGATCGTCTACATCACATAAAAAGGCGATTTCTGCTTTCCCGCTTTTGTGAAAAGACATAATGTCGCCATGACCTTTACCACCTACACCTATTCCAGCGATGGACAACTTGTCACTTGGTGCAATAAATCCATTTCCACCCAATACATGACGAGGAACAATCATAAAACCTGCTGCAGCTAAAGCGGCATTTTTTATGAAATTTCTTCTTGAGCTATTTGTTTCTTTCATGATGTGATACTTTATTTAGTTAAGCTGATTTATAGATTCCCTTTCTTAAGCTCGCTAACTGCAAAATCTACTGCACGTGCTGTTAATGCCATATATGTTAACGATGGATTGACACAAGCACCCGAAGTCATCGCCGCACCATCAGTTACGAATACATTTTTCGCATCCCAAACTTGATTATGTTTGTTCAATACAGAGTTTTTGGAATCGGTCCCCATGCGTGCCGTCCCCATTTCATGAATTCCTTGACCGAAACCATAGATACTATCATAAGTGCTGACATTTTTAACACCTATTTTCTCTAGCATATCTTTCATCTCATCCATCATATCCGGACGCATTTTTAATTCATTATCTTTGATCTCCATATCCATGGCTAACACAGGTAACCCCCACTTATCTTTCTTATCCTTATCGAGATAGATTCTATTCTCGTGGTACGGTAGGATTTCTCCAAATGCCCCAAAGCCAACACTCCAGCTACCTGGCTCCAGCATAGCATCTTTCCAATCACCGCCAACACTCATTTCTGCAACTTCACCAGACCATCTGCCTCGACTTGCCGCTCCTTGGTACCCAAATCCACGTACATAATCCCGTTTTTTATCGTCACCAGGTACATTAACAAATCGAGGTACATATAAGCCAGTCGGCCGCCGTCCGAAAATATATTTATCTTCGTACCCCTCTACCGTACCACTGGCGCCACAACGAAAATGGTGATCCATTGCATTATGACCAAGCTCACCAGAGCTACTTCCCAAACCGCCTTCCCAAACATCAGTAGCGGAGTTCATTAATACCCAAGTCGAGTTGAATGCCGAAGCACACACGAAGATGACCTTTGCATGGAATTCATAGGTTTGGTTCGTTTCTGCGTCAACAATTTCTACACCTGTTGCTTTCTGTGTATCCTTATCATATAATATCCGCGTAACAATAGAGAAAGGACGAAGTGTTAAATTACCGGTCGCCACTGCAGGAGGTAACGTAGAAGATTGTGTACTGAAATAAGCGCCGAAATTACAACCTAACCAACATTGGTTTTGATATTGACAATTTACACGTCCATGATGAGGCCTTGTAATATTAGCCGTTCTTCCCATAATAAAATGGCGTTTCCCATTGTATTCTTTTTGCAAACGAGTAGCTAGATCTTTCTCCACCACATTAAAATCCATCGCGGGAAGAAAATCACCGTCTGGTAACACATCAAGACCATCCCTATTACCTGAAATACCAGCCCATTTCTCTGCATAACTATACCACGGCGCAATATCAGCATACCGAATCGGCCAATCTGTACCGTGTCCATCCTTTATATTTGCCTCAAAATCCAAATCGGAGAAACGGTAACTCTGGCGTCCCCACATTAAAGAACGACCACCTACATGATAACCGCGATACCAGTCAAATCGCTTAACTTCAGTATACGGACTCTCTTTTTCATTTACCCAAAAATCCAGGTTTTTCTCGTTCAACGGGTAATCTCGTTTCAATACGGGATAATCTTTTTCCATTTGCTTGGTCCGACCTCCTCTATGCGGATATTCCCAAGTATCTTTGTTCGCGTGATAGTCTTTTATATGCTCAACGTTTCTCCCGCGCTCCAGCATTATGGTTTTCAGCCCTTTCTCCGTAAGCTCCTTCGCTGCCCAACCACCGCTGATGCCTGATCCGATGACAATTGCATCATAAACATTATCTGCCATACCTTTTCTATTTTTTTAATTTGTTTTTTTTATACTGTTTTACTCTCTACTTTCTCATTTTTAAATAAAATCATGAATAAGATCATGACAACAAATGCAATACCAGCTGGCACAATCCATATTTGTTGCCAAAATGCAGCTACGTCTGTTTCCTTTATACTTTGGTATTTGTCTCCAATAAAACCGGCAACCCAAAAACCTATCAATTGTCCCACACCGTAAGTCGCTAACGTAATCAATCCCTGAGCGGCACTTTTATACTTTACGCCTGCTTTACTATCGGTATAAATTTGCCCCGAAACAAAGAAGAAATCGTAACATATACCGTGTAGCGCAATACCAATAATTAACATAAATGATAAGTCACCGGCATTTCCATAGGCAAACAAAAGATAACGTACTACCCATGCCAACATACCGATTAGAATCGTTTTCTTAAAACCAAAACGAACAAATAATACCGGTAACAATAATAAGAATACCGCTTCCGAAACTTGTCCTATAGCCATTTTCCCTGTTGCATTGGATAAACCAATCTCCACCAAGAATGGATTGGCGTTGGAATAATAGAAAGCTAACGGTATACATATTAAGATAGACGAAATAAAGAAAATTAAGAAGTTCCTATCTTTTAATAGCTTGACCGCGTCCAATCCTATAATGGAGGCAAACGAAGGCTTTTCTACCGAATCCACTTTTATTGGAGGTGTTTTTGGTAAAATGAAAGAGAACAACCCTAATACAGCCGAAGCGATGCCAGCCATCACGAAGGTATTTCGCAAAGCACCCTGTTGTGCACCCGCTGGTGAATCCCATTGGAATATGAAGCTAATAGCCAATCCCGCGACAATCCACCCGATAGTACCCCATACCCGAATACTCGAAAATTGTGTTTCAGGATTTGTTAATTGCCTAAAGGACACGGAATTAACCAATGCCAAAGTAGGCATATACAGAATCATGTATGCTAAAACGTAAGGATAAAATGTAGCTATATCCGTCGCCTTATACATCTGGAACATGAGAAATGCTCCAATTAAATGTAAAATACCTAGGATTCTTTCCGCATTAAAATAACGGTCGGCAATCATACCAATAATAAATGGTGCAATAATAGCGCCTAATGATTGTGTCGAAAATACGTTGGAAATCTGAAAAGGTTCAGCTTGTAAGTTTTGAATCAAGAAAGTTCCTAACGTTACGAACCATGCTCCCCAGATAAAAAATTCGAGGAACATCATAAAAGATAGCTTAAATCTTATGGATGTTGACATCTGATAATAGGTTTATTTTTGTATAAATATATTACTTCTCCTTTATTTTATATAAATTCACTCAAAAATTGTCTACTTCCCGATAAGCATTGACCAATGCCTTTTCGCCTTCCACACCAGATTTCGACATTCCGTGTTCCATCCCCACAATACCCGTATAGCCTTTTTCTTTCAACCATTTAAATACATTTTTATAATTGATTTCTCCTGTAGTGGGCTCTTTTCTTCCTGGATTATCGCCTACCTGGATATACGCAATCTCACTCCAACACATATCCATGAGATTGATAAGATTACCTTCATTTTTTTGTTGATGGTATGCATCATATAATATCTTACAAGATGGACTTCCAACGGCCTTACATATTTCATAGGTTTGATCCGTATATCGAAGAAATAAATCTGGGGTATCGCTTAATGGCTCCAACACCATAGTAATACCATGTGGTTCAAAAATATCGGCACCACGTTTTAATCCTTCGATCACGTTGGCCGTTTGAACACCTATCGGCAGATTACGCTGATAGTCGCCCGGAACAACGGTTACCCACTTGGCATCGACCCGTTTTGCCACTTCTACCGATTGTTTACATCCTTTCAAGAAAATATCAATATGTTCCTGTTTTCCGGCGGCCAAAGTATTAGCTCCGTTACCTCCTTTAGGCACAACAAATACGCCCATGCGCATACCTAATTTGGCCAAGGTCTCTCCTATTTTTGTTTGTTCTTCTACTGGTCGAGTAGGTAAACCGTTGTCCTCAATACTACGGAATCCCAATTCATGCATGTACTTGATTTCATCAACAAAGTTTTTACCAGCTGTTGCCGAAAACATGCCTTGATGCGGGGCATAATCTAATTGGAAGGTATCTCCTTCTTTATTTTGTTTTGTTGCTGCCATAATTTCATTACCTAAAATAGTTGTACTTCCAATAAACGCTGCACCACTTTTTATAAAATCTGCTCGTTTCATTCTATTTAAATTTAATCGGTTAATTATTTTTTATATATCGGTGAAAGTCTGCTGAAAAAGCTTCTTTAAACCGACCTTTATCCTGATAAATAATATAGACGTCGATGTATTCGAGTCTGTTTGCTAGCTCTATTCCATGCTCCGGTGTCATTGCCATAAATACATTGTCATACCCATCTGCATCCATAGCTGTAGGTGCTATAACCGTGACGCTGGCTACGTTATTTTGTATGGGGTAGCCGTCCTGTGGATTTATATGGTGATGGATCCGACGTCCTTCCAAATCAAATGTCCGTCTATAATTTCCAGATGTGGTCACTGCCCTATCCGTCAATTGCAGTATAACATTCGAATATTTTCCGTTCTGCGGACTTTCGATAGCAATCTCAAAAGGTATGTTAACATCCTTATAACCTTTTACCTTTATTTCGCCACCTAATTCAACCAAATAGCTTTCAACTCCCTTACCATCCAAAAATTGAGCAATTACATCCACTGAATATCCCTGCGCTATTCCATTTAAATCTACCTGTACTCTTTCGTCACTCTTCGTTAGCATATTGTCGTTTAAAACCAGTTTATCCATGCCCACAAATTGCAATATACTATCAATTGTCTGGCGTTCAGGAAATGTGTGAATTCGATTTGGACCAAACCCCCACAAATTTACCAAAGGCATTACGGTTATATCAAAAATACCATCTGACAGTTGATTTAGATCAAACGAACGTCGCACTACCTTCGCCATGTGTTTGTCCAATTCTATATCCCTATCTGCTCTATTAAAAATCGAGATGAGAGATTGGTCGTCATACAGCGACATGGAGCGGTCAATTACCTGCAGCACGCTATCTATCTGTATTTTAGAAACGATAGAATTTGGCGCATAGTATTGAATGTGATAAGATGTACCCTGTGCCTTGCCATCAATAGTAAATTTAGGTTGCTGGGCATAAGCCAAACAACCTAAGCATGTTAAACACGATATGAATACTCCTTTTAGCACGTTCTATATATAACGATCTGTATTTTTGCCCGGAATGGGATAAGGATATTCTCCGTTTTCATTCGGAACGATTTTAGGCAAGGCATCCCAGGCGTAAACATCAGGAGACAGATCAACAGTGGAGGTTAAGGCCTCTTCCCATTTAATGACCTTTCCCGTATAACAAGCATTACGACCGATAATACCTGTCAGTGTGCTATACGCTCCATGCTGCGCGTCGTCAAACACATATTCATTTTTAGCTATTGCCGCAAAAAGTTCCTTATGCTCCTGCTGATAAGCGTTTGGATTGCCTTTGGGATCATGACGGTATATTTCGTTTCCGTTGGTATCCCATAGTATTGCCTGGTTTCCTGCAGAAAGGAAAGCGCGCCCATTAGTTGCCTGAAAAGTTTCGTCCACACGGTTGGATACACCTTCAAAATGTCTACATTGGCTATATACCACAGCACCATCGTCGTAAGTAAGTTCAATAGCGAAGTTATCATATATTTCACCGTAATCTTTACCGGTACGGTGGGCTCGACTTCCTGTCCCTTGAATAGAAACAGGATACTTTCCTTTTACCCAATTGGCAATATCGATATTATGCACGTGTTGCTCGACAATATGATCGCCACAAAGCCAGTTGAAATAAAACCAATTTCGCATCTGGTATTCCATTTCCGTTTGTTTTGGTTCGCGCGGGCGAACCCAAACGCCCCCACTATTCCAATAAACCTGTCCGGAAACGACATCGCCAATGGCACCATCTTGTATGCGCTTAATGGCTTCTCTATAATTCGTTTGATAACGTCGTTGTAACCCTACGACGACATTTAATTTTTTCTTTTTAGCCTCAGCTGCAGCAGCTAGTACCTTCCGTATACCTGGAATATCGACTGCAACAGGTTTCTCCATAAAAACATGTTTGCCCGCTTTTACAGCTTCTTCAAAATGGATAGGACGAAAGCCGGGAGGTGTAGCAAGTAATACCACATCTGCATCTCTAATAGCGGCTTTATAGCCATCAAAACCGACGTATTTACGACTGTCCGGCACATCTACCTTATCACCAAATTTTTCTTTTATAGTTTGGTATGTCTTTTCTAGATTATCTTGGAAGGCATCTGCCATCGCAACCAACTTCAAGTTTTGCCCTGAAGCAAACGCATCAAACGTGGCACCGGTACCACGTCCGCCACAGCCGATCAAGGCAATCTTGATCACATCACTTCCAGCAGCAAACACACTCGATACTGGTACCGACGACAAAGCAGCTGCCCCCGTTAATAGGGATCCGGCTTTAATAAAATCTCTCCTTTTAAAATGTTGCATTAGTTTAGGTGTTGTAATTTACTTATTAAAAATCCTTTATAGGTTCTTGATTATAATAAATCATAATTTCTTCCTGTGATGGTGGGTTAACTGGACGAACAAGACGTAACCCAATAAATGGAGCTTCGGGAAACCACCAATTAGATTTCGGTATTTGTGGATCTAATTGCTTCCATATAGGATCAGATACCATACGGGCAGTCGATCGAAGTTCATCAGGCTGGCTATCAAAAGAACCTCCTCTTACGCTATGTGGGTATAGTTCAGTCGGCACAGCAACCGGATTTTTAACCGTCTTACCCTCAAACTGTTTATAGTAATCAGCTATATACTGATCGAAAGTCCATTCTGCCACATTCCCCATCATATCATATAATCCCCAGGCATTCGGTTTTTTCTTTCCTACCGGTGCCGTTTTTTCGTTGCTATTTGCTTCAAACCAAGCGTATTCTACTAGTTGGGAAACGTCGTCTCCAAAAAAATATTCGGATGTAGATCCCGCACGACAAGCATACTCCCACTCTGCTTCTGTGGGTAAACGATAGAAGACGCCCGTACGCGTATAAAGCCATTTGCAAAACTGGATGGCATTATAATGTGTCATTGCTAATGCAGGATGTCCTTCTTTACCCATGCCAAAAGTCATATCTAAATAAGGTTTTGTCGGCCGTGTCACCGCGTCTACGCCAGACGGTACTTTACCATCAATGGCAATCGTCTGTTCCAAGTCCTTATAAACAAAAGGTTCGTATAAATCCCAGGTTACCTCATAAGTACCCATCCAAAATGGATCAAGCTCCACCTGATGAATCGGTTTTTCATCCTCTTTATTAGATTTATCACTTCCCATAAGAAATGTCCCTCCAGGAATTGCTTCCATAGAAAATTCTAAATGAGTCCCTGCCACTTTTTGAATATAACGCTCGTGCTTTTCCTGTGCTTTTGAAAGGAGATTAGCTACCATGAACGTAAAAATAATTAAACCGTTCTTTACATTTTGCATTATCATTAATCTAGATTTTTACAAATCGGAACTAAATATAGGAATAATATTGTAAAAAATACACTAAGTCTTTTTTACAACAATCAAGTTACAAAAAAAAGTGCTTGCAAAGCGTATTTAAAATGACGGAAATATCACGGATTCCGCATCAAAGCACAGCCTATAACGTTAAAAAAAGTGATATCTTTGGCTCCAAATTATTATTTTTGAAAAGACGATATTGGAAAAATTTTTTTTAACATCAGTGTTATTAATAGCTACTTCACAACTATATGCACAAGTAGATTCTATTCCAGGAAAAGAACCCGTAAAGAATCCATTTGTTATAGAGTTAGAAATGGAAAATGGCGGAATATTGGCGGCTAAAGATATAAGGCGTACTACTTTTGAAAGTGCATATTACAATGGGATCAACTTAAAAATAGGCTGGAAAATACAGAAATCAGATGACCAATACTTCACACTATATAACAATCCTATCTACGGGATTGGATTTTATAGTAGTACATTTAATACCGATATTATAGGAAGCCCTTATGCTATATACGGATTCATGCAATCCCCATTTGGAAATTTAAGAAAGAAGCGCTGGAGTTTCGATTATCGTATAGGTCTCGGTATTTCAGGCAACTTTACACCTTATGATGCCGAAACCAATCCGCTGAATGTCGTTATCGGCGCAAAAAATAATGTTTTTATTGATTTTGGTATACGGAGTCAGTATAAAATTAATCCGAATTGGCGCGTAGGATTAGGTTTGGCCTATCACCACTTTTCAAATGGAGCTCTTCGGTTGCCAAACAAAGGCGTTAATCTAATTCCCCTCACGGCTTCCATTACTTATCAACCCAACGGTGGAACCGTTATTCCCGACAAGAGCAAGATAGCTCCCTATAGCGACAAAATTCTCTATCATATCAATTACGGTATAGGCTGGAAACAATTAGATATTAATAAAGATGAGCGTTTTTTAAAGACCACATTAGGTGTTTACGCGAGTAAGCACGTAGCACATAAATGGAGAATGGGTGCTGGTCTCGATTTATTCTACTCCTCTTCCGGAAACTACGATGAAATTGCAGGAGATGATAGCGGGAAATTAAGCGCTAAGTTATCCGGCGGACCATCATTTTACTTGGTGCATGTATTAAACCGTAATTTGGTATTGAATGGGAACGTGGGGTATTATATTCACAAACGATATTTCAATGGTGAAATAAACCATGTCTTTTTAAGAGCAGGCGCACGGTATTATGTTTATAAAGACATTAATGCAGGCATCTCTATCAAAGCCCATAAAGGAAAGGCAGATTTTATCGAATGGACTGTGGGGTATACGTTTAATAGGGATTAACAGATGTTGTATCCTTTTTTCTTGATAAAAAAGGATACAAAAAAACCTACATCACTAATTTCCCAATGCTTTTCGCTAGATTTCTGTCTACCGTAATATAGCCCGGATAGTAGATATTACTATTGCCAATTTTAACAGATGGTTTTATTTTAAGGACAAGAAAACCTTCTCCTTTTCTCGTGAAAAGCTCATTTAATACATTTTCGATTCCTTCTTCTTTTGCGGTACCGAAGATATTCGCTTTAAAGGTTAGGGGTACAACGGTGCTCTCACCGGTTGCCAAATGAAGATTTTCGTTCACCGTTCCTTCAAAAAGTGGTTTTCCTTGAATTTCAATCAGATATTTAAAGGAATTGATTTTTGTTGTTGTGGTAGTGGGGTTACTGACTTTCATATTTATTCGCGCCTCCAGCGGTAAATCTTGGCGCAGCATCGCCATGGCAATTCCCGGAAGGGAAGCTAAATTTACACCATCTTTTCCTGTGTAACTATCCATATCCCTACCGGCCAAACGGATATCCTGCAGCGACTCCACTGTATAATCGCATTTGGCAAGTGTGTCAATTTGATTTTTATTGATAGCACAGCCGCTCAATAATAATCCTATGAACATTATACATAGGATATTGATGTTCTTTCTTTCCATATCTAATTTATTGCTTTATTTTATTCTTTTTTCCACCAAAATTATATGTGAGCCCTAGTGTAAATACAGCATTTCCTGCTTTTAAATAGGTGTTTCCCACCACGTTAAAATTAAAGCCGTTCGTATACTGTAGTTGAAAACCTCTATTCAATTCCATGCGCGTATAAAAAAGAGGTTCAATAAACAGGGCTTCTTCTATTGGACTAGTTAAATCATTAATTGTAAAATCTTGCATGGCCACCCGACTAGCACGAATAGCCGTACCATAATTTAATTCACGTGGCTTACCAAATATATTTAGTTTATTTCTCCGGGTAGATGAATAATTTACCTGCACAAAAATTTTATCAAAATCCATTGTCCTTGTTTCTACCGGCATCATACCTGTTGTAGAAGCCCGACGATCGATTTCTGTGGAAGATCCGACGCCATAACCTGCATATACTTCCAGTGTTTGTCGTTTTTCCTTCCCCAAGTGCGTAAAATAGCCCAGAGCACCTTCTATTAGATACTGTTTAAATAGATTGTTTTTATTGTTGTTATCACCTTGGTCAAGGTAAGAGCCATTCGCGATCAACGCAATGTGATTTCCTACAGCCACGCCGCCGCTTCCACTTACATTACCTTTAATATTGGCATGAACAGCGGCATGCACCTCTCCTTTTCGCTGAAACATCGGTGTTGCCGGCACATTAGGCATATATATGGAACTACAGGATGCAAAAAATAACGTGAGCGACAGGGTGAAGACATATACAAATCGAATATACATAAGTTATTGTTCTTATGCTGTAGATAAGTAATTATTGTGCCAAAATTATCCCCGCTCTTTCTAATTCTACCTGCATCTCCTTTTGTAGCTTTGAGGCTTCTTCCCGCGCACGTTCCGCAAAGTCCTTTCCATTAGATGCATATATAATACCTCGGGTACTGTTTACCAACAAACCACACGCTTTGTTCATACCATATTTGCATACCTCTTGTAACGAACCTCCCTGTGCCCCAACACCTGGAACTAGCAAAAAATGGTCTGGCACATGTTCACGCACTTTCAAAAAGCCTTCTCCTCGAGTCGCTCCCACCACAAACATGGTATTTTCGGGAGTGCCCCATTCTTTCACTTTATCCAACACAACTTCAAATAATTCCACACCCGAGGCATTGGTAACGTTTTGAAAATCCTTACTTCCTAAATTAGATGTCAATGCTAGTACGATAGACCATTTATCTGGAATATCTAGAAAAGGAATAATCGAATCATGCCCCATATACGGTGCTATGGTAATCGCATCAAATCCTAACCCCGATGTATCTTGATCAAAAAATGCCTTTGCGTATCTGGTAGAAGTATTCCCGATGTCACCACGTTTAGCATCTGCGATGCTCAGGCAATTTTTGGGCAGGATTTCCCATGTTTTTTGTAGCGATTGCCATCCTTTTGCGCCATAACATTCATAAAAGGCGATATTAGGCTTATACGCTACACAGAGATCTTCTGTCGCCTCAATTATTGCTTTATTAAAAGAAAATATAGGATCTTCATCGTCCAACAGGTGAGTCGGTATTTTAGTAATATCTGTATCCAATCCCACACACAAAAAGCTCTTTTTGATTTTTATTTGTTGAACTAATGCTGCTTTGGTCATGCTTATTTTTGAATTAATTCTGTAATGAAGTCAGACACCTCTGCGCGGGCATAATCAGCCATACCCTCATGGCGTGTGGCAATATTTCCCGTTTTATCTAAAATGACTGTCGTGGGAATAGCTCCTCCCAACCATTCGCCCGGAATTTGACTTTCCGGATAATAAACGGGTAGATCCATACTGCCTTGCTGCATAAAGTCTCGCGCTTTCTCTTTTTCACCTTCAATTTCAACGATGAGGAAAACCACGTTATTATTGTCTTTGAATTTATCTTTCAACACCTGAATAGAAGGCATTTCCGCTTTACAAGGGGGGCACCAGGTTGCCCAAAAATTTAGGAAGACCACCTTTCCTTTTAAGTCCGGGATATGTACCACTTCTCCATTATCATCTGAAAAAGCAACGCCCGCATAATTACTGCTCGCGGGTACCTCTGCTTCTGCGATCGGGGTCGGTTCCGGTTTTTCCAATTTAGGTTTAAACAAACCGATTTTCATCAACCCTTGCTGTACCCAGATGCGTCCACTGGGTAGAATTAATAAAATAATCAATCCCACCAAGATAACATTACCAACTATTTTCCAAACTTTCTTTTTATTCATATGTAAATAATTTGTTCTTTAAGGGCTATATTGAATACGCATGTGCGTTTGTGTTTTCGGAAACATAAGTATTTCATCTCAAGTTCCCCCGTTTAGCGATCAAATTTCTCCAGTAATTTCAACAAGGTAGCAAAATCTTTCGGATATGGCGCTTCAAAATTGTATTCTTTTCCTTCCAGAGTAAAGCGGATTTGATGCGCATGCAACGCAAATCGTTTCATAATGGGCTGCTCTTCTTCTCCTTTTGCCATGGTAAAGCCTCTTTTTTTAATCTGAGACAAATAAACCGGTTTACCTCGGTACATCTCATCACCTACAATAGCAGCTCGCTGTGTAGCCAAATGGATACGAATCTGGTGCATACGTCCCGTAATCGGTTTACACTCAACGAGTGTAAAATGTCTAAAATACTGTATAGAATTAAAAATAGTTTCGGCGGGTTTTCCGTTAGCACGATCTATGGAGACATTTTTGTTCCCTTGGTTCAAAATAGGTAAATCTACGGATAGGTTGGTAAATGTATGCGTTCCGCTGATAATCGCATGGTATATTTTATCTACACGTCTCCGTTCGAATTCAATCGAGACCAACCGATATGTTTCCGGGTTCTTTGCCAATAAAAGCAGACCGGACGTATCTTTGTCCAAGCGGTGGCAAACCTGAGCATCCGGATAATATTTTTTTGCAAGACGCAAAATATTCACTTCATCCCCGCTCCGGTTGTCCAAAGAAGCTACAAACGGCGGTTTATTAATGACAATGAGGTTATCATCTTCAAAAATAATGAGATCTTGAAATTTCGGAAATTTAAATAAACGATTGTCACTTTTTTGCATAAACGCAAAAATACAGAAATCCCTTTAAGATCCTCGACTTCTATAACTTTTTATTAGCTTTGTCTCTTCAAACTACAAGCAATGTCCGTAAATAAAATAATCAAACGAGTAACCACAAACACCATCTTGGCGATGAAAGCAAATGGTGAAAAAGTCAGCATGCTCACGGCGTATGATTACTCTACTGCGCGTGCATTAGACGAAGCAGGTATCGACGTTTTATTGGTGGGAGATTCGGCGGCAAATGTTTTCGCAGGGTATGAAACCACGTTACCTATTACATTAGACCATATGATATACCACGCCAGTGCGGTAGCGAGAGGTGCAAAGCGGGCGTTGGTATTGGTTGACCTTCCTTTTGGTGAATATCAAGGTACAGCAGAAGATGCTTTCAAGTCGGCTGTTCGGATGATGAAAGAATCGGGCGCTCATGCGTTGAAACTGGAAGGCGGTGTCGAGATATTGGACAATATTAAGAAAATTATTGATGCGGGTATTCCTGTCTGTGGGCATTTAGGCCTGACACCGCAATCCATCAATAAATTCGGAACGTTTGGTGTCCGGGCACAAGAAGAAGCAGAAGCGGAAAAACTGAAATCGGATGCGTTGGCACTTCAAGAAATAGGATGCTTTGCTATTGTTTTGGAAAAAATACCGGCAAAACTTGCTAAAGAAGTCAGTGAATCACTGTCCATCCCTACGATAGGCATTGGTGCAGGAAACGGATGTGATGGACAGGTATTGGTGGTTAATGATATGCTTGGATTCACCAAAGATTTCAAACCAAAATTCTTGAGACGTTATATGGAAATGTACGATGGTATCGTGGAAGCGGCGGCTAAATATGCAGAAGATGTGAAATCGGGGAATTACCCGAATGAATCTGAGCAATATTAAAAGATATGGCTTTTCTAAGATAGCGCAATGAAGATATTTATTATTATCGCTTTACTCGGACTTTTGCTATATCTTATAGCCCGAAGGTTTATGTTGACCAGTGGAGACGGTACATCTATCGTCCGGGCGAATCAGCGCCAGCATTTTGTCTTGATAGATACGTCATCCCTATTAATCAGCCGTGTGACAAAGAGTACATTACGCACAGTTGGAATCGGTTTTTTACTCCTTTTGATCGTCATCATTCTGGGGATGAAAATCAAAATATTGTGGATACTTATTCCATTAAGTCTTTATCTCATTGGTCAACTTTTTGTTTACACGAACCATATTAAATATACTAAGGATCAACGTATTTATTTTAATCTTGAAACTTATGAAGTCTTGGTGGACCATATTAAAGATCAGCCTCTTTCTTTTAATTTAATGCGTGATGTAGTAAGTGTATCCGAAGTAAAGTCCGTTCAAAAAAACCGAGATACCTTGTTTGGTTATTATAAGCTTCGTTTAAAACAAGATATTGTCGTCATTCCCTATCTTATTGAACAAAACCAAAACCAAGCGAACAAACAATTCTTTACATATCTTCACGAAAACTTTAAGATCGAAGTAGAAAGTAGATTGTTTCCGATTATTAATATCAATCATTAATAGCCTTCCAGATCATATCTTTTAGCTGTTGGATATTTTTACCCGATACGGAAGATATGAAAATCGCAGGCATTCCTTTTGGTAGTGTTTCCGTCATCTCCGCTTCGAGTTCATCATCGAGCATATCAGACTTTGTAACTGCCAATAGGCGTGGTTTATCCATGAGCTCGGGATTATAAGCCGTTAATTCATTTAGTAAAATCTCGTATTCTTCGGCAATACTACGATCGGTATCCGCAGGAACCATAAATAATAGAACCGCATTACGTTCAATATGGCGTAAGAATCGGTGCCCTAAACCTTTGCCTTTTGAGGCTCCTTCGATGATTCCCGGAATATCCGCCATTACAAATGATCTATTGTCGCGGTAGCCAACAATCCCAAGATTTGGCACCAAGGTGGTAAACGGATAATCGGCAATTTCCGGTTTTGCTGCTGACACAACAGATAGCAACGTGGATTTTCCGGCGTTGGGGAAACCGACTAATCCAACATCTGCCAATACTTTCAGTTCCAGTATAATCCATTGTTCTTGCCCCGGTATACCCGATTGTGCAAAGCGCGGCGTTTGCTGTGTAGCAGATTTAAAGTGCCAATTGCCTAATCCACCTTTCCCGCCAGGGGTCAATATCTTAGTTTCTCCATCTTCTGTAATATCAAACAGAATCTCACCAGTTTCGGCGTCCTTAGCAACCGTTCCTAGAGGGACTTCCAATATTTCATCTTTTCCGTTTGCCCCTGTACGCAACGCGCTTAATC
>PJTZ01000125.1_pt1 | contig 59393 bp, 35 predicted proteins | sample 1512131 | NCBI WGS metagenome assembly PJTZ01 (sample SAMN08177679, study PRJNA422409) | Soil metagenome, whole genome shotgun sequencing project. | reverse complement strand
CGCTTCATAGGCATAAAAACCTTGACGAGTGGATAATGTGCCACTACCGTTTTAGGTAGTCCTGCTTTTTAGCTAACTTAAACAATTAAATCAATTTTAACCCCTACAAATCTAAAGGACGAGTTTTTTTTGGTTACTTTTTTTTGAGGTAAAAAAAAGTAACTTTGTAGTTATGTTAAACGAAGAAAAACCACTGAATTTTATTGAGGAGATTATCGAAGAGGATCTCCGCAAAGGTACACATGACGGACGTGTTTTGACACGTTTTCCGCCTGAGCCAAATGGTTATCTCCATATCGGTCATGCAAAATCTATCTGTTTAAACTTTGGACTTGCAGAAAAGTATAATGGAAAAACCAACCTGCGTTTTGATGATACCAACCCTGTAACGGAAGAAACAGAATATGTGGACAGCATCAAACAGGATATACAGTGGTTAGGTTTTCAATGGGCTGAAGAGCTATACACTTCCGATTATTTTGAGACATTGTATACATATGCCGTTGATTTGATAAAAAAAGGACTCGCTTACGTAGACGATAGCACTTCTGAACAGATTGCTGCTTCAAAAGGTACGCCGACCGAACCAGGTATACCTACGCCATATCGCGACCGTACCATCGAAGAAAACCTACAGCTTTTCCAAGAAATGCGAAACGGTAAATATAAAGACGGTGAAAAGGTACTCCGTGCTAAAGTTGATTTGGCAAGCCCAAACATGCATCTACGTGACCCCTTACTATATCGTATAAAACACGCTCATCATCACCGTACGGGGGGTAAATGGTGTATTTATCCTATGTATGATTTTGCACACGGTCAATCCGATTCCATTGAAAAAATCACACATTCTATTTGCACATTGGAGTTTATTCCACACCGTCCGTTATATGATTGGCTTATTGAGAAACTGGAAATATTTCCATCTAAACAATATGAATTTGCACGTTTGAATATGACTTATACCGTTATGAGCAAACGTAAATTATTGCAACTGGTCAACGAGAAATATGTAGAAAGTTGGGACGATCCGCGCATGCCCACTATTTCGGGTTTGAGACGTCGTGGCTATACACCGGCATCTATCCGTAATTTTTGTGAACGAATCGGTGTGCAAAAGCGGGAGAATATGATTGACGTCGGTTTATTGGAGTTCTGTATTCGTGAAGACCTTAATGCTACGGCTTGGCGTCGGATGGCGGTACTGAATCCTATTAAACTCGTTATCACGAACTATCCCGACGGACAAACGGAGGATCTAATTGGCGAAAACAATCCGGAAGTAGAGGGAGGAGAAGGCTCGCGTACTATTCCTTTTTCTAAAGAGCTTTGGATAGAACGGGACGATTTTATGGAAGAACCTCCGAAGAAGTTTTTCCGGTTAGGCCCTGGTCTTTCCGTACGCCTAAAGCATGCCTACATCGTGCAATGCCATGATTTCATAAAAGATGAAAACGGTAATATAACTGAAGTACATTGTACGTATGTGCCTAATTCGAAATCCGGTGAAGACACATCTGGACTAAAAGTAAAAGGAACCATTCATTGGGTGTCGGCTGCACATGCCAAAGAAGCCGAGGTGAGACTTTACGATCGCTTGTTTAATGAAGAAAACCCTGCCGCTGCAGAAGACTTCAAAGCATCTATCAATCCGAATAGTTTGCAAATTATCAATAAGGCTTATATAGAGCCCGATTTGGCAACAGCAGAGTCTGGTAAAGGTTATCAATTTATCAGATTAGGATATTTCACTATAGATACGAAATCTACAGCAGAACGTCTTGTGTTTAGCCGGACAGTCACATTAAAAGATAGTTGGGCTAAAGAAGTTAAGAAAGGATAACAATAGAAAGGAGGCGTTTAGAGTGCCTCCTTTCTATTTGTTATTCACTTATATATTTATCTCGATAGTAAATAAAAGTTTTATTCACCTGCGCATATAACTCCCTTTCGTTTGTGCCTTCCAAAATAGCATCATACATCTCTAAAGCTGCCAGAGAAAATCTTATCTTACGCACATCCAAAGCGTCAGGCTTATCCCGAACGAGTGATTCCGAATAATCTAGATAATCTTTAACCAAACTGACGTTTCGTTTTACTACCCGATTAGCTAATTCAATTTCTTCTGTTTTATATAACGTATCCACAATATCCGTATAGGTAAGCGCCTCATTTAAGCTATATGTCCTTTTTGGTAAAATATCGATAGCTTTTACAGCAACGGCTTTCGCACGATCCATATCGCCTTGTTGTTTCAATAATTGTGTCGTTTGTGCATAAACATCTGGATAGATAAAATTCTCCATTATACGGCGGGAATCTACATCCACAAAGTTCATCGAGCCATATTTCCCCCATCTAAAATTTTGTGTCGCATTCTCATATAGCTTTTCCGTATTCGCCATCAATTGCCCCTCTTGTTGCTCGGGAAGCTCCACTGGCATCAGCTTACGAACGATACCTTCATCTACAATATATTTATCCAGTCCTGCCATGAGATTTGTCGGTGTGTAATTGGTAAAGTAAATCGGTCTTTCCCAATTGTTCGTCAAAACAATGGACATCAAACTTAATTCCGCCCGCGAAACATGATTTTGAGGATAGTCCCATTTCATTTTGTCCACAACATACTCAGACCATTTCGACGGAACGACCTGATGATTTATAACAGCCTGTTTATCTACGGCCATTTCTATTTTCTTCGCCGGCAAATAGCTCAACATCTTCCCATTTTGGGCCTGGACCTGATTGGTCGGATTATCCGACAACAGGAATTCCAATAAGGTGTCGAGATGGACATAGTTTTCTATCCCTTGATCCACAAAGGGCATATAATCCCGCACACCCTCTGCTAGTTTAGCTGTATCAAAATTCAATCTGACCGGAGCAGCATCATTCACTTGGTTAGACAATTGCCTTACATACCAATGCGATTGCAGATAACTTAAATTAACAATGCGTACATCGGTACGGATACCCTCCACTTCCTGTAAATACCACAGTGGAAAAGTATCATTGTCGGCATAGGTAAACAAAATGGCATTGGGTTCGCAAGATGCGAGATAATTATACGCCATATCCCGCGCCAATGATCTATCTGACCGATCATGGTCATCCCAGTTTTCTGAAATCAAAAGAACAGGCGCTGCCAATAAACAAACCAGACCCGATGTCATGACTGAAGCTCTTAAACTCACCTTCCTATTCATAAAGTCTACAAGCCCCAACACACCTAGACCTATCCAAATGGAAAACGCATAAAACGATCCGGCATAGGCATAATCACGTTCCCGGGGTTGTATGGGTGTCTGATTAAGATAAATAACAATAGCTGCACCTGTAAAAAAGAAGAGTAACGCGACGATAGATGCAAACCGCTTATCTTTTCGAAAATGCCATATTAAGCCAATCACTCCTATAAATAGCGGAAGAAAATAATACACATTGCGGCTCGGATTGGTATACATTGATTCAGGGAGGTCTGTTTGACCACCGACCAACCGACTGTCTATTGTTTTTAACCCCGAAATCCAATTGCCCTCACTATATCCACCATAATTTTGCTCATCATTTTGCCGACCGACAAAATTCCAAAAGAAATAACGGCTGTACATATTTCCCAATTGGTATTTAAAGAAAAAATTCAGATTATCAGAGAATGTGGGTTTTTCGTTTGGTGCCAACCCCAGGTAACTTCTATAATAGTCCGCGTGTTTCTCACTGTAAAGACGCGGAAAAAGCATTTCATTACTATAAGTATATTGAGAGATACCTTCGATTTTTTCGTATTTTGTCGTTCCTTTTTTATAGGTTTCCGTTGGTTTTATCCCGGTTACTTGCGCATCGAAAGTCTGCCCCCTTAATAAGGGTTCCTTACCATATTGTTCTCGATTGAGATAACCGAGAAAAGCGTAGACATTATCGGGTGAATTGTTATTTAAAGCAGGGTCAGCATGTGCGCGGATAGCAATCATCGCGTAGGACAAGTAACCAAAACAAATAAAGCTCAAACTCAACAAACTGATATTTAAAATAGGTCTTCCTTGAAGCACACTGTATCGGATACCCCACACCAAACCACCAACAAGAAGCAAGAAGAAAAATACAATTCCATAACCGAATCCCAAGCCGAGTTGGTTCACAAAAAACACATCAAAAGTAGCAGCTATCCGTATAGAATACTGGATAAGACCCCAAAGTATAAGCGCCAACACCGTAATACCTATTGTTAGTGCTTTTACCATCCCTTTCCAAGTGATTTGCTGGTTTTTCTTAAAATAAACAACTAGAGCAATCGCCGGAATAGTCAATAAGTTTAGTAAATGCACGCCGATAGATAAACCCATGATATAGGCTATCAAAATCAGCCAGCGGTTAGCATCAGGTTCTTCCGCTCTTCTCTCCCATTTCAAAATCAACCAAAAGACGACTGCGGTGCATAAAGAGGACATGGCATATACTTCCGATTCGACCGCAGAGTACCAAAACGTATCCGTAAAACCGTAGGCTAACGCTCCGATTACCCCCGCCAGCATAATTTGGATCACCATCCAATTCGTTGGTGTTCCTCCCCTTCCAATAAGAATCTTTCTTGTAAGTGCCGTGATTGTCCAGAAGAGGAATAAAATGGTGAGTCCACTGCATACTGCCGAACCTATATTCATCCAATAGGCAATTTTTGATACATCCCCTAAAGCAAAATTGGAAAATATATTCTGTATCATTAAAAACAGAGGTGCCCCAGGCTGATGGACGATTTGGAGTCTATAAGCAGAAGCTATAAATTCCCCCGTATCCCACCAACTAGTAAAGCGATCTGCAGTTATAATATAGACAACGGTTGTAAGGATAGCACAAAGCCATCCAAATAAATTGTTAATTTTATCGTAGGTTTTCATAAAACACGCTTTGTTAGCCTATTTTAAAACTACATATAACTGCTGTCAAAATCTGTATATTAACAAATTTTAACAACCCAAAAAGCTATTATTATACCAAACGTTCCACAATTTTCTTCGTCGGCCCGGGATTACTCATGGTATAAAAATGTAACACAGGAGCCCCAAATTTGATTAATTCTTTACATTGCTCCACTAACCATTCCTCCCCTACCTGCCGCACATCCGCATTCGTTTTGCAATCCTCTACCGCCTCGCTTAATTCCTCTGGGATATCCAAATGGAAAATCTTAGGTAGTGTAATCAACTGCCTCTTGGTAGTCATTGGCTTTAAACCCGGGATAATCGGTACATGAATACCGTTATCCCTACATTTCGTGACAAATTCTTTATACTTTTCGACGTTGAAAAACATCTGTGTTACAATAAACTCCGCGCCCATCTCCACTTTTTTCTTCAACCATTTAAAATCGGTATTGAAATTCGGTGATTCAAAATGTTTCTCCGGATAGCCCGCCACTCCTATACAAAAATCTGTTTTTGCTGAACTTTCGATATCTTCATGCAGATATTTCCCGTTATTCATATCAACAACCTGCTGTAGCAAGTCGGTGGCATAAGCGTGTCCGCCGGGTGTAGGAACAAAATCGGGATCTCCTTTTCTTGCGTCACCACGAAGCACGAGTACATTGTCAATACCCAGAAAATTTAGATCAATAAGTGCATTTTCCGTTTCCTCTTTCGTAAATCCTCCACAAATCAGATGAGGCACAGCGTCCACTTTGTATTTGTTCATAATAGCTGCACAAATAGCGACGGTACCGGGTCGCTTTCGGTACGCAACACGCTCTAACAGTCCGCTTACATGTTGCTTATACATGTAATCTTCTCGATGATAGGTCACGTCAATGAACGGAGGTTTGAATTCCATAAGCTCATCCATCGTTTTGAAAATACTTTGAATACCTTGCCCTTTTGCGGGAGGCAATAACTCGAATGAAAACAAAGTCTTTCCGTTTGCGTTTTTTATATGGTCTACGATTTTCATCTTGATAAATTCTTCTTAAAGGTGGTATGCCCCGCCAATTGGCGGATCATGATGGTTTCATTTTTAGCTAAAAGTTACGAAAGATATGGAAGTTAGGGGAGTTATTAAAATGAAATTCATTTTTGATTATATTTCGCGATATAGATCAATCAAACCTTCTGGCAACTCCACTTCTAGAACCTGCTCTTCTGCATCGATTCCCAGAATAAGATCTTCACTTAAAGGAAACATCAACTCCTTCCCATCAAAATCAACGGTAGCAATAAATTGCTGCGGAAACTCTTGCACATCGATTATTTCACCGATCTCACCTTCATGTTCATCCACTACAAGATATCCGACAAAATCGGTGTAGCGAAAATCATCCGGGTCTCTTTCGGGCATTTTATCCTTGGGCAGATAGACCTTCTTTTTTATAAGCTCTTTCGTTTTGTCCACATGATCTATGTCTTCTAGATTTAAATACGCCGTGCTGTTGTTGTGTAATTTTATACTATCTACAAAATAAGGTATCAACTTTTTGTTTATCTCCAAAAAGAGCACATTCAAATCTAATTCTGCATAATCGGCGAATTCAAAATAAAGTTGCAATTCACCTTTTAATCCACGTGTCTTCGTGATGTAACCAATATAAAAAGCGTCGTTGATGTTCATAATATTAATCTTTTTCTTTTTCCTTGATGAAAAAGAAACAAAAAATCAAGGCTTGCATGGTTCCGCTACCTTTACTTGACTATTCCTAAACAGAATGAAACTTCCTTCGGTCAAACAGCATTCTGTTTTTAACGGAATAGCCTGCGTAAAGCTGGCCGCGGAACAATGCGAGGCCGATTTAGTCCGCATTACGGCTATTCATTAATTCTCCACTTTTATTTGCGCAATTGCATTATCCCATCCTTAACCATGATATTCATCCAAATGTTTTACGCTATTGCACGATCCCCTCCTTAACTTCCAGTGTCGCATCCAAATATTTGAGGCTGTAGAAACCCACCCTTGGTATTATCCCTCTCCTCAAAGATTTGAAGCGACGAGTTTTTTTGTTTACTTTTTTGAGGTAAAAAAAGTAAAAAAGCCGAATTTTCATAAAACTCGGCTTTCTTGAATCTGTATGAATAAGATTTATCCTTCAGTTTCTTCTGTGTTTGCAGCACTTTCTGCTGTTGCTTCAGGGGCTTCCGCAGGAGCTTCTGTTTCCGCTTCACCTTCTGCAGCTTCAGTTTCTTCTGCAACTGGAGCATTTTTAGCAGCAAGAGCGGCAGCTTTTTCTGCATTTTTCTTTGCTTCCGCAGCAAGAGCAGCTTTTTTAGCTTCTTCTTTCGATTGATCTAAGCCTGTTTTCTTACCTTCAATCTTAGCGTCTTTTTCTTCCAACCACTTAGCGAATTTCTCTTCCGCTTGACCTTCGTCAAAAGCACCTTTCTTCACACCACCTTCTAAGTGTTTTTTGTAAAGAACACCTTTGTAAGAAAGGATAGCACGAGCTGTGTCAGTAGGTTGTGCACCTACGTTCATCCAGTACAATGCTCTGTCGAAATCCAAAACGATAGTCGCCGGGTTTGTGTTTGGGTTGTAAGAACCTAAACGTTCAATGAATTTACCGTCACGTGGAGCACGTGAATCTGCTACTACTACATGGTAAAAAGGTTTTCCTTTTTTACCGTGTCTTTGCAATCTGATTTTAGTTGCCATTCTTTTTTAATTGTTTATGTATTCAACATATCCCCCGTGCTTCGCGCAAGAGGGGACGCAAAGATAGCAATTAAAAACTAAAAAGGAAAAAATTAAATACGGCTAAAGATTAACTTGATTAAATACTATTCGTAAGTGACTACTATAAGCTCCTTTCGACGGTTACCTTCACCAACGATTTCAGTAGGTAATTCTAATGCATTGAAACGATAACTATATGTTGTTTTTCCATCAAATAAGAAAGGTAGATTATCTGTATTATTATCTATACCCAAATCTGTCCAATTAATATCATCTCCTTCAGGTAGTGTCCAATTAATATCTTCATCCCCTTCTATTTCAGCATCGGCCTGGCTTCTAGCAATACTATTAGCACTTACTACTTCAGCTAGATCATAGGGATGGAAGCCTAATTGCGCATAAATTTTAGTTAAATAATGTGGGTTTCCCAAATAAGTATTGGAAACTTCTTTTTTGTACGGAATCAGGCTTATTAGCGGATCTGTTCCAAGCTGAGCGTGCTTTAAATATCCATCAAGCTGAGTGGATATAACATTATCGTCTTCGTATAAATAGCGCACTTCTTCTTCCTTTCCTAAAGTAACAAATGGAGATGGCAGATCGAAACTCATTTTACGATAACGAATGGATGAAGGCTTACGATTCGACCCCTCATAGCTAAACGTCGCTAACAATTCGTTTTCCTCTTTACTCTCCTTATCCTGTTCCCAAACGGGATGTTTCGAGGTATAATTATATTTTTGGTATAACAAATCTACATATACTTCTTTCAGCCTTCCTTGTGCATCCCAATGATAACTTAAGTGCTCGACATATTCTTCATCTCTATATTCATCTTTAGCCCTTCGCTCTATTCGAGAAAATTCGACACGCCCGTTAGTTCCATAATAAAACTCTTTATCGTTGACCTTTTTTAAACGTCCCATGGCATCGTATTCAAACCTATAGGTCGTACCAGTTGCAGATGAGCCATATCCTCCTGTAGCCGTGACAGTATTTATTTCTATGCTTGAAATCCTATCAGATAAAAGGTCTTCCATATCATCCGATTTGCACGCTGCAAAAAGTCCGCAAACCAACAATATATAGAGTAGTCTCTTCATAACTTTAATTAACTAGTAGTCATTGCAATACACAAATATATGAAACAAAGTTTATTTCCACTATCTTTTATTTTTTCTTTCTAATATTTCCTTTTTTGCCTTTTTCATTTTTACTCCTTACTTTGTAGCATGAACACTGTTGCTCCTTTAAAAATATTGAAAGCCTCGGCTGGTTCGGGGAAGACGTTCAGCCTAACGCTCCATTACCTTACCTTATTGCTGTCCAACGAAAACAGCTATCGGGAGACTCTCGCTGTAACGTTTACCAACAAAGCCACGGCAGAAATGAAGGAACGGATACTCCATGTTCTGCAAGGACTAGCGACAGCTGACAAAAGCCAAAAAATCGAGGACTTCAGGCAGCTCCTACTCGAACAATTTCCGGAATGGGATACATCGCAATTGCAACAAAAAGCACATCGCGTATATCGTAAGATCCTACACGATTACAGTCGCTTCACCGTCAGCACGATAGATGGTTTTTCACAAAAGGTTATCCGCAGTTTCACCTATGAGCTCAACCTTGACGCAGCTTATAAAATAGAGATGAATACCTCCAAGGTAAAACAGGATTTATCTATTATGCTCAATCAATTACTGGATGAACGTCCCGATTTGCTCGAATGGATTATCGAATATGCGGAACAAAAAATAGCCCGTAATGAAAACTGGAACTATCGGCAACAGCTTCTTAGCCTTGCTAACTTGATTTTTACCGAGAACTTCCAAGAGTTTAATGCTTACTTGGCCTCTGCCAAGGCTGGCGATGTATTTACGCTACTCAACAAAGATGTCCAGGAGAAAACAAAATTTTTCCTAGATACCTTAAGCCAGACCATACAAACATTTACGGCGACATTTCGCTCGTTTGATATCGCAGCCGATGAACTTAAAGGAAAATCCCGAAACAAGCTTATCGCCGCTAATAAGGTTAACGATAATATATATAAAAAATCGCCTTCTGATCTACAGAAAGATTTTGATCGCTTTTTGGCATTATTGGATGATGATGATCCCTATACCACAACGGATAAAAGTGTACGTTATGATATCCAACAGGCATTGCAACCTATTCTCCAACAATTTGCGGATTTATACAGATTGTTTCCAACGTTCATTGCGTACCAGTCCGTACAGAATAACCTGTATTACCTACGGTTACTTAAAGAGATGAGTGATTTGCTGAGCCAATGGCGAAAGGAAAACGGCGCACAACTCATTTCTGACGCCCAAATATTGCTAAATCGGCTGGGGTTAGACGAACACAACGATCCAACGTTCATTTGGGAAAAAATTGGCAATCGTTACAACTATTTTCTGTTTGATGAGTTTCAGGATACGTCCCGTATTCAATGGAAAAATTACAGCCCGTTGTTAATCAACGCGCTGGGGAACGCCAAACAGAAAATCAACGAGCACCTCCTAGTTGGTGACGTGAAACAGAGCATCTATCGCTGGCGTAACGGCGACTGGCGTATCTTATTACAGCAGGTAGAGGATCAAATCGCACAAGCTTTCCATTTGTCTGAACAGCAACGTTCCGCCTTTATTGAAAGCAGTTCCTTAGAAACAAATTTTCGGAGCTATCCTCACATCATTGCATTAAACAATTACCTGTTTGGTGCCATTCCCCAGAAACTACAGGATGTTCTCAACGAGAAAGTAATGGAATGTCTCGATGAAGAAGGACAACATTGGTGGACTTCTTCCGGCAATGCCGAGATGCTCATAAAGGCCTACAAAAACAGCACACAACAAGTACCTTCCCACCGACACGATGATCCAAACAAGGTCGGTTCTATAGAAATTCAGTATTTGCCCGTGGCGAATGGGATGAGGAGGCGAAACCAAGTCATGGAAGATGCTTTGCAACTCCTCTGTGATAAAATCCACTCTTGGATATCATCGGGTCGATACAAAGCAAAGCAAATTGGGATTCTAGTCAGGAGCAATGCGCAGGCACGTCAAGTCATTGAAACATTAATGCTTTATAAAAACAGCACAGAACTGGAATTTGATGTCATCTCCGGCGACGCACTATATCTCTCCTCCAATGATGCCGTTTTATTGCTTATCGAGACACTCAAAGCACTGGTATATACGACGGACAAACATGTTATCCACCGTGCAAAAATGGCTTACCTTTACCAGCTAGTCAATGGCCGACAAAAATTTGATGATGCCTATTGGCTGGCGTTTAAAAATAATAATCTCCACGATATCGAAGCCATTTTACCTACTCATTTACCAGAACAATGGTCGAGACTGCAGCAATCGCCCCTTATACACTTAGTCGAACAATTGATCGAAATATATGGGCTTCATGAAGCCGACAGCATACATATTCCTTATTTATTGGCCTTTAAGGATATAGTCTCCAATTTTTCCGCAACGGGTGAACGCGGCATTACCCAATTTCTACAATATTGGGAAGAAGACGCTAGCAACGCTTCGTTGCCGGCAAACGGAAAGATCGATGCGATTGAAGTGACGACTATACATAAATCAAAAGGACTGGCGTACGATGTCGTCATGCTTCCTTTTTGTTCCTGGGATCTGGATGGTATGACCAATGGCGATTTTTGGATTGATACGGCCGGCTCGCCCTTTGAAGCATTGGGCAAAATACCCATAAAATACAGTAGCACCATCGGAAAATCGATTTTCTACAAGCAATATTTTGAAGAAATGTTGTTCAACTACATGGACGCATTGAACACATTTTATGTAGCGACCACCAGAGCCGTACAGCATCTATATGTATTAGCACCATCGTTCAAGGAAAATGTAGATAAGAAAACAGGCGAGGTACTCGGATTCGATATAAAAAACGAATATATCAGCGATGTGCTTTACCAAGTTTTATCCGATGAACATGCCCCGTTTCCGTTTCACGAGAATCATGTTTTGGCAGATCATCCTGTTCCCAAAACACCCGACGAAGCATTATCCAATCAAAAAGAACGTGAACATACATCTACGGAGACAAAAATTGAATACCGCAACGTCAGCTTGTCAACCTATCCAGTCTCCTCCGAATTGCAAAACGCCTTCGACAAATCCAATAAACGGAGCATCAATAACATCCTCATGTTGGAGAAAGCTGCCCAATATGGTATTCTCGCACACGAGATCATGTCGGAGATTAACAGCGAGCAGGAAGTAGATAAACTCGTCAACGATTACATCGAAAATGGAATATTGACGGAAGAAGATCGCCCGTTTATCCTACAAGAGATCCACCAGATATGGCATCACCCGATGATCCATCAATGGTTAACAGGTAACTATAAAGTATGGAACGAAGCGAGCATCATCCTGAAAAATGGCGAAACGATTCGACCGGACAAGGTGTTTACAAGCGATAAAGAGACCATCGTACTCGATTTCAAATTCACAAAAGGCGATTACGCCGACCACCAATGGCAAGTGGATAATTACAAAAAAGCATTGCATCATCTCGGATACACCAATGTCAAGGGGTATCTTTATTATGCTAAGATTAACGAATTAGTTGAAGTGAAATGAACAAACCTTTCTTACATATTGTAGCAGAAGATATTTACAATCGCTTTGGAAACGACCTGACGGACATTGCCATTATATTCAATAATAAACGCCCTATTACTTATTTGAAAAAACACCTGGCGGATGTATATGGCAAAGCAATATGGTCTCCACAGTTTTTTACGATACAAGAATTTTTCAAACAAGCTTCTGATGCTGCGGAGGCTTCACAGCTCAGCCAATTCTTTTATCTTTTCCAACTGCATAATGAACAGTTGGTTGCCGAAGGTGCTGAACCGGAAACATTGGAAGAATTTTATCCGATAGCGGAAATTATCTTGAGCGATTTCGGGCAATTGGACTATGAGCTCGTGGATATTGATCACATCTACATGGAGTTGTACGATACTACAAAGATTGATATCACCTTTCAACATTTTACGGCCGAACAGCAGCACTTCATCCGTCAGTTTTGGCAATCGTTCAGTATTGCTGGTCATAGCGGGCTACAACAACGTTTCCTGAAACTATGGAAACGGCTGCCTAAACTCTATAAAGCTTTCAAACAAAAGTTAACACAAGAAAAGCAATTAAATTATCCTACGTTATATCGTAATCTGGTGGAGGGGCATGTTGCCCATCCGGATTTTATACAGCGTTATAAAAAAGTATTATTCGTCGGTTTTAATGCCCTCAGCAAAGCAGAAGTACATTTATTCCAAAAATGGCAGGAAGAGGGGCGTGCGCTGTTCTATTTTGATGCGGATGCCTATTACATGGACGATGTACAACAAGAGGCCGGCTTGTTTATCCGGCGTAATATCAAAAGCTACGGACTGGTAAATGCACTAGGCGAAAGCCCGAACATATTGGGCAATAGGAACACAACCGTGCAGTTGTATGCCTGTACAGGAAAAAATAGTCAAACAAAGATTTTACATGATGTCCTGGAAGCTTCTGGATTGCCGGATCAGAGCGCAGCTATTTTACTTGCAGATGAAAGCCTGCTCGTACCGCTGTTACAAAGTCTGCCGGACGTCAAACCTAATATCACGACTGGCTATCCCCTTACACAATCGCCGATATACGGGCTTTTAAATCTATGGATGGATGTACAAGGAGAAATTTCACATCACCACAGACTCAAAATCCCCTTTCAATATATAGAAACCTTCGTCAACCATCCCTTGACGAGCGTTTCGATGACCGAAAGAGAACGTTTGCTAAAGGACATAACAGACAAACAACTTTTCGAGGTGGATATTGATATGATAACCATCGCAAGTAGTGTATTCCCTCGATTCTTCAAACCATTAACGAATCCATCCGCGCTTATACCAACACTGGTGCACTTATTAGACAGTCTGCTGGCTTCTATAGCGGCACACGACCGCATCAGCCAAATTGATAGCAATCTCCTTATCGAAACAAAGAAAGTCTTGAATCAGTTAAAACAGGGGATAGACAATATCGCACCTACCTCTATCGCTTTTCAGATTGGGTTAATTCGAAAAGCGATAGCACCTATTAATTCAGCTATAGAAGGAGATCCCTTAAATGGTTTGCAAATCATGGGGTTATTAGAAAGTCGCTGTCTGAATTTCGACCAGGTGTATATACTCGGCGCAAACGAAGGTGTCTTGCCAAAAACTTCAAGTTCCCCTACTTTTCTACCGAACAGCTTACGCCGAGCGTATGACCTTCCGGTATTGGAAAACCAAGATGCGCTTTCCGCTTATTTATTTTATCGTCATTTTCAATACAGCAACAGGCTCCATGTGTTTTATAATAGCTTAGTTGATGAGAGCAGTACGGGAGAAGAAAGTCGTTTCATTAAACAATTGCAATTCGAAAGCAATTTCCACTTTGTTGTTCACACGCAGCAGCAGACCATACGTTTCCCCGAAAACAGTAAAGAATTAGTCATACCGAAAGAAGGGGCTATATGGCATCAATTGTGGAATACGTTTATCGTAGAGAAGAAAAAACTGGCCGCTACGGCATTGACTACCTATCTGCAATCTCCCCTACAGTTCTTTTTGAAGTATGTCGCCGAAATCAAAGAGCCGCCCACTATTTCTCACGAATTCGAAATGAATAGGTTAGGTACTGTTATCCATAATGTGATGGAAACGATCTTGAAACCTTATAAGGGATTAGCAGATTTCACGCCCACAAAAGTGTTGAAAACGAAGCTACCCGAAATCGATGAACTGGTCGTTCGGGAGATCGGTTTGCAATATCATACCGAAATAACATCCGTGGATGTACTAAATAGCATGCAGCGTATTATGCACAAGATCGCCTCGGCATATATCAACGTGTATTTACAATATGATATGGAACATTATAAGGCATTTCGTATCATCGAATTGGAGAATACGGAAGACTATACGTTCGACTTCCCGATTCTAATAAACGGAAAGGAGGAAACCATCCGCCTGTTCGGTATCATTGACCGGGTGGATGAGGTGCTCACGCATGATAACCAGGTGAGGACACGTATCGTGGATTACAAAACGGGAAGTGATAGTGTCGAATTTAAAAACCTAGAAAAGGTGTTTTCACCTAATACAGAAAACAAAGCGTTGGTACAGACCTTGTTTTATGCTTATGTATTTGAACAGGTAACAGGTCGCAAGCAGTTGGAACCTCATCTATATGTTGCCCGACGCATGCGCGAAGAGGGTACGTTATTCCGTGGCAAAGAAATTTTGGAAGCGGAAACACTAACCTTTGTTAAGGAAGAATTTATAACGTTTTTGCGCAACACCTTAGAAGAGATTTTTAATTCGGATATCCCGTTCAGACATTCCCCCGAGAGTATGGTTTATCCGTCAGATCCATATACCTTGTTTTATCGGAATGCCGTGGAAGATGTCGAAGAGTGATTATTCTTCACGCTCTCCTTCTTCTTCCTTGCCAAATAGTTTTTCCAACAAGCTTCTGCGCCTTGCTTCATCTCTTTCCATCTCTTGCATGATGGCTTCCTGTTCCGGATCAATCTCCCGGAACGCGGTATCTACCAATCCTTTTGGTCTTGGCGGTCGCAACCCAGGTTCCAAAACAACGCCGTAAAAGCCATAGGCTTCCGGCACCTGTTCGTCCTGCAATTGGCCAAGTTTATTCATGATATAACCGTAGGTGTTGAAATGCCGTTGTACCCATGGTTTCAAATGCCCGGTGTAATCAAAAGAAGAAAGACCTGTCTTCGGTCGTGGAATAATACTGGAAAGGTATAAGCTCTCTCCGATATTTAATTGGGCAGGTGTTTTTCCAAAATAGTAGGAAGATGCTTCTTGGATGCCGTATACATTTTTTCCCCATTCTATCACGTTGAGATATACCTCAAACATGCGATCTTTGCTCACTTGTCCCGACGCTTCCAACAACCAAACCAATAAGATTTCCTCAAATTTCCGCATCATGGTTTTATTCCTATTCAAGAAGACATTTTTCACCAACTGCATGGAAATCGTGCTCGCTCCCCGCTTAAATGCACGTTCCTTGATATTCGTCGCTATCGACAATTTAAAGGCTTCCTCCTCAAATCCATTATGTTGATAGAAATAAGGATCTTCGGTATTCAGCACTGTTTTCTTTAGTATAGATGCCACTTGATTTAACGGTGTGAATTTTGGATTTTGCGTACCGACCACAATCTCCCGCATGAGTACTGTATCTTCATAGGCTTTATAGGTAAACGCATTATTCAATGCGCGCACATCTGCTTTTCCCCACTTCACTATTTTCAGTTCCCTGTCGTCCATTTTAGAATTAAACACCACACTGTCCGGCTCAGCGAAATTCACGGAGAAATCAAGGTCATACGCTATTTTCCCTTCCACCTGAATGCCGTCCAACGTTTCAAACAAGCCCTGCGGAATAGCATCAAATAATTTTTGTGCTTCGAACTTACCTGTATGAACGGACAAACTAACCACTTTATCGGGTTTGGGAATAAACTTGACATAAGGTTGAAATTCAAATTCCTTCACCCGGATTTTACTCTTCGGATCAATTTCTATAGCAGCTTTGCCAATATTGAGTTGGCCTTCGCCAATAGCTTCGGGAAGAACAACCTCATCTTCCGAAAGCCGGTGGTGATGCACATGCAGGTTATCAAAAGACCATTTGCCGGCAAGTGTTAGAGAATCTTTCGTGACACGTTTCACTTGCGCAAGGTCAAACATGACTTTATCAAAACTTACCCGCAAGCCAAATTTCCGACGTAGGAAAGGAAGTTCCACATTTTCTTCCTCGGACGATACTTCCACACGCAATTGCTGTTTATCGGGATTTACACGTCCGCTCAGATTCCATTGCGCATCATGGTCATTCAGAAAAAGGCTTGTCTCGAAATCGCCCCCATCCATCACCGCTTCCGGCAATCGAATCCGTTGGTGGACACTATCGTCTTGATAAGAAAGCTGAAAGTTTTCCAATTCCATATTTCGAGGAATCTTAAAAAACACCTGCTTTATCACCCCGTCAATCAACGAAGCATAATTACTTTCGGTATCTTCCGCTACCTTAACCGTCGTATCTTTTGCTTGCTTTTGAAATAGAAAATCATAATTACTGATCGAGTCACGCTTTAGCAGGGTTACATCTGCATTTTGTAAAACCAGATTACCAATTTTCACGTCTCCGAACAGCAACGGAAATAAACGAACCGAAACAGCCATCCGTTCAATCTTTGCGAGCGTGTCCCGTTGTTGCGGTATAACTTCAATATTCCGGAAAGTTACGGTAGTCAAACCCGTAAACGAATATTCCTGCACATTAAAATCAGTATGATACCGCTCAAGCAAGATGTTTTCTACTTTCGTCATTGCCTTATCCAACATTCGCGTGCGGACGGACAAGGCTATGATAAGTCCTATTACTAACAGCAAAAGAAAAACACCTCCGACTATGAAGGTAATTTTCTTTTGCTTTGCTGTTAAAGAAGGCAACTTTTCAAATATGCTCATACCAATCTATTTCCGTTTTAAAAATAGAATATTTTTTCTGAAAGCGTATGTTGTTTTTGATTAACTTAGAGCATGAAGCAACAATACGGAATTAAAGATATTGCGAAAATGCTGAATATTTCCGTTTCAACGGTATCCAGAGCCTTACGGGATGCCTACGACGTCAATCCAGAAACCAGAAAGAAAGTTTTAGAATTAACGGAAAAATTAAATTTCAAGCCGAACAAAAATGCAGCTGCCTTGGCCTCTGGCAGCACGAAGAATATCGGAGTCGTTATTCCTTTTATTACCAACTATTATTTTTCCACTGTTATCTCCGGAATACAAGAAGAAGCCTACAAACAAGGCTATAACATTATACTTTTTGTTACCAACGACGATCTCGACAGAGAAAAAACTTTATTGAGAAATATTGCAACGACGAGCCTGGACGGGCTATTGATTTCTATTTCCTCTAATTCAGACACGCAAGATCACTTCGAACAATTAATGGAACAGGGCGTTCCGATGGTGTTCTTTGATCGAGTTCCCCATCATATTCACGTTTCAAAGATTATGCAAAGTGACTTTGATGGTGCTTTTATGGCTACAAACCATCTTATCGAAAACGGATATCAAAAAATTGCGCATATCGCAGGCCCCAAAGAGCTAAATTTCACCCAAGAACGAATGAAAGGATATTTGTCAGCATTGGAAAATGCAAACTTACCCAGAAACGATGACCATATTATTTTTTCAGGTTTTTCTCAAGGAGACGGATATACCGATACCTTAACGTTACTATCTTTAGAAGAAAAACCCGATGCCATTTTTGCCGTCAATGACCGGAAAGCAGTTGGTGCCATTCAAGCATTAAAAGCAAACGATATTCAGGTTGGAGTAGAATTTGCCGTAATCGGTTTCACCAATGACCCTATTGCTACGGTGATAGAGCCTAACTTAACCACGGTAGAAGAACCTGCGTTTGAAATTGGACAACAAAGTTGCAACCTCCTCATCAAACATATTAAAAATAAAAATCATGAGCCGCACGATATATTGTTACCGGGAAAGCTCATTATACGGCAATCTGTTCGATTATTTCAAGACACCTAACCTACTCCGTTTACAATCTTCATCTTAGCTATATTTTTTGTATCATTTAACCGACCAGGATTTGATCCGGTGCCCCCAAAAGGCATAATACACGATATATAGAAAACACGGCACCAGCACCCAATACGCCTGCTTTACGTCCAGTGTGTCCGCCAATGCACCGTAAATTATAGGCAGTATCGCATTCCCACACAGCCCCATGATCATCAGTGCCGAACCTGATTTCGCATATTTTCCTAAACCGGCAATCGCCAGCGGCCATATCCCCGCCCATATCAATGCATTGGGCAGGCCGATGAACACCAGAAACCACAGCGACACGTCCAGGTGCATATTGAACCAACCGACCTGTCCCTGGGCAACGCAAATCAGGACGGAAAGGCAGAGCCCCAACAAAGCACAGATCTGCAGCATCCTTTTTTGGCCAATAAACCGCGGTATCAGCGAGATTCCCAATAGATATCCGATGATCGTTGCCGTCAGGGTATATGAGGGCAGGGCCTTAGCTTCCACCAAGGACAGTCCCATCGAGCCTGCATAACTGATCACCGTGTCGATGGCAATGACCTGTGTACCCACGTGCAGGAATATCGCGATGGCCCCCAGTACCAGGTGCGGAAACTGCAGTACACCCTTTTTCTGTTCCTTTCCATCTTCTGCATCCGGATTCGCTATTTCCGGAAGGGGGGAATAGTTCACCAGTACGCCGATCAGAAATAGTACGATGGCGACGACCGTATAGGGTGTCACCACCCGCAGTATCAGTTCATCCAGCACCGCTGTCCGCTGTACTACCTCCATCAGTGGAATCTGTTTGAACAGTTCATTGTCCGTTGGCCGCAGGACTGCCCAGGAGAAGGCCAGCGGAGCCAGTATTCCAGCCCCTTTATTGCATATCCCCATCATGCTTATCCGCTGGGCGGCACGTTCCCGGTCACCGATCAGCGTGATGTAGAGGTTGGCCACTGTCTGCAGGACTGCCAACCCTGTTCCCAATGTAAAAAGCCCTGCCAAAAAAATCATGTACGTACGTCCATATGCAGCCGGAACAAACAGCAGTGCACCCAGGGCCATAATCCAAAAACCGATGACAATGCCCTTCTTGTACCCCACCCGCTTTAGCAGGTAGGAAGAGGGCATGGACATGACCAGGTAGGATATATAGAACGCAAAGGCCACCAGATACGACTGAAAATTCGTCAGTTCGCAGGCTATCTTAAAATAGGGGATCAATATCGCGTTCACCCACGATACAAATCCAAAGACAAAGAACATCATGCCGATGATCCCGATGGATATGGCCGTTCCCCGCCTGTCCAGTGCATATGTTGATGTTGCCATGATAAGGTACGTTGCGTTACAGTAGTGAAGCTGACCCTTCATCCAGAAAGCATACACAGTCCGGATGTTCCTGCAGGATACTGGCCGGATGCAGGTTCGTTACCGGCTGTGTCAGGCAGTCCTTCACGGCCTGTGCCTTTCTCTGGTCGGGTACCGCACAGATAACCTGCCTAGATTTCATGATCTGCCTGATCGACATCGAGATTGCCTGCAGCGGCACTTCATCCACATGGTTGAACCAACCCTCTCCCAATTGCTGCTGCCGGCACTGCAGGTCAAGGTTGACCACCAGGTATGCGTCCTCTACATCAAAATCTGCCGGCGGATCGTTAAATGCCAGATGGCCATTCTCCCCTATCCCCACGAAGGCCACGTCTATGGGGTACTGCCTGATCTGCTTTTCCAAACGCTTACGTTCCTCTTCTGGATCGCTTTCGCCGTTGATGAGTACCGCTTCTTTCAGTCCATCCACCTTGTCGATGAACCGTTCCGTCAGGTACTTCCTAAAACTGGCCTTGTGGGTGATCGGCATACCTATATATTCATCCAGATGGAACATCCTCACTTTAGACCAGTCGATGCTCTTGTCCTGTACCAAGGTATCGATGGTCTCGAACTGGCTCTGTCCCGTTGCTAGGATGATATTAGCTTCACCCTTTTCCGCAATCGCTTCCTTGATCCATTCCGCACCTAACTTTCCCGCTGCCTGTCCTAATTCCTCTGCGGTTGCATACTTTTCAATTTTCATCTGTATAAATTATTTATATGTGTTAAATTTTCAATTGTATAAATGAACTCGTTGAGCCCGGTTTTCCTACCAATGGCAATGAACTTGGATCATTGCATCAAGCTTTGATGACATTGGTCTTTCCGCCCGATTCCAGGTGTATCTCATGTACCTTATTTTCTTTCCATCTGCCCATCGTAAAATCCGGGATGGCAATAGGCTGCGACCCGTTGGCGACCGACCACTCACTGAGTGGACCTATGGCGCTCCACGTTGCCGCATCGTACACATCCATGTCCACCGGAAGTCCGTTCCGCAGACAATCGATCAACCGCCAGTCCATCATAAAGTCCATCCCGCCATGCCCACCGATGCTCTTTGCCAGTTCGCCAATATGCTTCACGATCCCGGGGGTATATTCCTCTTCTAGTCTCTTCATTTCCGTCTGTTCCAAAAAATCGTCGTGTCCCACCGCTATCTTGCCTGGTAGTGGATATTTCTGCGCGAAAGCTTTCGTTCCACTGATCAGGTGCAGCCTAGAGTAGGGTCGCGGTGTGCTGACGTCATGTTGGAGCATAATCGTACTGCCACTGTTGGTCATGATGCTGGAAACATTCATGTTTCCCCGCATGGGTTTTCCGGCATAAGCCTCAAACCGTTTGTCCGATCGACCAACTTCTTCCGCTTTTGCCCGCAGTGAAAAATCTGCCGATGCCATGGAGGTCATATATTCCAGTTTATTACCCCTGTTCACGTTCAATATCTGGCAGACTGGTCCCAAGCCATGTGTTGGATAAAGGTTACCATTCCGGGCAGCGTTTTCCTTCAACCGCCAGAAATCATAGCGCTTCTCCTCCACAAAGAAACTGTCCAGGATATCGTGGATATAGGCGCCTTCGCAGTGCACAATGTCACCAAAAAAACCTTGTCTTGCCAAATTCAGCGTCAACAGCTCGAAGAAATCATAGCAACAGTTCTCCAGGATTACACAGTGCCTTTTCGTCTTTTCAGAAGTCATCACCAGTCTCCAGCAGTCCTCTACTGTGGTGGCGGCCGGGATCTCCAGAGCTACATGTTTGCCGTGCTCCATTGCGTAGATAGCCATCTCGGCATGCGTTGCCCAGTGCGTGGCAATATAGACCAAGTCTATGTCCTCCCGGTCACATAACTTTTTCCAGATTTCTCCATCACCGGTGTAGATCTGCGCGCCATGTCCCGGAGAAGCTATCCTTCCTTTCGCCGCCTCCGCTTTCTCTTCCCGCACGTCACAGATTCCCTGAATAGCAACCCCTTCGATCCTGCTCATACGTTCTACCGCAGCGGAGCCACGGTTACCGACACCGATAAAACCCAGCCGAACTGTATCCAATGCTGGCGCAGCATAACCAGACATGTTAAATATAGGATCATACGATTTCTCAACTTCTTTGATGATATGGTCTAATTGGGTTGGCATCTGCCCCCGACTGGAAGTTTTGCAACCCGCCAGTAAGCCTAGCCCGGCCAGTCCCGACAATTTCAAGAACGATCTTCTATTTGTATCCATACGTTTTATTATTGATGCGTTAAAGTTTTCTATTGTATCAACGAGCTCGTTGCACTCGGTTATTGATGCGTTAACGTTTTTCAACGGTTAAACGAATTTTACTTGTATTCCCTAACGTTAACCTGATTTGTTCCATTTGTTCCGCATACCGCCTTATATTCGATTCATCTATTGCTCGTCCCGACATTCCAATAACACGCTCCATGTATACATCTGCCGGGCTAAGAGCAACCAATCCTACTATATCTCCCCAAGGGATTATTCCTGGAATATGCGACGCCATGTTCAGTTCATTTTCATTAACATTTGTTTGATAATCAGGAACATAAGTTACAGGCATATCAGACAGAAAGAAATATCCGGGGTATTGATCAAGTACACTATAAATCAGACTAGCTATGGCGGTTTCTCTGTCCGCAATGATGTGGATCTCCTGGTCCGGAAAACGTTCATTCAGATATCCCATTACCAACCCTATTTCGGAGGTCCAGGTAGCCATTATACTTTCTCCCATCCACAACAGCGATCTCGATAGCGTGTGGAAACGAGGCAAACGCCCGTCGATATCGTCGCCTTGTTTTGAGCTTCGCTCCCCCAATCCAAATAAATCCACCATCACGACACCATCTCCATTGGTCGTCCATCTATCCAAGCTATCCGGGGATATCGATGAAGCACCTCGCGACGGAAATACAACGTTTAATACCTGCTTCCCAACAGCAGGTTCTTTAATCAACAGAGGAATAAGCCGCTGATCCGTTGCCGTCAAAAGAAAACGTTGGTAACCGGCTTGCTCAGGTATTTTTTCTATCTGACGAATAGCTAACTCTTTATAGCTTAACAGCAGCTCTCTTAATTCCTGAATCTTTACTTTCTTATTGATCTTTTCAGACTGTACTAACGCATTTTGCATATGTTTTCCTCGTGCACTTACGTATTCGACAGTTGTCGTGATTTTAGCTTTGAGTTCCGATGAAACGCCTACTGTCAACTCCTCTTCGTCCAACGGACAAAAAGCCGTGTCGATGGAATTCGCTGCATCTGCTTTCAAATATTGGTCAAACCAATCCAGCATACGACGTTGCATTTCCGCTGTATAGTCGTGTTTTTCGTCAAAGAGTTCATACACGAAATGCGCGCTATGTCCGGCTTCATCATAGTGCTGTTTTGCCTTGTCGTATGTTTTCAGCATTTCGTGCACATTGAATGCGGCATTTCCATCTTGTAACGCAGTAAGTATCTTAACCGCTCGTGGCGCTATCGATGCCAGTACATCGGCTTTTTCCATATCGACAAGACCTTTTGGATGAAGCTCACACACGCAATTGCTGTTCATAACATAGGATTCAAAAGTTCCTACACTCACTACAGGGACAGCCGCCTTAATCCGTTCATCCAGTGCGGTCAACCACCACGTCTGGTTTCCACCACCACTCGCTCCGGTTGCACCAATTCTATTCGGATCTACATACGGAAGAGATTGCAATAAATCGATGGCCCTTTGGTTATCGATCAATTGCATACCCATCAAGGGGATCCCGAGATCTAAAAGTGACGATCCCAGACTTGCACCGTGATATTCATGGAGGTGATTCGATCCTCTTTCTCCCGCACCCCAAGCATCCATATTCAAGCATACATAACCGTTTCGCGCCAATAATTGTGCTGTCTGCTGTACTATATGACCTTTTTTCGCTCCGGGCCAATGGCCGTGGCTATTGATAATTGCAGGAAAAGGCCCATCCCCTTTGGGCACATATAGATTTGCTGGCACATATACACCTAGTTGGGTCTGGAACAAGATATTATGCACAACCAAACCATCAAGGTTAATCGTTTTGACAATATGCATGTCCAACTCGCCAAAATCAACCGCATCCAGATTCAGATTTTTCCGAATCCATGTTGTTATATCGAGCGGTTGTTGACGAGCGTTCCTGTCCCTTGACAAACTCCGCACATGGTCCATAACCCAGCTCTCGGTTCTATCTAGTGTTTCTGGAATTCCTAAAACGCTAGGCAATGAATTAACTTGTTGCGCCTGAGACAATTTTACCATAATCGATTGAAGAATGATAATCACAGCAATATAAGTATAATGCATCAATCGATATCCCACCATAATGTTGTTGCTGCGTTATCAGTTCCTCCCAACAAAGCACGACCTTTATTCAATTCTTCCAAATTATTTGTTTCTTCCGTCAGCGGATAGGGCATCCGTTTGATAAAGGTTCCTACAGGTAAATCTGCATTTTCTGACTGGATTAAATTGTACATTTTAGGGAAACCCGAACGTCTAAATTCTGCCCAAGCCTCCATCCCATCGGGAAATATGGCTAACCATTTCTGTACACCAATCTGCTCTCGTTGCGTAGCTTCTGCAGTAGCCCATGCAACAGGTGTATTCGCCACTGCCAGAGAACTATGATAATCCCCAGGCGCCGCTGGCAGCCTGGTAGAGGTAAGATAAGCGTTGATAGTATTGCCATCACCCACACCCCATTGTGCTAAACTCGTTTTTATGCCATCTTCGTACAAACTTTTGGCATCCGCTCCCATATTCCATCCATTCAAGGCCGCTTCTGCCCGCAAAAAATAAGATTCTGCAGCACACATAACGTGTTGACGTTGTACCAGATTGCCTTCGATAACCACATTCTCCTCTTCAACAGAACCACTATACCGCACCCAGTAGGTCCCTACATTCGAATTGCGAGCTGCTTGATTACGTGTTATGCCTAAATCTGTTGCCGTGGAACCATTGCGTAAACTATTAAACTGTCCTCCATTTATACTTGGCTGAAAATAAATACCCAGACGGGGATCTTCATAACCTTTGAGATAAGATGCAATAGTAGAACTCATGGCGAATTCATTCCACGCTGCCACCTGGGCTAAACCATTGGTATCGTTTCCATCTAAGACTTTTGCCAACGATGCATTTTGCCCGTTTTCCTCCATTACACCAGATGCCACTGCCGCTTCTGCTTCCGTCCTTGCTCTAGTAGGATCGGCCTTCGATATCCGCAATGCTAATCGCAGGCGAAGCGAGTTGGCAAATTTTATCCAATTATCAATATTTCCATTGTACATTAAATCATAACCTTCGTACACCTTTGTTCCTGCCGGAAGTGCCTTTAAAGCATCCACAGCTTTTGTCAACCGCACAAAGAAATCGTCATAGATTTTATCCATCGGATCATAAGGGATAATATCTTTAGGTTCTGCTGCATCAAAATATGGAATAGGCCCAAATTGATCCGTTAAACGATGAAACGCATATACCCACAATATATTGGCTAAAGCTCCTTCTCCGCTGTCTTCCTCCACATTATCCATAATACTTTTCAATTGCGGAGCTGTATCCACGTATACGACTGTCCAGAACCGGCGTTGCCAATCCGGTGTTAAGGCATATCTATCTGTTCTAAACGAGGTTGTTGTCAGCGCAAAATATTGCGCATAAAGATCTGGTCCTAAATTTTGGACTGTTTGATAAAACGACCGGTTCATAGCCGAGGAAGATTGCGCCTTTGCAAACATAAACGGCCTTTCCTGTGCACCAACTTCCGTTAGATAATCAGGATCTCTGTTCATCTTTTCAAAATCCTTCGTACATGATACCAAGCCAAAAACAACTATCGCGCTATATATAAATGATCTTTTCATGTTTTCTAAAATTTAAAATGTAACCTTTACGTTCAAACCATATGTGCGCACCGTCGGAGGCAATCCTACCTCTACGCCTTGGTAATTACCTGCCCCTAAAGCGCCTTCCGGATCTACGGGGTTCTTGATTTTACCTAATCCCGGTATATCTAATTTCGATTTTCCTCTATAAAGGAAGAACAGATTGCGACCAGTCAACGAAACCTGTGCCGATTGAATACCTTTCCAGGATTCCACATTAAATTTATAGCTTATCGCCAGTTCCCGGAACCGGACATTCGTCATATCATACGTAAAGAACTCACCCCAAGCATCACGACCACTTTGTGAGACCGTCGTCCAAAACTGTTGAGACGTTATCGCCGTGCTATTGGTTGTACCATCTTCATACACCGCCGGGATCACCCAATTGCCTTCTCGATGGGTTTCTGTAAAATCGGCTACGCCGAATGCGGCTAAATAGGCTGCAGTTCCCGATACTATTTCACCACCTATACGTGCATCTAAAAGGGTATGTAAGGATATATTTCCATAGGTAAATGTGTTGGACCAGCCTAATAACGCTTTCGGATTAAAGTTGCCTAGCTTTTGATTCGCTTCCACTACAGGTAATCCGTTGGCATTCACAATGTATTGTCCGTTAGCATCTTTTTTCCACACATGCCCATATAAGTCTCCGTATTTCTCCCCTTCATTGACGACGACCGTAGCGTATTTGGTGTTTTCGGTTACATTGGCACGTTTTGTTTTTTCATGTAATTCCAAAATCGTGTTTGTATTCGTAGCAAAGTTCACATTCGTATTCCAGCTAAATACATCATTTCTTATCGGAGCCCCTGTCAATTGAATTTCAAACCCCTTGTTTTCTATCTTTCCGGCGTTGATGTACTCCCGGCTAAATCCACTCGCCATAGGTAATCCCAAAAATATCAATTGATTAATTGTGTTACTTTTGTAATAGGTTGCATCAAAAGTCAACCGATCATTGAAAAACCGCATATCCAACCCCACTTCAAATGATTTCGTTAACTCTGGCTTCAAATCCGGGATCGCTTTTGTAGCACTACGCGACACAAAACCTCGACCCGCACCTAGACCAAATTGGTACAATTGATCTAATAAATAGGGATCCGCATCATTACCCACTTGTGTATAGGATGCTCTTGCTTTACCAAATGTCACCCAACTGGGCATGTTCAACCATTCGTTGAATACAACCGACAGACCCGCTGATGGATAGAAAAAGCTATGCGGTGTCGGTAAAGTCGATGACCAGTCATTGCGCGCTGTCAAATCCAAAAAGATATTATTGTAGAAGCCAAGTTGAGCACTACCGTAAACGGAGTTTAGCTGCCGTTCATAACGGCGCACGTTTAGAAATTCAGGTGTGGTGGCCATCCGGAAAGAAAAGTGATTAGGGATGGTCAATCCGTTTGCCATATTTTGGAAAGTATCATAAGTTCTTTTCAAAAAGCTGGTTCCCACATTGTAATTCAACTGGATATTATCGCTTAGTTTATGCTCACCATTCAGCAAGAAATCAAAATTCTGTTCCGAATATTCAGTATGGGTTTCATAATACTTCCCTCCGTAACGTACGTCCCCTAACGAAACCGTACTATGATAAAACGAGCCATCCACGACATCCTTATACTTATCAAATGAATAGCGTCCTAAGACATTAAGCCAGTCTGTCAGTTGATACGAAACAGACCCCAAAGCAGTTATTCTATCGCGCACTTCGTTTACCGATGTACGGTTAAGACTCCAATAGGGGTTATCATATAGTGTAGAGCCAGACCAGTATTTACGAAGCGGTTTTCCGTCTGCAGGGTCAATAGTCTCAAAATCTTTTAATTCCCCATCATCCATATCCCTCGGCATGATATACGCTTCTATCGGAATTCCCATATCTCCCAAACGCGGACGGTTATCAACCTGCTGGTTGACATAGTTCAGCTTTACATCGGTCTTTAACCCCGGAATAAATTCGGTGTTCAGCCTTACATTCAAACTGTTCCGTTTAAGGTCGTTGCCTTGGAAAATACCGCCAATCTTGTTATTTGAATAGGACATATATCCTTGGACTTTTTCAGTTCCACCATAGGTACTGATACTGTTATTGAATGTAGAGGAGTTTTGAAAAAAATTACGCACGTTATTGCTATATGTCGTACCTCGCTCTCCCCAGCTCTCACCAATATTAGTTCCTGCCACGCCGCCATTTCCGCGGCCATACGTGTTTTGGAAACTGGCCAACATATTAACTTGGTCGATAGCCGCACTACCATTATATTCTATATTATAACGCCCCTCACGACCTTGTTTCGTTGTGATGATGATGGCACCGTTCGCTGCACGGGTTCCATACAGTGCCGCGGCGGAAGGACCTTTTAGGATGTTGATGGATTCAATGTCATCCGGGTTGATATTTGCCGCACCATCACCGGTTCCATAATTAGGGGTCGTACCTGTAGCTTGTGTACCAGGCGTATTATCGTAAGGTACACCGTCTACCACAACCAGTGCATTATTATTTCCCGATATCGATTTATTTCCCCTTAATACTACACGTGCCGCAGCGCCGGGACCTGAAGAAGCTGTGGTAACAACGGCGCCTGCTACTTTACCGCTTAAGCTGCTCATGATGTTACCGCTATTATCCCGCGCATCATTGACCGCCTCTGCGGAGATTTGCTGGGTAGCGTAGGTCAATCCTCTTGTTTCCCTCTTGATACCTAAGGCTGTCACGACGACCTCACCGATATTTTGTTCTTCGGGAACAAGGACAACCTCAACACTGTTTTCGCTGCCCACAACCGCCGTTTGGGCAACATAGCCTAGTAAGGTTACACGCAGTTTATCGCCTGGCGATGCTTCTAGGTTGGCTGTCCCGGTTTCATTCGTTGCCGTAGATAGTTTTGTTGTTAGGTTAACCACGGTAGCACCCGGTAAAGGAGCATTATTGCGCCCCTCTTTTACGGTGATAGTCCTTGAGATTGTTTGCTGCCCTAGAGCGACTGTTGCCCCAAGACATACATAAAGGATCACAATCCCTGATAGAAATACTTGTTTAAGGTAATTTTTGCGTATCATAATGTTGTGGTTTATTATTATTTTGACTCTTGTGTTATCAAAATTTGATAAGGTCAAAGAAATACGATATGGGTGTATATTCCAACTATTTCCCTAACTAAAACATCGGTAGCGTTATCGGAAATGTACAAAGTACACTACAAAAAAGCCCCTTTTTCAAGTAAGAAAAAGAGGCAAAATCCATCAAAAATAGACCTATATCTTTAAGGATTCAGCAAATCATACACCCGGACATAGTCCACCTGATATTGTGCAGGAAAAACTTCATCATCTATACCTTGTTGACCTCCCCAATCGCCACCGACAGCAAGATTTAGTAGCCAATGAAACTTCTTATCAAAAGGCCATACTTTATATCCTTTTCCTTCATTCGGAAAATTGAACAATTGAACACCATCCACAAAACCACGGATATATTGTGGCGTCCAATCTACGCGGAAGGTATGAAACTCAGTAGTCGCATTTTCTATTTTCTTAAAAGCGGTCTTTTGTGTACCGATGGAATGGTTATAGTCTTCGGTATGTACGCTGATGTGAACAACATCCTGATCGTATCCTACATGTTCGAGAATATCAATCTCTCCCGATGCAGGCCAATCCCCATACGCCCAATCACTAGGCAACATCCAAGCGGCAGGCCAAGTTCCTCGACCTTTGGCAGCCTTGGCTCTCACCTCAAACCGACCGTATAAAAAATCACCCTTACCTTTGCTAACCAAGCGTGTAGATGTGTATTCACTGCCTTCATAAGTTTCCTTACGGGCGGTAATGGTCAATAGGCCATCTGCCACCCGCACATTTTCAGGACGTGCTTCGGTATAATACTGCAATTCATTATTACCCCAGCCACTTCCTCCGATATCATAGCTCCATTTTGCAGCATCAGGAAGTCCCTCGTAATCAAACTCGTCTGCCCAAGAGGGGGTAGCCGAAAACTCATATTCCTTTGGTGCCGGAGGTTCAGGGATAACGATGTTGTTCATATACGACTTCTCAGAACAAGACAATAAAAGTGCAAAAGGTATTAACCAAAAATTCATATTTCTTTTCATTTTAATTTTAATCAAAGGATACTTGTTATTTTAATCTACTATTTATCCCGCTCCCCGCGAGTTGGTGGGAAGCAGGATATTACCCAACGGATCTCAAGGTAAATGTCCACCAGCCATCACCACCAATATTGACACCTATTTTCAACAGGTCATATCCCTTTCCATCGACATTTTTATTCCTCTCCAAGATATCATACGTTACTTCATTCCAAGTAGGCGCACTATCTGTTTCACCTCCATTATGTGCTTTCTTTACACCAATGTGAGCTCCCTTACCGATTAACCGAAGTTGTCCCAGTTTCCGGACACCGGCCCCTTCTACTACAGAAAACTTAAATGTACCTGAACTCCATGGTGTTTGATCACCTTTCAGGTTCGCCGCAGGTTCGCAACCCGCGGTTTTATTACCTAAATATCCATCTGCAAAGAAATCGCCGTGGTTATCGTAAACGAATGTACCTTCCGCATTAAATGAAAAGGTGAATTCATCGTTAAACTCACATGCGCGGGTTATCACGTCTGCAGTACCGCTGCTCCACCATTCGCCGTTATCCGCCCCCGGCCCTACCTTAAACGCACCTGCTTCCGGATTTAATTTCCAAGTTTTTTGTGTACAGCTTGCCAAAAAACCCAATGCCGTTTCATCATCACAAGCTTGGGGGTCGTTCTCCGCCACTGACACCGTCTTGGTCACGGTAGCCATTCCTCCCTGTCCAATGACATCCAATTTAATATCATAGGAGCCTTCAAAAATCAAGCTTGCCAGTACTACATCGCCTTCCAATTTCTGCCCACTACTTAATACCGTCCAACGTGCAATAGTGGGAACATTGGTTTTATTCGTTAATTGTATTCGACCCGGCGCTACTTCTGTAGCTTCAAAATCAGGCTGCGGCAGATTGTCCAACGACAGGTTGTCGCCCTCAATCTGACAAGCTTGTACCAGAAATAGCAGGAGCAACACACTCCATCTGTTTATTTTTGTTCGTATTTTACCCTCGATTATCATGATACTGTTTTTTATTTTGTTCCACCGTATTCTTTATTTTGCTCTAACAAGGTATTGTCCAGTTCCAGGAGCGGGATAGGCAGTACTTCGTGTTTACCTGCCACAAATCCGCGATTGCTCAGTGCTTCGGCAGCATCTCCCCAACGCACGAGATCAAACCAACGATGTCCTTCACCGGCAAGCTCTAGCCTTCGTTCACGCTTAATGTTCTCAAATGTTGCTGCTACAGATCCCAGCCCTACCCGGGCACGCACCGCATTGAGAAGAGCTGCTGCGCGCGTGGCGTCGCCACCGCCCCGAACGAGTGCTTCTGCTTCGAGCAGATAGGTATCCGCTAATCGAATTTCGTAGAGGTTTTGGGGAAAGTTTAGCTCATACGTTCCCACGCCTGTCCAACGGTTAGACTCTCGACCTGCATATTTTTCCAGAAAATAACCCGTATCCATATAGCCAGGTGTATACGACGCCTTTCCTTCGGCCACCAATTTATTCATATCGATAATGGTGTAAGGATAGCGAGGATCATTTCGCATTGCATCTGCCAAATTTTCCGTTACCGGTAAAAAGCCCCAACCAGCCACATAATCGGGAGCACCAGCTCCTTGTCCGTAGCTGCGGGGGCCTATCATAATATTCAGAATATTGCCTTCGGTGCATTGAATACATGGCCAATCTCCTATAGAGGTGTTTGTAAAAGAAATTTCGAGAATAGATTCACTATTAAATTTATTATCTACTTGAAATATATCTCCATAATTGTCCAATAAACGATAACCATAAGGACTACTTTGGCCAGGTGTTCCGTTGACATCAGCAAGTTCTGCCGCTGCTTGAGTAAATTTTTCCTGTTGTAGATATACTTTTCCTAAAATCGCTTTCGCCGTACCTTGTGAAAACCTTCCTGCTTCTTTTTGAAGCGAAACAGTTAATGGCAAATCAGGTATCGCTTCAGTAAGATCTTTCTCCATCAGCGCGTATACATCCGCTGGAGCTGCCTGTAACACTTGATATATGGCATCACCGGCCAAAGGTTCCTGAATCAAGGGAATATTTCGGAAATAGCGAATGAGATCAAAGTAAAAATAGGCTCTCAATGCTTTCGATTCTGCCGTGAATCGACGTTTCTGTTGTTCATCCATCTGGATATCCGGCAGCTTCTGCAACAACACATTCGCGCGCATAATACCCATATAATTTCTTTGCCATAAGTCTTCCTGTGGTCCTACTGCCGGAGTTAACGAATAATCTGACCAAGCCTGGATTTGGGGTTGGTCGGATGACCCGCCACCACCCGCATAGTGATCATCAGAAGCAGCAGATGCTGCTAATATCTTCGTGGTATAGTTAGCGGCTTGATACCCTACGATGTCGTAGATCGCCACTAAACCATTGTAGGCTTCTTGACTATTTTTGTAATAGTTTTCTTCCAGATCGGTTCCACGCGGTTTCAGTTCCAAAAAGCTATCCGAACAGGATTGAAAGCTTAAAAACGAAAGGCCAGCTATGACTGTAAATAATTTGATATGTGGTTTCATTTGTAATTCTCTTTAAAATGCAACATTTAGTCCGAACATAAATGACCGTGCCTGAGGATAAATACCACGGTCAATACTCATAACATCACCACCAATCTCCGGATCGAAACCAGAGTAGCGAGTAAAGGTCAACAGATTCTCTGCCATAACATATATCCGCGCTTTCTGCAGGCTTATACGCTGTGTCCAATCACGGGGCAAAGTGTAACCTAACTGTACTGTTTTAAAGCGGAAATAGCTACCATCTTCCAAATAGAAATTGGACGGATTCGTAAAGTTGTTATTTCCGTCATTGTCTGTTAAACGTGGAAAATCATAAGAAGATCCTTCGCCTGTCCAACGGCCTAGGGCACGTGTAGAATAGTTCGCATTGTTCACGTCTAATCTTCGTAAACCTTGAAATATCTTATTTCCGGCAACGCCTTGTCCGAAAATCAGCGCATCAAAATTCTTCCAGGCAACATTCAGTGTCAAACCGAACGCCCAGTTTGGCGTCGGATCGCCGATAAATGTTCGATCGTTTTCGTTGATGACACCATCACCGTTTAAATCAGCCCATTTAAAATCGCCGGGGCGTGCATTGGGTTGGATAAGATTCCCCTCGCTATTGGTATAGGCGTTAATTTCTGCTTCGTTTTGGAAAATTCCCATGGTTTGAAAACCATAAAACGAATTATATGCTTCTCCGACCATAGTACGTGTAATAGGGTAGCTTGACGCTTGAAAACTTGCTCCATTAAAATATTGTACCCCTGCACCAATGTTCGTTACCTCGTTCCGTAAATAAGAAACGTTGCCATTGAGGGACAGCTGTACATCACCGAAACTATCGTTATAGCCTAGTTCCAATTCTACACCGGTGTTTTTCATATCCGCGACGTTTGCGGCCGGATTTGATATTGCGCCGACATAAAACGGAATACGAGGATTCTGTAAGATACCTATGGTCACTTTGTTGTACCAGTCGAACGTCATACTAAACCGCTGTAGAAAGGTTGCCTCCAAACCGATATTCGCTTGGCTCGTTTGTTCCCATTTTAAGTCTGGGTTGGAAGGTGCATTCGGACTATATCCAATCACTGCGATGTTATTTTCCGTCCCTATATTGTAATTTCGCCCCCCACTGATCGTAGCAAAGTAGGCAAAGTCGCCAATATTATCGTTACCCACGACGCCGTATCCTCCGCGAATTTTCAACATATTGATATAAGGATTATCTGTCAAAAAGTTTTCACGACTGGCGACCCATCCCAATGAAAAAGAGGGAAAGACACCGTATTTATTATTGGATCCGAAACGGGAAGAGCCATCACGACGAATCAGTCCTTCTGCGATATATTTCTCCTTATAATTGTAATTCACGCGTGCAAATAGAGAAGACACGGTATGCCCGGGATCTTCATAGCCAGAACCTTGACGTTGGTCTGTAGGAACGTTATAGTTCAACGAGGCATCCTCGTAATTATTAACGGGTAAACCCGAATAAATGACGTTAGTTCCTCTTGCTCTTCTATCATAATATGCGCCCTGTCCGAGTAATATCGTCATATTATGTCCTTCAATACCACGGGTATAGGAAATGGTATTTTCTAAATTCCAGTCAAATCCTCTATGGTTTCCGCGTGCAAAGCTATTTTCATCTCTTTTGACGAGACTATTCAAATAATGAACAGGAGTAAAGTTTTCATCACCCCAAAACGATAGTTTCGATCCTAATGTGGAGCGTATTTTCAATCCTTCTATTGGACTGATTTCGCCATATACGTTTCCAACGATATTATCGGACCAGCCGTGATTGCCCAATCGGGTCTGCATATACGCAAGCGGATTGGTCATTTCTTGTAATACAATGGTGGATATGGCATATGGGTTACCAAAGGCATCTCTTGGTACGGCTTGGGTAAGATAAGGTCCTTCGGGATTATTTAAGATATCCGCGTCTGTTTCGATTACCGGTGTTATAGGATCGAGGTTAATAGCGGAAGACAGCGGGCCGCCATATTCACTGTTAGTGTTTCCGATCCCTTGACTTCGTTCGTGTGAATAACCTAAATTTTGTCCCAACGTCAACCATTTTGCAATCTTATGTTCCGAGTTCAGCCGGATATTCGCGCGTCTATAATTCGAAATCTCCGACGCAACAATCCCTTCTTGCGTCAGATAACCAAAGGAACTGTAAAAAGTGGACACTTCATTTCCGCCACTGACGCTCAATTCATGGTTTTGTCGGAAGGCGTTTTTATTGAAAATTTGTTCTTGCCAATCCGTGCCCTCCCCTAAGGATCTCGGATCACTAAATCGTGGAGTATTTCCTGCTGCTATCGCTGATTCATTGCGTAATGTCGCATACTCCGTTGCATTTAATAAACTTAATTTCCGCGCAGGAGCAGAAGTTCCCAGAAAGGTATTGTAATTAATTCTCGGAGCTCCTTGCACACCCTTTTTTGTTGTAACCAGAATAACGCCTGCTGCTGCCCGTGCACCATAAATGGCCTGCGAAGAAGCATCTTTCAATACTTCGATAGATTCGATATCCGATTGGTTCAGGTAACTGATGCCTCCGGCATCGACGACGACACCATCCACCACCCATAATGGATTGTTGTTACCAAACGTGGTGAAGCCCCGGACACGGATAGTAGCCGCCGAACCCGGCTGTCCTGAATTCGTCGCAACGGTAAGACCCGAAGTTCGACCTTGTAAGGATTGTTCAATACGGGTGACCGGCATCGTTTCCAGATCGCTGGCTTTGACACTGCTGATGGCTCCCGTGACAACGCTCTTCTTTTGTGTACCATACCCTACTACCACAACCTCTTCCAGTTCGTCAGAACCTTCCTGCAATTGGACATCATAAACGCCACTCTGGGTCACCACAATCCGGGAAGAAAGCATACCCAGTTGGGTGAATACTAATGTGGCCCTGTTTCCAGCTACTTCCAAGACATACCGTCCGAATTGATCGGTGCTGGTTGCCTCATTACTCCCTTGGACAGTTACAGTAACACCCGCCAAGGCTTCCTGATTAACGGCAGACGTCACACGTCCCCGTAATTGCATCGTCTGTGCAGCAAGTTCCATAACAGAAAAGCACATACAAAGCAAAATGCATGCATGTAAAATTCTAATCCTCATAAGTTGAATTGTTTAACATGGTTTATAAATTTTAGTTCGCTGTTGTTCTCCCTAGCGCGAAGAACCATGGTTCAAAAATAGCCTTCAAATTGGAAAAGCCAATTTTTTTCGAGACTACAATTACCACTACAATAGGCGTTTGGAAGCCTAAAACAACATTAAAACACCACTACAAACACCCTACAAAAAAAATGTAAAAAACTGATTATCAACACCATTTTACACAACCCATATTTATTGCTTCGACCTCATCACTCATCAGTCTTCGCATATTGCATTAAATAATCATATAGGTTGACCTCGGAATCGATTTTTAATTTTTTTCGCAAGCGGTAGCGGCTTACCTCGATTGCTTTGACGGTGACATGCATGAGTTGGGCAATTTCTTTGGAGAGAAGATTCATGCGTAGCAACGCGCACAATTTTAATTCATTTGCGGTCAGATCAGGGTGTTGCTCTTTTAATCTCAGGAAAAAGTTTTCATTCGCATGATGGATATGGGTATTGAATTTTTCCCAATCTTCATTTGTCCTTTCCGCAGAGCGGATAAGTCTAATCAATTGTTTGAAGTTTTGTTGCGCTTCCTTATCTTCCATACGATCCATCGTTTGGGCGATATTATTTTTAATCTTACTCAATACCTCGCCGCGCTGGATAATGTTCATGGTTAAATTTGCCAGTTCTTTGTCCTTAAATCCAAGTTCCACTTCCAATTTTTCATTACGGAGTTTGATAACTTCTTTCTCCTTCTTCTCGATTTCTAACTGTCTTACGTGAAGTTCATCCCTATGTCTTTCTTTTAGCTTTTTACGTTGTATACTAAGCAACCAGAAGATAAATACAAGCAGTAGCCCCCCATAGAACACGTAGCTAACTGGATGCGCATACCATGGTGGTGCTACACGAAAAGAGAATGCCTGTTCTTCTGATTCATTCCCCATCCCATTTCGAGATTTGACTCTAAAAACATACGTGCCGGCCGGCAAATTGGTATATTCCTTTTCACTCCTATTACTCCACGCTGACCATTTTGTTTCCAATCCTTCCAACATATAACTGAACTCTACTTGCTCCTGTTGATCATACATGGTCGAGCTAAAGTTAAATTGAAGGGAATTAAAAGCATAGCGCAATTTTGTACTGGGTACATCTTGTTGTAGATAGCCTCCAAACAACAATTTCTCTTTCTTATCACTATCAAACGCTTTTACTGCACGGAGCAGCATATTGGGTTTAGATGCGCGATCCTGATAAGCTTTGTAATTCAGTAAAATGCCCCCCTTTTGCCCACTTATAAACACATTTTCTGCATCGTGTACATAAACCGACTCAAATCCGCCTAATATCTCTCCGTTCAATTCCGGAAAATAAGAAACGGTATAGGGATATTCTCCTAAAGGACGGGAAAAATCTAATAAGCCTAATCTTTTATTGGTAGCAAACCATACATTTCCCATCTTATCTTCCGTCATGTATTGAATAGGTATGTTAACAAGCGCCTGATATTGTTCTGCCGGTGTAAAAGTATCATGTCCGGCATCGTATATGTACACGCCCTTGGGCGTCGAAACAAGTATATCGTTTCGAATATGAAAAACATAGTTGTGCAATATAGCGGGCAATCCTTCCGCGACGTCATACCGCTTGTGTTGGATGATTTTCTTAAAATCCGGCGACAAAGATAACTTAAAAACGCCGCGATAAGGATGTGATACCCATACGACGTGATTTTTATCATCGTAATACACAAATCGTAAAGACTCGTCTGAACCACCTATATGCCCATTATCCACAAAATATTGACCGTCGAATAAGAGATGTCGTAATCCCAGATAGGAACCAACAACCATATTCCGGGAGGGAGAAACTCGAGAAGCTGCTTGATATGTCCAGATTCCGGTGGCGGTATGAATCGGTCTTACACCATCATCCCCAACTTCAAAACTTCCCTCTTCATGTCCGATTAGCAACCGACCGTTCACTTCCTGGATAGACCATACCTGTCCGTCACTATGCGCCACCTTTTCAAATCTTGCCTCCGACATGCCGATATTTTCCAACGCATTGCCCCTATAGGGCGTTACATACAAACCGTTGGACGTCCCGAGATATAGTTTATGGTTGAAAATACGTAGACTATACGTTCCCAGCTTCGTGTTCTGGTCTGGATATATATATTTTATAGCACTATTGACAGCGATATAGTCTATTCCGTCATCCAAAGCTAACCATACGTTGCCATTTCTATCTTTAAATATATCGCGGATATTATTCGTCTGTAGCCCCTCTCCGTAATTATATCGCTGAAGGATCTCTCCGCTTTTATCAATAATTAACATGCCTCCGGGATACATACTTACGGCAAACAAATCATTTCCTAAAAATCGAATACTGGAGATTCGGTTTGTCGAGAACCGGGAATCCATCGACGTTACTTTGGGGAAAAAGTTGCCCTTTGTTAAATAAAAAAGACCGTCTTTCATCGTCGCAACCAACAAGGTATCTGCTCCGTACGGCACTATACCCGTCATGATTGCACCTTTTTTTAATGGATTTTTTCCAGTCGTCGATTTCCAAACACCATTTTCGTAATGCATAACCCCTCTTTCCATATCCTGCGCATATAATGCGTCTTCAACAGAGGTCATATATTGCCAACTGCTAGGCGCTCGATCTACATTGATTTTATCCTGATAGTAATGAAAAATATGATTATTAGCTTGAAAAAAGACATGGTCTCCCGATAAGGCAATATGCCATACATCGGCAAATTGCCTTTCCCTCACAGGGATTTCTTTCACTAAGGAATGATAAACTAACGTGCCCTTTTCATCGGCTTCAAAATAGCCTATTTCATCTTGTCCCCCTACATAAATCCTTCCATTTCCGTCATAACAAACCGAGCGTACAATAGTGGAATTGGGCAATGGATATACATGCCAATACCGTCCGTCAAAAGAAAGTAACCCTTCATTGTTAGCGAAATACATGATACCCTGCGTATCTTGGGTTATACCCCAGTTTTGGACACCACCCTGATATGCCTTACTAGAATAGTTCACGATTTGCGGCATCGCTATTGTTCGTTGCGCAAAACCTTCCTTCTGGAGCAAGAAGAAAGTTAATAAAAGAATAAAAATATACTTGCTCATCTTATTTAGGCATATACACAATCCCACTGATCCGTTTATATTTGATCTCTCCCGAATACGTTTTTCTCGAAAGACGGAAGCCGATGGACGAAGATAGCAAAATACCCCTAAGAAGACAATTTCGCTTAACAACAAACAGATGACAGGATTCTCTTTTTCAATGTGTAAATTTGTAACGTAACAAACCATTGTCATGATTACAAAAGAACAAGTATTGCACGCTTTAAGTCATGTAGAGGAGCCGGATCTCAAAAAAGATCTGGTTACTTTGAATATGATCCAACATATAGAAATCTTACCAAATAAGATTAAGTTTGATGTGGTATTGACGACCCCTGCTTGCCCGTTGAAGGGGCATATAGAACACGCTTGCCGAAACGCTATCGGTCTATTTGTAAGTAAAGAGGTGGACGTAGAAATCAACATGACTTCTAGGGTGGTGGGTGTAGACGCGGCACAGCTGGAAAGTATTAAAAACATTATTTTGGTTTCGTCAGGTAAGGGTGGCGTCGGCAAATCGACCGTAGCGAGTAACTTGGCGTTGGCTTTAGCGGAGAGCGGTGCAAAAACCGGTTTATTGGATGCTGATATTTACGGCCCTTCTCTACCACTTATGTTCGGGTTAGAAGGTACACGTCCCGAATCCGTTCAAATTAATGGTAAACAGAAAATAGCACCCGTAGAGAAATTTGGATTAAAGCTATTATCTATTGGCTTTTTCACCGACCCCAATCAACCTATTCCCTGGCGTGGACCGATGGCAACATCGGCTATCAAGCAGCTCTTTGGCGATGCACATTGGGGTGAATTAGATTATCTGGTGGTTGATATGCCGCCGGGAACAGGTGATATCCATATTACCGTAGCCCAGTCTTATCCTATTTCAGGTGCTGTTATCGTAACTACACCACAACAAGTTGCCTTAGCCGATACCATGAAGGGTATGGCGATGTTCCGCATGGAAGGTATTAATATCCCTATTATTGGGATTGTAGAGAATATGTCGTATTTCACGCCAGCTGAATTACCGGATAACAGGTATTATATCTTTGGCAAAGATGGCGGAAAACGGCTTGCTGAAGATAATAATGTACCATTTTTAGGTGAAATACCGTTGGTAAAAGCTGTTGCCGATGCGGGTGACAATGGCTTCCCCATTCTTTTAGATGCGGATGAACCTGTTGCTAATGCCTACAAACAAATCGCTGGTCGCGCTGCACAGGAGTTAAGCATATTAGCAAATAAAGTAGGTTAAAATTATTCCTGTCCGCACGTTAGCGGACAGGCTTAAGTAGAACTATTCAGCACCAAAAGCGCCGTAATAACCAGCACCGATCAATGCGGCCTGACTGTTTAAAATAACACGGATGGATACTTTCTCCAACAAATGCTTCATGTGTGCATTTTGGATGAACTGCTCCCGGAAAAGATCTTTTTTCAGCAATGGAAATATCCTAGGCGGGATTCCTCCCCCCAGCCATAAGCCCCCTACCGCTTTATGCTTCAGCACCAAACTAGCCGACTCACGTGCCATATAGCTTACAAACAAGTCCATAGCCAAACTACAGGTAGCGTCTAGCTCCCGCATAGCAGCATGGCTGATCACTGCGGCTGGATTATCATTGTTTTTGAAATTTTCTTTTAACCAAGCTGGTTCACTATGTCCTTTAACGTCCCGAAGGAATTTATATATTCTAAATATTCCCGGTCCGGATACCACATGTTCCCAACTGATAATTTCGTCTTCGTGTTGTAAATACTTCAGTAATTCCACATCGAGATCTGTACGGGGTGCGAACTCGCTATGACCACCTTCGGTTGCAAACGGGCGATGGTATTCCCCGTCCCAAAATATGCCAGCTTCACCCAATCCCGTTCCTGGCGCCAACACCGCCATATTACAAAGGATTGTTTCTGAACTTTCAAACAAGGAAACTGTATCTTCCGCGCCTAACCCGACTAAGCCATACGCGGTAGCTTCTAAATCGTTAATAATATGTACTCTTTCTATATCAAATTCGGTCTTTAACAACGCGGCATCCAATTCCCAAGAGAGGTTTGTCAATGTTACTTTATTTTCCAATACAGGTCCCGCCACGCCGATTGATAGCACATCCGGTCGCGCGCCATTATCAAATGCAAGAAATTTTTGTAAAATCTCCTCAAATGTACCCATCGAACGAGATGCAAATGTTTCCTCCCGTAACAGGGAAAGTGCGTTATCTTTTACTTCAAAAACACCAAAACTCGTTTTGGTCCCTCCTATATCTACGGCCAAAATCTTCGTACCAGTTCGGCCTCCCCTCTCTTGATGCGGCAAATAAAACCTATATGACATAGCTCTTCTGATTGATACGCTATAATACGAATCTTTCTCGAGCTATGCAACCAAAATATCTATCTTCAAAAACAAGTTTAGTATCCAATTTTGAAATTTACCGGTAGTTTACACACTTCGTGGGATACTACCTGGGGATACTGCCGCCATACGGAAACGCCATATCGTCGTGCGGAAGTATCCCATCGGCGCACGGAAGTGCGGCAACGTCGTGCGCCGACATCGCTTCGTCGCCCTACTTTGTGTTACTTCCTTCCATCTTTATCGCTTCCCCGTACGGGGAGATGATCTCGGTATACGGAATAATGACTTCCCCCTATCGGGAAATCACTTCGCCGCCCTACTTTGCGCCACTTTCGTCCTTCTTTGTCGCATCGGCGTACGGGGAGACGATGTCGGCATACGGAAGTATCACCTCGGCGTACGAAAGAATGGTTTCCCTGTATGAAGAGATTAAACGGAAGACCATCAATATCATTTCCCTGTACGAATTAGCTAAGTCGCCGTACCAAGAAATCATTTCGTTGCCCGACGCACTGTTCAAGTCGTACGACGTCATCACGTCGGCGTACGGAAAAACAGCCAAAAGACATTTCTTTGCGATTATGTGCATGTACATGTTGATGCGCGCATGGCACATCTTTGCTTTGTACCGGGACAAAGCGAGCATGCCAAGTGATTTATAAGTTATGTCCCTTGACTTTGCCATCAACTACAGAGACATCGCCACGAACGCACGGAACATGTATGATGAGTACGGGTACAACCGTGTTATGTTACGCCAGCTAATCGTTCACTACAGGGATATGGTCGTTTATGTCAAGCACAAGTACGTTATGTAACGTGACATAGCCGACAACTACAGTGACTTGTTAATTATGTCACTGTACATAGACGCTATGTACATGTACAAAATAGACATAAAAGTTATTCATTATATCGTATCTTTATTCTGTTAAGCGTAGCCGCATAAAAAGGTAAAAGCTAAGAATACACTTTAAAATTAACCTCAAACAATGAAAAGTCTAATACGATATGCAGGTCTAATTTTTGTATATGCCTGTATATCCTGTAATTCCCAAAATAAAAACGTGCGCTTATGCGTTGATATTCCTATAGAAGATGACAAAATCGTTTCTATATTCAACCTGTCCAATGGTACACAACTTTACGAAGATACGTTACGCGGTGAGCTCATATTAGATTCTCTATCGTATGGCATCCATTTACTTACCGTTATGTGGGATCGGGATGTTATTAGTCCTGACGAATTTAAAAGCCTTCGACCGCATACATTGGACAACCCGTCGTATTATTCTTTGCAAAAACGGGTATTCATTGATCCAAGGCAAGACCAAACGATACGTCTATATACAAAAAATGGGGTAACGAAAGAAATGATCGAAGAGCAATTGCTGTCCAACGAACGCACTTTTGCACCATCCATTGACGTGGAGGAAAAGCAAGCGCAACTATACGAAGCATACGAATCCATTTGGGATCAGTTTCGACAACAATACCATAGCCAAAAAGACAGCTTGAAAACATTGCTTTATGGCTATAACGATAAAGGCGATTTACAGCAAGCTGCTGCTGTCAACCTGCAGATTAAAGGCTTGTGGAAAAACACGATTTTACCGCAATATGAAAAGGAAGAAAAACGGTTTTTAATCCAACATGCCGATCAAATTATCGTTCCATTTATTTTACATAACCGGATAACCCGTCAAGAGATTTATCAATCGTTCAAACCGGTTATCGATGCTATGCCGGAAAAACATCGGCAACTTCGTTTTATTCAAGGGTTGGCTGAACTGAGAAGCGGGAAGTAAAGAGAAAAGCAAAAAGATGTATTCGTCAGCCTGGCTATAGAAGAATCTGCAAGATTCAAGACCGTCTTTTCAAAGGAAAAGCACTGCTTATTTTTGGTCCAAGACAGGCTGGGAAAAGCAAATTAGCTACCTTTTAAAGCCTATTCAATAAGATACGGCAATATAATCAGTAAAAAAATATTAAACACCACCAATAATAGTATTGGAACATACAGTGAAAAATCTTTTTTAAATAATTTCACAAACAGCATAATAATACTGAACAAAATAAGACCAATAATAGGTATGATACAAAGTTCCCATAGCGCTACCAATACTGTTACAATTAAACTTCCCGGCCAAACTAAATACAATATCCGGTTTAGGATCAAAAAAATAGCGACCGCTATATTTATCACAAGCAATGTTTTCATTTGTTATTCTCCTATCATAAAAAGGTTATTATATATACATACTGATTTCCTCTTTAAGATTGAACCTAGTCAAAAACCAAAGCACAAAAAATAAAAAGTACCCCCGTATGCAATAAGATTAAAATATTGAAAAATGTCTATTTTCATCATCGAAATTACACTTACGACAAGCAGTTGCAGTCAAAATTAAGTATAGGAGAGCCATAAAAGCTCCCCTACACTATATATAAACAAACAATCTAACAAATTAATTATTAAATGGATTTATAATTGGATCCATTGTCATTTCAAATGTATTCGTTGGAATCTGTGTATCTGTTAATAATATTGACCTAGGTCGATCTATTGCCCCTAAAGTAGTAATAACAAAAGTCCGATTATTGAACGGCGTTGTAAATTGATTTAATCCTGCGTTCCAGTATGCTACTCCAAAAGTCATCCCCGTGTAAGTATAAATAGATCCAGCAAGCGAGATTCTCACTTGATCTGTTGTTCCAGGAACTGGCACGAGGTTATGTGTTATTAGCCCCCCTACCGTATAGTTATTTAAAATGTAAGACGTAACCCCCGAAAGGCCGGCAATCGAACCGATACTAAACTCATTCAGCTGCAAACCATTGGATTCAAGGGCTGTTCTCGCATTATCCCAATAAATTCGTCCGGTCGGACCAACTTTACTATAGGCCATATACCACTCGTTGCTGACGAACCAGGTATTCATAGGTGTAGTAACTGGGTATATTTTGACCTGACCATCGCCTGCACCATAATATCCGAATTCGTAATCGTCGCTTGGTTCAACATACGTGAGAAGATCAAAAGACACGCCATCGAGTTCGTATGGCTCATCCAGCTTTAATCCGTCAGGCGTTATCCGGAAAATTATCGCATCGGCATTAGCATCACTGGATAATCTAAAGTTGTGGATACTCTGAATAAGAGCTTCTTCCGTACCATTCGGTCTTTGAATCCTAAAAACGCCAAATTCACCAAAAAATGAGGTAGCTTCCTGAAAACCTTCGATGATATCATCTACATCCACATTTTCAGTCGTGACCGATTCAATCGGAACCATATACATAATATTACCAGATTTCTTACCTTTTAACGTAATCTGTTCTTCGGTTGCTTCGATAATGATAAACTCGAAATCACCCTGCATACCCGAGTCTGCCGGACCGATGCCGCTGTCTGCTCCAGGTTCGCTAAACATGTGAATAACTTTGTTATAACCATTAAAGGTCAATACCGGGCCACCTTCGGCGATGACATCGAACGTACTCCGTATTTCATCCGTATTGACGTCGGACGTCAGGGTTACTTCTGAGTCCGAATTGAATACCGCGAATATATTGAACCCTCCGTACGCTTTGTTCGAATTTGGATAATACTTTATCATCCACCCCTTCGGATTTGCTTTGATAGCCTTTCTTGCATTTTCTAAAGCCTCCGTCATCTTTGCCGACGGGTTTTGGTCAAAGATCGGGTCTTCTAGACGCTTACAGCTACTGATCACAACCAAAACAAGTAGCACGCCTATGATAATGTTAATTTTTTTCGTCATAGCTTATTCAATATTAGTTTGATCAAATGAACTAAAATTCTCCAGTCTGCCGAGAATATTGTCCCGTAACACATCAATATCTATATCCCAAGAGTCTTGCATATAGGATCTAATAATCTCTAACTTTTGCTCAATGAGGGAACTGCCCGAAGTACCTGCTGTCGTCATGCGTTGGCTCCAAGCGGCAGGTGTCAAAGTAATATAAAAGGACAGAATTTCTACAAAATCTTCGTTCGGATCTTTACTGGCATACGGCGAAATAAACCCCGCTTGCAGCGCGGTGGTATTGCTAAATTCTACATTCCATTGGTCCTGAACATACCTGTTTCCGGAAATTTGGTTAAACGCCGGCGTGAACGGTTTGGTCTGGTGGAAGATATGTGCAAACTCATGATGGATAGTATGGAAGTACCTATCCACAAGGTAGTCCACATTTCCAGCATTTTGCGGCAAGCGGTTCAAATCAAACATCGTAATCTTGCGCCCGCCTTCTGCAGTACCCAACACCACCGTACCGTTGTTGTTATACGCCGGAGAACCTATATAGTTCAGAATCTTCGGAAAATAACGGGAAATAAACTCCGTACTTCCCGTCACTTCGTTATAAGGCTCTATAGCCAGATACTGAATTAGCCGAGTCGTACGTACAGAAGCTTCATAGGATGCAGGGCTCAAATTGTAGCGCATATCCGATTCCATATCTATGTATTTATACAATATGGCGATGTTGTAAGGTGTGGTAAACTCTGTGCTGATATAATTATCCAGTACGTTCAATTCTATCTCAGAGTCCACAAATATGCTTGTCGGGTCCAGCTTCTCTTCGGAACAAGCGGATAATAGTCCAGACGTGACTATACCTAAAATAAATATTTTGTTTACTATCTTTTTCATAATTAATCTCCTCCTAATTTACTGGCGATTTGGTGTAAGTCCTGCAGCGATAACATCTTGTGGAATCTGCAAAGCTTGACGTTTGTCGCGGACAGTTAGTTTTGTCGCCTCTTCTGTCGATCCGACGATCGTCGTGCTGCCGTCACCTCCCGTAATGACCCTACGAGTCACTTCAATACCGTAACGCTTGATATCAAACCAGCGCAACCCGACGTGGATAGTTTCCAAACGGCGCATCAACAAGAGTGCATGCAGCATATTCTCCTGTGTACCGGCTTCAATCTGAAATTCAGGATTCAGCCTTTTTTTCGCCGTCGGCGCAGTAGGTGTATAATAACGTACGCCCGGGTCTTCATCGTCAACCGGATCCGTAGCCCATTCGTTAATTCGTTCAATAGAAAAATTGGCGGGGACGTTCGCGTAATTATTGGACAGCCATATCCGCATATCTGCAAATGCTTCGTCATACTTTTTCAAGTGAATATTCGCCTCTGCCCTTACCAATAAGGTTTCCTCAGCAGTAAACGGAGCATAAGACGTCCTAGCAAAACCAATCTGGTTAACCGGATCTATCATCTCAAACATGTAAGTAACTCGCGGAACCAACGCCTTATCCAAATCTGTACCAGTATAGATAAATAGACGAGGTGTATATGCTGTAGAAGAAGTCGTCTTTCCCCATGGAGTCGTTGCGAAAAACGTTTCGTTAAGATTGATGATTTGTCCGTGGCTAAATCTGGAGCCGGTATAATATGCTCCGAAGTATGTCCCCATACTACTGTTAGCAGTCGCCAAAAACAAATTGGAAGCATTCGTACTGCCTGTAAATGCAATTGACGCAGTTCCCAAAGTGGCGCTGACCGCCGCTACTACCGAATTGTCGCGCATGATATTCCGCGGATTGCTACCCAAGACAAGGGAGGCGTAACGAGCAGCTTCCTGCCAATCCTGGGTATACAAAGCGACGCGTGCCGCAAAAGCATAGGCTGCTGCTTTATTCATGTGATATTTAGGTGTTCCGCCATATAAGGCATCATTAATCAAGGGAATACCTTCCTCCAAGTCTTGCTTAATGAAATCATACACCTCTTTTACGGAATGACGCTCATATTTCGGGTCAAGTGTACGTCCCGGTTCAAATATATAAGGTACGCCCAGATCTGTAGTGGCATGTTCATTGGTATAGTGCATAGCAAACATATTGACCAATATAAAATGGCTGTATGCTCTTGCCACCAATGCCTCTCCGCGATGAGAGTTTAACGAAACCGGACTACCCCTATCTTCGATAACCGACAAAGCTTCGTTGGCACTCGCAATTGCAGCATAACAGTCTTCCCAAACGGATGCCGGAGCGTCCGAACCCGTTTCCCTTACATCATGCCACCGGAACACTTCTTCCAGTATTCTTTGCGAATTTGGATTTCCAACACCATAATCATCCACATTGTCGGATGACAATTCTGCAGCCATCATATACGCCGTCTGCGGATAAGCCGAAACAAGTAGCTTCTGGATTTTTTCTTCTGAATCCAGGACCGTCCGATTATCCGGCATCACATCTAAAAACTTATTACAGGAGACGAAAGACATAATCCCCAGAAAAAAGATAGAATTGCTTATTAATAATTTTATTTTTTTCATTTTCTTTACAATTACAGAGTTATAAACCGAATCTCAGTGTCAAGGTATATTGTCTCGGAAGCGGTGCTGCAACTCCTCCCGCATTGACAAACTCAGGATCTTGACCATTTAGTTTTTTATCCGCATAGATCAAGAATGTATTTGTCGCATTCAACCGTAGACTGAATGAATTTACCTTGTATCTGGACAGCCATTCTTTCGGAAGATCATAGGATAAGGAAACATCCTTCAGTCGAATGAAATCGCCAGATGCCACACGTGCCGTCGAAAAGTTATAGGCATTGTATGCATACGCCAAGTTGCTGTTGTTCCGGTTTTGACGTATCGTCGCAATCGTTGGGATATCGGTATAATTCTCATCGCCCGGTACAACCCAACGGTCTGCAAATTCACGTGGAGTTGCTGTTAAATCACTGTACACTCTGGAGAATACTGGATTCAACCGAACTGAATTTCCAAATGAATACGTTATAAATGCATTCAGTCGAAAGTTTTTATACGTAAAAATGTTACTAAAACTACCTAAGTCGGTTGGCTCCATTGGACCATTGTACACCAAATAGTCTAGCTTTTCTCTTTCTTGAAAATAAACACCTGTTATAGTTTTATCACCATTTTCATTGATAAAAGTCGGTAACCCCTCATTGTTCAGGCCATCGAAAGGAATAGAGAACAGCCCCCTGTGAGGTGTACCTTCACGTGCAAAGCCTGCTCCAGAAATCATATCTATGGCACGATAATTCGACTGTAGTTTGGTCACGAGATTTGTCACACGTGTATAGATGAAACTGGAATTCCATTTGAAATTTTCATTTCTAATGATATCTCCACCAACGGTAAGTTCAAGACCTTGGGAAGTCATCTGAGCAACATTGCCATATTTCGAAATCTGTCCGTCTACTCCTTGCGTATTGATGATACCAATAAGATCATGGTTGTCTCGTTTAAAATAATCAACCTGTACGTTCAATCGGTTGTTAAAGAATCCAATGTCTGTACCAATATTGAACTCATACTTCTTTTCGTAGGTCAATTCGCTATTCTCTACCTCGGCAACATTTAGTCCGGATTCCTGGTCCAAAGTATTCGGTCTCCATGGACGGAACGGTGCGATTACAGTATGCGCATTGGTCACGAAAGACGGTCCTCTGTCTCCGGTCAGACCATAGGAAGCCCGCATCGTCCAGGACGATACATGAGGACGAAAAATTTCAAAAAAGTCTTCGTAGTCAATGTGCCATAAACCTCCTATTGACCATGTCGGCATCCAACGGGCAGATGTTGCCATCCCTAATCTGTTGGATCCTTCATAGCGGAAAGAAGAATTAAGGCTATACTTGTTGTCAAATGTGTAAACCCCTTGTGCGGCAAAGGCCACGTCTCTGCTTCGCGTGTTTAGCATAGCAAAATACTGCGTATTTTCCTCCTGACCACGCTTAAACACCATATAGTCGGTAAAAGGACTTTCTCCCAAATCGTATTGCAACCCCCATCCCCTGAACCAGGTGTTGTTACGGTTGCTACGCTGTATATCGGTCATACCGAATAACGTGACATTATGCTTTTCTGCAAAAGTATTGTCGTATTTAACCGAAAAACGGTATTGTTCCGCACGCATGCCATAATCCGCCCGGTTATAGATACCGCCCTCAGGAAGCACCGATATGGGTATAGCATAGGGATCAGTCCGATCTAGGTACAGGAACGGATTGGCGTCCCGTATAGCCGTGGTTGGCTGCCAACGGAAAGCCGTAGCTTGATTAGACTGATCTTTTACGTGGTGGTGTTGTGCTGTGTTCTGAAAGCGCACCGATCCCAACGCCTTAAACTCCAATACCTTAATAGGACTATATGTCAATTCACCCTGGAAACGAATATCAGAAACCGTATTATCCATATAGTTGTTCTCCAGTTCGTGCAGGATATTGAATGGTGCATAGTTACGGGTATAGAATGTATTCGGATCTAGTGTACGGGATGTATTCATCGCGTACGAATAGGGATTGATATCAAAGTCACGCCTCACTTCTCCAAATACTACATCCGTACTTTGTGCCAATGTACCGGGAGCTTTCTGATCTCGATAGGAGCCTCCCGTAATAAAATTCAATTTTAGATTATCCAATATATTAAAATTGGCGTTCAAATTACCTGTAAAGCGGGAAACACCACTGGCTTTTGTCCAGCCGTCATCTTGTAATGCACTAATCGAAGTATAAAATTGAGATTTTTCCGTACCCGACGACAAACTTACCGAATGGTTGTGTTGAATCGTAGTCGAAAATAATTCGTTAAACCAATCTGTATTGCGGTATTCCGCTTCACGCAAGTACGCATTTACATTCTTTCTGCCCAGAAAAAAGTCGTTAAACAAAATTCCGTCATTGATCTGGTTGTACAATTCTCCATATACACCGCTTGATGCAGCGTTGGACACCTGCGCCAACCCTAAATACCCCTTTTGATACATCTCTTGGTAGACGGACATCTGTTCTTGCGAGTTCATGATGTTAAACTCGGAATAACGTGGTACCGCACGACTGGTATATTCGCCGGAATAGTTAACTGAGCTCCGTCCGGCACTACCTTTCTTTGTCGTGATAACGATAACACCCGCCATACCGCGCGCGCCGTAGATCGACGTCGCAGATCCATCTTTCAGAATTTGAAAGGATTCTATGTCGTTCGCATTTAACCCAGCCACTGCGGAACTGATTAAGGTCAGTGCATCTCCCGAAGACAAGGCGTCGGCACCGACATCGGCAACATCCTCGATAATGATTCCATCAAGCACCCATAACGGTTTGGAGTTACCAAAGATAGAGGTAGCACCACGCACACGAATTTTTGGCGCCGTACCGAACGTACCGGTAATATTCTGTACGGTCACACCTGCCACCCTACCTTCCAGTCCGCGGCTAGGATCGACCATCCCGCCTATTTCGGCATCGCCACCGGAAATCCTCGCGGTCGCTCCGGTAAACGTTCGCTTATCAAGCTGAAGTCCCACACCGGTAACAACCACTTCTTCAATCGCTTGATCTTGTGCCATCAATTGCACGTTCAATGTTCGTTGGTTGCCTAGAGATATGTCCCTAGTTAAATAGCCGACATAACGGAAAGTCAGCGTACTGCCGCTGGGAGCATTAATCGAGAAATTACCATTCTCATTGGTTGTGGTGCCTTGTGAGGTTCCTTTAACACCAACAGAAACGCCTGCTAAAGGTTCGCCATTCATAGTAGTCACACGACCTGTAATTGTGTTTTGTGCATCAACTGCGACAGGGGCCGCACTGGGCGGCATCTCCCTATAATTTACCGTCACCGTACCCGCAATAATCTTAAATGAGTAGTTTTGAGTCGGCAACATCATATGCAGTGCATCTTTTACATCCGTTTCACGTACATTAAGATTAACACGCGATGATTTAGAAATCACATCATCATTGTACAAAAATTTCAGACTTGTTTGCCTACTAATTTGCTGAAAAGCATCTTCCAGCTTCGCATTCTTTAAAGAAAGTGATACTTTCTGTGCAGTTCCTTCTGCATAGGCACAGGTCATGAAAACCAGCAGGAGAAAAGTTGTAATCTTCATCGTCCGGAGAATTAAGACAATAGGCGGCATCCATGCTTCTTTTCGCCTTTTGTCAAATAAGAAGTAATTCATACATTTGAGTAATTGAGTTAATGTGTAAGGTTCATTGCTTTATTTAACTTGATTTCAACAGGGGTGCTGCAACATCCCTGTTTTCGTTAAATATCATTGTTCGTTGTTGTTGTCAAGTTCTATCTCATAGTTTGTTCTTTTTTGTGATTAATAGTTTATTCGTGTTTAGTGTAAATTTTAGATCGCTTACAAATGCCAGCATGGTTAATACTTCCGATAGATTGACATTCCTGCCGATTTCACCCGAATACGTATTGTCTAGCGGCACATCCTGTGATAAAGACACATCGATATTATACCAGCGTTTCAGTTGGTTTGCAATGTTGACAATATGATCTTGCCGGAAATAGAATATGTTATTTTTCCAGGCAAGATCTCTTTGTAGGTTAGTTGTGCGTACTTTTAGATTTCCGTTGTTCCACTCGGCGCTTTGTCCCGGAGCAATGATGACAGATTGCGTATCATTCATCACTTCCACGGCACCCTCTGCCAAAGAAGTCTTTACATTTTTCCCATAAGCGGATACATTAAAATGCGTTCCCAATACACGAATATCTACTTCTTCCGTTTCCACAAAGAAAGGTCTTTCCTCATCCTTCGCTACCTCAAAGTAGGCTTCTCCTTTTAGGTATACACGCCGCTCCCCTTCTCCGAATTGTTCCGGAAACCGAAGTTCGCTCACAGCATTAACCCACACCGCTGTTCCATCTGCCAACGTGATCTTGAAAAAATTGGCTGCAGGAACGACCAACGTATGGAAAATGAGTTCACGTATAGCAGGCTCACTGGAAAAGTTTAATTCATTCTCTATCATTGACGATCCGGAAGCGATATTCAACGTATCATCCACTTTCACCTCTTTACCATTGGCAAGGATAATCTTAGCGCCTAAAAGAGCCGGACCTACATCATCTGTATTTAAGTCCAATTGTGATGTAGCAATTTGCTCCTCACCTGTTGTAAAATCTGTTTTATAAATCCATAAAGAGAGGCACAAAGAAGAAACTAATGCAATAGTCGCAGCGACGCGCCACATGAATTGATGACTACGCTTTTTTTCACGCTTCTTTTCAATACGTTGCCAAGCAGATTCTTCGTCTAAATTATCCAGCCAGTTTAATTTCATGGACCCGCCTTGCGCTAGGAGCTCATCAAACAATTGCTTGTTCTTGGGGTGAGCATCTATCCATGATTCCAATGCTCGTTGTTCATGGCTGTCGAGCGATTCATTTCTGAACCGCTTAGCAATTATATCAGCGATATTGAATGGGTTTGTATCCATAATTTAAGTTAAGAAACCTAAATTAGGATTTGGGGTGACAAGAAAAATAAAAAATCGTCGCTGCGGATATTTGAGAAAAATGGATAGTACTAAGGATGTGCATATGCGTGAATTGAATTGATCTATGGATTTCGCCTCAGTAGGATAAAGAGCGAAAACGGTATTTAAAACCCTATACCGTAGAGTAGGAGAAACAGCCAGAAATAATTGAAATTCAGTTTTTCGCGCAACACGCTAAGCCCTCGGCGCTTATGTGTTTTTATGGTATTGATACTGACTTGTAACTCTTGCGCGATTTCCTCATTAGAATAGCCATCCACATAACTCATGACCATAATCTTTCTGCACCCTTCGGGAAGTTTTTCCAAAGCGCCATAAATTGCTGTCATAAACTCTGCCCGAATAATCTGATGTTCATAATCGATGTCATCAGACTCTGTAAACGCCGTACGTTCCCAGAATTTTTGCACGACTTTATTATGACGGCTCAGATTGTATACGGCATGCTTTATCGAAGCGTATAGAAAAGATTTTATGGCGTTTTCGTCATCAGACAATCGAGTTTTGTTGTTTAAATAAGCAACGAACGCATCCTGTGCCAAATCTTCAGCGACATTCTCATCCTGCACCATCTGCCAAGCAAAATAGCATAATGCACGGTAATGCTTACTAAAAAGGAGCTTATCTTGATCTGTAGCCTTCATGGACAAGTCGCTTAACAACTGAAAAAGTTAGTAAGTTAGTTGCAATTCAAAGCTAATATACAAAATAATATTTTGCGTGGTAATTTTTGTAAAAAATTGTTGGAATTAACTTTTTTGCATTTTGCCTAAGGCAGTACAAACACCAACTCTCCTTTTTGCTTTTCTTTATAAAACACCATGGTACATAGATTTTCGCTTCTATCAATTGCGAGAATTTCCAATTTCGTTAAAGCAATATCCCGTTTATCTCCGTCGTCTACTATTCGAAGTGTCGCCCTAGGTTTCAATCCGACAGCAAACTCTCCATTCCATGACAAGACTAATTGTTTCCTTTCTGCTACGTTGGTCATGGCAATCTTGTTTTCCAGAATCGTCGTACTCCATTCGTTGGCTTGCTCCAATTCAATCAGACCGTCCCAATAAAAGCGTGGATCGTCCGCATCTAGTACTGCCGGAATTACCTTAATATCCAATGCCGCTTTTCTTCCTGTTCCATCTAGGATAAAAAGCCGTTCTTCTCCATAATTTTCCGTTGCTGTAAATGTAATCGTATTGCCATCAATTTCAATTTCTACCAACGAAGTCTCCGAAACAGTATAGTTTCCGTTGCCACTCTTAACTTCTATCGTTGATGCGTAGCCCTCCAAAATTTCGATACTGTTTTTATCTAGCTCCAAAGCTTGTAATGGTACTGCTTTTTCTTTCTTGCAGGAGAACAGCACAGTTCCACTAAGCAACAAAAGGATGATAAGGTGTATATTTATTGTTTTATTCATATCTACTTTGTTTTAGTCTCTACTTCACAATTTTCAACCTGATGACGTCACCGCTTGCGGTCACCGCACGAAGATCAATCTCTCCTTCGTACACTGTCAAGTTTACCCGGCCTGTACTAAAAGGAACCCGTGTGCCATTTACAAAAAAGCTATTAAATCTCCCAGCTCCGCTGCCTACAACACGAGCGACATTATGTTCAACTACAATCGTCGGTTCTTCAATCCATTCGTAAGTAGCGACATTATTATTACTTCCTGCATAGAAATAGCCCATTCCCGCAGCGTAAAACGGACTGCTGGTTTTTAATTTCAAGAAATCTATATCGGGCAGACTACCGTCTGGATTACGTGGCCACAGGAGTTGACTCTCGTCAAGACTGATAAAATCATCCGCCGTGACTTCCATGTTCACGGGTAGAAAAGAATTATTGCTGATCTGAGAAAGCGTTTGATCGACCATCCGAATATGCAACCCTCCTGTACGTGGACTAAAAGACAGGTTATGCCGGATAATATGCCCGTAGCCATCCACATCTACGGCTTCTTCCCTACTTTTCCGTGTTCTCATATCATAGTTGGCGGGATTTCTGTAACCGGTATTGTTTTCGAAGAGAAGCCCCCCTAAGTGATGATTGGCATACAAACCTTGATTGTTGTTTTGAAAAGCGATATTGTTGCGGATAATGTGCATCGGGATCGTAGATGGTGTACTAGGCGATTCAGACATGCCATAACCACCGGATTTAATACCTGCGCCGTCGCCTGCCACTTCGAATGTGCCGGGTTTATAGCCGTTGTAAAATGCCCAACAATTTTCAATCGTATACGCTGCATGGGCATTGATCAGATCAAATCCATCATCGCTGTTCCACCAGGCACGGCACCCTCGGAACACGTTCCCTGTACTGGTGGTGTTCATGGGATGTCCGCCAAAACCATCCACATTTCCTCCACGTCCGCCATCGGAGATATAATCAAAGTTGTTGTAGGCGTCGCAGTTTAAAACCAGGTTATTGGCCCCTCTTACTAGATAAAATCCAATAGCCATACCATCATGCATCGCCAGGTTTTCAAAAATGTTATTGTTTCCTCCATCGTTCCGGAAACACTCCGATTGCGTATGGCCAACGATAGTTACCTGTGTGCCGACAACTTCAAAGTTTCTAAAATGTAAGTTAGAACCACTAACATAAAAAGCAATTACTCGTCGATCGACTGGTTTGATATCTGACATATCGAATATCGGGCGCTCCCCGTCATAACCAAAATAATGTATTCGTTGATTTTCACTCGCACCACTTTTACTCATATCAAACACGTGTGCCCATACGCTTCCGCTGGTGGGTGTCATAATCTGCTCCGGTTTGATCCGATACGTTCCACCGCGGAAATATACGGTATCACCGGATTGCACCAGCGACTGCGCTTTGTTCAGCGTTGCAAAAGGTTCTGCCTTTGTTCCGGCATTATTATCATCTCCGTCCACGGCAATGTAATATGTATTTGCGGACACCGAAAAACCTATCGTGCATAGCATTATTAAAATAAAAAGAATATTTTTTTTCATCGTTATTGGTTTAAATTATTCTTCTACATTCCATTTAAACGGCATATACCAATTTTCACGGTTCATCAATTTACTACGCACCGCATCGGCTTGTGGATTGCCCTCTTTGCTCAATTTCTCATAAATCTTATCCGCGAGAAACGACGGATCGTTACGGCGTATCGCTATGCGTAACAAATCCTCCCAACGGCTACCTTCGAATGCCATCTCCAACGCAGCTTCTTCGATCAGGTAATTCTCAATCTGTGTCAGGCTATCTGTTGGGTTGATATCCCGAAAGGTCACATAAGCCCGTCCCCGAAGACCGTCGTTACGATGCCATGTGCCCCTATAAAACGGATTGCTCCCGTTACGGGCGTCGAAATCATAGGGAAACGGCAAATGTGTTTGCTGTATATCCGTTTTATCCGTCTGATTTGGATCGTCGTAAACCCGACCGATTCCATTATTTAACAGCCCTACAGCCAATTTATGATGGCCGTCTCTATTAGCCGCCTCGGCAAAGCGTAGGTGCAGTTTTGCCGCCCGATACAAATGCCATTTGCCGTCACGTTGAAATTTATCGATGGGTACCATCGTCCCGATATCCGAAAACTCGTCCGTATATTTTGTAACGACGCCCTCTTTCCCTATCATGGACACTGACAGATCCCGTCGTGCATCATAAGGCACACCATTCCGCTGTGTCTGGCTATTCCATAAATCAAACGATTCCTGACTCGGTTTCAAGAGATGGTCACCACCATTTGCAGCGAACAAACTGATGAATGGGTTTTGCGGACTAAAATTACTACTGAACGGTAAGGACCATACCCATTCTGTATCCCACAACACATCTTGTGTACGCGAGAACATCGACCGCCAACCCTGCGTCTTGCTGTTAATCAGGGTGCGTACATCCTGCTCGCGGTATCGCAGATAACCCACCGCGATATCATTGTTTGTTGCTACTTCAGCCCATTTGACTTTATATCTGTCGTAACGGAAGTTATCGTTTCCTAAATTATCATAACTTGTCATCACCAGCTTATAATATTCCGCCGCTTTTTGGTAATCGTTCTTCCATAAATGTAAATCGCCTAATAGCGACTGCTTATTGATATAGAAACGCTCCATTATATAGCCATCGACCGCATACATCAATGATTCCGTACTCGAATAAAGCAGCTTATAGGGAATAGCTTCCATATCGGTGATAAGCTGTGTCAACAGCTGTTCAAATTCCAGCAATGGGTACTTATTGTTGTCCAATACGGCATCCGTATCTTCGAGTGGATCAGTCACGTAGGGCACCCGTCCGAAATGTATTCCCAATTGCAGGTATACCCAGCTTCGTACTGCCATAATATCCGAATAGCGTTGGTTGTATTCCTCCGGCGTAAATTTATTTTCCTTGCGCATCACCTCAAAATTGGCCAGCACATCGTTACAATTGAGAATAACTTCGTAAAACTTACGCGGATTGACGTACGGATTATCGCTGCTGATGGCATCGACATCGTTCGTATTGATTTCCTGCAAATACGGATTTGCCCTGTTGGTCACCGTGAGGAGGTCCGCACGCAGCTCGTTCCATAGCACGTGCTGCTCGGCCAGCGACAATAGCTTTCCATAAACGCCAATAACGGCAGCATCCGCATCGTATATATTTCGATACATCTGTTCTTTGACCAACACTTCGTCCGGTTCCACGTCCAGGAATTTGCTACAGGACGAACCAGCGAAGCAAATCATGGCAACTGAAAGACTATATATAAAGCTCTTCTTCATTTTTTCCTTTTTTTATGTTAAAACCCAGCTTTTATTCCTACCTGTATCGTCCTAAACTGCGGCGCCCTTCCGATATCGATGCCTTGGCTATAGATCGAGCTGTTGGCACTAAATTCCGGATCATACCCTAAGTATCTCGAAACCGTAAACAGGTTGTTGATCGTCAAGAAAGCATCAAATGATTTCAGAATATCATGATTAACCGGCACCTGATATCCCACATTGATTGTCCGCAGACGCAGGTAGGAACCATCTTCTATCCAGCGATCGGAAAATTCCGCATTGTCAAGCGGATCACCCCAGTTGGCACGAGGTATGTTCGTTTGCTGCCCTTCCTCTTTCCAACGGTAATTCGCGGCTATGCTCTGGTTGTGATAGCCCGATACGCTTTCCAAACGGTGGCGTGTCGCGTTATAGACATCGTTGCCCAGTGAATAAGTAAACAGCGCATGCATCGAAAAACGCTTGTAGCGAAATGTGGTGTGTAATGAGCCAAACCAATCCGGATTTGGGTTTCCAATAACTACCCTGTCCTTTTCATCGATGACATTATCACCGTTTTGATCCACAAAATGTATATCTCCTGCTTCAAAAGGTAACAAACTACCATCCGTTAAACGTCTGCTCAAACCGGTGTTCGCGGCATCACGTGCGGTTGCGAATACACCGTAGGTCTGTAGACCATAGAATTGGTTTGCTGCGCCGCCCTCCTCCGTAATCATACGCGCACCGTAATACGTTGTTTCAAACGGACCGTCCGGTAGTGTTAGCACCTTATTGCGATACGTCGCCAATTGCAGCCCCATATCCCATTTCATATCTGGTTTATTGATCAAACGGCCTGTGATGTTCAAATCCAGTCCTTGATTCTGCATCGTGGCACCATTGGTAAACGCCAGATCCATACCTGTTTGCGCCGATAACGCTTGATAGGTAATCACGTCTTTAAAGCGATGGTTATAGATATCTACCGATACATTTACACGTTCTTTTGCCAATGAAAGATCCAATCCCAGATTTGTTTTGAAAGCGCGTTCCCATTGCAGGGCGGGATTTCCGATATTGCCCCGGATAAGACCCTGTACGCCTAGAAAATTCTGGGAAATATAATACGTACGCGCAGCATAGTCGCCGATATCGTCATTTCCGGATAGGCCATACGAAGCACGCAATTTCAGGAGGTTGACAGCGTCTGTACGGAAAAAATCCTCCGCAGAAACTAGCCAGGCAGCATGAAGTGCCGTGTTCATAGCAAAGGCGTCCTTACCCAGCTTCAAAGCACCCCGACGGGCTTCATTGCCAAAACGCGAGGAACCGTCCAAGGCCGCATCCCAGCGTAACATATAGCGCTCCTTATACGCATAGTCGTGCGACATGTAGGTGTTCACCCAGTTCGCATTCCCAAATCCACCACGGATCTGACGCAGCAGGTTGCTTCCGCCCGTTACATTCACATAATTGTCATTTGCTGTATTAAAAGCCAATCCGTAATCATATTCCGCGTTGCGTTGCTGTATGCGGAAACCGATTCGGTTGCTTAGACGATGATCTGCTCCGAAATTATGATGGGCACTAAAGTAGGTATCATTGAACAAACTAAAGAGCTTCCGGTTCTGGACACCGGCTTCGTTCCGTATCGCTGCCGTAGGCTGGTCTTCGGAAAACACACCCAATTCGGGTATGAAGAAATTCTCACGGCCTTTATCGTATACTAATCCGGCTACGGTACGCAAGGCATAACGTTCATTAAATTGATAATTGAAATGCAGGTTTCCGACAAAACGGTAACTCTGATTTTGCCCTATCGTGTTCTCGCTCACCAGCACCGCTGGGTTACTCTGATTGAAAATATCTATATCAGCAAATACCGGTGACATGTTACCCTGCTCATCAAAACCATAAGGTGCCAAAAAGGGTGATTTAATCAACGCCTGATATAACGGGCTGCTGTGCGAATCAATCCCTTCGTTTCGTATATCCTGCCGATTGTAGAAAAAAGAAAGGTTACTCTGCATCGTAAACTTTTCAGATAACGTAAGATCTCCGTTCAATCGCATATTGTATCGCGTCAGATTATCGTATTTTAAAATACCCCGGTCATTCGTATAACCTGCCGACAGCGCATACTGCGCAATATTATCCCCTCCCGCTACTTTTAGATAATAGTTTTGGTTGATACTATGATCCATGACCTCCGATTGCCAGTCGGTTTCATTCATATAGCTATAGCGCTCGGTATTTTCGGCATCCAGTTTATAATATGGTAACCGCGCAATAGAATCAGCTCCCAACCCCTGTGTACTCAACAATTCCGACAAGTAGTTTCGATATCCCCTG
>PJTZ01000123.1_pt1 | contig 59681 bp, 60 predicted proteins | sample 1512131 | NCBI WGS metagenome assembly PJTZ01 (sample SAMN08177679, study PRJNA422409) | Soil metagenome, whole genome shotgun sequencing project. | reverse complement strand
CGGACGACCGGCTGCTCAATGCGCCCTGCAGCTATGATCTGGTGATAAGCCTCATGGTGCTGCAGCATATCCCGGTCGAGCGCGGCATGGGGATGGTGGCCAAGCTGCTTGTTCACGTCGCGCCCGGCGGTGGGGCGTCGCTGCATGTCTGCACAAGCCGGGGTGACACACCGAGGCAGCGGTTCAACTATTGGGCGCAGCGGCGAGTGCCAGGCGTTCGCGGTTTCTTCAATCTCTGGCACGGGCGGCCATGGACCGAACCTCTGATGGAAATGAACGCCTATCCGCTCGATGCGATTGTTGCGCTGGGCCGGGAAAAGGATTTTGGCGAACCGCTTGTGCAGTTCGATCATCATGGGCGGTTCGAAACCGCGCAGTTGCTTATGCAAAGGGCCGGGTAAGGCTGGGGCGTCCGTCGGTTTGGCGCCCATGCCCGCCGCCCGGAGCTCCGGGTCCGGCGGGTCGAGGGGCAGAAAAATCAGCCGTGCAGCAGGGCGATTTCCTGTTTGATAGCCAGCTTACGCTTTTTGAGGGCCGCGACGAGAAGCGAATCGGGAGCGGGTCGTGCCGACTCGTTTCTTATCCGGGCGTCGAGCCCGGCATGTTTGGCGTGAAGTGCGGAAATATGCGTGGTTTCCATCCTGTCCTCCTTATGCCGTTGCGTGGAAGCCAGGAAAGTAGATCATGAAACCAGGGGATTGTCTGCCTGAATCGGAGAGGTTTCGACGGAGCGACCGGGTGGACGAGACAAACCGATGATCCAATTGACCCGCGACCGAGGCGCGCGGAGCGACACGAAAGTATATTGATAATTAACGACTTTTGGTTCGGCCTCGTTACGGCCCTTGCTTTGCTGCCGGTCTTTGGCGATGCGAGAGGGACGCGCGGTGTGAGGATGCTGGGAATATGGTCGGACAATGAGCGTCGAGGAGATCGAGCAGCGACTCGAAGGCCTGCGGATTGAGCATCGCGACCTTGATTGTGCGATCATCGCGCTTTCCGAGGCAGTCCTTGCAGATCAGCTCCAACTCGCCCGACTGAAAAAACGTAAGCTGCGCTTGCGCGACGAAATTTCGGTGCTGGAAAGCAGCCTCATTCCCGATGACATTGCCTGAGGCCATTCTGCCTCCGACTGGCGAATGAAATTCTGAGCCAGTCTGGCACATTGACCCTCGTGGGAGACGGTCGGGCAGTCGAACGAGGTTAATCGCCAAGACAGCGAGCGGGGATCTGTGCCAGCAGCCTCACATGCGGGACACTCTCTCCATGGTCCGGAATCTGGACAAACATCTGATCGACAATCTGTATGTCGAGGCGATGGTGCTTGCGGACGAGGCGCGATCCTTTTTCGACCAGCGGGCCGACGAACATCGGGTTCTTCTCGACAATCGGGGCCGGGTCGACTTTGCCTGTGAGGCGCTCAAGGCGACAACGCGTTTGATGCACGTCATCGCCTGGCTGCTCACGCAACGCGCGATCCTGAATGGGGAACTCCCAACACATGCACGCGAGGAGGACGCGCATCGGCGCGGCGATCGCCGAGCAGTTCCGTCTGGATATGGCGACCCTCATCGTCGCGAGCGAAGATCTCTATGATCGAGTCGCGCGGCTGGAAAGCCAGTTGCTGGGGAGAAGTCCGGGGCCTTCGCCGATTCCACGCCACAGCCCCGCACGCGATCTCCTTGCCCGGCTCGAAAGCGCGCTCTGACGGCATAGCTGACTGGCGGACAGCCAGGCGCCTCATTTTGTCGCGAACCTGCGCTTTGCGTCGCGATTGCGGTTGCGTGGGCGGGCTAATCACCTAGACAGGGTTGATGTCGCGATGGCCGGACGCGCGCACGCGCAGAAGTCTGCTTATCTTGTGCGCACCCGCGCTTTCCCTCTGGGAACTGCCTCTTAGCGCGCAGAGCGTGCCCGTTCCTTCTCAGGCAGGCTAGCCGCAGGTCAGCACCGAGCTTGAGGATATGCCAGACATTGGCCTCGAGTGGCCGGACCTTACGGCTTCTCCGCAGACCGCCGGCGCGCCCGCAACAGATGCGCGGGGCATCGCGGCTGGGTTGGCGGCGGCACCAGACGTTGCCGATGCGGATGCAGGGCGCTTGGGAGTGGAACGGGTCGCCCCCCCAGTGCTCGATCCTGCCGATGCGCGTACACAGAATGCCGAGGCTCTCGCATCCGTCGATCCCGGCGCGGAATTGCCCTATACCGTATCTCTCACCGGCGCGGATGAGGTGATCGACCAGATCTTCGAAGAGCGCTTCGATCTCCTTTCAGAACTCAGGAAGGGCGAGAAGAAAAGCGCCAATCTCGGCCAGATCAACCGGCGCGGGCGGGCCGACGCCGATTTGGTCGATCAGTTGATGCGCACACGGGGATATTACGACGCGCGCGTGACGTTCCGAATGATGCTGGAGCGGCCACAGCCACCGCTGGTCGGCGCTCTGTTGCAGGTGGTGCCGGGCAATCGCTATTTGCTCACCCAGGTTAATCTTAATGGCCTGTCCGCCACTAACGCGCGGGAGAAGGCGCTGCGCGACCTCTTCGGCATCGCGGCCGGCGAGCCTGCGGACACCGACCTCATCCTGGGCGCAGTCACGCGACTACGCACGGGGCTTGCGGAGGGAGGCTATCCCTTCGCGAAGGTGTCCGAGCCCGAGCTCAGGGTCGATCATGACGATCGTGACGCGCAACTGGTGGTCAACGTGGCAACCGGCGGCTTCCGCAACTTCGGCCGCATCATCGTGGAAGGCGATCCGCCTTTCGGCGCCGATCACATTGCCGAATTCGCGCGGTTCAAGCCGGGCGAACCGTTCAATCAGGCCGACGTGGTCGATCTCAACAGTGCAATCATCGCGACGGGACTGGCGGGCTCGCTCACCATCACGCCGAAGGAAGGTGCCAGCGCGGATACCGTCGATCTCGTCATTGCCATGTCCAAAGCGCCGCCGCGCACCGTCGCCGGGCTGCTGGGCTATGGCACGGGTGAAGGCGCGCGTGCCGAGGTGAGCTGGCAACATCGCAATTTCTTCCCGCCGGAGGGGGCAATGACCTTGCGCGCCGTCGTCGGCACCAACGAGCAGAGCGCCTCGGCGATTTTCCGGCGGAATAACCTGCACAAGCGCGACCGGGCGTTGAACCTGGAAGTCACTGCCGCAAATCTCAATCAGAATGCCTATGAGGCCCGGACCTTCGGCGTTGCGGCCAGTCTCGAGCGGCAGACCAATCTCATTTTCCAGAAGAAATGGACCTGGTCGCTGGGCTCCGAGCTGCGGATCAGCGACGAGCGCCGGCTCTATGGCACGGATCCCGTGCCTCGCCGCCTGCTCTATGTGATTGGCGCGGTGCCGATGAGCTTGGGCTATGACGGCAGCGACGATCTCCTTAATCCGTCGAAGGGCTTCCGCCTCTCCGGCCGCGTTTCCCCTGAACTTTCCTTGCAGGGCAATGTCTTCGGCTATGTGCGTTTGCAAATGGATGGCAGCGGTTACGTGCCGATGAACGATCGGCTAGTTCTCGCCGGGCGCGTACGTCTTGGAACGATCGTCGGGGCAGGGCGCGACCGGATCGCACCGACGCGGCGCTTCTATGCCGGTGGTGGCGGATCGGTGCGCGGCTATGGCTATCAGGCGATTGGCCCGCGTGACATCAACAATGACCCGCTGGGAGGTCGCAGTCTCACCGAGATGGCGGTGGAAGCGCGCTTCCGCTTCGGCAGCGAGAACCAGTTCGGCATCGTGCCCTTCCTCGACGCGGGAACGATCTCCACCAATCCGCTTCCCTCCGCCAACGATCTGCGCGTGGGCGCCGGTATCGGCGTGCGCTACTATAGTAATTTCGGGCCGATCCGCGTGGATATCGGTACGCCGCTTAACCGGCAGCCGGGCGATTCCCGCATCGGCGTCTATGTGTCGCTGGGCCAAGCGTTCTGATGGCGGATCTGCCCGACTCGCCGGCCGAACCGACAGCCGCCCGTCCAGCCCAACGCCGCAGGCGCCGCTGGATCGGCCCTGGCGTTCTGGTGCTGATCCTGCTGGCGCTGGGCGCCATTGCAAGCGCGCTCTACTGGATCGATACGCCGCGCGGACATGGATTTCTGATCGGGCGACTGGCGCGATGGGAAGCATCGACCGGGCTTCGCATTACCGTGGGGTCAATTGACGGCAGCATCTACAAGCATGCCCGCCTTCGGGACGTTCGCTTCTATGACCTCAAGGGCGAGTTCGCCCGGATCGACGATGCGGACCTGCAATGGTATCCGCTTGGCTGGTTCTCGAAGCGGCTCGATGTGGATCATTTGCGGATTGCGCGCGCCCGGCTCGATCGGCTGCCGGCGCTGCGTCCCACGGCTAAACAGAGCTCCATCCTGCCCGGTTTCGACGTGCGGGTGGGGGAACTGCAGGTGGCGCGGCTGGACCTGGCGGCGGCGATCGCCCGCACGCCACAGATCGTGCGCCTCTCGGGTCGTGCGGAGATACTGCGCGGGCGGCTCATCGTCGATTTGAACGCCAATTCCCGCAATACGGCGGATGCGGTGCGACTATCGATCGACAGCCGGCCGGACGACCGAAAGTTCGATATCGATGCGCAGGTCTCCGCTCCGGCAGGCGGGATCATCGGCGCGCTTGCAGGCGTAAAGACGCCGCTCGCGCTGGCCGTGCGCGGCGATGGCGACTGGCGGCGCTGGCGCGGCCGGCTTGTTGCTCTCGACAACGGGAAGCTGACCGCGAACGTCGCGATCGAGGCGCGCGAGGGGCGGTATCGCCTCTCCGGCCCACTCGCCTTGGTTGGGCCGCTAGCAGGCGTTGGCAAGCAGCTGAAGAGTGCCAGCGCGCTGATCGACGCGGATTTCACTCTGAAGGATCGCGTCTGGCGCGGCTTGGCCGGAGCCAGCGTGCGTGGCCTGCGGGTCGGCGTAGAGGGTGGCCTCGACCTTGGCCGCAATCGCTTCGATGATTTGCTCGTGGACCTACGCCTTGCCGACCTGGCGCCGCTGGTGCGCGGGGCGCAGGCGCGCAACGCGGCGCTCAAGGCGCGCCTTTCCGGCCCGTTCGACAATTTCGGACTGGAGTATCTGATATCAGTGCCGCAGCTGGGACAGGGCAAGACAGCGCTCGTCGACTTGCGCGCAAAGGGGCAGGGACGGGTGGTCAAGGGGCGGACCATATTGCCGTTGCGCCTCACTGCCAGAGCGCTCGCGCTGGGATCCCCCGTGATCGACAGCAGGCTGCGCAATCTCGTGGCGGAGGGTCGGCTGACCTACGCCAACGGCCGCCTGACCAGCGGCCCTGTCGCGCTGCGGGCCTCGGGCCTTGCCGGCCGGTTGCAAATCGACGCGATCCCTGCGCGAGGACAATTCGCTGTCAATCTCGATGCGCGCCTGGCGCAGTTCGTTATTCCGCGATTTGGTATCACGGATGTCGATGCGCGGGTGCGATACGCGACGCTAGGGGCAGGGGGCGTCGCCGGCCTTTCCGGCAAGGCGTCCGCGGTGATGCGTCGGTTCGACAACGCCTTCCTGCGCGGTATTGCCGGCGGGCTGCCGCGCGCAACGAGCGATCTTGCGCTCGCGTCGGACGGACGCCTGCTGTTTCGGAATCTGCGTCTCGATGGACCCGATATCAGCCTTGTCGCCAATGGGTTGCGCAACCGGGATGGCACGCTTCATTTCGAAGGGTCGGGTACGCATCGGCGCTACGGGCCGCTGCGCCTGACTCTGGACGGCCAGATCGACAGGCCCCGTGTGGACCTAATTCTCTCGCGCCCGATGGATGCGGCCCGGCTTGCCGACGTCCATGTCTCGCTCGTACCGGATGCGACCGGCTATCAGATGCAGGCAAAGGGCGGATCGATGCTTGGGCCGTTCACGCTGGCGGGGGCCGTGCTGCTCCCTGCTGGAGCGGACGCCACGATCGACGTTGCTCGCCTCGCAGTGAGCGATGTCGTGGCTGCAGGCCAGCTTCAGGCCGTTACCGGTGGGCTTTCTGGACGGCTCAGCCTGACCGGTCCGGCCAGCGGCACAACGCGTCTTTCGGTTGAGGATGGCACGCAGGTCGTAGCGGTCGATCTCAATCTGGATCGCGCCCGTTTTGACGGAACTCCGTCGATCGCGATCAACCGGGGAACCGTACAGGCGCGGATCGCGCTGGTTCCGGGGGCGACAAGCGTGGACGCGACGGCGCAGATGCGTGGCGTGCGTTATGGCACGATACGCGTTAACCGGCTCGCCGCGACCGCGAAGCTCGTCAACGGGTCGGGTCAGGCAACCGCCAGTTTCCTGGGTCAGGGCGGCCGCTTGTTCGATCTCCAGATGCGTGCCGCGATCACGCCCGGAAGTGTAGGCGTGGATCTCGCCGGAACGGTTGATCAGCAGTCAATCAGCCAGTCCGGGCGCGCGATCTTCACTCAGGAGGACAGTGGCTGGCGGCTGGCACCGGTGACTTACACCTATCGCGGCGGTCAGTTACGTCTGGGCGGATTACTGGGCGCGACCAGCACGCATGTGGAAGCGAACCTCGTAAACGCCCCGCTGGCGCTTATGGATCTGCTGAACAGCGATCTCGGTCTTGGTGGGACGGTGAATGGCTCGGTGATTTATGATGCGCCGCGTGGCGGCGTGCCGGAGGGGCGCATCAACGTCCGGGTGAACAAGCTAACGCGTTCGGGTCTGGCGCTCAGTTCGACGCCCATCGACCTTGGCATCAACGCCGAGATCAACCAGAACCGGGCGGCGTTGCGTGCTGTCGTGGCGGATGGGGGCAAGGTCATCGGTCGTGCTCAGGCGCTCATTACGCCACTGGGCGAGGGGTCTCTGATGGAGAGGCTCAATGCCGCTCCTCTCCGCGGGCAGCTGCGCTTTTCGGGCAATGCCGATACGCTCTGGCGCCTTACCAATATCGAACTTTTCACTCTCGCAGGCGATGTCCAGATCACGGCCGATGCCACCGGCACTCTGGCTGACCCGCAGATCAGCGGACTGATGCGCGCACGGGGGGGCAGGATCGCCAGTCCGGTTACGGGCATGACGCTTGAGAATGTGAATGCGGAGGGGCGGTTCAATGGGGCTCAGCTCAATCTCACCACCCTCAACGGTCGCTCGAAGAACGGCGGCAGCGTCTCCGGGAATGCGCGCTTCACCTTTTCGGGCGAGCGCGGCGTCGGTATGGATGTCTCGCTCCAGACGGAGCGCGCCACGATCCTTGATCGCGATGATATCGGCGCGACGGTCACCGGGCCGCTTCGCATTCTATCCGATGGATATGGCGGCTCGATATCGGGCAATCTGGAAGTGGTCTCCAGCCGGTTCGTGCTTGGCCGGGCGGCGGCTATTGCCCAGATTCCTCAGCTCAATTTGGTGGAGATCAACCGACGGGGGGATGAGATCGAAGCACCACGACCGCCTGCGCCCTGGACCCTCGCGATCAAGGCAATCGCCGACAACCGCTTCGCGGTCGAGGGTCTCGGTATGCAAAGCGAATGGGCGATGAATGTGGACATCGGCGGCACGGTGGTCGCACCGACACTGAGCGGAACGGCCAATCTGGTGCGCGGCGATTATGATTTTGCCGGGCGGCGCTTCGAGCTGCGTGAGGGGCGCCTGCGCTTTTCCGGTGAGACGCCGATCAACCCCACGCTGGATATCCGCGCTGTTGCCGACGTCACGGGTCTCAGCGCGACGATCAGCGTCACCGGCACCAGTCTCAAGCCGATCATCGCGTTTTCCAGTGTCCCCTCCATGTCGCAGGACGAATTGCTGGCCCGCATTCTCTTCGGTACGTCGATTGCGAGCCTGTCCGCACCGGAGGCGATCCAGCTCGCGTCAGCGGTCGCGGCGTTTCAGGGGACTGGGAGCGGACTGGACCCGATCAACGCGCTGCGTAAGGCTACTGGGCTTTCCCGCCTGCGGATCCTTCCCGCTGACACGCAGACGGGGCAGAAGACCTCCATTGGCGCTGGCAAGTACATCACCCGCCGCATCTATGTGGAGCTGATCACGGACGGGCAGGGCTATAGCGCTACCCGCGTGGAATATCAGATCACCCGCTGGCTCGCTCTGCTTTCCAGCGTATCGACCATTGGTCGCCAGAGCCTCAACGCGCGCGTCTCCAAAGACTATTGATCCGCGAGCTTCGGCAGGGTTGGACTCGCCCCGTCGCCCCGCTCGACCATTCCAGCGATCAACGCGGCCTTTCCCGGATAGTCCCGGCGCCAGCGACGTTGTGCAGACATATCCCCACGACGGGGGCTTCCTCAAACCCAGGAGAGCACATCATGGCATCGACTGATATCGCAACGGATGAAACGACGCGGCTTATCGCGTCTAACAAGGTGGAAGGCACCAACGTCTATAATCGCGAGGGCGAGAAGCTCGGTTCCATCTACAACTTCATGGTCGATAAGCGTTCCGGGCAGGTTGAATATGCCGTCTTGCAGTTCGGCGGGCTCTTCGGCCTCGGCAGCGACTATTATCCGCTTCCGTGGAATGTACTGGATTATGAGGTGGAGCAGGGCGGCTATGTCGTGAACCTCGACAAGGCCGTGCTGGAGAAGGCGCCCCATTATGCTGGCGGAAGCGAGCCGCCTTATGATCGGGACTATGGCCGGGAAGTCCACGGTTATTACGGCATCCCTTATCCCTACTGATCTGCTAATCGCATCGAGGGGCGTGGCGTCGGACGACAAGGTGAACTTGCGCCTTTAACAAAAGGGCCCGGGAACGTTGGTTCCCGGGCCACTTCTTTGAGACTGATCGCGCTCTGGATCAGCAGCTGTAGTACATGTCGAACTCGACCGGGCTGGGCGCCATTTCCCAGCGATACACTTCCGGCCACTTCAGCTCGATATAGGCGTCGATCTGGTCCTTGGTGAACACGTCGCCCTTCAGCAGGAAGTCGTGGTCGGCCTCAAGGCTGTTCAGAGCCTCGCGGAGCGAACCACACACGGTCGGAACCTGCGAGAGCTCCTCGGGCGGCAGATCATAGAGGTTCTTGTCCATCGCCTCACCGGGATGGATCTTGTTGGTGATGCCGTCCAGGCCAGCCATCAGCAGCGCAGCATAGCACAGATAGGGGTTCGCCATCGCGTCCGGGAAGCGGAACTCGACGCGCTTTGCCTTCGCGCCCGAGCCGTAGGGAATACGGCAGGAGGCCGAGCGGTTGCGGGCCGAATAGGCCAGCAGCACCGGTGCTTCGAAGCCGGGGACGAGGCGCTTGTAACTGTTCGTCGTCGGGTTGGTGAAGGCGTTGAGTGCCTTCGCGTGCTTGATGACGCCGCCGATGAAGTACAGGCAGGTATCGCTCAGGCCCGCATAGCCGTTGCCCGCGAACAGGGGCTCGCCCTTGTTCCAGATCGACATGTGGGTGTGCATACCCGATCCGTTGTCCTGCGCGATGGGCTTGGGCATGAACGTCGCCGTCTTGCCATAGGCCTGCGCAACCATCTGCACGACATATTTGTAGATCTGCATGCGGTCAGCGGTGGTGACCAGCGTGCCGAAGGTCAGGCCCAGCTCGTGCTGCGCAGCTGCCACTTCGTGGTGATGCTTGTCGCAGGGCAAGCCCATTTCCAGCATGGTGGAAACCATCTCGGCGCGGATGTCCGTGCAGGGGTCTACCGGCGCGACGGGGAAGTAGCCACCCTTGGCGCGCGGACGGTGCGCGAGGTTGCCGCCCTCATATTCCTTGCCGGTGTTGGTCGGCAGTTCGATGTCGTCGATCTTGTAGAACGACTCGCTGTAGTCGCTGTTAAAGCGCACATCGTCGAACATGAAGAACTCGGCTTCCGGGCCGACATAGATGGTGTCGCCGAAGCCCGCTGCCTTCACATAGGCTTCTGCACGGACGGCGCAGGAGCGCGGGTCGCGGGTGTAGAGTTCACCGGTCGAGGGCTCAACGATATTGCAGAACAGGATCAGCATCGGCGTCGCGCTGAACGGGTCCACGTAGATCGCGTCCAGATCCGGCTTCAGGATCATGTCGGACTCGTTGATCGCCTTCCAGCCCTCGATCGAGGAGCCGTCGAACATGAAGCCTTCCTCAAGCTCATCCTCGCCGACGACACCTGCGCACATTGTCAGGTGCTGCCATTTGCCCTTCGGGTCGGTGAAGCGAAGGTCGATCCACTCGATCTCCTTCTCTTCCACCATCTTGAGAATGTCTTTGGGCTTATTCGCCATGGTTTGGACTACCTTCCTCTAGAACTGGAATGGTTGCTGGAATTTAAGCGGGAGCGGCATGCCGCTAAATGGCGGCCTCGTCGGTCTCGCCGGTACGAATGCGAAGCGCCTTCTCGACGTTCATGACGAAGATCTTGCCGTCGCCGATACGGCCTGTTTTCGCGGCTGCCGCGATGGCTTCCACCGTGCGTTCGGCCAGGCTGTCGTCCACGACGACCTCCAGCTTCACCTTGGGCAGGAAGTCCACCACATATTCGGCGCCACGATAAAGCTCGGTATGGCCCTTCTGCCGGCCAAAGCCTTTGGCTTCCGTCACCGTGATCCCGGAAACGCCGATCTCGTGAAGAGCTTCCTTCACTTCGTCCAGCTTGAACGGTTTGATGATCGCCTCGATCTTCTTCATGGCCTGCCACCCTCTTGCTTCGCGAATTATGCACGGCCGCCCATGCTTTTCCAAAAGGCATGAGAGCCTTCGGCGCAAAACGCTCGAAGGCACGGCAGCACTTACGCCCGTGTTATCGCGCCCCGGTGCGAATCACCAGCGCACCATTGGCGGCTTTGTTGAGCATTGTCGATATTGCTCGGATTCCGGGCATTTTTTGATAGAAATGCCTAAATTTTAGGCAAGATTTTCGTGGCTCAGTATGGGGGATGGTGGTGCCCCGCCAGACTGAGGGTAAAAATCTCGCAGCCCGTCTCCGTAATGCCGATCGAATGCTCGAATTGCGCGGACAGGCTGCGGTCGCGTGTCACGGCCGTCCACCCGTCGTCGAGGAGCCGGACGCCCGGCTTGCCGCCGTTGATCATCGGTTCGATGGTGAAGATCATGCCGGGCTTGAGTTCGGGTCCTGTGCCCGGCCGGCCCACATGAACCACTTCGGGCGTGTCGTGAAAGACACGGCCCAGACCATGACCGCAAAAGTCGCGGACAACGCCGTAGCGGTGCCGCTCGGCGTGAGTTTGAATCGCGTGGCCGACATCGCCGAGATAATTCCCCGGCTTCGCCTGCTCGATGCCCAACATCAGGCACTCATAAGTCACGTCGACCAGGCGACGGGCCTTGATGGGCACATCTCCCACCAGAAACATGCGGCTCGTGTCACCGTGCCAGCCATCGACCAGTGGCGTGACGTCGATGTTGAGAATATCGCCGTCCTTCAGCACCCGATCGCCCGGAATGCCGTGGCAAATCACATTGTTGAGACTGATGCAGCAGCTGTGCTTGTAGCCCCTGTAACCCAGTGTCGCGGGGAGGCCGCCCGCAGCGAGCGTCATCTCGCGCACCAGATCGTCGAGTTCGCCAGTGGTGACGCCCGGCACGACATGCGGGATCAGCGCGTCGAGGATGCCCGCGGCGACCTGACCGGCCTTGCGCATGCCCGCGAAACCCTCCTGCCCATGCAGTTTGATCGCGTTCGTTCGGATAGCTACCGTGTCTTCGCTCGGAGTCATATATGTCGTCATGGCTTGCCATATAGGCGCTTCTGCCCCAACTGACGAGAGCCTTGAGACGGGAGCGAGACCATGGCCAGGAGGAAGCACGGTTGCGCCAGTGAGGCTGCGAGAAACCGTTTCACGCAGGACTCTACCGTCATCGTTGCCGTTGACTGTCGCGCGGTGCTTCGCTGGGATGTGATCCCATGAGCACACGAATCTGGACGGCTGCGCTGATCGTTATTGGAGACGAGATCCTCTCGGGGCGCACACAGGACAAGAATATCGCGCAGATCGCGGCATGGCTGAATGTGCAGGGCATCAGGCTACGGGAAGTGCGGGTCGTCGCCGATGACATGGACGCCATTGGCGCAGCAGTGAACGCACTGCGCATAGCTCATGACTATGTATTCACGACCGGCGGCATTGGCCCGACTCATGACGACATCACGGTGGATGCCATCGCTGCGGCGCTTGGGCAGGATGTGATCGTCCACCCGGAGGCGCGTGAGATCCTGCAGGACTATTACGCAACACGCGGCGGACTGACCGAAGCGAGGCTTCGCATGGCGCGCGCGCCACAAGGCGCAAGCCTCATACCCAATCGCTATTCCGGCGCACCGGGCATCCGGGTGGAGAATCTCTTCATCATGGCGGGCGTGCCCCACATCACGGCAGGAATGCTCGATGCCCTCACTGGCACGCTGGAAGGTGGCGCGCCCGTGCTGAGCCGACAAATCGGTTGCTGGGTGGCGGAAAGTGAAGTGGCCGACCTTCTGGGTAAAACGGAGAAAGCCTACGAAGGCTGCCAGATCGGCAGCTATCCGTTCTTCCGTGACGGGCGGAGTGGCGCGAATTTCGTCATTCGCTCCACTGATCAGACGATGCTGGACGGTTGCGCCGCCGAATTGACAGCAGCTCTGCGGGTAATGGGCCATGAGGTGATCGACGGCGGCATCTGATTGGCGGGGAAATCATTTCCCTTTTGGGGAACTCCCTTGGTTCCCTACCGTTCTAAGATACATGCCCGAAACGTTTGCGTCGAATTCACCGCCGGTTGTTTGCGGACCACCGCCTCACGACATGGCGAGACAAAGCCTGTTCTTCGACTTTGATGGTACATTGGTGGATATTGCCGCGACGCCCGATTCCATCGTTGTGCCCCAAGCGCTCCTGAAGGCATTGAACACCCTTTCCGGTCACATGCCGGGCCGCTTTGCGATCGTGAGCGGGCGGTCTCTGGCCCAGCTCGACATGTTCCTCGGGCCTTTCGCGCATGAGATCGCGGTGGCGGGAAGTCACGGGGCGGAGCTGCGCGCACCGGGCGGGGAAACGCAGACGGTGGAGAGGCCCGCGGACCTTGATCGCGCAAGCATGGCGATTGCCCGCTTTGCGCGTGATCACGACCTGTATTTCGAGCGCAAGACCCTCGGCGTCGCGGTGCATTATCGGCTGGCACCGGCACTGGAGGTGGAGGCGACACAGCTGGCCGAGATGCTGGCGCGTCAATATGGACTGCGCCTGCAACGTGGCAAGATGATGGTTGAGTTGCGGGTGGATGGCGACAAGGGCCGCGCGGTCGCTGCGCTTCTGGCGCTGCCGCAGATGGCCGGCACCCTGCCGCTCGTCTTTGGCGACGATCTCACCGACGAGGATGGATTCATCGCGGCCGAAGATGCCGGTGGCGCCGGGGTACTGGTGGATCAGCCGCGAAAGACGCGCGCACGATATCATTTGCCGGACGTTGCAGCCGTGCACGCCTGGATCGAGACTGCGATCGAGGTGGCGGCATGACCGGGAGCATGGATCTCTGGCCGATCGGCAACTGCCAGGTTTCCGCTCTGATCGATCGCACCGGACGCTTCGTGTGGGGATGCGTGCCGCGTGTCGATGGCGATCCGGCGTTCAGTGCGCTTCTCGCAGGCGACGATCCGGAGACGGGCTACTGGACAATCGAACTCGAAGGGGCGGTCCGCACTGAGCAATCCTATCTGCGTAACACGGCGATTCTGGTGACGCGCCACGAGGACGCGATAGGCAACGCGGTGGAGGTCATCGATTTCTGTCCCCGCTTCGTGCGTGAGAGCCGGCCATACCGGCCGACCGCCTTCGCACGCATTGTCCGTCCGGTGGGCGGCTCGCCACGCATCCGCGTCGCGTTGCGGGTGGCGACGGACTGGGGCCAGCCCACCAGCATCACCACCGGATCCAATCATATCCGCTACCTTATGCGCGATCAAACCCTGCGCCTGACCACTGATGCGCCCATCGACCGATTGCGGGCCGAGAATTTTTTCCGGCTGGAGCGGCCGTTGCATTTCTTCCTCGGGCCGGACGAGAGTTTCGCAGGCGGGCTTCAGGACGTGCTGGGCGTCATGCTGGAGCGCACGACACACGAATGGCGGCATTGGGTGCGCGGCCTCGCGACTCCCGTTGAGTGGCAGGATGTGGTGATCCGCGCAGCGATCACCCTCAAACTCTGCCAGCATGAGGAGACCGGGGCGATCGTGGCCGCGCTCACGACGTCCTTGCCGGAGCATGCGGATAGCGGCCGCAACTGGGACTATCGCTACTGCTGGATTCGCGATGCCTATTACACTGTGCAGGCGCTCAACCGGCTCGGCGCGCTCGACGTGCTGGAGAGCTATCTCGAGTATCTCCGCAATATCGTGGACGATGCGCGAGGCGGCCATATCCAACCGCTTTACGGCGTCGGCGGGGAAGCCCGCATTATCGAGCGCATAGAGGAAAACCTCCCGGGCTATCGCGGCATGGGGCCAGTGCGCGTGGGCAATCAGGCCTATGAGCAGGTTCAGCACGATGCCTATGGCCAGATCGTGCTCTGCAACGTGCAGGCCTTTTTCGATCAGCGCTTGCTCCGCATGGCGGGCGTGGAGGATTTCCACGCTCTCGAAACGGTCGGCGAGCGCGCCTGGCAGGTCTATGATCAGCCCGATGCCGGCCTTTGGGAGCTACGGACGAAGTCGTTCGTCCACACCTATTCCGCCGCGATGTGCTGGGCGGCCTGCGACCGGCTGGCCAGTGCGGCAAGAGTGCTGGGGCTCTCTGATCGGCATGAGTTCTGGAAAGATCGCGCCGTCACGATGCGCGAGACAATCGAGCAGGCCGCCTGGCGGCCGGAGACGAACCGTGTTTCCGCAACCTTTGGCGGAGACGATCTCGATGCCAGCATCATTCAGCTTCTGGACCTGCGCTTCTTCGCGCCGGACGATCCCCGCTTTCAGGGCACGCTGGTCGCGGTGGAGGAGGGGCTGCGTCGGGGCAGTCACATGCTGCGTTATGCGACCGAGGATGATTTCGGCCTGCCGCACACGGCGTTCAATGTCTGCACTTTCTGGCTGATCGAAGCGCTTGACGCGACCGGACGTCACGAGGATGCGCGCGCGCTCTTCGAGGAAATGGTTGCGCGGCGCACGCCTGCGGGGTTGCTCTCGGAGGATATCGACCCAGCGACTGGCGAACTCTGGGGGAACTATCCGCAGACCTATTCGCTCGTCGGCCTCATCAACTGCGCAGTGATGCTCAGCAAGCCCTGGAGGACTCTGCGATGAGCCGTCTTGTCGTTATTTCCAACCGCGTCCAGCAACTTAAGCAAAGCTCGGGTGGTAATCAGGGTGGGCTGGCGGTCGCGCTGCTCTCAGCCCTTCGGGAACGCGGCGGTGTATGGTTTGGCTGGTCGGGTGAGACGGTCGAGAGCTTTACGGGCGATATCCATTATCAGGAGGACGGTCCCACAACGAGCGCCGTCATCGATCTCGAACCCCAGGATATCGACGAATATTATAACGGCTACGCCAACCGCACGCTCTGGCCGCTGTTCCATAATCGGGTGGACCTGACCGAGTTCGAGCGGGATTTCGAAGGCGGTTATGCGCGGGTCAATCGTCGCTTCGCCGAGACCGCGCGCCCGCTCATCAAGCGCGACGACATCGTCTGGGTCCACGATTATCATCTTATTCCGCTCGGGGGCGAACTGCGCCGACTGGGCGTGCCGAACTGCATCGGCTTCTTCCTGCATACGCCTTGGCCCCCGGCCGATCTGCTGCTGTCGTTGCCCACGCATCGCAAGCTCGTCGAGGCACTGTTCAATTACGACGTGATCGGTTTCCAGACCGAGGACTGGCTGGAGCACTTCCGCCATTATGTCATCAACCATCTGGGGGGCACGCTCGGCCAGGACGGTGCGCTCATCCTCGGCGATCGCACGGTTCGAGCAATTGCCGCGCCAATCGGCATCGATACGGCGGAGTTCGAAGCTGCCGCCGCGTCACCCGAGGCCGAGTTGACTCGCGATCGCATGTATCTCTCGTCGCCCGGCCGCAGTCTTCTCGTCGGCGTTGATCGGCTCGATTACTCCAAGGGGCTGACGGAGCGCTTCGCCGGCTACGAGAGATTTCTGTCGCATCATCCCGATCTGCGCGGACTCGTCTATCTGCTCCAGATCGCGCCGCCGAGCCGGGAGAAAGTGGACACCTATCAGGAAATCCGCTCCAGTCTCGATGCGCTATCGGGACGGATCAACGGCGAATATGCCGAGATCGACTGGGTGCCGATCCGCTATGTGAACCAGGGCTATCCCCGCGCTGAGCTGGCCGGCATCTTTCGGGCCGCACGGATCGGGCTGGTGACGCCGCTGCGCGACGGCATGAACCTGGTCGCCAAGGAGTTTGTCGCCGCGCAGGATTCGCGCGATCCCGGCGTGCTCATTCTCTCGCAATTCGCCGGCGCGGCTGCTCAGCTCAAGGATGCGGTGTTGGTCAATCCGTTCAGCGCAGAGGAGATGGCCGACGCGATCGTCATGGCGCTCAGAATGCCACGCAAGGAGCGGATCGCGCGCTGGGAGCGCCTGATCGACAATGTCCGCCGCGAGGATGTCCATTGGTGGTGCGCCGGATTTCTCGACGCGATGGAACGGGCGGGTGAGGGTGGCTGTGCGGGGGCGCAGCCGGCAGATCAGATCGCCCAGTAAACGAGCGCGGTTCACTGCGTCTTATTCAGTACCGTCAGCGAATTTGAGCGCCAGGTTCCGGGCGTTTTTGGGAATGTCGAGCCGACTTTCGGAGACACGGGCTTCCTCACCCGGCTTCAGCCGCGCCTTGTCCGCCTTCGTCATCCACGAAAAGACGAGCCGGTCCTGCGCATCGCGTAACTCCACGACAATCGGAGGCACGGGCAGTTCCTGATCGCCGCCGTTCACAATGCGGCCGGAGAAAGCGAAATATTCCTCTCCCGTCGGCAGCTTGCGGCGCTCGGGCGGACGGGGAAGATAGAAGAGCAGCTCCGGCTCGTCAGGATTTGCGGCAAGGCCCATATTGACCGCCCAGCTTGGCGGTCCGAAATACCAGAACAGACCGCCTGCCGCCCCAACGATCAGCAGGAACGCCACGGCTGCAGCCGTCCAGAGCTTTGCGGGGTTGCGCCGACGGCGGACCGGGGGCTGCCACTCGTCGTCCGGCTGATGAACGAAGTCCGGTACGGCGACCGCAGGGGCAGCTGTATCATCTGCCGGAGGTTCCACAGCAGGTGTGACCATCGCGGGCGGCGCAATGGGCGCCTGTCCCCGCGCGTTTCCTTCGTTCGCTGAAGCAACCTCAGGTTCCGGTTGAGGAAAAGCCGGGCCATCAGGCGCCACTGTCTCACGCTCGGCAACCGCCACGGACCCTTCCGTTTTTAGCGGCGCGGCAATGGACGGTGCGGGAGCGGAGGTGGGGCGTTCGAGGGCGGGGCCTTCCTGAAACCAGCTGTGCCGGCACGAGGCGCAACGCACCTGCCGTCCTTCCGGACCGATAGCACTGTCCGGGACGACATAACGGGTTGTGCAACTGGGGCAGACCAAGATCATCGCCGAGCATAAACACCGGATTTCCGATCAGGGCAAGCGGGGGATAGCGTGGGCGACACGACCGGACGCATCGCCCGCTCGCGCCTTGCCCCGCAGGGTCGGCTGTGCCATGCACCGGCTGGTTCACACCCGGCCCAATGCGAAGGAATAGCAGCGCGGCGATGACCAAGATCGTCCAGTTCGAGAATGTCGGGCTGCGCTACGGACCCAGCCCGGAAACGCTCTCGGACCTCAGCTTCTCGCTGGACGAGGGTGCGTTCTATTTTTTGACCGGCGCCTCCGGCGCGGGCAAGACGTCGCTGCTGAAGCTGCTCTATCTCGCCCAGCGTCCCAGCAGGGGTGCGATCCACCTTTTCGGTGCTGATATCGTGACATTGCCGCGCGCACGACTGCCGGGCTTTCGCCGCCGGATCGGCGTGGTCTTTCAGGATTTCCGGCTTGTGCCGCACCTCTCCGCATTCGACAATATCGCGCTGCCGCTGCGCATCGCCGGCGTGTCCGATGCGCAGCTCCGTCCTCCCGTGGAGGAAATGCTGAACTGGGTGGGTCTCACCGATCGCGCGAGAGCGCTACCCGCAACGCTGTCCGGTGGAGAGCAGCAGCGCGTGGCGATTGCCCGCTCGGTTATTGGCCGGCCCGAACTGCTCGTTGCGGACGAACCAACCGGTAACGTCGATCAGGACATGGCGACCCGCCTCATCACGCTCTTCGAGGCGCTGAACAAGCTGGGCACAACGATTGTCGTCGCCACCCATGACCTCAATCTCCTCGGCAAGGTCTCGGGCGCGCAGATGCTCCGGCTGGACAAGGGCCGCCTTGCCGACCCCGCATCTATGCTGCGTCAACCTCTGCATCTGGACGGGATGAGCCGGCCATGATTTTGCGCGCGGGGACCGAAGGCGCGGACGCGCCTTTTTCCAACCGGCAGCTGCTGCCGGAAGGGCGGCTGACCGGTCCCATGCCCTGGGTCATCGCGGTGATGATGTTCCTCACCGTGCTCGCCACGGCCGGCGGCCTTTCGCTTCACGCCTCGGCCTCTGCGATCAATGCGGATGTGTCGGACCGGGTGACAATCCAGATTGCGGAGCCCGATCCGCTGGTGCGAGGGCAGGCCGTGCAACGAGTCGTTAGTCTCCTCCAGTTCAGCGGCGATGCCGGTGGCGTGACGGTCGTGCCCGAAGTGCAGCTGGAAGCACAGCTCGCGCCCTGGTTGGGTAGAGATCTCAAAATGGGCGATGTGCCGCTTCCCGCTCTGGTTGACCTTGATCTTGCCGTGCCGGAAGCGGGGCGGACCGCCCGGCTCGCCGAGCTGGACAAGCAGGTGCGCGCCATAAACGCGAATGCGCGGGTGGAGCCACATGCGACGTATCTGACCCCGCTCGCTCGGCTCGTCAGCGGCATTGGCTGGCTCGCCTTCGGGCTTGTTGCATTGATGGTCACGGCGACTGGCGCCGTCGTCGTGCTCGCGGCCCGTGGCGCTCATGCCATTCATCGCGGCACGATAGACATCATGCACATGCTCGGCGCCACGGATGCGCAGGTCGTCCGTCTCTTCCAGCAGCGCATGATGCTGGACGCGGCGTTCGGCGCCGTGCTTGGCTTCACGTGCGCGGTGGTCGTCATCCTGGTGGTTGGGCGCAGTGTCGCGGCCGTCATGTCGGACCTTGTTCAGTCAGCCGGCCTGCCTGTGTGGAGTTGGCTCGTCCTACCGCTGCTGCCGGTCGCGGGGGTCGCCGTTGCCTGGATCTCAGCGCGCATCACATTGCAGCGCGCTTTGGAACATTCCCTGTGATCAGCCGGCTCATCGGCTGGCTGTTCATCCTGTGGACGGCAGGGTTTGCGTGGTTCGCGATCCTGTTGCCGCGCCCGGTCGCCGATGGAAAGACCGATGCGATTGTCGTACTCACCGGGTCGGCCGGCCGGATAGACCGGGGGGTGGCCTTGCTGCGACGTGGGGAAGCGAAGCAGCTCTTCATCAGTGGGGTGGACCGGGACGTGAAGCGCAGGGAACTTGCCAAGCTCTATGCGATACCGAACGATCTGATGAACTGCTGCGTCACGCTCGGCCGTGAGGCCGTTGACACCCGATCGAACGCTATCGAGACAAGCGCCTGGATCGCGAAGCGCGGCTATACGTCCATTCGCCTCATAACGGCGGACTGGCATATGCGCCGCGCACGTTACGAGCTGGCCCAGCAGATCAAGGGATCGGTACGGATCGTGCCGGACGCGGTGCGCAGCCAGCCAAGCCTGCGCGTGCTGCTGCGGGAATATCATAAATATGTCCTGCGTCGGGCAGTGGGGCTGGCGGGGCTGTGAGCGGCGTGATGCGTTCATCGAAAGCGCAGCGGGAGAGTGTCGCCGCCCGGGCCGTGGCAGCAGTGCGGACTCTGGTTTTCACGCTCCTTTTCTTTTCTATCTCCGCTATACTCAGCATGCTCGCGCTGCTGGTCTGGCCGCTCGGCGTTCGGGCGGTTGGGGCAGTCGCCACGGTCTGGGCGTGGCAGCATCGTATCCTCTCTCGCATCATTCTGGGTCAGAGAATCGTCGTCGAAGGAGCCATGCCCGCGGATGTCTGCTTCATCGCGTGCAAGCACGAGGCCATGTTCGAGACGGTCGACGCGCTTTGCCTCTTCGACCGGCCGGTCATTGCGGCCAAGCGGGAGCTTCTCGCCATTCCGTTCTGGGGATGGGTCGCGGCGCGCTACGGTGTCATCCCGGTAGATCGCGACGGAGGCGCAAAAGCGCTGCGAGCTGTGTGTTCTCTCGCGAAGGCGGCGATGGGCAAGGGGCGCGTTTTCATCTTTTACCCTGAGGGGACGCGCGTGCGTCCCGGCGAGGCACCGCCTCTCAAGGCCGGCTTTGCCGGACTCTATGCCGTGCTGCGCGTGCCGGTCGTGCCTGTCGCTATTGATAGCGGCAACTGTAACCCTCGGGGGCGGCGCCTGCGGTTTCCCGGCACGATCACATATCGCATCGGGGAACCTGTGCCGCCCGGTTTGCCGCGCGCGGAAGCCGAAGCGCGGGTTTACACCGCGATCAACGCCCTTAATACGATGCGCTGACCGTCAGTCGACGAACGCCCGCTCAATCACGTAGCGGCCAGGACTGTTGTTCGAACCCTCGTCGAAGCCGAGTGAGTCGAGCAGCGCGGCGGTTTCCTTGATCATTTCCATGGAACCGCAAAGCATGATGCGGTCCGTCTCCGGATTGAGGAAAGCGTCACCGGAAAGCGGCGGATGGAACATCCGCCCGCTCTCGATGAGCGCGCCGATCCGGCCGGTGGTGTGAAATTCCTCCCGGGTCACGGTGGGAATATAGTGGAACTGGAGCAGCGCCTGATCCGCCACCAGCGGATCGCCTGCCAGTTGGGCGAGCAACTCGTCCTTATAGGCAAGGTCGCTTACACGCCGCACGGAATGGACGATGATGACCTGGCCGAAGCGGTCGTATATCTCCGGGTCGCGCGCGAGGCTGAGGAACGGAGCAAGGCCTGTGCCGGTGGAAAACATGAAGAGCCGCGAGCCGCCGAGTAGCGCATCCGCGACGAGTGTGCCCGTCGGCTTCTTGCCAAGATAAAGCTGATCGTCCGGCTGGATCAGCTGCAGGCGGGAAGTGAGCGGCCCATCCGGCACCTTGATCGAGAGGAACTCCAGTTCCTCCGCCCATGCCGGACTCGCGATCGAGTATGCGCGCATGAGCGGGCGGCTTTCGCCAGGGAGCCCGATCATGACGAACTCGCCCGAACGGAAGCGGAAACTTGGAGGACGGTCGACCGCGAAGCTGAAGAGATGCTCGTTCCAGTGGCGCACCCATTTGACCCCTACGGTCTGAAAGGCGCTGTGCTCTGGAATGAGCAAGGGTGCGCGGGTGATCACATTCATCAACGTCTTCCTGTATCCGTGTCCGCCATGGCGATCGCAACGAAATCGACTGCCTGCGCAAGGGATGAAACAGCATCCTCCTGCACGAGCCCCGCCGAGACGCGGCGCAGCCGGTCCAGTGGGCCGGCCCTCGCGACCTCGAAAAGAGCGAGAATCCGCGCCTCGTCGTCTGTCACGCGCGCCAAGTCAAGTGAGCCAAAACGCAGGTGGCCGATAGCCGCGCTATCAAGCGTCGTCATGATAAGGCAAAAATCGTCTAACGCGACACTCATGCCGTTGTGGCTGAACGCGTAAGTGAGCGCTTCGCACAGACAGCTTTCGCGGCGCGCGGCCACAACCCATGCTCGCATTGAGGCGATAAGAAAGCGTTCCTTTGGGCTTAGCGCGCCGAGGGGCCGATCAAGATACGCGTACATAAGACACCGCTATTGCGAACTAGTCGCAATAGCGGGCTTGGGCCTCATGTCAAATTCCGGTAGAGCCCGAGATGAAAAAGTCGCGTGAAATCAAGTCAAATGTGCCGTCTGGCGAACAGTCGAACTGCTGTGTGGAACATCCTGCCGACAAGGGGCGTTATCCAGCGCACCAACTCGGGACGGACGGGTAACCATGTGGGCAGGGGCTCCATGAGCCCGATCCGATCAGTTAGGAAAGGAACGGTCATGGGTTTGATCATCTGGCTTATCGTCGGTGGCGTTGTTGGCTGGCTCGCAAGCCTCATCATGCGGACCGACGCTCAGCAGGGCATTTTGCTGAACATTGTTGTGGGTATTGTCGGCGCATTCCTGGGCGGCCTCGTCTTCTCTGGCGGCACGATCAACCAGGCGCCGCTTAACCTGACGGCGTTTCTCGTGTCGCTGGTCGGCGCGGTGATTCTCCTCGCGATCGTCAACCTCGTTCGGCGCGGCTCGATTCGATAAGATTGAGTGTGGCGGCAGTGTCGCCACACTAAAATATTTCGACGAACGACATGGCCAATCGGCCATCAGCGGCCCGGTGTCTTGAGCACCGGGCCGTTTCTGTTCAGGGACCGCTGGCTTGAAGCGCAATCAGGCGATTCTCGTGGTTTCCCTTCGCGCCATTTGGACAGGGCGCTGGCAATGATTCCGAGAGAAGACGCCCTGCTTGAAAGCGATGCCGGATGATGCTTGCCGTAGGTGACTTATTCGGATAATACAGTATCGATCGATTAACGAAACAATGCGCGCGGCGCGGGGCTGATGACGATGAATTACGAGACGCAGTTGAAGGGCGACGAGTTCCGGTCCGCCGATTTCGAGGCGGGGGACGAGGCCCTTGCCCGTCGCAAGCGGATGATCCTGATCGTGGCGGGCGCTGCCATCGTGGTTCTCGCCTTCGTTGCCTTCAAGCTGTTCGGCGGGGGTGCCGACAATTCAGCTGCAGGAACAGGCGACCAACAGGCCCAGACCGTCACTGTCGCAATCGCCCGGCCGCAGGATGTGACGGACATGGTCAACGCCACCGGCTCGATCGGCGCCATTCGCGACATGCCGGTGGGCGTGGTCGGCGAGGGTGGACGTGTTCTTTCGGTGCGTGCCGAGGCCGGTGAATGGGTGACCAAGGGCGAAACGCTTGTCGTGATCGAGCGTTCGGTACAGGCTCAAGAAATTGCCGGACTCACGGCTCAGGTGGAGGTCGCCCGCGCCGACGCGCGCCTCGCGCAGTCCAATCTCGATCGGGCCAAGGCGCTGGTGGCCAACGGCTTCGTGTCCAAGGCGCAGATCGATCAGCTCAGCGCCACGCGTGACGCGGCGAACGCCCGCACCAATGTCGCGGTCGCTACGCTCAATCAGGCGCGTGCCCGCGTCGGCCGGCTGGACGTTCGCGCGCCTGCTTCAGGTCTTGTGCTCACCCGGTCGGTAGAAGCCGGCCAGATCGTTCAGAGCGGCACGGTGCTGTTCCGCGTTGCCGAGGGCGGCCGGTTGGAGGCGCAGGCTCGCCTGGACGAAGGCGCGCTGGCGAACATCCGCGTCGGCACCCGCGCGACCGTCACGCCTGCCGGTTCGCCGAAAAGCTTCGAGGGGAAGGTCTGGCAGATTTCTCCAGTGATCGACGCGCAATCGCGGCTCGGCATAGCGCGCATCGAACTGCCCTATAATCAGGCGCTGCGTCCCGGCGGTTTCGCCACGGTGCAGATCTCGGCGGGCGACACCAATTCGCCCGTGCTGCCGGAGAGCGCAATCCAGTCGGATACGCAGGGTAGCTACGTCTATATTGTCGATGACAAGAACAAGGTGCAGCGCCGTGCGATCAAGACGGGATCGGTCACAGCCAGCGGCGTACCGGTCGTTTCCGGCCTGGCCGGTCAGGAGAAGGTCGTGCTTTTCGCGGCAGGCTTCCTCAATCCGGGTGAGGTTGTGAAGGTCAAGATCCAGCAGCCAGGCGCGGCGCGTTGAGCGAGATGGCAAGAGGCAGCATCCGATGAGTTTCCGCAACATTTCGGCATGGTCGATCATGAACCCCGTGGTTCCGATCGTCCTCTTCCTCGGGCTCACGCTCGCCGGGCTCATTTCGTTCGCGCGGATGCAGGTCCAGAACGATCCGGACATCGAGTTCCCGGTCGTCATCGCGACTGTCGCGCAGCCGGGCGCCGCACCGACCGAGATCGAGACGCAGATCACCAACAAGGTGGAATCGGCCGTGCGCACGATCAATGGCGTGCGCACGATTCAGTCGACCACTCAGGAAGGGTCGAGCACGGTCGTCGTCGAGTTCCAGATCGGCGAGGACGTCAACCAGGCCGTCAATGAGGTCAAGAACGCGATCGACCAGATCCGCAGCGATCTTCCTGACGGCATCCTTGAACCGCAGGTCATCAAGCAGGCGACGTCGAGCGAGCCGATCGCCTATTTCGCCGTCACTGCCTCGGACATGACGATCGAGCAGTTGAGCTGGTTCGTGGACGACACGGTCGCCAAGCGGCTACTCTCCGTGAGCGGCATGGCTTCAGTGACGCGCAACGGTGGCGTCGATCGGGAGATCCGCGTCATTCTGGATCCTGCGCGGATGCAAGCGCTTGGCGTCACGGCCAGCCAGGTCAATAACACGCTGCGCCAGACGAACCTCAATGCCGCCGGCGGCCGCGCCGAGCTGGGTGCTACCCGGCAGTCCGTGCGTGTGCTGGGCAATGCCGAAGATGCCTATGACCTCTCGCAGACCCAGATTTCGCTGGGCGACGGGCGGGCCGTGAAGCTGGCCGATGTTGCCACTGTGACCGATGGTTATGGCGAGCTCACGCGCATTTCCAAGATCAAGGGCAAGCAGGTTGTCAATTTCTCGATTGCACGCGCGCGCGGCGCGTCGGACGTTTCGGTGTTCGATGACGCCATGGAGCGCATGAAGGAAATCGAGAAGGAAAACCCGGGCGTCAAGTTCCTCACGCTGTTTAACAGCGTCCAATATACCAAGGACCAGTATCACAGCTCGATCTCGGCGATGATCGAAGGCGCGGTGCTGGCCGTGGTCGTGGTGTTCATCTTCCTGCGGGACTGGCGCGCCACGGTCATTTCCGCTCTCGCTATTCCGCTCTCGGCAATACCGACCTTCTGGGTCATGGATCTCATGGGCTTCACGCTCAATTCCATGTCTTTGCTGGCGTTGGGTCTGGTCGCCGGTGTGCTCGTCGATGACGCGATCGTGGAGATCGAGAACATCGTCCGGCATATGCGCATGGGCAAGTCGGCCTATCAGGCTGCGATCGACGCGGCAGACGAGATCGGGCTGGCCGTGGTGGCGACGACGTTCTCTATCGTTGCGGTGTTCTTGCCGGTTGGTCTGATGCCTGGCATCGCCGGCCAGTTCTTCAAGAATTTCGGCCTCACCGTCGTCGTGTCCGTGCTGATGAGCCTTGCCATTGCGCGCATGGTGACGCCGATGATCGCGGCCTATTTCCTCAAGCCCCATGGCCATGCGGATCATGGCGGCGGACCGCTGATGGACCGCTATATGAAGATATTGCGCTGGTCGCTCGGCCACCGCCGCTGGATGATGCTGCTGGGCGCGCTGTCCTTCGCCTTCACCATTCTCCTGTTTATCGTCATACCCAAGGAGTTCTTCCCGGTTACGAACCAGGATTTCAGCCGCATCAATATCGAGATGGTGCCTGGCACGACGATCCAGCAGACCGATGCGGTGGCCGACCGCGTGGCGGCAATTATCGAGAAGGAGCAGGAGCCGCTTACTGTCGTCACGACAGCGCGGGAGGGCAATGGCCGTCTTCTCATTACCCTGCGTCCCGATCGGTCGCGTACGTCGATCGAGTTCGAGCGTGACCTCGCGCCGCGTCTTGCCGCGATTCCCGATGCACGCGTCACTTTCCTTGCTCAGCAGGGCGGCGGCGGCACCGGGCGCGATATCTCGATCATGCTCTCGGGTTCCGATCCGGTTCAGCTGGAGAAAGCGGCCAACACGCTCGTCGAGCAGATGAAGGGCTTGAAGACGGTCGTCGCGCCGCGCCTCGCGGCGGACATGCAGCGGCCGGAGTTGATCATCAAACCGCGTCTGGATCTCGCCGCGCAACTGGGGGTCACGACATCATCGCTTAGCCAGGCGATCCGCATCGCGACGCAAGGCGAAATCACCCAGAACACGGCGAAATTCTCGCTGTCTGACCGGCAGATTCCGATCCGCGTGATGCTGCCCGAGGCGTCGCGCCGCGACCTCTCGACCATCCAGAATCTCCCGGTGCCCACCACATTGGGCGGATCCGTGCCGCTGAGCCGGGTGGCCGAGATCAGCTTCGGCGCTGGGCCAACCACGATCCAGCGCTATAATCAGAGCCGCCGCATATTCGTGGGCGCTGATCTCGCGCGGGGCGTCGTCAAGGGCACGGCGGACGCCGAGATCAAAGCACTGCCAATCATGCGCAATCTGCCTACTGGCGTCACCAACGCTCCCGTGGGTCAGGATGAATGGCAAGCGGAGATGATGAGCAACTTTGCCATTGCTCTTGCTGCCGGCGTACTGCTCGTCTTCGCAGTGCTGGTGCTGCTCTACAAGCGGTTCATGTCGCCACTTGTGAACATGGGCTCGTTGTTGCTGGCCCCGCTTGGGGGTCTGCTCGCACTGCTTGTCATCGGTCAGGCGATGTCGCTCCCGGTGTTCATCGGCATTCTCATGCTCTTCGGCATTGTCGCAAAGAACTCCATCCTGCTCATCGATTTCGCGATCGAGGAGATGCAGCGTGGCGTGCCCAAGTTCGAGGCGATCATGGAAGCGGGCCACAAACGCGCGCAGCCGATCATCATGACGACGGTCGCCATGACGGCCGGCATGATCCCCACGGCCATCTCGCTTACGGGCGATGGCGCATGGCGCGCTCCGATGGGCACTGTGGTGATCGGCGGTCTCATCCTCTCGACCATGCTCACGCTCCTCATTGTGCCGGCCGGCTTCAGTCTGGCGGATGGACTGGAGAAGCGGCTCGGCCCGTGGCTGCGCAAGCGGCTGCTGACTTATGATGGGACGGAGCACGGTCCGACGACCCCGGCGCAACACCCGGCGGAGTAACATTTGGCGCCCACGCTGCTCGTGATGGGCGGCGTGGGCTCTTGCCAAGCGTCCTGTTCGCGACCATCTCAGTCCGGATGACGAGAACCCAGCTCTGATGGCCCGGCTCGGGCCTGTTCAGGGAGGCGCGCGCCGGATGCGGATCGTCGCGACCGGCCTGCTTGTGATCATGGCGTGCCTGTATCTTGCGACGCGCTGGGCCGAGCCTCTTCATCCTGCCGTTGGTTTCCTGCGGGCCTTTGCGGAGGCCGCGATGGTCGGCGGTCTTGCGGACTGGTTCGCCGTGACGGCGCTTTTTCGCCATCCCATGGGCTTGCCGATCCCGCATACGGCCATCATTCCACGCAACAAGGACAGGATCGGCGAGGCGCTGGCTCTTTTCCTGCGGGACAATTTTCTTACCCCCGCCGTGGTGGCGCGGCGAATGGGCCGGCTGGACGTGGCTGGCGCGGCCGGTCGCCTGCTTGCCGCCCCTTCCGTGGGTGACCAGCGTGTGCGGAGCGGCGCCTCCCGCATGATTGCGGACGTGCTCGACGCATTGGGCGACGAACGGCTGGGCGGCATGATCAAGGGGGCGTTGGTGCAGCGCATCGGCGCGCTCAATCTTGGTCCCATGCTGGGGCAGGCACTGGAAGCCGCGATGCGAGACGGACGGCATGCTCCGGTGATGGACGCCTTCATCAAATGGGCGGCCCGCACGTTGGAGGCCAATGCGCCGCTCATTCATAACATGGTGCATGAGCGGGCCGGCACGATCATGCGCTGGACCGGTCTTGATGAGAAACTGGCTGGCGCGATTGTCAACGGCCTTGACAAGCTGCTTCAGGAGGCTGCGGAGGACCCTGATCATGCCCTGCGCCTGAAAGCGGAGGAGGGGCTGGCGAAACTCGCTTGGGATCTTCAGCACGATGAGGAGATGAAAGCGCGGGTAGAGCGGGTGCGCGATGAACTGATCGCAAACGCCGCCATGCAGCGCTGGATGGATGGCCTGTGGCAGCAGTTGCGTACGGGCATGCTCAAGGCCGCGCGCGACCCCAACGCAGCGTTGGCCGGGCGCCTTGGCGAACTCTCACGCCAGCTGGGGCAGACGCTGCAGGATGATCCGCGCCTTGCTACGCTGGTCAACCGCTTCTCCCGCCGGATCGTGGCGGGCACGGCGGCGCGCTATGGCGGCGGCATCGTCAAGCTGGTGAGCGAGACTGTACGGGGCTGGGATGCCGGCACCGTAACCGATCGGCTGGAGCAGGCCGTGGGTCGGGATCTTCAGTATATCCGCATCAATGGCACGCTGGTGGGCGGCCTTGTCGGTGTCACGCTCCACACGATCGATGTGATGATCGGATAGGAAATCCGCTTTCCTATTTACCCTTTTTCCAGGCAGGCAGGTCAGCCCTCGCATCTAAGCAATCGCGCCGTCCCAGGACGCGATTTTTTGCTTCAAGGACTATAACCTTTAGAACCTTTCGACTGATCTACATGAGATCAGCCGCAGATGTTTTTTTAGCCGTCGCTGGCGCGCTCGATGTCGGCACCCACGGCCTGCAGCTTTTCCTCCAGCCGCTCATAGCCGCGGTCGAGATGGTAGACGCGGTTGACCTGCGTCTCGCCCTGCGCCGCCAACCCGGCGAGCACCAGGCTCATCGATGCGCGAAGGTCCGTGGCCATCACGGGCGCACCAGTGAGCCCGGAGACGCCCCGCACCACGGCGGTGCGGCCGTTGACGGTGATATCCGCACCCATGCGCGCCAGCTCGGGCACGTGCATGTAGCGGTTCTCGAAGATCGTCTCGGTGAGCACGCTTACGCCGTCCGCCAGCGTCAGCATCGCCATGAACTGCGCCTGCATGTCCGTGGGGAAGGCGGGGAAGGGCGCTGTTGAAAGGGTCAGCGGCTTGAGGCGGCCATCGGCGGCAACGCGGATGCTGCCGCGCTTCTCCTCGATATGGACCCCTGCCTCGCGCAGCCCGGCAAGGATGGCGTGCATGTCCTCCGCGCTGGCGCCGACCAGCTCAAGGTCTCCGCCCGTAATCGCTGCGGCGCAGGCATAGCTGCCTGCCTCGATCCGGTCGGGCATGACGGCATAGGTGGCGCCGTGCAGGCGCGGCTTGCCGTGGACGATCAGAGTATCGGTGCCGATGCCCTCGATCTCCGCACCCATTGCGACGAGCAGCCGGCAGAGATCGACAATCTCGGGCTCGCGTGCGGCGTTCTCAAGGCGGCTGACGCCATTGGCCAGAACCGCCGCCATCAGCGCGTTCTCGGTCGCGCCCACGGAGACGACGGGGAAGCTGTAATTGCCACCCGGCAAGCCGCCGTCCGGCGCGCTCGCCTTCACATAGCCAGCGGTGATCTCGATGATTGCGCCGAACGCTTCCAGCGCCTTCAAGTGCAGGTCGATCGGGCGGTTGCCGATCGCGCAGCCGCCTGGCAGCGAAACTGTTGCCTCACCAGCGCGGGCGAGCAGAGGGCCGAGCACCAGGATCGACGCGCGCATCTTGCGCACGATGTCATAAGGCGCGACGGTTGAGGTCACACGTCCCGCCCGCAGCGTCATCACCCGGCCAAAATCCTCGGGCCGTGCGCCCTCGATCATCGTTGAGACGCCCAGCTGATTCAGCAGATGGCCGAAGCTGTCCACATCGGCGAGGCGAGGCAAGTTGCGCAGCGTTACCGGCTCGTCGGTCAGAAGAGCGCAGGGGAGCAGCGTGAGCGCGGCGTTCTTGGCGCCGGACACGGGAAGCTTGCCGGAAAGCGGCTTGCCGCCGCGGATGATGATGCGATCCATTGTCGAGCGTCATAGCTCTTCCCGTGCGAGGTGCAAGCGGGCGGCGATAACGGATCGCCGCAGATAATATCGCTTCCGTCCTGATCCAGTTTAGTGCGCGCTTTTCACATGAAGCCAAAAGCGATGGTCGAGCGTTCTGATCGGGAAACGATCTGTGCTGGCGGGTGGAAAGATAGGGATAACAGGTGACGAAAAGTTGTTTCGCTGCGCGTATTGGTAAGCATTTGCGGCTGACACCTGCCGAGGAACGCGCATTGGAGAGGCTGGAGGAAAATCCGCGGCCCGTTCGGCGCGGCCAGGTCATTCAGCGCGAACATGAAATTGTGAAAGAGCTGTTCGTGCTCGCGCGCGGGCGGCTGATGAGCTACGTCATTTTGCCTGACGGTCAGCGGCAGATATTGCGCGTTCATTTCCCCGGCGATTTCGTGGGCGCAGCGAGCACGGTTTACGGCCGGGCGCCGGAATCACTGGTAGCCGTGACGGATGGCGAGGTTTGCCCCTTCGACAAACATGCCCTGCGCGAACTTCTCCAGGAGCACCCCCGCGTTGCTGCACTCATGTTCGTTATATCGCAGACGGAGCGCGTGTCGCTGAACGACCGACTGGCTTCAGTGGGGCGCTCATCCGCGAAATCCCGTCTCGCAGCCTTCCTTCTCGATATGTTCGACCGGCTTCGGCTCATGGACGAGAAGCTGGTGGACCGATTCGATCTGCGGCTGACGCAGGAGGAGATCGGCGATGCGCTTGGCCTGACGTCGGTCCACGTCAATCGCATGTTCCGCCAGCTTGAGGAGGAAGGGCTGATCAGCCGCGAGAACGGAGCGATCATCATCCGCGAGGAGCAGCAGCTTCGGCAGGCGGGGCACTATGTGAACCGCTATCGCGAGCTCGATATCGACTGGTTCCCCAACGGTTGAGGCTGTTGGGCTCGATCAGGCGAGCAATTCCACATCCCAATAAAGCCAGTCGTGCCAGCTCTCATGCAGGTAATTGGGAGGGAAGCCACGCCCATAGTCGAGAAGTTGCCAGCTTGTCGGGCGGATGGGATGCTCGCGAAGCTTCATGCCTGCCTCACGCGGCGTCCGACCGCCTTTTTTGAGATTGCAGGGTGCACAGGCGGTCGCCACATTTTCCCAGGTGGTGCGGCCGCCGGCTCGGCGCGGCACTACATGATCGAAGGTCAGATCGCTCGGCGATCCGCAATACTGGCAAGCGAAGCGATCCCGCAGGAAGAGATTGAACCGGGTGAAAGCGGGGTATTCGCTCGGTTTGACATATTGCTTGAGCGCGATGACCGATGGAATCTTCATCTCGAAGCTGGGTGAATGCACCTCCCGCTCGTAGCTTGCGATGATGTCCACCCGATCCAAAAAAACCGCCTTGATGGCGGTTTGCCAGGGCCAGAGGCTCAGGGGATAATAAGAAAGGGGCGTGTAGTCCGCGTTCAATACCAGCGCCGGACAGTTTTCGGGGTGCCGTATTCGTTCGGGATGGTACATGACGCCGGTTCGTCCCCCATTTTTGTGCCCCGCTCATAACCAGGGAAGCGTGACGCCCATATGACAGCACTTCTCGTGACTCCGCGTCAAGCGCTTGTGTAAGAATGGTGCAGGCGACGCGACATGTGGTGACGCGCTTCGCGCCGAGCCCTACCGGCAGGCTGCATATTGGCCATGGCTGGTCCGCTCTCATGGCGTGTGACGCTGCCCGTGAGAGCAACGGAACCTTCCGCCTGCGGATCGAGGACATTGACGGCACGAGGAGCCGCCTCGAGCATATCGACGGCATATTGGAAGATCTCACCTGGCTGGGGATTGGTTGGGCGGGCGAGCCCGTCATCCAGTCCACCCGCGTATCGGCTCATCGGGCCGCGCTCGATCGACTGATCGGAGAGGGTCTGGCCTACCCCTGCTTCTGCACACGAGCGGACATCCTCGCCCAGATCGCGGCAAGCGGTTCGGCGCCACACGGCCCGGAGGGTATGATCTATCCCGGCACTTGTCGCGAGATGAATCTGGAGGAACGGCATCGCCGGCTGGAAGAGGGTCAGGCCCATGCCTGGCGGCTGGACATAGCGCAGAGCGTGGCGCGCGCAGGTGCCTTGCGCTGGCACGACGAAAGGCAGGGCTGGATCGACGCGGAGCCAAGCGCAGCCGGCGACATTGTGCTCTCGCGCAAGGACGCGCCGGGAAGCTACCATCTGTGCGTCACTTTGGACGATGCCAAAATGGGCGTCACGCTCGTCGTGCGGGGGCGGGATCTCTTTGAGGCCACCCACGTCCACCGTCTGCTGCAGGCACTGCTCGATCTGCCGACGCCTGCCTATCGGCACCACGCGCTTCTTGTCGATGCAGAAGGGCGCCGCCTTGCCAAGCGCGATGCTGGCCTAACCCTCTTTGCTCTGCGCGCCGAAGGGCGCTCGGGCACCGAACTGGCCGGAGACCTGCGCGCTGGGCGGTTCCCGCTTGGCATCAGGGTCGCCTGACCTTACATCATGGGTAACTAAAGGAGAGTCCCCATGGGCAATGTATTGCTCGTCATTCTGCTGATCCTCGCCATGGGCGCCACTCTCTACGCACTGGTGCGCGGCATCGTGACATTCCTCAAGACGACCGAGGAAGAGCTCAAGAACGGCACCAATGGACCGAGCCCGTCCAGCCTCAAGCAAAACAAGATGATGATGATGCGCATCACTTTTCAGGCGGCGGCTGTGCTCATCGTGGCGCTTATCCTGTTGATGAACAGCGGCAAGTAGGCGCCAGCCGCCTTGGTGCGCCTCAATCGCATTTATACCCGCACGGGCGACGATGGCACCACCGGACTCGTGGATGGAAGCCGTGCGTCGAAGGACAGCGCCCGCCTGGTCGCGATTGGCGAAGTCGATGAAGCGAATAGTGCGATAGGAATTGCGATTGCTGCGCTGAACGACGCAGATGAGGTCGCCGAACTATTGCGACGGGTGCAGAATGATCTGTTCGATCTTGGTGCCGACATCGCAACCCCGGGCGATGATTTTACTCCCTCCGATTTGGTGCTGCGAATTGTCGCGGGGCAAGTGACGCATCTTGAGGATGCGATAGACCGGTTCAACGCCAATCTGGAGCCCTTACGAAGCTTCATTCTGCCGGGCGGAACGATCGCGGGTGCCCATGTCCACCTGGCGCGGGCTATTGCCCGCCGCGCGGAGCGCGCGCTCGTGAGTGCGGGTTGGGAAGTTTCCATCAATCCAAATGCGGCGGCCTATCTTAACCGATTGTCGGACCTGCTGTTCGTCCTTGCCCGGTGGCTCAACCGGGCTGACGGAGACATATTGTGGGTGCCGGGCGGCGGCCGCTGAGGCTAGCTAAGGGCAGCGCACCCGGCGCACATCGTCGATCAGCAGTTCGTCCTTGTCGGTCAGTTTGAGGGACGACCAGCGAGACCAGCTCTCGCCTTCGCCGGTATAATCGGCGGAAAGAGTGAGCGCGTTCGGACCGGTTTCCCGCACTGCTTTCACCCGACCCTCGCTTTCGTAGAACAGGAGACGGTCGGCACTGATCGTGACGCCCATGGTATCGCGGCGATCGTCGCAGCTCTTGCGGTTGGTCCGCCATTGCCCCCAGAATCGCGGCGGGATCTGACCGTCGCTGGCAGTCTCGGCAGGGGCGGGTGCCTCCCCGCCCGCTTCGTTCCTCGGCTGTTCCACATTCGGCAAGTCTTCGTCGATTTCCGAGACGACACCATTCTCTGAAGATGTGTTGCGTGCGGAGTTATCCGGCTTACCGGAACAGCCGACCAGCAGCACGACCGCAAAAACAGAAAGCCAATTCGCCCGCTTAACCATTCACAACCGTTCCGCCGTTGGGATGCAGCACCTGACCGGACATGTAGCTGCTATCCTCGCAGGCGAGAAAGAGAAAAGAGGGCGCCACTTCGTTGGGCTGGCCGGGCCGGCCCATGGGCGTGTCCTCGCCGAAATGGGCGAGTTTCTCAGGAGATGCGCCACCGCAGGGATTGAGCGGGGTCCAGATTGGTCCCGGCGCGACAGCGTTCACGCGAATGCCATCGGCTACGAGATTCTCCGACAGTGAACGGGTAAATGCCGTAATCGCGCCTTTCGTACTGGCGTAGTCGAGCAGTTCCGCGCTGCCTTGGTACATGGTGATGCTGGTGCAATTGATGATGGCGGACCCGGCCTTGAGATGCGGCCGCGCGGCTTGCGTCAGGAAGAACATGCCGAAGATGTTGGTCTGGAAGGTCCGGCGCAGCTGTTCCTCGGTAATGTCGCGGATATCCTTGTCGGGGTGCTGCTCGCCGGCATTGTTGACCAGAATGTCCAGCCGGCCGAACTCGTCGATCACTTGAGAGACTGTGTCGTCGCAGAACGCCCGATCTCCGACATCGCCGGCAATGGTTATCGCGCGGCGCCCCTCGGCCATCACGATGCGCTTTGTTTGCTGGGCGTCATCATGCTCGCACAGATAGAGGATCGCGATGTCCGCGCCTTCCCGTGCGTAGAGCGCGGCCACGGCGCGCCCGATGCCACTATCCGCCCCCGTGATAAGCGCCACTTTGCCGGTCAGGCGGCCCGATCCCGGATAGCGAGGCCGCCAGTCGGGCTTGTCCTTCATTGCGGCCTCGTGCCCCGGCAGACTGTCTTCATGGATCATGTCAGTGAAATTCTCGCGGGTCATGCGGGCCTCCTGTTGTGGCATGTTCAGGGAAACCCCTGCTGACATGAAGTGTTGCACGGCTTCACCGGCCATTTGCTCGGCCCGGCGCACATGATATGGCCCCGCCACGAAGGAGCATGATGTGAACGACCTGACCCAGACGCCGGAAATGCTGATTGCAACAATGGGCGCGCGCGCCCGGCAGGCGGCGACGATCGTGGCGCAGGCTTCGACGGCACAAAAGGCGGAAGCGCTTAAAGCGGCTGCCGCGGCGATTCGTATCGCGTCGGCTGAGATCATCCGGGCCAACCGTGCCGACATGGAACGGGGTGCAGCCAACGGACTGTCGGCTGCGATGCTCGACCGGCTGAAGCTCGACGAAGCGCGAGTGGCAGCAATCGCGGATGCCGTGGCAAGCGTAGCGGATCTGCCGGATCCAGTCGGTCAGGTGATCGACCGCAGCGAGCGACCCAATGGCCTGAAGCTGGAGCGCGTGCGCGTTCCGCTCGGCGTGATCGGCATCATCTATGAAAGCCGTCCCAATGTGACCGCCGACGCTGCTGCGCTGGGTCTTGCGTCGGGCAATGCCGTTATCCTGCGTGGCGGATCGGAAGCGATCGAGAGCAATCGCGCGCTTCACGCCGCCATGGCTGCGGGCATTGAGGCTGCGGGCCTCCCCGCCGGCGCCGTACAACTGGTCCCCACGACGGATCGGGCCGCCGTAGGCGCCATGCTACGCGCAAATGAGTTTATTGACATCATCGTGCCGCGCGGTGGCAAAAGTCTGGTGGCGCGGGTTCAGGAGGAAGCGCGGGTGCCGGTGCTCGCTCACCTTGATGGCATCTGCCACACTTATGTTCATGCCGCAGCGGACCCTGCGATGGCCAAGGCGATCGTGCTCAATGCCAAGATGCGGCGCACGGGTATTTGCGGATCGATGGAAACGCTGCTCATCGACAGCGCCTATGCGGATCCCGCTGACCTCGTGACCATGCTGCTTGATGCGCGTTGCGACGTGCGAGGGGACAAGGACATTGCAGCGCTCGACCAGCGCGTCGAAGCGGTGAGCGAGAGCGACTGGGGCACGGAATATCTCGACGCTATTGTGTCGGCGCGCATGGTTGATAGCGTGGACGAGGCGCTAGAGCACATAGCCCAACATGGCAGCCACCATACTGATGCGATTGTTACTGAGGATGCCGGCACGGCCGAGCACTTCCTCAATGCGTGCGACAGCGCGATCGTCATGTGGAACGCGTCCAGCCAGTTTGCCGATGGCGGCGAGTTCGGCCTTGGCGCGGAGATCGGGATTTCCACCGGGCGGATGCACGCACGCGGGCCGGTGGCGCTGGAAGGGCTGACCACATACAAGTGGCTGGTCCGTGGCACGGGTCAGACACGTCCCTAAGATCCATCTCTAAAAAGGCAGGGCGAAAAATGATGCGGCAATCAAGCAAGAGACTTTGCCTGTGGGCACGTCTCGGTATGTCGGGGTTTGCACTGGGCCTTTCGTCGTGCGTTCCCCCGCCAGCCGCGCCGCCCCCGCCTGTTGCTCCCGCGCCTGTGCCGGCCCCCGCACCGGTTGCTCCTCCGCCTGCGCCGGCTGCATGGGAGGAGGCGCCAGTGACGCCGGGCAACTGGACCTACGCGAAGAGCGCATCGGGGAGCAGCGCCACCTTCGGCTCAGCATCGGCTGGAAACCCGCTTTCTCTGCGCTGCGAGACGGCGACACGACGGGTGACGATCTCACGATCCGGCAGCGCGGTGGGAGCACCCGTGCTTGTTATTCGCACAACATTCGGGGCCGTCTCCTGGCCCGCGACGGCCGCCGCTGGTTCCCAGCCACGGCTGGAGACTACGCGGCCCGCGGGTGATCCCGTGTTCGACCAGATGGCGTTTTCACGCGGACGCTTCGCGATCGAGGGGGGCGGACTGCCGCGCATCATCGCGCCAGCGTGGGCCGAAGTGGCGCGCGTCATAGAGGATTGCCGGAGTTGATTTAGGGGTTTCCGGGCCACACGCAGGCCGGTTTGTGCGGACGCGAAAGTATGATTCCAAAAAAGATAATTACAAGTCTTGATCGTATGCCTCTCCTGATTCACATTCAGGGTGTCACCGGCGAAACGGCTTCCAGCCCAACCGGTACGCAGGCTTCAACATAGCGAAAGGAGGTGATCCGATGTCTCATGGTTCAGTAGTGAGGTCGGTCAAGTCCGTTCGGGGAACCCATAGCTGCTAAGGCTTGGGTCGCGCGAAACTCGCCTTTGGGTGAGTTGACGTAGCGAAAAGACCCCGGGGGCGGCACTTCCGGCCGCTGACCATGCACGATGGGCCGTGTGGAGCGTCATGCTCCCACGGCCCCTCTCGTTTTGGGCTTTCGTGAATGAAAGCAGCGCCCGAGTCTCGGCGCCGCTTAGTCGATCTGCGTATCGACCTCGTGATAGAGGATTTCATTGCGGATGCGGATGGCCCGGCCGGAAAGTCGGGTCTCCTGGATGAACGTCGCGAAGCCAGCGCCGATCGACAGCATCGACCCCATGAACAGCAGTGCGATGACGGTTCCAAGATTGACGTCCGCCAGATTGGACGCGAACAGCAGCACGACGACCGCGCAGATCAGCAGTGCAGAGAGCACCGTGAAGAAGATCGCCATGTTTACGATGCCGATCCGTCGGTCGAGAATGCGAATCTCGGCGATCAGCCGCTCGTGCTCCGCGCCGATCGACGCGGGCACGAGTTTCTCGATGACGCGCGCACGGTCGATCACGCGTGCCAGCCGGCTGGCGCAGACGTTGAGGAAGCCCGCGATGCCTGCGAGCAAGAACACCGGCGCAACAGCAAGCTGAATCGTATGGGCAACAAGGCTGACTTCAGGCGTGGCGAGCGCCTGCAGTTCGTTCATGCCGCGCCCTTATCCGCAGGCGTGTTGATGCCCATCGATTGCAGGTAGCGCTTCACGTTCCGCGCCGCCTGCCTCAGGCGCTGTTCGTTCTCAACCATCGCAATGCGAACGAAACCTTCGCCGTCCTCACCATATCCAACGCCTGCCGCGACCGCGACCTTCGCATGGGTGAGCAACTGCTTGGAGAATTCGAGGCTGCCCATATCCTTGAGCGCCGGTGGAAGCGGCGCCCAGCAGAACATCGATGCCTTGGACGGGGGGATGTCCCATCCGGCGCGGCCGAAGCTCTCCACCAGCACATCACGGCGCTTGTGGTAGAGCTGGCGGTTCTTCTCCACGATGTCCTGCGGGCCGTTGAGCGCCGCACAGGCTGCCGCCTGAATAGGGGTGAAGGCCCCATAGTCGAGATAGCTCTTCACGCGCGTAAGCGCGGCGATGAGCTGCTTGTTGCCCACCGCAAACCCCATGCGCCATCCGGCCATGGAGTACGTCTTGGACATCGAGGTGAACTCGATTGCCACGTCCTTTGCGCCCGGCACCTGCAGGATAGACGGCGTTGGGTTGCCGTCAAAATAGAGCTCGGAATAGGCAAGGTCGGAGATGACCCACACCTTATTCTCCTTCGCCCACGCGACGAGCCGCTCATAGAAAGCAAGGTCCACCGTCTCTGCGGTCGGGTTGGAGGGGTAGTTGACAATCAGGATGCTTGGGCGCGGCACAGTGAAGTGCATCGCCCGCTCGAGAGCGCGGAAATAATTCTCGTCCGGCGTCGTGGGCACCGAGCGGATCGTCGCACCCGCGATGATGAAGCCGAAGGTGTGGATCGGGTAGGACGGGTTCGGCGCCAGCACCACGTCGCCCGGCGCGGTGATCGCGGTGGCGAGGCTGGAGAGGCCTTCCTTCGATCCCATGGTGACGACGACTTCCGTCTCGGGGTCGAGATCGACACCGAAGCGGCGGGCGTAATAATTAGCCTGTGCCCTGCGGAGGCCAGGAATACCCTTGGACTGCGAATAGCCGTGCGCGCCCGGCTTCTGCGCCACTTCCACCAGCTTGTCGATGACATGAGCGGGGGGAGGGAGATCCGGGTTGCCCATGCCGAGATCGATAATGTCCTCGCCTCCCGCGCGCGCCGCTGCCCGCATCGCATTCACTTCGGCGATGACATAGGGCGGCAGTCGCTTGATGCGGTAGAACTCTTCGGACATTTTGACCTTCACAACCTCCATAAAACGCGCGCGGCGGACACTCCGCCGCCCTTGCGTGCCTTGGCATATATACCGCGCCCATTCGCGGTGCTACGCAAAAGCAACGACGAGGATTGAGGATCGATGAACGCCAAGGCTCCACTTGCCCCTTCTCCGCTCGACCAGATGCAGCACTGGACCCGGATCATGGGCCATATGCAGCAGCTCATCATGGAGCGTAGCAGCGCGTTCGTCGCGCCGGCCAGCGCGCCCAAGCTACCATCCCTGGCTCTCAATATGGAGCGCCTTGTCGAGATCCAGGCGCAGGCCGCCAGTGACGGCATTGCGATCTGGCAGCGTTTCCTTGCCAATTCGGCCGGCGCCGCTTCCGAAGCGGAGGGAGCGGTTCCTCGCAGGTCGGATCGACGCTTTTCGGACGCGCGCTGGCACGAGCATCCGGTTTATGACCTCATCCGTCAGACCTATTTCCTGATGTCCGACACGTTGATGGGACTGGCCGATAGCGTCGATGGTCTGGATGGCCGCGAGAAGGAGAAGCTACGTTTCATCACGCGTAGCCTGATCGATGCCGCGAGCCCGACCAATTTTCCGCTGACTAATCCGCAAGTGATCGACCGGACGATCGAGACCAACGGTGAAAACCTGCTTGCCGGCCTCGAGCATATGTTGAACGATCTGGAACGCGGACAGCTCACGCACACGGACGGTTCGGGGTTCGAACTCGGCGTCAACGTGGCGACGACGCCCGGCAAGGTGATACACGAGACCCCGCTCTATCAGCTTATCCAGTATGAGCCGACGACCGAGAAGGTGCTGGAGACGCCGCTCGTCATCTTCCCGCCGTGGATCAACCGCTTTTATATTCTCGACCTTTCGCCGCAGAAGAGCTTCGTGCGCTGGGCAGTCGATCAGGGCATCACCGTGTTCATGGTCTCCTGGAAATCGGCTGACGCGTCGATGAGCGGGATCGGGTGGGACGACTATGTGCTGCGCGGCCAGATCGATGCGATCGACACCGTGCGTGATCTGCTCGAGGTGCCGAGCGTCCATACGATCGGCTATTGCGTGGCGGGCACGACGCTCGCGATGACACTCGCCTATCTTGCCGCGCGGGGCGAGGCAGAAAAGATCGCGAGCGCGACCTTCCTGACGGCGCAGGTGGATTTCTCGGCCGCAGGCGACCTGTCGCTGTTCGTCGATGACGATCAGCTCGCCATGCTGGAAAGTCTCGTGACCGACGGCTTTCTGGATGGGCGCTATATGGCCGCGACGTTCAATCTTTTGCGCGGCAATGACCTCATCTGGTCCTATGTCGTGAACAATTATCTGCTCGGGCAGGATTATCCGCCGTTCGACCTGCTGTTCTGGAACGGTGACACGACCAACCTCCCGGCGATGTGGCATCGCAGCTATCTTTCGCAGTTGTATCGGGACAATCTGCTGGTGAAGCCCGGTCAGATCATGGTTGCCGGTGTGCCGATCGACCTCTCCGTGGTTCAAACCCCCGCTTATGTGCAGGCCGGCGTGGAAGATCATATCGCGCCCGCACACAGCGTCTGGCGCATCAAAGACCATTTCTCCGGTCCGTTGCGGTTCGTGCTGGCGGGCTCGGGACACATCGCAGGCGTGGTCAACCCGCCGGCGAGCGGCAAGTATCAGTACTGGACCGGCGACGCGGCCGTGAACACCCTCGAAGCGTTTCGTGAAAAAGCGGTCGAGAACAAGGGCAGCTGGTGGCCGGACTGGTTCGCGTGGGTCGAAGCGCTCGACGACAGCCGCGTTTCCGCAAAGAAGGCCCGCAAGCCCGGCAAGGGTAAGCTCGCGGCGATCGAGGATGCGCCCGGACGCTATGTGCGGGAGCGATAGGTTAGCTACACTTCTCCTTAATCCTTGATGATATAGCTCGGCCGTGACTTTTTGTTGCACTGCATCATTTGAGGGTTGCAATCCTCGCTCCATTTGCTATGTTGCAGTGCAGCAAAAAGGAGGACGGCATGGTAACGCCGCCCAAAAGGCAGCGACCGGCGGCTCCGCGCAGTCCGGTCAGGGCAAGAGGCGCAAAAGCGCCTGTTGCCGTCGTAGTAGAGGATCGCAAACCGGGCGTCACTGAATTTACCGCCACGGTCGCGACCAGTGATATGGGTGCCGACGCTCTGGATAAGGCGTCGCAGACTGAAGGAGCGATAGTGATGACCGACGCGATGGAAACCGCGAAGAATTATGCCGAAGAAGCCAAGACTCGCTTCCAGGGCGCTTTCTCGGAATTCAATGACAAGACGAAGCTGGCTGTCGAGAAGTCGAGCCGGGCTTTCGAAGAGCTGAGCGAGCTTGCCAAGGGCAATCTCGAGGCGCTCGTGGAATCCGGTCAGATCGCCGCCAAGGGTGTCGAGACGCTGGGCCAGGACGCTGCCGAATATGGCCGCAAGTCGTTCGAGAAGACCAGCACCACGCTTCGTAGCTTCGCGGCCGTCAAGTCGCCGGCAGAATTCTTTCAGCTGCAGACCGAGCTGCTGAGCTCGATGTTCGATACGATGGCTTCCGAGAGCGCCCGGTCGAGCGAGACCATGCTGAAGCTGGCGGGCGATATCGCCAAGCCGATCAGCAACCGCGTGTCGGTGGTTTCGGACAAGATCAAGTCGCTCGCCGCCTGATCGCGGCAAGCGCCAATCACGAATAATTTCGTGGGAACGGGCGGTTCGCTTTTGGCGGGCCGCCCGTATTACGTTCAGGAATTGCAGGCTCTTTGGCCTCGGCCCCTTGCCTTGAGGCACTTGAGTGCCATATTCTCCCCATCACCATGAGCGGAATCGGTTGCAGCGCTATTGTGCCGTCCATGGCGGGACGGAAGGACGAGGAGGGACCTGGTGGTCCCGGCCTTGGCATTGCCACGCGCACACGCGCCCGCACCAAGAAGCCGTCTCCCTATAAAGTGCTGATGCTCAATGACGATTACACGCCGATGGAATTCGTCGTGGATGTCCTTCAGCGCTTTTTCCGCATGGACATGGAGGAGGCGACACGCGTGATGCTCCACGTGCATCAGCGCGGTGTCGGCGTGTGCGGCGTGTTCAGCTATGAAGTTGCCGAGACCAAGGTCAATCAGGTGATGGACTATGCCCGGCAGAACCAGCACCCGCTCCAGTGCACTTTGGAAAACGCCTGATTTGAGGATTGCGTAACTAAGGCAGGCGGATCGGCAGCGGTCTGCCGTCGCTGAGCGCTTGACCCCCTTGCTGTTGCGGTGCAGCATCCGGGCATGGCAGAGTCTCGACCCGTTATCACCCAGAATCCGGACATCCGCTATCTCGGGCGGCTTCTGGGCGATGTCATTCGCATTTATGGCGGTGAGCGGCTCTATCGTCAGACGGAGTATATCCGGTCCGCCTCGGTTGACCGCGCGCGGGGCGTCGCGTCCGCGGAGGGCGTCGATAGTGGCCTCTCTGCGCTGACACTCGATGATACCCTCGCATTCGTGCGTGGTTTCATGCTTTTTTCGATGCTGGCGAACCTCGCCGAGGATCGGCAGGGCATTGCTGCCGAGCCGGGTGCGGATATTGCCAGCGCGGTCAGCCGGCTGGAGCGGCATGGCCTCAAGCATGAAGCGATACTGGACCTGCTAAGCCGCGCGCTTGTGGTGCCCGTGCTCACGGCTCACCCCACCGAAGTGCGCCGCAAGAGCATGATTGACCATCGCAACGTGATCGCGGAGCTCATGATGCTGCGTGATCTGGGCCGGCTGGAAACGGAGCAGGGTGAGCCGATCGACGAGGCGATCAGCCGCCAGATCGCCCTGCTCTGGCAGACCCGACCGCTGCGTCGCGAGCGCCTGTTCGTGCAGGACGAGATCGACAACGCGCTCTCCTACTTCCGCGATATTTTCATGCCCGTGCTCCCGAGTCTCTATGCGCGGTGGGACCGGGTTCTGGGCGAACGGGTGCCAGCCTTTCTTCGGCTTGGAACCTGGATTGGCGGTGACCGGGACGGAAATCCGTTCGTTCAAGCCGATCAGTTACGCATGGCGGTTGGCCGGGCGAGTGCCGCCGTGCTGCGCTTCTATCTGGATTCGGTGCATGAACTGGGCGCGCAGCTTTCCATTTCCAGCGAACTCGCAGCCGTGCCGTCCGGTGTCCGGGAACTGGCTGCCGCGAGCGGTGATGACAGTCCCAGCCGACGGGACGAGCCCTATCGCCGGGCGCTGAGCGGCATTTATGCGCGGCTTGCGGCGACCTATCAAGCGATCGTAGGCGCGGCGGCGCCCCGTCCGTCTTCGCTCAAGGGCGAGCCTTATGTCAATGCGGAGGCCCTCCGGGATGACCTTTCCACGCTCGGGCGCGGTCTTGCGATGGATGGCAATGGCACGCTGGCGAGCGGCGGCGGTATTGCCCGACTCATTCGTGCGGTCGACATATTCGGCTTTCACCTCACTGTCCTCGATATGCGCCAGAACAGCGCTGTGCATGAGCGCGTCGTTGCCGAACTGCTGAAAGTTGCCGGTGTCGAGGAAGACTATGAGGCGCTGGACGAAGCTGCGCGAGTAGCGCTGCTCCGCCGCGAACTCGCCAATGATCGGCCGCTTGGTACGCGCTTCTCCGACTATAGCGAAGAGACGACGACGGAACTCGCCATTGTCGAGGCTGCGGCCGAGGCGCACCGCCGTTATGGCCCGGCGTGCATCACACACTATATTATTTCCAAGGCGGAAAGCGTCTCGGACATGTTGGAGGTGCACATCCTCCTGAAGGAAGCTGGCCTCTGGCGGGCGGCCAAAGGGGATGAGCCGCCCCACGCGCCGATCATGTCTATTCCTCTCTTCGAGACGATTGCTGACCTCGAACGGGCGCCGGACATCATGTCCGCCTATTTCGCGTTGCCGGAGATCGGGGCGCTCGCCCGGTCGCGCGGTCATCAGGAAGTGATGATTGGCTATTCCGACTCTAACAAGGACGGCGGCTATCTTACTTCCACATGGAGCCTGCACGAGGCCAGCAAGGCGCTGTCGCCCGTCTTTGCCGAGGCAGGTGTCGCCATGCAGCTCTTTCATGGTCGCGGTGGCGCGGTGGGTCGCGGTGGCGGGTCGTCATTCCAGGCGATCCAGGCTCAGCCAGCCGGCACCGTGCAGGGCCGCATCCGCATTACCGAGCAGGGTGAGATGATCGCCGCCAAATATGGCACGCCGGAAAGCGCGCGGGTCAATCTGGAAGCAATGACCAGTGCCGCGCTGCTTGCCAGCATGGAGCCGGAGCAGCTGTCTCCGGCGGACAGCGCGCGCTTCGCGGAGGCGATGAGCCGCATATCGGCGGACGCGTTCAAGGCCTACCGCGCTCTCGTTTACGAGACGGAGGGCTTTCGCGAGTTTTTCCGCCAATTGACACCTATTCAGGAAATATCGGGCCTCAAGATCGGCTCGCGCCCTGCCAGTCGCACCAAGTCCAGCCGCATCGAGGATCTGCGCGCCATTCCCTGGGTGTTTAGCTGGGCGCAGGCGCGGGTGATGCTGCCGGGCTGGTATGGCGTGGGTCACGCCCTTGCCGGCTTTAAGGATCAGGCCCTGCTGGCCGAAATGGCGCAGGCTTGGCCTTTCTTCAAATCGGCGCTGGGCAATATGGAGATGGTGCTCGCCAAATCGGACCTCGGCATTGCCGAGCATTATCTCCCGCTGGTCGAGGATCAAGCGCTGGGTAAGGCGCTGTTTGGACGCATCCGTGAGGGCTGGGACATGGCGTATGACAGCCTGCTCGGCGTCACCGGCCAGACCAGCCTGCTTCAAAAGAACTCGACGCTCGACACGTCGATCCGCCTGCGCCTGCCCTATATCGAACCGCTAAACCTGCTGCAGGTGGAACTGCTCAAGCGGCACCGCGCCGGGGAGGACGATCCCCGCATCCGCGAAGGCATCGAGCTTTCGATCAACGCGATCGCGACGGCGCTGCGTAACTCGGGGTGAGGCTCAAAGGCGGTTTTGGTGTCCCGGATTAAATCCGTCTCTGGCATCTCAAGCGGTGCTCATACTGCTATTCTGCCCAGATATAGCGGACAATCGCCATCGAGAACGCAAAGGCAAAAGCATAGCCAAAGCGGTCGAGCATGACCAAGGTTTGCCCCTTTTTTTCGCGCCGGCCTCCGATGAACATCATGAGCGTACCCACTGCCATAGGAGTAGCAAGAAGGTTGATCCTACGGAGCGTGAGATCGGAAATTGGCGATTGGGGCATGATGAGAAGGCTAATTGTACCAGCGATCGTTCCCCATATTAGGAAACCGATCGTAGAAAGGATTGGATTCCTCGGTCTTTTGAGGGTGTCTCCGAAGCTGCGAAGACCAAGTTCAGCCAGGGCTTCGAACATAAATTGAAGGATGAGCTCTCCCAGGAACTGGACGATGATCTCAAATATGAATTCCATCCGCTGTCGCCCCCAACGACGTAGTGCCATTAGCCTACAGACCTAGGCGCCCCGTTATCAACGCTGCTTCGGGCAGTTTTCACGCCATATCCAAAACATTGTCCGTTCCGTTCTAATTGCGGCACCGGATACATTCGCCGTTCATCGCGATAAGCGGAAGAAACATCATGCCTAGGCCGCTTCCACGCACAGTTTCCCAGCTCGCAGCGCTTCTGCTGCTCGCGGTCGGCGGCGTGCAGGCTCACGCCCAATCCCCCGATCAGGCCGATACGCAAAATGGCGATGTCCAGCAGGCCGAAGCCGCGCCGGTTACGCCATCCTACGCGCTAACCGAGGACGAGAAGGCAGGGCGGCGGACGATCGATGTAGTCGTCTATGGCGACGACGCCTGCCCGACCACGGACGACGGCACGATTATTGTCTGCGCGCGGCGACCCGAACAGGAGCGCTTCCGCATTCCCAAGGGGCTACGCGACAAGGAGAAGGAAGAGGCTGCACACGCCGCCCCCGCTGAGCAGGGCTGGGGGAGCCGCGCGATGGCGACCGAGGCGTCGGGACGCGCTTTCCTGCCCAATAGTTGCTCCCCCATCGGTAGCAACGGCTCGACGGGCTGCACGCAGGCGATGCTGCAGCAATGGTATGCGGAGATGCGGAAAGCGGGGAAACTGGGGCCGATCTTCGGCAAGTAGCCGGGGAGCTTTTTTCGCCCGGACACGTTCCTTCTCGGACAACCGAAGACAGGAGCCGCACAACATGGCTGACGCCGCAATATTCGAAGCGCTCATCAAGGATCACGATCTTCACCGTACGCTTCTGGCGAAAATCGCGGACAGCGAGGCGGACGAAGAACGCAAAGCGCTTTTCGAGCAATTCCGGGTCGAAGTGACAGCCCACGCCGCCGCGGAAGAAGAAAGCCTTTATGCTACGATGCTGGCGAAGCCCGATCTGCGCGAAGAAGCGCAGCACAGCGTCGCGGAGCATAAGGAAATTGAAGATTTCCTGAAGGAATTGGGCGATCTCGACATCGGCAAGGAGGCTTGGGAGGCGACCTTCAAGCATATGATGAAGCGCTACCTTCATCATATTGACGAAGAGGAAGAAGAGATGTTCCCCACAGCTGAGGACGGCTTGTCTGGCGCGGAGGAAAAGCGCCTCGCAGGCGTCTTCAAGCGGCGTAAGCCTGCCGAACTCAGGCAAGCGAAGTCCGACGCCTGATCGTCAGATAAGGCCCAGCCGGGCGAGGTCGCTCGCGATCTCGGCTGGAAGGGTATCGCCAGCCTCCGTGCCCGTGGCGTCAGCAGGTGCATCGGCCTGGCTCAGATAGCGCCACCCCTGATGGGCGCGGCGTGGGCGGGGTACCACGGCGATGAGCTTTGGCTCCAGCCTTATCCAGTGTTTGCCATCAGGCTTCTCGCCGAAGCCGATGATTGGGCTGCGGCCAACGATCATGTGTTGATGAATCCAGTAAAGCGATCCGCAGGCCAATTCCGCCTCACGCTTGGGCAGATATCGGGTGGTCAGCCGCGCTTCCCCTTCGCTCCCGTGACTCTCCAGCCAATCGCGCAGACTGTCCGCGCTTTCCGCGCGGAACGCGATCTTGGTAAGGTGAAGCGGCATTGCGAGGAGGCTCAGCCTGCCAAGCCAGCGGCCGTCGCAAGGCCGAGAAAGGCGAGAAAGCCCATCGAGTCCGTGATCATCGTCACGAAGATGGATGAGGCGACCGCCGGGTCGATATTGAAACGGTCAAAAACCAGCGGCACGGCGACGCCTGCAAGTCCGGCCGTCACGATGTTGGTCATCATTGCGGCGGCGATCACGCCGCCGAGCGCCGGATTCTGGAAAACGAGCGAGACTCCGATGCCGAGTACCAGCGCCACGGTTCCTCCATTGAGCAAGGCCACACGCAATTCCCTCGTGATCGTACGGCGCGTGTTGGTGCCGGTGATCTGGTTCGTGGCGAGCGCGCGCACGGTCACGGCCATCGTCTGGCTACCAGCATTACCGCCTACCCCGGCCACGATCGGCATGAGCGTAGCCAGAGCGACCATTTTCTGGATTGTGCCCTCGAAAATGCCGATAATCGTGCTCGCGAGCAGCGCGGTCATCAGGTTGGAAAGCAGCCAGCGAACCCGGGCCTTGTAGCTCTCCACCACTGGCTCGTTGATGTCGCCCTCACCGCCCGCACCGGACAGTCGGAGGATATCCTCGCCTGCTTCTTCCTGAATGATGTGGACGACGTCGTCGACCGTGATCATGCCAACGAGCCGACCGGACTGATCGACGACCGCTGCCGAGATCAGCGCATATTTCTGGAAGCGCAGTGCCACCTCTTCCTGGTCCATATCGACCGGGATCAGGGTCTGCTCGCGCTTCATCAGGTCGGAGACGGCGATACCGCGTGGGCAGCGCAGCACCCAGCTCAGCTGGCAAGTGCCGATCGGCCGGTGGCCCGCATCGACGATGAAGATTTCCCAGAAGTCGGACGTCAGATCGCTGGAGTCCCGCAGAAAGTCAATCACCTGACCGACCGACCAATGTTCGGGCACCGCGACCAGATCCCGCTGCATGAGGCGCCCGGCGGACTCCTCAGGGTATGAAAGTGCGCTCTCGATCGCGGCGCGATCCTCAGGGTCGAGTGCCTCGAGAACGGCCTGCTGATCGTCTTCGTCGAGATCCTCGATGATGGCGACAGCATCATCGGTGTCGAGCTCGGCCGCGAGGTCCGCGAGTTGCTGCGGTTCCAGCGCATCGACCACTGTGTCGCGCACATAGTCGTTGAGTTCGGAGAGCACTTCGGCACTGACCAGCGATCCCAGCGCGGCAGCCATTGCCGCCCGCCGGTCCTCAGGCGCCAGCTCGATAAGGTCAGCGATGTCCGCAGGATGCAGCGGGGTCACGAGCACGCGCGCGGCTTCGTTGTCGCCGGATTCGATGGCGTTTAGGACAGCCGTGACGAAGTCCGGCTTCAGCCGGTCATCCTCGTCGAGCCGGGTGTTGTCTCCGGCTTCGCTGGTCGTCAGCGTATCGGGCTCGAAATCCTGGACAGGATAGGGGGTGTCGTGTTCAGCCATCGCTGGTCCCCGTTCCCGTCATCAAGTGCCCTCGTCATACCGTCCCCTTTCGCGCATGCGAAAACCAAAGGCAAGAGGGGCGCTGAAGCGTACGCAGGCCGGTCTGACATTGACGCTGGCCAACCGGACGCCTACCTCGCGCCCTCGCCCTCCTCCCGGCAGCACAGAAAGGCAAGGCCATGGCCGACGACACCCTCACATTCACTCTGGACAGCGGCGGTGACGTCGTCATCAAGCTTCGGCCTGATCTGGCGCCCGGTCATGTTGAGCGCATCACGCAGCTTGCCAAGGACGGCTTCTACGATGGCGTTGTGTTCCATCGGGTTATCCCGGGCTTTATGGCCCAGGGTGGTGATCCGACCGGCACGGGCATGGGTGGTTCCGATCTTCCCGACCTCAAGGCGGAGTTCAATGCCCAGCCGCACGTGCGCGGCGTCTGCTCCATGGCCCGTTCGAGCAATCCGAACAGCGCCAACAGCCAGTTCTTCATCTGCTTTGACGATGCCACCTTCCTTGACCGGCAATATACCGCATGGGGCGAAGTCACGTCCGGCATGGAATTTGTCGATGCGCTGCCCAAGGGCGAGCCGCCCGCAAAGCCCGGCAAGATTGTCAAGGCGACCGTCAACTAAGACGAACGAACATAATTTGCCTGAAACATGACATAAAGATGAACCGCAGATGAAGTGAGGCATCCCCTCGCTCAGCTAAAGTCATCTGCGGTTCAGAAAACGTTGCCATTATGCATCGGATTTCAACATGAATTTCTTAATTCATGTGTGTTCAGGAACCGTTGTGCGTGATTGGTCTTTTTGACTTTGCGCGGATCGCTTAGGGGGTCCAGCAACGGTGTCCAAAACCGTTCTAGAATTCACTATAAAAGGCTAATCATCATGAAGAAGATCGTTCTCGCCGCGACCGCGGCTCTCATTTTCGCGCCTATCGCAGCGCACGCGCAGGACGATGCTGCCCCACGCAAGATTGAGCCCTATGTGGGTGTGCTGGGCGGTTTCCATGACTTCGACAACGAGAGCTTCAACGGTGGTCCGCCGGCTGGCTATCGTGGCTATCTCGTCGAAGGCGTCGCTGGCGTAAATGCCAACATCGGCGGCCCGATCGTGCTCGGTGTCGAAGGTCAGGTGGCCAAGGGCTTCTCCAAGGACATCGACTGGGAGTATGGCGCTGCTGGTCGTATTGGCCTCCGCGCTGGCAAGGACAGCCTGTTCTTCGCCAAGGTCGGTTATCAGTGGACCAACTTCGCCGCCCTCGGCCCGGATAGCCGCGACTATCACGGCACGGTCTACGGCGCTGGTGTGGAACTCTCCGCTGCTGACATGGGCTTGAGCGAGAACCGTTCGAACCTGCGTCTGCGCTTCCAGGCCGACACGCGTGGCGATTTCCACTCGGTTCGCCCGATGGCTGGTATCGTCGCCAAGTTCTGATCGGCGATCAAAGCAAAACAGAAGGGCGGTGGGAGATTACTCCCGCCGCCCTTTTTTATTAATTCCGGGTCGTAGTGAAATTATTTGGTAGGCGGCTTGGCGCTAGCCTCTTCGGCTTTCACCTGCGCTTCGATCGCAGCTGACTCCGCGTCGAGATCGCCCAGCCGCTTCTCGCGCTCCTTTGCAACAGCGGCGGTCCAGCTTTCCGAGCCGAGATAGGCCTTGCGTTCCTCGCGGGCCTTCGCGGTCATCTGCTGGGTACATCCCGTAAAGCCACCGCCGCCGATCGGCGTGCAACTGTCCGTGCCCGTGCGGCCGACATATTCGATCGACTTCGCACGGCTCGCCCAGCTCTGGACTTGTGGCGAATTAGGATCTGTCCGTAATTCCGTCGGGATCCGGTAACGATCACTATCGGGCAGTCGTGCGCAAACGACGATCTCGTCGCCCTGACTCTGCGGGCAGGGATCATCGCCATAAACGATGACCTGCGTCACTTTCTCAGCCGGGGGACCGGCTGGATTGGCCGGGCTCGCCTGCGCGAACGCCGCCGCCGGCATGAAGCCCAGCAGCAGGGCAGTAAAAGGCTTGGCGCAGCGCATCGGCTTCATCCTTGTTCAAATACGTGTCGAAAATGCGATAGCGGCCCGGCAGCCAAGGCGAACCAGACCGGAGAGCACGGGGTAGGCGGGCGCCCGTTCCGCCCCCGCCGCCAGTGCGGCATCGCGATGTTCGACTTCTTCAGCCTGAAAATCCACGATGGCCTCGCTCAGTTCCGGATCGGCATCACCACGCGCGTCCAATTGCTCGGAATAATGCCTGTCGATCTCGGTCTCGATGGCGGCGGTGCAGGCCATCGCTGCTTCCGGGCCAATGATTGCGCTTGCTGCGCCTAACGCAAAACCGGCGACGTGCCAGAAGGGCTGGAGAAGTGTCGGCCGAACCTGTCGGCGTGTCATCATGGCATTGAAATGGTCGAGGTGACAGTCTTCCTGTGCCGCCATGTGCTCGATCTGCCGTGCCATGGGATGGCGATCACCCAGGACCGCAAGCTGCCCGGCGTAGATGCGGGTCGCACCATATTCGCCAGCCTGATCCACGCGCAGCATGGCGGCGCGATCTGGACCGGCACGGCCAGGCCTCGGGGTGGGTGTGCTCATCATGCTGCCCTCCGCCTCAAGACCAAGACGAAAACCGCCAGCGCTGCGCTTAGCGAGAAAATGGCGTTGAAGCCGGCAAGCGAAACGCCCCCGAGCGTCCACTGGGGGACATCGCAGCGAACGAGCGGCGTGTTCATGATGCTTTCAAGCGAGATTCCGCCGCCGCTGGCCGCGCAGGTCGTCAGTCCCTCCCACCAGCCATATTCGACCCCTGCGTGAAATACGCCGATCGCACCCGAAGTCGCGAGGAAGAGCGCGGAAAGAAGCGTGAACACCGCGCTCATGCCGGGCGCGCGCCGGGCGGCAATGGCCCCCAAAGCCGCGACGATTGCAGCGATGTGGGGCCAGCGCTGCCAGTAGCACATTTCGCACGGGTGGAGGCCACCCAGATACTGAGAGCCTATCGCGCCCCAAAGCAGCGCATTGGGGGCGAGGATGGCAATAAGGCGGGCGAGTGAGAGGTTGGACATGATGTTGGGAAGGTGGACTTAGCGCTTGCCGCCGGTCGTCGCCGACCCGGCCATTTGCGTTGCTGGACCGAGACGCGCCATCGTCTGCAGCGCATAGTGCAGCTGATAATCCTCGACGCCCTGCTTCTTGAGGTCCTCGGCGGTTGCCGAGAAGCGGGGATCGGTCTTGGCGTCCTTCTCCAGATCTTTCGCGTCGAGCTTCGCCTCGTTGATGAGGTGGCGGCGCAGATCGCTCTCGCGATATTTGGGGCGCTTGGCATAATCGGGGTCGGAAAGCTGCGGCACGGCGATGTCCGGCTCGATCCCGCCTTCCTGCACGGAGCGGCCCGAGGGCGTGTAATAGCGCGCCGTGGTCAGGCGAAGCGCGGATTCCGGCGAGAGAGGCAGCAATGTCTGGACGCTGCCCTTGCCGAAGCTGCGCTCGCCCATCACGATCGCGCGGTGCTGGTCCTGAAGGGCGCCGGCCACGATCTCAGAGGCGGAGGCAGAACCCGAGTCGACCAGAACGATGATCGGCAGGCCCTTGGCCTCGTCTCCGGCGTGCGCGAAATAGCGCTGCGTGTCGCCACGCCCGCGGCCGCGCTGGGAGACGATCTCCCCCTTCTCGAGGAACAGGTCGGAGACGGACACGGCCTCGTCCAGCAGGCCCCCCGGATTGGACCGCAGGTCAAGAATATAGCCGGTCGGCCGGTGGCCGAGCGACTTGTTGATAGAACGCATCGCGAGTCGCACATCCGCGCCGGTATCGGCGGAGAAGCTGACGATATTGATGATGCCGATATTGTCTTTGACCTCCCACTTCACGGGCTTGAGGTCGATGATCGCGCGGGTCACGGAGACGTCAAATGGCTCGTCCCGGCCTTCGCGAGCGATCGTAAGCTTTACGGTTGTGCCCGGCTGACCGCGCATCTTGTCCACCGCCTCGTTGAGCGTGCCGCCAAAGATGAGCTTGCCGTCGATGTGGGTGATATAGTCGCCCGCCTTGATACCCGCGCGATAAGCCGGCGTATCCTCGGTTGGTGCGATCACCTTCACCACGCCGTCGTCCTGCGTAACGGAGAGGCCGAGGCCGCCATAATTGCCCTCTGTCTGGGTCCGCAGGCTCTGGAAGTCTGCGGTATCCAGATAGGAGCTATGCGGATCGAGGCTGTTGAGCATCCCTTCGATCGCGCCCTTGATGAGCGCGGCGTCGTCCACCTTGTCGACATAGTCAGCCCGCACGCGCTGGAACACATCCATGAACAGGTCGAGCTGCTTGAATGTCGCGCTTTCCGTTTCCGTCACCGCCGAAGTCGAAGCAGGCACCAGCGCGATCGCACCTACGAGGGCAATGGTGCGGAGCAGAGAGCGAGGGGCGGGACGATGCATCAAGTTTCCTTCGAGGGCTGCGGCTGGCTCAGCCCTGCCGCCATAGCATGTTCCCATGCTGGGGCGCAAAGCCTTGCCAGCGAGTGAACGACAATTGGAAGCGGCAACACATCACAGCAGAGATCCGATATCGATTGGGCGGTCCTGTCGCCGCAGTTCGATAGTGATGCGGGGGCGGCCCGGTCCAGCCGCGCCGATGGGATCACTCTGACGCACCTGATCGCCCACTGTCGCGCTCAGTTGCGCTGCGCCGGTGACCAGCGTTGTCCAGCCCCCGCCATGGTCCAAGATGACGATCTGGCCATAGCCCTTGAAAGGGCCTGAAAACACGATCCGGCCGGCAGCCGGAGCGACGATGGTGGCCTGCGCGGTCGTCGCGATGGTAAGGCCTTTTGCCCGGATTCCACTGGCGCTGAGTTCGCCAAAGCCGGTCACGACGTCGCCAACCACCGGCAAACGATAAGGGGGTGCCGCGTAGTCGCTGCGGGAGGCGACCTTCGTGTCCTCGACTGATGCGGGGAGCGATGCCAGCCCCGGCACTGCAGGGCGCAGACGGGGGCCGGGAAGAGAGGCCAGTTCGTCCCGCACTGTCGATGCGTCGCGCAGATCGGACATGAGGTCCGTGATGTCCCGCGCCCGCTCGCCCATCGCCAGCGCTCGCTCTGCTTCCATGTCCGCGCTCTGGTGCAAATTGCGGGAGGCGAGTCGGCGCTGCTGTTCGATCACCGCGAGTTCCTTTCGCCGTTCCGTCAGCGCGTCCCGGGTCCGTGAGAGGCCGAGCGCAGCCGCTTCCGCGCTGGCGCGCAATTCGGCGCTGCGCGCGAGTTCGGCACGTAGTCCTTTGGTGCGGGCCATCACCTCAGGCAAAATCCGTGTGAGGATGATGCGGCGGTGGACGGCGTCGGCCATGGAGCCGGGTTGCACAAGCGCCATCACTGGCGAGCGCCGGGCAATTTGCTGAAGGGCAGCGGTGAGGCGAACGATCGGCTCCTGCCGGGCGGCGAGCCGCCGGGTCTGCGCGCGCTGCATCCGGGCGATGATGGCGATGCGGACCTGACCGGCGCGGTAGTCGGCCTCCGCCTGCTGAATGCGGGCGGCGAGCGCTGCGGCGCGTTCGCGTGCCTTATCCGCGTCTGCCACTGCTTGCCGGGCGCGAGCCTCGTAGTTTTCGCTGCGCCGTCGGGCCTCATCGCCCTTCGCCCTCGCCCGTAGCAGGGCGGCCTGCTCCTGCGCGAGGCTCGTCCCGCCCGACTGCGCGCGCAGCACTGCCGGTAGCGCTGCCACCATCGCAAGGACGCAAGCGGAAAGGATGATCGGGAAGGGGCGCATCACGCGCCTAACCTTCGCGATGATAGGGATGGTTGGCAAGGATGCTGGTGGCGCGCCAGAGCTGCTCGGCGAGCATGGCGCGGGCCATCATGTGCGGCCATGTCATTGGGCCGAAGGCGAGGCGATGGGAGGCAGCCGCCCGTTCCGTATCCGAAAAGCCGTCCGCCGCGCCGATCAGGAAGCGACACTCGCGGATGCCGTCGTCCCGCCATTTGCCGAGGCGCTCGGCAAAGGCCATGGACGTCAACGTCTCGCCGCCCTCGTCGAGCATCATGATGATCGCCGGAGATGGCGGGGGAGGTGGCGCCTTGCCACCTTGGTCAGGCAGTTCGGTGAGCTTTGTCGGCCAGCCGATCCGCTTCATGTAACGGTCGAAAAGCTCGGCTTCCGGCGAGCGGCCAATGCGACCGCGCGCCACGATATGGAGCAGCACCGATTATCCTCTGCCGGTCTTGATCGGTACTGGGCTGCGCGTCAGGCTTCGCCAGCGGTGGGTGCGTCTGCGAAACCCCACATGCGCTCAAGATTGTAGAAGCTGCGCACTTCGGGCCGGAAAAGATGAACGATGACGTCACCGGCGTCGATCAGCACCCAGTCCGCAACAGGCAGGCCTTCCAGCCGCACATTGCGGCCGAACTTCTGCTTGACCCGCTCGGCAAGCTTGGTCGCCATTGCCGCGACCTGACGGGAGGAGCGACCGGACGCGATCACCATATGGTCCGCAATGCTACTCTTGCCGGCGAGCGGAATGGTCACGATTTCCTGCGCCTGATCGTCGTCAAGGCTGGCGAGGATGGCCTCATGCAGCGCGTCGGACAAAGGGTCGGCAGGCAGGGGAGCCGGGCCCGCATCATTGGCGGCGCGGCGGCTGGACTGGATCTGCATGTCGGGCAATGTCACTCCTGTGAAAGAATAGCGCGACCGGTGATACCATCGCGCGGGCGCGAATGGGAGAATGTCCGGTGCCATTGGGGTGCGGCCTGCCGCAGGGCGGTCGCGGATCGCGGATCGGGGCGAAAGCGCAGAAGCACGAGCGCCGGCAGTCTCCACTTCGTCCATTGTCGCGAATGGCGGGCGACCCGGACGAACGGTCGCAACCAGATCATGGCAGGGTTACCATGGGTGCGCGCATTATATCGCGGACGGGCGATCACGGCAATGGGCATGAGTCGCGTTATGTCCCGCCACTGTTTCCACTGATGGAACTGAAGCATATTGTCTCCGCCCATCAGCCAGATAAACCGGATATGCGGGTAGCGCCGCTGCAATGCGTCGAGCGTATCGACCGTGTAGCGCGTGCCCAGTTCATGTTCGATCGCGGTAACGCGGATCGGCGCGCGCCGCGCCTGTGCTCTTGCACTCATCACGCGCGCGGCGAGCGGTGCCATGCCAGCGCGCGGTTTGAGCGGATTGCCCGGCGAGACGAGCCACCAGACCTCGTCCAGTCCCAGCGCGTTCGCTGCGAAAAGCGAGATCGCGCGATGACCGCCATGGGCAGGGTTGAACGATCCGCCCAGCAGCCCAACGCGTCGTGCTGTGCCCATTGGATGCACCGCGCCTAACCCCTCGTGTCCCCGTCGATCTCGATCTCCCGGTCGAGCTCCGCCTCGACATCGGCATGTCTGGGATGAAGAGGTGCCAGTCGCAGGACGAGAAATCCGCAAATGGCGGAAATAAGGGAGCCGGCGAGAATGCCGATCTTGGCCTCCTCGACGAGTTCCGGCCGGGTCGGGAAGGCTAGGCCGCCAATGAACAGACTCATGGTGAAGCCGATGCCACACAAGAGCGCAAGGCCATGAATCTGCAGCCATGTCGCGCCGCGCGGCATAGCAGCGATCCCCATCTTTACGCAGAGCCAGATCGCGCCGAAAATACCGATCTGCTTGCCCAGAAAAAGACCCATGGCAATACCGAGCGGCAGGCGGTGAGCGAGGGCGCCCATGCCCTCCGGCCCGAGCGCGACGCCCGCGTTGGCGAATCCGAAGAGGGGCACGATCAGATAGGCGCTCCAGGGATGGAGCGCGTGTTCGAGCCGGTGAAGCGGGCTGTCTACAGCGTCCCGGGCACCGGGTGTAACGCGGATGGGAATGGCAAACGCAGCGACGACGCCAGCGATTGTCGCGTGGACGCCTGAAAGCAGCACGAAAAACCAGAGCGCAACCGCCGCAACGAGATAGGGCCAGATCCGGCGCACGCCGAGCTTGTTCATGGCCATCATGCCACCAAAGACCAGCGCTGCGGCCAGAAGCGCCGCGCCGCTGATGCCGGATGTGTACGCAAGGGCGATAATCGCGACCGCACCCATGTCATCGACGATGGCGATCGTGGTCAGCAGCAGCTTGAGCGAGAGAGGCGCCCGCTTGCCCAGGAGTGCCAGCACGCCGATCGCGAAGGCAATGTCCGTCGCGGCGGGGATGGCCCAACCTGCCGCCAGATCAAACCGCGATCGGGTCACGAGCAGAAACGCGACTGCGGGTACGATCATCCCGGCGAGCGCCGCGATCATCGGAAGAACCCGCTGGTTCCAGCTGGAAAGGCGTCCGTCCAGCCATTCCCGTTTTATCTCCAGTCCGACGACGAAGAAGAAAATCGCCATCAGTCCGTCGTTGATCCACAGATGGGGCGTCATTTCCCCGAGCTTGGCGGAGAGCATATGGCCCAGCGGCAAGTGGAGCAGATCATGATAATGGTGCTCTGCGCCCGGCACGCCGTTCACCAGAATGAGGGCGAGCGCCGAAGCCAGGATTAGCAGCGCCCCGCCGCCCGCCTCGCCGCGCAGGAACTGCCTCAGCACAGACGGTGCGTTTGACAGGCTCAGGCTGGTTTCGTGCGCTTTGGACATGACTCCGGTTAGGGGCGGCGGTCAGACAGGTCAAACGCAACCGAGGAAGTTCTTAACGCTCTTGCCCGAATCGTTTCGGTAGGCGCTATATCTCTGCGCGGCCCTTTCAAGAATCGCACCGGGGGGATCTGTGCTGACTTTTCTGGCGTTCGTTCGAGACGAATTGCTGCTGTTCGCCGCTGTCGGGCTGCTGGTTGGCGGCCTCGATGATTTACTTGTGGACCTGATCTACTTCGTTCGCCGTTTCTGGCGCCGCATTACGATATACAGCCGTTTCCCCAAGATGACGACGCAGGGCCTGCCGTCTGTAGGCAGTGTCGGCCCGGTCGCGGTGTTTGTGCCCGCATGGGATGAATCGGCGGTGATTGGCCAGATGGTGCGCGGGTGCATGAAAGCCTGGGCAGGAGAAGACGTGCATCTCTTCATTGGCGTTTATCCCAATGACAAGTCGACCATTGCCGCGATTGCGCAAGCCCTTTCCGAGGGCTGGAGCGACCATGTGACGGTGGTGATCAATGGCCGGTCAGGCCCAACGACCAAGGCGGATGCACTCAACTGCTGCTGGCGAGCGATGCTCCGCTGGGAAAAGGAGGAGAGGCGGCGGATGCGGGCGGTCGTCCTGCACGATGCCGAGGATGTGGTGCACCCGGATTCCATCCGGCTGATCGGCTGGCTCGCCGAGCGCTTCTCTCTCATACAATTGCCGGTGCTGCCGCTCGTGGCATCCGGCTCGCGCTGGATATCGGGCCATTATTGTGATGAGTTCGCGGAGGCGCACGGCAAGGCGCTGCTGGTCCGCGAGGCGCTGGGTGCTTCCATGCCATCGGCGGGAGTCGGATGCGGGTTCTCTCGTGGCGTGATGGGGGAAGTGGCTCGCCGTCGCGATGGCAATCCGTTTGATGAGTCGAGCCTCACGGAAGATTACGAGCTCGGTTTGCGCATCGCGGAAATGGGCGGCCGGGGGATTCTGGTGCGTATGCGCGATGCGCGGGGTGCGCTCATCGCCACCCAGGAATATTTCCCGGATACCTTGTCTGCGGCGGTCAAACAGAAGGCCCGCTGGACGGTCGGCATCGCCCTTGCCGGCTGGGATCGCCTTGGCTGGAGCGGGGGGCTGGGCGAGACCTGGATGCGCTTGCGAGATCGGCGGGCGACCCTTGCCGCTATCGTTCTGCTGACGGCCTACGCCGGAATGCTGCTGACAGCTGGGCTCTGGATGATCGAAGGCCTCGCCCTCATCTCGCTTCCGCCGCTCCCCTCCGCACTTACGTTTCTGCTCGGCCTGAACGCTGCGCTTCTCGTCTGGCGGCTTTCGGTTCGGGCTTGTTTCGTATGGGAGGCTTATGGCCCCGCTGAAGCGCTACGTTCCGTGCCCCGCACCTTTGTGGCGAATATCGTCCAGATGCTCGCGGCCCGCCGCGCGCTCGTCATCTACCTGCGTCATTTACGAGGCGAGAAGCTGGTTTGGGACAAGACTGCGCATCGCTTCCCCGATCAGGCGAAGGCGGCATGAGCTCCGCCCTGATCGCTCCCGTGCGAAGCGGCCGCCCACTGCGTTTCCTCTGGCAGATCTTCGGCGGATGGGCTGCATCCCGGCTTCTTCTCCTCATGTTGCCGCTGATATGGGCTCGGGCCGAGGGTGCACCGATGACCTTCGCCTCTATCCGGGCGGTGTTTCCCATATCCGAGGTTATGACGACGCCATTGGAAATGGGGCGCTTTGCCAAGGCTCAAATCAAGGACATAGGTTCCGCGATAGTTCCGTCACGCTCTTCCGATGCGCCGATACCCTCTCCCGCACAGGGGGGCGGCGCACTGCGGGGCGGTTTTCCGGGCAATATGCTCGCCTATAATTTCGGTTTTGTCGACGAGGCGCCAAGCTTCGGGCAGACTATGCTTGCGCGGTTCGCGCCCGGCACTCGGCGACAACCTGTTGAGACAGCCATTGCGGCCCAGCCGAGCGCGCAAAACCGTTGGCGCGGCTCAGCTTGGGTGCTGTGGCGCCCCGGCGATGGCAAGGCCGCAGCACCGGGGGGCAGCCAGCTCGGCGGCTCGCAGGCTGGCGCCAGGGTTGATTACGCAATCGGGCAGGTCGCGGGCGGCGACTTTGGTGCTTATGGCCGGTTGAGCGCAGCGATGGAAACTCCCTATGCCGGCGAGGGAGCGCTCGGCCTGGCGTGGCGGCCTTCGCAAAGCGTCCCTGCGACCCTCGCCGTGGAGCGGCGTCAGCGGCTGAGCGCCGGGGGACGCAGTGCGATGGCTGCCTACGTTGCCGGTGGTCTCAATCCCACCTCGCTCGGGCGAGGCGTGGAGCTGGAGGGGTATGGACAGGCCGGCATCGTCGGTTTTGCGAAGCCGGACGCCTTTGTTGACGGAAAGCTGAGCGTGACGCGCCAACTGACGCGAAAACAGGCGGCGCGAGACATCGCAGTCGGCGCGAGCCTGTCGGGTGGTGCGCAGCCCGGCGCATCCCGGCTCGATATCGGGCCGGAGTTGCGCGTTCGTTTGCCTGTGGGCAATGGCCGTGCGCGTCTCTCGGCCGAGTGGCGGGAGCGCGTTGCGGGGGATGTGCGGCCCGGTTCCGGTCCCACCTTCACGCTTATTGGCGAATTTTAGGGCTCTCGCCCTTTCCGGGCCTTTTTGCCGCCACGGAATGCGGGTAGGCGCGGACCATGGATATCTACCTGCCGATTGCAAACCTGCCGGTAAATGCGTTCATCATTGTGGCGCTGGGCGGGCTCGTCGGGCTGCTTTCTGGCATGTTCGGCGTGGGAGGCGGGTTCCTGACGACGCCGTTGCTTATTTTCTACGGTATTCCGCCCACGGTGGCGGCCGCTTCCGCTGCGACGCAGGTGACCGGCGCCAGCGTGTCCGGCGTGGTCACGCATCTTCAGCGCAAGACGGTGGACCTGGAGATGGGTGCCGTGATGGTCGTGGGAGGTATCATCGGGGCGCTGCTCGGCGCATTTATCTTCGCGATACTCCAGCGACTGGGGCAAATCGATACCGTCATCGCCATGCTGTATGTGGTCATGTTGGGATCGATCGGCCTTCTGATGGCGCGCGAGTCTTTGCAGGCGCTGATTGCTGCGCGCCGGGGCTCCCCCGTTCCCGCTCGCAAACGTCGGCACCATCCCCTCGTCGCTGCCTTGCCCATGCGCTGGAGATTCT